>Ga0308172_1000638_pt1 | contig 38092 bp, 28 predicted proteins | sample PhyGR2_FD_202134 | JGI IMG/M metagenome (GOLD analysis project Ga0308172, IMG submission 202134) | Phyllosphere microbial communities from UC Gill Tract Community Farm, Albany, California, United States - DLSLSG.R2 | ecosystem: Host-associated > Plants > Phyllosphere > Unclassified | place: USA... | reverse complement strand
TGAAGGGCGGCCAGGACAACGTGCGCGACGGCGAGCGTGGCTTTGGCGTGGAGCTGGCCACGCAGGCACAGGGCGCACTGCGCGCTGGCCGCGGCCTGCTGCTGACCACCGAGCAGGGCACGCCGCAGATGGCCGCGCCGCAGGCGCTGGCGCAGCTGCAGGAAGGACAGCAGCTGCTGCAGCAGCTGGCCGAATCGGCGGCCAACCAGCAGGCGCAGCTGCCCAGCGACCCGGCCGAACTGCCCGCGGACACCACGCTGGGCGAGTTGCAGGAGCACCTGCGTGCGACCCACAGCGGCAGCACGGCCGGCAGCATCACCGGGGGTGATGGCGAAGCACCCGGCTGGAGCGCCCCGATTCTGCTGGGCAGTGGCGTGGCCGGCGTGCTGAGCCTGACCCCGGCCGACCAGGTCTGGGTGAGCGGCACGCACACCACCCTGGCCAGCGGCGTGGCGCTGAACTGGATGACGCAGGGCTCGCTGACGCTGGCGGTTGCCGGCGGCCTGGTGCTGTACACCGCCGGTGTTCAGCCCAGCGGCGAGAGCCCGAACCAGGAGCGTGGCATCGCGCTGCACGCGGCGCAGGGCAAGGTGAGCGCACGCGCGCACAAGAACCAGGCGATCGTGGCAGCCAAGACCCAGGTGCGCATTGCCAGCACCGAAGCGGACGTGATGCTGTCAGCGCCGAGCAAGCATCTGCTGGCGACGGCGGCAGGGGCCTACATCCGGATCGAGGGCGACAACATCGAGCTGGGCGCGCCGGGGAAGGTCGAGTTCAAGGCGAGCCAGCGGGAGTGGGTGGGACCGGCGAGTGTGGCGGGGGAGGCGAAGATGCCGACTGGTACACACAAGGCATGTGAGTTCCGGGTGCGTGCCGCCGAAAAGTCTGGCGCGGGCCTGGTTCCGCTCGGTGGCTGACTGATGCAACTCGACCATCGCCTGTTCGAGGCCCACCAGTACGCGTTGATCAACCCACTACAGATTGATCGCCGAATTGCCCAACTGTGGCCGTGCGAACCAATCGTGCCCAAAGAACTACAAGGGCAGGAGCATCTGTTCCCGTATCTGCTGCGACTAGGCGAAATGTCTGCCGATACCCGCCTTGCTGCTCTGGATGAAACTGTCCACTACGCCCGGGAGCATGACAGGGTTCCATTCTCCGCCCTGCTGGTCAGCGATGCGGGACCGGAGCACGTCCGAAATCAACTCGCGCGTGGACTAGTGAGGAAGGTAGATGGCGAGCGCATGTTGTTCAGGTACTACGACCCTCGCGTCTGGTGTGCGTTGACTTGGATTCTATCCACCTCGCAATTGGATGCCCTCTTGGGACCTGTTCAGTCTTGGACAGCTCCAAGCGCAAAAAGAGACATCTGGCGTACTTATGAAAGCAAAGGCACGGGCAGTGATGAATTGCCTCTGGCGCCAGGCCAGGTGCATGCCATTTCCTCGTTGGCATCTATCAATAGAGTGATTGATAGGCTGCTCCGCGTAGACAATGGGATCGATGATCACAGTGTCTCCAAGCAGGTATACGACGAAATGTTGAGTGCCGACGCACTCGGATTGGCCGATGCCGATGACCAGGAGGCATTTGCATTCGTCTCGATCACCCAGCCGCCAGGAATTCATGAAGCGCCTATGTATCAGGAAGCCATCCGCATAGCTCGTCTTGAGCCCGGTGCATACAGAAGCATCGTCACAGCCGCGCTTGAAGATGATGAGAGCGAGCCACCGTTGAAGCAGCAGGATCAAGGAGTTTGGCAGCATGGATAAGAAGCCGACGCAGTCGTGCGACCCTGCAAAAAAATGTGAAATCTGTGATCAGGTCGGCCTGCCGATTCTCCCGCTGCGATACGCGATCAGCCGTACCGATGTGAAGGAGGTTTGGCAGGGTCCTGCTCTGGGGGGAGCCTTTGGCAAAGACGTTACAAATATTGCCCTGCCTGCGAGTGAAGCTCGCTATACCCTCCGGCTCGCTCGCCAAGGCTATCTCTACGTGTTCAACGAGGTTCGTGGGGAGTGGAAGGGCTACCAGATCACCAGCGACTCCTACCTGCTGGAGTTCGACCCGCATGCTGCGCCCCCGCCTCTTGAAGAATTCGAGCCCTCGTGCGCACGCATGGCTGACTCCCAGGTTGCGCGCTTCGTAACCGTGCCAGATCCCAAGCGCGCGGGGAAAGTATGGTTCGGTTTTACTGAAGCGCCGTGGCCCAAGGAAGTTCTGGAGCGCAATCGGCGATCAAGCGAGCGCAAGAAGCATATGCGCTGCGTTGACGTACAGGCATGGCTCAAGGGCAAGATGTTGGACCATGCAGGAAACGTCGAAGACGCCCCAGCGTTGGTCAGCGAATTCAAGTTCGGTAGAAGGGTCCGCGAGCAGCAGGAGGTGACCATTCCGCTGTTGCCGCCGATCCCCCCCACACCCCCGGTCAAAGCGCAGTCCAATGGCGTCGATGACATAATTACGAGAACCATCGAGTCGGTTGAGGTGTATGCCAATCCGGGCTTTTCCTTCTCATTTGTGCCATTTGTAAGGTGCAAGCAGGATGTTCCTGGAATGGAAGCCTGGCTTGAGAAGAGTGCGGTTGGCTCTCGTCCGATGATGCTTGCCTTGAATGATCCGGCCGGACTCACCCAGGAGCTCTCAGCACTGATCCGGCAGAAGACCAGAGAGTTTGAGGAACAGGATGACCGGGCCTGGAAGCACGCGACATCTGTCGCCATTCGCGGGATCCGGCAGGCGATCGAGGATCAGGCGGCTGCCGATAAACTAAGCAAGGTTCGCGCCAGCGCCTACACTGGCCGTGCGGCAATGGAGCTCTATGCTGCGGGGGTCACGAAGATGCGCGAGGAGTTGACTGCTGAAGAAGATAAAGATGCCAGGGACTCCGCCTGGGACCGGTATCGGGATGATTACAGCCAGGACAAGCTTGACCAGTTCGATACCAACTTGGGCCCGCAAATGGAGCGCTTTACCGCCACCCATTTGACCCCGATCGCCCAAAGCCTAGTGCTCTGGTACAAGGATGATGATTTTAGAACATGGCTGGCATGCAACCACCATGACGAACTGTCTTACAGTTCAATGAGGTTAACTGAAATCGTAGACAGCACGCTTGATGGCGTCGTTGGCTTCGAGTGTGTGCAAGGTGCGGTCCTTGCAGACCTGGCTGGGCGTTTTCAGGACATCAAAAACTGTACGGTTCGAGCGTTGACCTTGAATGACAAGATCGCCGCAGAAGTGATCGAAAGGGAGTCAAAAACCTTTCTGAGCAATGCAGACAATGCTGGGGCGTGGTCAAATATCTTCAAGGCCTACGGACATGTTTTGGACCGCGGAGGCAACCGGCCTCAGGAGCTGCAGCACGGTTTGGGATTGGTTGCGGGACTTGTCTTCAAGGCTTCTGGAGTGATCGTCACGGCGCTGTCAAAAGCCGGATCGGCCGTCGTGAAGGCCGGTTTGAACATATCCATCTCTGCCGCTACCAGGAACAATTTGGTTGGCCTCCTCGGGGTGCTTTCCGGAAAGCGCATTCAGAGGGTTGGTATTCGTGCGTCTGAGCGTGAAATGGCGCACTTCCTGGTAGAAGCGCTTAGTGAGGGCCAGGTCGGAGTAAACAAGCGCGAGCTGAGGGCGCGTGTCGATCAGCATCTCCGTCAGGAGCTCAGCGAGCGTAGCGGCGCACGCGTAGCCACAGGTGATCGCAACGCACGGGGTAGGAAGGTCTTTGAGTGGGCCGTTTTCTGGGACAAGGAGGCGATGGCGGCCGTGCGGAATGGACAGCCGGGCGCCATGGCAAATATGCTGATGAGCGAAGAGCAGGTGAGGGTGCTGGTGAGAAATCGCGCCGCGCAGTATACCGCTCCGCATGTCAGCTTGGACGTACGCTTGGGCGTTGTCGGACTGATTCTGGATGCTTGGAACGTTGCGGATTCGTACGGCAAGCTGGATGTCGAAAAGGAGGGCCCGGCTGGTCGTAGACAGTTGAGTCTCGCCTCCGCACTGGTCGGATTTGCGGGTACAAGTGTTGAACTGACGGGCATGGCCTTAGCCAAGACCACGTGGGGAAGAACGGCCTTGGCGGCCGAGATCAGATTTGGTGCAATTGAAGTCGCAAGCACGGGCGCATTTGTGGGCTTTCTCGGAAAATTGTTAGGTACAGTCGGCGGATTGCTAGGTGCTGTTGTTGATGGGTGGAAGGCGTATGAAGCATACAAACGAGATGACGTTCCGATGATGGCGTTCTACACCGTAACTGCGGTGTCCGGGGCTGTTGTCGCGATATTAATGCTGGCCGGCGTCATGACGGCTGGCGTCGGCTTCATTGTGCTTTTGGTTCTGGGGCTTATCAGCATGCTTGGAGAGTGGCTTATTAATTTGATTCGAGATGACAAGATCGAGAGGTGGCTTGATATGACGCCGTTTGGAGTGCATGAGCACGGTAGGTTCGAGTCGCTAGAGGCGCAGGGTGAGGCGTACAATGCAATGCTTCCTGCGGGAGCCTGAACAGTGAGTCAGTTTGCAGGCTGGCTTGCCCAGCGGTATCGCAACAATCGTCCATTGACCGAGTATGAAAAGCGCGCCGATGTGCGCCAGTTTGACTCATCTACGTTCACTCCAATCGATAAGGGGGTCATCGCCATTGATGATGATTATCTGGAGTATGTTGATCGTCACTTCCGATATCGAGGGTGGGCCGCGATGTGGGCGTGTGTAATTCTGGGGCTTGTACTTGCATTCGTCCTGGCGATCGCATACGCAACCTTGGAGATTCATGCCGAAGGGAAGTCCGTAAGTCAGGAGATGGCAATCACGGTCGGTGTGCTCGGCGTAATTATTCTCGGTCTCGGTGCCTTTACTTATTGGATGCTTCTCAGTAGAGATATCTTCAGGTATCAGTACTACCCGGTCCGTTTCGATCGGCGTGAGATGAAGATTCACATCTTCACTGGTGGACGCGATAAGGCGATGTCAGTTCCATGGGAAGACGTAAAGTTCGTCATCGGAAGAGACAAGCCGACGGGGCCTGGTGAAGGCTATACCTATGACCTCCGAGGGTTGGTGTTGCGAGGCAATCAAGTCGTTCACACCTTTGCCGTTGGGTCAGACAGTGGTCCTAATCCCGCCATCACGCTCGCCCAATGGGAAATGATCCGGCGCTTCATGGAGGAGGGACGTTCCGCACTGCCGTTTCCGCCGCTGCAGCTCTACACCTCGGTTGAGCCCAGTTTCCGCAATGCGTTCATCATCCACGTGTCATCTGCAGGTGAAGGTTTGATGTTGATTGCGCTGCCGCTGACCTTGCCCTGGGCGCTATTCCGCTTCCTTGCGATGAAACTGTGCCGTAAGCCGGTTTGGCCTGCGGCAGTGCTAGGACATGGAGCCTCTACAAATTCAGGAACACCCCCGCTCCGCGCGCCTGCTGTCTATGGTCGCGTGAATCGAGAAGGGGGGCGGGCGGATGAGATGGAGCGCTTCTGGAAGGAGTCGATTGCGGCGGCCAAGGCTCGCAATGACGAGGTGCGTGAGCAACTTCAGAATGGCTCAATCAGCGTTTGATGTAGCGAGCGGGTGCGCCTGGAACTGGTAGGGAGCTTGCAGGCAGCGTGATCGTCGTGCGCGCCTGCGGCCCGGAAGGAGCGCAGGCCGCGCGGCAGCGGGAAGCGCAGGCAGTCGATGCGGATGTCGCATGCAGACCATGTAGAAGCTCGGCGCGTCCGGGAAGCGCCATGGAACAGGCAGGCATCCGGTGGGCACTGAATATTGGATTTTGGAATCTACGCTCGTCGATGGCGAATGATGCGCTGATATTCGCGAATTTAACCGGTCTTGAAAAAATTGACGCTGATTTCCGGATGCACGATACAGCATGATTTAACTTCGCCTTCAACTGCGCTGAAGCTTCCGGAGAAGAGTCACCAAGCATCACCGCGATCCTTCACCCATGGTAGCGTGATGGATGTGTATGAACATGGGATCTCATTTGTCGATCAAATGAGTGCCATGCGCGGGTATGCCGGTAGCGCAGGTTGGGTTGGTCTATTCACCGTGGGATTTGGTCTTTACATCTCCATTTTTGTGATGGGCTTCAGTTGGGTGGCGGTTCTTGAGTTGGTTTTGTTGGTAATTGTTCTGGTCCCGTCTGGACGCCCGGTGAGATGCGGTATCAGGACTTCGCGGTGACCCTTGGCGAAGCGTTGACCATTGCGCAGCCTCTCATTGGTCCAGGTTTCCATCAGTACTGGAAAAAGGGCCCAGCGATGTGGCTGCTCGGTACTCTCGGCCTGATCGCGCTACCCTTGACCGCGTTCATTGGACTCAATCGCTACGTTAGTTATCGATTGCAGCGGAAGCCACGATGGCCAGCCGAGATCCTGCGATCGGTGGGGGCCGGTCCGTTCACCGATGCAATTCTGAGAGAGCGGCTCAGCCTGGAGAAGCCGGCTGCGACTGGAAAGAAGCGATCCAAGCCTTCGTCGCCCATCTGAATGTAAAGGTGCTGAGATGAGCCAAGAGATACCGAATGGGGTTGACCGCTTGCCGACACGGTCCTGTCCTGCCTGCACGCTGATGGGTAACTAAGCAATGAGCCAATTCGCCGGCTGGCTCGCTCAGCGATATCGCAACAATCGTCCATTGACCGAGTATGAGAGGCGCGCCGATGTGCGCCAGTTTGACTCGTCCACGTTCACCCCGATCGATAAGGGAATCATCGCTATTGATGATGATTACATTGAGTATGTTGATCGTCACTTTCGATATCGAGGGTGGGCGCTCATGGGGGCGAGCGTGTTCATTGGGCTGGGGCTTACATTCCTTGTCGCGATATTGCATGCGACCGTCTCGCTGGTTGATCGAGTGGGTGCGCTCGAAACGGGCGATGCGTATGCAATCGGAGGCCTGATCGCTCTCATTCTTGGACTCCTGGCATTCATCGTCTGGAAGTTGCTCCTGCGAGATGTCCTGCGCTATCAGTACTACCCGGTCCGTTTCGATCGGCGTGAGATGAAGATTCACATCTTCACTGGTGGACGCGATAAGGCGATGTCGGTTCCATGGAAAGACGTGAAGTTTGTCATCGGAAGAGACAAGCCAATAGGGCCTGATGAAGGCTTTACCTATGACCTCAGAGGCTTGGTGATGCGCGGCGATCAAGTCGTTCACACCTTTGCCGTTGGGTCAGACAGTGGTCCAGATCCGGCGATTACGCTTGCACACTGGGAAATGATCCGGCGCTTCATGGAGGAGGGTCGTTCAGCACTGCCGTTCCCGCCGCTGCAGCTCTACACCTCGGTTGAGCCCAGTTTTCGCAATGCGTTCATCATCCACGTGTCATCTGCAGGTGAAGGTCTGATGTTGATCGCGCTGCCGTTGACATTGCCATGGGCGCTGTTCCGCTTCCTTGCAATGAAGCTGTGCCGTAAGCCGGTATGGCCGGCGTCCATCGTAGGCAGTGCGGTGCATGGCCTATCTGATCTGCCGGCACTACGTGCGCCGGCTGTGTACGGTCGGGTGAATCATGCGGATGGGCGTGCCGATGAGATGGAGCGCTTCTGGAGAGAGTCGATTGCAGCGGCGAAGGCCCGTAATGACGAAGTTCGTCAGCAGCTGACAGCGGCCACGACGAAGGCCTGACGCCGGAGGCGAGGCCCGATCATGTCGGGAAGCATGGGCTGTCGCCCTCCTTCGCGCTGCCTTTCGTGCCTGATACTCTCCTGCCAGAGGTCGACAAGGATAGCGTCATGTACACCGGATGGATGCGTGAGTTTGCCGTAGGAAAGCCGCTCTCTCCGGAGGAGAGCCGCGCTCGTTTCGATGTCCATACAGCCCAGACGGCGGCGCCCGAAGAACGCGCCTCACTGGTCCGCTTCAACTCAACCTACATCGAACTGATCGATCGGCGCTTCAGGCTGCGCGGCATGGTGTCGACCACCGTGGTCCTGCTGGGCACCATGGGTTTGTTCCTGCTCGGCTTCTTCCTTCTCTTCACGCTGGTGATCCCCAATCTTGAGGGCGACGCGTGGGACTGGGTGATGTACGCGATGGTGGCGGGGTGCGTGATCGGCGCGCCGGTCTTGTTCTGGCAAACGACACTCAAGTACGAGTTCTTTACGTACGCCTGGTATCCGACCCGATTCAATCGTCGCAACCGGATGGTCTATTTCTTCACCGGCGGCAAGGAAGGGGCCGTGGCAGTGCCTTGGGATGAGGCGGTGTTCTATATCGGACGAGGCACCAGCCAGGCGTTCCTGCGCGATCTCCGGTGCAGCCTCATCGATGAGCGCGTGGTTCAGCGCACCTTTGCCGTGGGCCATTACTTCGATGACGAGCAGGCGATCAAGGGACTCTGGGAATTCGTCAGGCGCTACATGCAGCAAGGGCCGGCGGACGTGGTCGACACGATCGAGGGCCGGCAGATGAACCTTTCGGTCAATCCTTCCCTGCGCAACTGCTACCTGTTCGTGGTCGCCAGCCTTGGCCCAGCCATGCTGGGCGCCCGGTTCGTGCTGATGCCGCTGCTGCTGCCCCTGGTGCTGTGCCGCTGGCTGGTCCTGCGGTCCTGCCGCATGCCGGAATGGCCCCAATGGGTGGAGGATGCCTGCAAGGTCGACCCGAATGACCCGCTGAGACTGGCCGAGCCCGAGGTCATGGCGCAATCGCAGGCGGGTCGTCAGTCCATCTGACCGTGAGAGCCGAGCAGGGCTCGACTCTACGGTCCTGGCTTACATCGCCGGGCAGGCCGGATCCTTCCCGCTCACCGCCGCGCAGATGCGGCGGCGGCAGTCCACGCCCTTCAGCGAGGTCGGGCTGGGGCAGCTGCGAAGCTGTGCCTGGATGCTCGACTCGGTCGATGCGGACTTCTTGCTGGCCACACGCTCGAATGCGGCACGCTCGTCCTCGGTGCGCTTGCGCTGATCCGCTTCAATCTGCGCAATCAGCTCATCCATGCTCTGCGGTTGGGCGTTGGCCTTCGCCTTGGCCTTCGCTTTGTCCTTGTCTTCTTCCTTGATGATGCCAAGCAGGGTGCCGAGCAGGTTCTCATCGCCCTGGCCCTTGCTGCCGGGCTGGGTTCCTGCGCGAGCGCTGCGCGCGGCCTGCGACGTGCCTCGTGCGCCGGCGGCCGGTGCAGCCGATGCAGCTGCCGGTGCGGTGGTCGCCGCATCGGTCGGTGCAGCGGCGGCATTCTCCAATGGCGTACCCGTGGCGGCGCCATCGCTGCCTGCAGGTGCATCAACAATCGTGGCGGCGCCGTCATGCGGCGCGCCGACAGGGACGTCCGGATGCCCGGTGGGTCCGCTGGACTGCGCCGGATCCGGGGTCAGCGAGTACTCGCCGGATTCGCTGTAACCGCCGCTGCCTGAAAGGCCCCAGGCGGCCAGGCCGGCAATGGCGGCGATCGCCACGGCGACCCCCAGCCACAGGCCGATGCGGCGGTTGCCGCCAGACGGTGTGCGCGCAGCACGCGTGGACGTGGTGGTCTGTCGACCTTCCATGTCTGCGAGAATTCGGCCCGATGTCGGTGCCTGGCCCTTCGCCTGCGCTCCCCCTGAGAGCAGACTTGGCCGGTTTATTCCGCCATTATTCAAGTGCATCCAGCCCTTGGTGTGAGTCGGCAGTTGCCGAAGCGAATTTCCGCATTCTTAGTGAAAGCGGATGGGGCGTCAACCAGAGCGCATGTCAGGGAGGACCGGTGGTACCAATCGTGGTTATGGCCATTGCCGTTGTAATGCTGGTGGCCGGCGTGTGCTGGGTTTTGCTGTTCCCCGAAAGCGTCGAGTCGCTGCGCGCGGTGCTGGCTGCGACGCTGGGCCGTTTCCGCCGCAGGGCGGGCCGCGTCGGGGGCCGGGTCGGTGATGGTGTGACGCGGGTCCGCAGTGGGGTTCGTGAAGAAGCGGGCGCCGCGCACAGCGCGATTCGTCGCCATTGGCCAATCATGGCGATTGCCGCAGCGGCGCTGCTGATTCCTCCAACTGTGATATTGGTCACACGAAAGACGGTGGTGCTGGAAGATTTTCGGGGCGATGATTTCGCAGAGTCGGGTTCGATGGTCGCGCAGCTGTTGCGTGGGGAGCGCCTGGCGCCGCCACCGCCACCGCCGCCGGAGGTTTTCACCACGGCAGAAGTGCGGCGGCTGCGGCCGGAAATCGTCACGGCCGACCGCAAGTGGGACCAGATCGACCCCGACCTGCAGCAGCGCGTGCTGGCCATCTACGAAGTCATGCGGCGCCAATATGGCTATGAGATGGTGCTGATTGAAGGCTATCGCAGCCCGCAGCGGCAGGCCGAGCTGATGGCGGGCGGCAAGGCGACGCGGGCAGGGGCCTGGCAGAGCTGCCATCAGTACGGGCTGGGCGTGGACAGCGCTCCCATGCGTGATGGCAAGCTGCAGTGGGACATGAACGACGCTTGGACCAAGCGCGGGTACTTCCTCTACGGCGAGCTTGCCGAGCAGGCCGGGCTGGACTGGGGTGGCAACTGGCGCAGCATCAAGGATTACGTTCACGTGGAAATGACAGGGCGCTGCCGGGCCGCACGCGCCGCCAAGCGCGAGGAGCTTTCACGCCAAGGGTGATAACGCTTCTGTGATACTGGTATCGTTGCGGGGATGATCCAGGTCGCCGCGTCCGTGGCGATGGAAGGCTGGATTACATGGAATCAAGGAGTGTGATGGATGGCACGACCGTTTATCGTCGTCGGGGACAAGCTCAGCCACGGCGGCAGCGTGGTCGCTGGCACCGGCCAGACCGACATCAATGGAAAGGCCGTGGCGCGTGTGGGTGACCGCGCCGCGTGTGCCATGCACGGTTCAACGACCATCGTCAGCGGCGATGCCACTGTCATCATCGACGGACAACCGGTAGCGCGCGACGGCGACCGCACGGCGTGTGGGGCGACGCTGGTCGCTTCGCAGGCCGTGACGGGCCTGCGCTGAGCGGCGGTAGAGGGAGCATCGCATGGAGCACGGCAACTGATGGCAGGATGGCTGGGCAGGGCGGCGTCGGTGGTGATGGTCTTCATCGCCACCTGGGGCGCGACGATCCTCTATTGGCGCAACAGCGGCACGGTGCCTACGGGCATGCAGATGCTGGCCTACCTCGGGCTGCTGCCGGTGGGCCTGAGCGGTGCAGGCTTCATGGTGCGCGGTGCGCTGCGGCGTGGTGTCGACAGTGCGCTTGAAGCGCCGGCGGCCACGGATGCGACGACCCCGCAGGGCGATGCAGTGAAGGAACCCGGCGTAGTGGCGCCGGCGTCGGTGGCTCTGCTGGCCGGCAGCTTGAAGCTGGGAATCGACCTGGAACCGCAGGCACTGCTGGAGGTGGCCGCCGCGCCACCCCGGCCGTCGCTGGACGGGCGTTTCCGCGACAACCACAACCTGCCTGTGCGGATGAGCGCAGCGCCCGACCTGGACGAGCTGGAAGTGCTGCAGGTGCGGCAGGATGGCATCGATACGGCTGCGCACGAGCGCCGCGCGATGACCCTGCTGCAGCCGGTGCTGGAACAGCTGCTGGAAGCAGTCTATGCAGCGCTGCCGGAGATCGTCGCATCCGAGGAAGTGGTGGTGGCCGGCCTGCGCCGCCGCGACGAACAGCGCGTGGAGAACGTGCTGACGATCGAACTGCTGGTGCCGGGCCGCTGGTCCGATGCGCTGCGGCCGTGGGTGCAGGAGTGGCTGCTTGGGCAGGCGCGCAAGGCCGGTATCGACGCGCGGCGGTTCGACGTGCGCGTCACGACGCTGGACGCGGCGCGCGAGGTCTGGCCGCACGCGCAGCGGGTGATCGATGCCCTTTCTGCGTCCCCCGTGCCGCGTTGGCACCTTCTGCTGGCCGCGTCGTCGTGCATCGATCCCGATATCGTTTCCTCGTGGCAGTCCGCGGGCGTACTCGCTACGGCGCAGAATCCCGACGGCCGCGTACCCGGCGAGGGTGCAGCCGGCGTTCTGCTGGCGACCCTGGCCCAGGGGCGTGAAGGCGATGGACGCCTGTGGCGGCCGCAGCTGGTGCGCGCCGAACAGATCGAAGGGCAGCGCCCTGCGGAACAGCGCCGCCAGCTTGCCGCCCTGGCGACGCAGTGGCAGTCCGGCCTCAGCGCAGGCCGCGCACCCGTGCAGTTCGTGCTGCATGATGCCGACCACCGTGGCGATCTGATGGTGGATGCGGCAGCGATCACTGCTTCGCTGTCGCCCGACCTGGATTTCAGCCCGCAGAGCCTGGCCGTGGCGGTCAGTGCCGGTGAGCTTGGCCCCGCCCTGCCGCTGGCGCAGTTGGCGCTGGCCCATGCGCAGCTTCAACGCAATGCCGAGCCCGTGCTGCTGCTGGGCGTGGCCGACAACCAGCAGCGCCTGTTCGGCGCGGTTGATCCTCTTTCTTCCCCCATGCCTGCGGCCGATGCGTCGCTGGCTTCCTGACCCCTGGACCCCTGCATGAGTTTGAGCAATTTCAGCTACTACCTGCGTGACTACCGCCTCTGGCTGGTGGTCGGCCTGGTTGGTGCCGCGGCGCTGGCGCACTACGGTGAGGCCGAAGCCCGGCAGATCGGGATCTGGGTGGCGATCGTGCTGGCGGGCCTGCTGGTGCTGGCGCTGCTGGTGTGGATCATCAAGCGGATCCTGGCCCGCCGCGCTGCCAAGCGCGTAGAGGCGATGGTCAAGGACGAGGCAGACAAGGCGGTGGCCGGTGCGCAACCCGCGCAGCGTGCCGACACCGAGGCCCTGCGCACGCGCATGATGGACGCGGTCAAGCAGATCAAGTCCTCGCGGATGGGCGTGCTGAAGGGGAGCGCGGCGCTGTACGAGCTGCCCTGGTACGTGATCATCGGCAACCCGGCGGCGGGCAAGAGCACGGCGATCCTCAATTCCGGCCTGCAGTTCCCGTTCGAGGACAACCGCGGCAACGTGGTGCAGGGCATCGGTGGCACGCGCAACTGCGACTGGTACTTCACCACCAACGGCATCGTGCTGGATACCGCCGGCCGTTACTCGGTCAGCGTTGAAGACCGCATGGAGTGGCTGACCTTCCTGGGCCTGCTGAAGAAGAACCGTCCGCGCGCGCCCATCAACGGCGTGATCATCGCCGCCAGCCTGGCCGAGCTGTCCGGCAGCAAGCCGGAGTTCGCCATCGAGCTGGCCAAGAACCTGCGCCAGCGCGTGCAGGAAATCACCGAGCGGCTGGAAGTGTTCGCGCCGGTGTATGTGCTGTTCACCAAGGCCGACCTGGTGGCCGGCTTCAGCGAGTTCTTCCATAACCTGGATCCGGCCGAGCGCGAGCATGTGTGGGGCGCGACGCTGCCCTTCGACGTGCAGCAGCAGGGCGACGCGCTGAATGCGTTCGACAGCCATTTCGATGAGCTGGCCGAAGGCATCAAGGAAATGAGCCTGACCCACATGGCGATGCAGCGCGGCCGCGACGTCTCGCCGGGCCTGCTGTCGCTGCCGTTGGAGTTCGTGGGCATCAAGCCGGCGCTGCGCACCTTCATCGCCACCCTGTTCGAAGACAACCCCTACCAGTTCAAGCCGGTGTTCCGTGGCTTCTACTTCTCCAGCGCGCTGCAGGAGGGCCGTTCGGTGCACCATGCATCCGAGCGCGTTGGTCGCCAGTTCGCGCTGCAGCGCGGCTCGAACGTGGACGAAGCACCCACCGGGCACACCGCGTTCTTCCTCAAGGATCTGTTCCGCAAGGTCATCTTTGCCGACAAGGAACTGGTCCGGCAGTATTCGAGCCCGCACCAGAACCGCCTGCGCTACGGCGTGTTCCTCGGTGCCGTGGGCGTGCTGGCGCTGGCGCTGGGCCTGTGGACCTGGTCCTACACCACCAATGCGCAGCTGGTGGCCAACGCCACCAAGGATCTGGACCAGGCCGTGCGCGTGCAGAAGGACCGCATGGACCTGAAGTCACGCATCGATGCGCTGCTGCTGCTGCAGGACCGCATGGAGCAGCTGGACCGCTACGGCAAGGAGGGCGGCATCACCACCCACCTGGGCCTGTACCAGGGCACGGCGATCCGCGAAAAGCTGCTGCGTGAATACAACCACGGCATGCAGCAGGTGATGCTGGCGCCGACCGTCTCCAACCTGGAGAACTACCTGGGCCAGGTGGTCGCCGAGCGCGACAAGCTGGGGCAGGGCACGGGTGCCGCCGCCGACAGCGAGGTGCTGTACCAGAACGCATCGCCGACCAGCACCAACGACGCCTACAACGCGCTCAAGACCTACCTGATGCTGGGTAACCCGAAGTATGTGGAAGGCGCCCACCTGTCGCAGCAGTTGACCCTGTTCTGGCGCACCTGGCTGGAAGCCAATCGTGGGCAGATGAGCCGCGAAGAGATGGTGCGTGCTGCCGAGAAGCTGATGACCTTCTACGTGGCGCAGTCGGGCAAGCCCAGCTGGCCGCAGGTGCAGAACAAGGTCACGCTGGTGTCCGATACCCGCCAGGCGCTGGGCCAGGTGATGAAGGGCCAGCCGGCGATGGAGCGCGTGTATGCGCAGATCAAGGCGCGCGCCGGTGCCCGTTTCGGCACCACCACCGTCGACAACCTGATCGGCGTGGAGCGCAACGGCCGCCTGATCAATGGCAGCTACGCCATTTCCGGCGCGTTCTCCCGCAAGGCCTGGGAAGACTATGTGCAGGACGCGATCAAGGAAGCGGCCAACACGCAGCTGAGCACCACCGACTGGGTGCTGGGCACCACCGAGCAGAGCGATCTTTCGCTGGCGGGCAGCCCGGAGCATGTGTCGCGCGAGCTGGTCAACCTATACAAGAACGACTACGCACGTGAGTGGAGCAAGTTCGTGCAGGGCCTCAGCGTGGCTGAATTCAGCACCTTCGACGAGGCCGTGGCGCGCATCAACAAGCTGGGTGATGCGTCCAATTCGCCGCTGCGCATCCTGCTGGAGCGCATCAACGAGGAGACCGTGTGGGACAACCCGGCGGCACTGGCGCGTTCGACGAAGGCACGCAAGGGCTTCGTGGCGTGGTTCCAGCGCACCGTGCTGCGCAAGGATCCGGCCGCCACGGCGGCAGCGCAGCCGGTCGGCCCGATCGGCAAGGCGTTCGAGGGCATCGCGCGGCTGACCAGCGAGCGTGGTGACCAGCCGGCCATCATGACGGCCTACTTCGAAACGCTGGCCAAGCTGCGCGCCCGCCTCAATGCCATCAAGAGTCAGGGCGAGATCGGCGTAGGCACCCGCAAGCTGATGCAGGACACCTTCAGCAATGAGGGGTCCGAGCTGAGCGTCGGCCTGTCCCTGGTCGACGAGCAGGTGCTGACCGGCCTGGACGAGAAGCAGCGCGCCGCCCTGCGGCCGCTGTTGCTGCGCCCGCTCACCCAGACCTTCAGCGCGCTCATCACGCCGACCGAGGACGAGGTGAACAAGACCTGGAAGGCCCAGGTGTACGACCCGTTCAAGGCGCGCATCGGCCAGCAGTATCCGTTCAACCTGAACTCCGACGTCGATGCTGCTCCGAGCGACGTGGCGGCAGTGTTCGGCGCCAGTGGCAGCATCGCGGCGTTCAACAAGGAAGCCCTGGGTTCGCTGGTGATCCAGCGCGGGCCGCTGCTGGAGACCCGGCGCTGGGCAGGGCAGGGCGTGAACCTGTCGGCCGATCTGGTCGCCAACTACGGCAACTGGGTCAGCGGCGCGGCAGCGGGTGCGGCGCAGGACACCACGATCTTCGAGATCCTCCCAGCGCCTGCGGCCGGCGCGCTCGAATACACGATCGAGATCGACGGCCAGGTGCTGCGCTACCGCAATACGCCGCCGCAATGGACCACCATGCAGTACCCGAACGCCGGCCAGGTGCCGGGCGTGAAGATCACCGCGGTGACCGGCGATGGCCGTACGGTAGAGGTATTCAGCGCGCCGGGCACCAACGGCTTCAACCGCCTGATGGCCGAGGGTCAGTACGAGCGCCTGGATGATTCCAGCCGCATTACCTGGACCGGCAGTGGCGTAGGGGTGACCGTGGAAATGCGCATCGTGCGCCGAGCCGGTGGTGGAGATGAAGGTGGCGGTGACTGGCAGCGTGGCCTGCAGTTGCCCGAACGCGTGGCAGGTGGAACCCCTGCAGCACCGGCGCCGGCCGCGCCCGCTTCGACGCCGGCAGCGGCGCCGGCTCCGGCCGCAGGAGGCGCACAATGAGCCGGGTGGTCAGTGCAGGCGTGTCCTATTTCGGCAAGGTGCCCTCGCGCGGCGATTTCGTCCGCGCGGCCGACAACCACCAGTTGCTCGGCTGGCTCGACCGCTGGGCCGGGGAAAGCCTGGAGCTGCTGAGCCAGAGCCCGGACTGGAAGCAGCGCTACGACGAAGCGCCCGAGATCCACTATGCCTTCCTCGGCTCGCGCAGCAAGATGGTGCTGTGCGGCCACTTCCTGCCCAGCCGCGACGCGTCCGAACGACGCTTCCCACTGTTGTCGGCACTGCGCCTGGACGCGCCGGAACCGCTGCCCTTCATCGGCCGCAGCCCGCTGGCGATGTCCAACGCCTGGTCGGGCCTGGCCCGCCTTGCACGCCAGGCCTGCCAGGACAGCGATGCGGCACAGGCGCTGGCGCAGCTGGCTGATGCGCGTTTCAGCATCAGCACCGATCCCAGTGACTACAACGGCAGCTTCCAGGATTTCCTGGAAAGCACCACGGTCGCCGACCTCGAACAGCGGCTGCGTGATTCCGGCCACGGTGACGTGGCGCTGCGGCAGGTGCTGCCGGCATTGGGGCTGCTGCTGCAGCCGGTGCTGAGCGGTGGCGACGTCAACATCGACAAGGCGCTGGTGTTCCCGCTGGTGCGCGACCCGGCCTATCGCCCGCTGGTGGCGGCCTTCTGGCTCGACCTGCTGTCCAGCTTCGTCGCCCGCGGCGACTTTGAACTGGCGGTGCTGATCCGCAACGACGCGGCACCCAGCATGATCGTCGGCTTCAACGGTGCCGACCGCCAGGTGCTGCGCGCGGTGCTGGACCCGGCAGAGGCCGGCGATTTCCTGATCCGCACCCAGCATTCGGAATGGGTCGACGACTACATGCGTGGCGACTACAACCTCAATCGCTTTGGCAGCTTCCTTGACCGTGACGATCTGGCCCTGGCCACCGCACGCAAGCTGTTTGGCGAGACTTTCCTGGGAACCTGATGATGCGCGTGTGCAACCCTCTCCACTTCCTGCTGCCGCTCCTGTTGGCGGCTGCACCGTTGGCCGCGCAGAACACCGCCGCGGGCGCGCCTGCGGCAACCGAGCGGCCGGTGGTCATCGAAGGTGTGGTGCCTGACCAGGCAACCAAGGCCAAGCTGTTGAACAACCTGCGTGCGGTGTACGGCGCCGACCGCGTGGTCGACCGGATCCAGGTGGAGACGATCGCAACCCCGCCGAACTGGGGCGACTACGTCTCGGGCATGATCAACCCGGGCCTGAAGCGTGTCTCGCCCGGCAAGCTGGAAGTCAACGGGCAGTCCGTGCGCATCACCGGCGAGGTCGGCAACGAGGCGTTGCGCCAGCAGGTCGCCAGCGACCTCAGCCTGGCCAGCAATACCAGCTACACGGTGACGAACGCACTGAAGGTGGGCTCCCAGCAGAACGTGCTGGATCAGACGCTGGCCAACCGCATCATCGAGTTCCAGAGTGGCAGTGCCCGCCTGACCCCGTTCGGCATGGGCATCCTGGACGAGATGGTGGCCAAGATGGCGCAGATGCCGGACAGCCGGTTCCTCATCATCGGCCACACCGACAACGTGGGCCAGCGCGAATCGAACCTGGCACTGAGCCACGGGCGCGCGCTTGCGGTGAAGAACTACATGATGGCCAAGGGCATCCCGGGCAGCCACATGGACGTGCTGGGCAAGGGACCGGACGAGCCGGTGGCCGACAACACCAGCAACGACGGCCGCGCCCGCAACCGTCGCATCGAATTCAAGATCCAGTAAACACAGAAGGATCGGGTATCACCCGATCCTTCCGTTGCGGCAGTGCCCGGAGTGGAGGTCAATCCTCCGGGTTCACATCCAGCATTTCTTCCATCTGCTCCAGCGTGCTGTGGTCCTTGATGACCCGCTTGAGCCAGACGTGCAGTGGCATTTCGCCCCAGCGTGCGGCTTTCTCGGCCAGATAGGCGACCGGGCTGTGCGGTTCGGTCCGGCGGAAGAACTCGGCCACCTGCCGCAGCTGCTGCAGCGCCTCCTTGCGTGAGGCCGGAGCGCCGGCCGGGCCGCGGCTCGGTGCGATTGGAGCCGTGTCGAACGACGGGCCATCATCGGCAAATGCGGTCTCGCTGAACGCGTCGTCTGCAGGCAGGGTTTCGCCATCGAGCAGGACGCCGGCCTCGCGCGCGAAGCGCAGTACGGTGCGCTGCAGGTGCTCCAGCTGTTCGCGGACGGCGCTGAAGCTGGGGCCATCCAGCCCGAGCCGGTTGTCGACGGCGGCCTGCAGCTCGGCCAGGGCCTGGCTGCAGTCCGGCAGGTCATCGGCCATCTGCCGATAGAACCCGTGCTGGGTATCGCGGCGCGCTGCATTGAGGATGTCCAGCCCCGGGCGACCGTCCTCGTCCTCGCCACTGTTGGCGCGGGCGTGGGCGTGTTCGAAATCGGCCAGGCTGAAGCGGCCCTGCGGTGCCGCAATGATCGGGACGGCGCGCAGCCACTGCAGGGAATTGGTCAGCAGCCAGCTCAGGTTGCCGATGCGTTCTTCGAAATCGCCGTCCGGCGCCTGCGGGTGCACGTCGTCCCAGAAGCGGTCGCAAAGACCGGCGGTGACCCGGTAGCCGGCCGCCAGGCCCTGGAAGCCTTCCAGCTGGGTGGCTGACTCGCTCAGCCAGCCTGCCAGGCGCAGGTCCTTGGTTCGCGTCTGCAGCAGGTCGCTGGCGTCGCGCAGGACGCTGCTCCAGTCGGCGTATTTGATGTCGGTCTGCCACGCGCCCTGATCCAGGGTCGGGTCGTCGGCACGACGGTTTTCGATGATCCGGTCAAACTCGGCGGAGAACGACAGGTCTTCACCGGTCGGGGCGTTGTCAGAAATCGGGGCCAGCAGGGCTTCCTGATCCAGCATGGCAGGTCTCGTTGAGGACTGGGATCGATTCTAGCCCGCGCGTGTGAACAGCGCGCCGGTGTCCGCTGAAACGAAAGCGGCCTTGAGTGCCCGTGCCGCCAATTATGTGACGCAATACCCAGTTTCAAGGGGGCGCGTCTGCCGTGATATTGACGCTCGCATTGTTCTGCTAGCATCGCCGGCTGGAAATCGACGTGCCACGTGAGTGGGTCGACGTTTTTTACTCTGGAATTGGCATGGATCAGCTGAATTACGTGATGACGCCAGTCGCCGGGCTCGGTGATGCGCAGCGTTTGTATCGACTGGAGAACGAGGCGCTGGCCGCCTGCACGGTCGAACGCTGGCGGGGGCGCGATGCGCTCTGCGAGCACGCCTGGACGGAGGTGACCCTGCTGGGCACCGATGCGGGCATCGATCTGGCGGCATTGCCAGGCACCCGCGCCACCTTGGTGACCCGCTGCGCCGATGGCGGTGAATGGCGACGCAGCGGCCTCGTTGCGGACGCGGCCTGCCTGGGCAGCGATGGTGGCTTGGCCCGTTTCCACCTGCAGCTGGTGTCGTGGACCTGGTGGCTGCAGTACGCGCGGCACAGTCGCGTGTTCCAGGAGCAGGGCGTCCGCGAGATCGTCGATGCGGTGCTCGGCGGCCATGCCGCGGTCGCCCGCTGGCGTTGGGCCGAGGGCATGGATGCATTCCTGGGACAGCGCGTGCGCAGCTACTGCGTGCAGTACCGCGAGAGCGACCTGGATTTCCTGCAGCGCCTGCTGGCCGAAGAGGGTCTTGGCTGGCGGCTGTACGCGGATGACGAAGCGCCCTGCGGCAATGGCATGGAAATCTTCGCCGACAGCGTCGACCTGCCGGAAGATGCGGCCAGTTCGGGTGCCGGTGTGCGTTTCCACCGCAGTGATGCGACCGAGTCCAGCGACAGCGTGCAGGCCATCGGCCTGCATCGCCGCCTTGGCAGCACCGTCGTCAACCTGCAGAGCGACGACTACCGCCAGGTCCGTGCGCTGGCCGGTCAGGGGCCGATGGACGGTGGCGGCAGCCAGTCGCCGCGCGAGGATTTCGATGCGGTCGGTGCCTACGCCTTCAGCGATGCGGCTTCGGCCTCGCGGCAGGCCCGCTTGCAGGCCCAGGCCCGTGAAGCCCACAGCCGCAACTGGCAGGGTCGCGGCACGGTCCGTGGACTGCACTCCGGGTGCTGGCTGCGCCTGCAGCAGGCGCCGGGCGCCACCCCGCCGGAGCTTCTGCTCGTCGCGGTGGACCATGCAGGCATCAACAACCTGCCGACTGATCTGCGACGCAGCCTGGAGGACGCGCTTGGCGTTGCACCGGGCGATGCGCAGGATGCACCGCTGTGGGCACAGGCCGAAGCAGTGGGATATGGCAACACCTTCCAGGCCGTGGAGCGCACCACGCCGTGGCGTCCCCAGCTGATCGACGGCACCGGCGCGCGCCTGAATCCGCGTCCCACGGTGCCCGGTTACCAGACCGCGGTGGTGGTTGCCGGCCAGGGCGCGGGTAGCCGCGACCTGCATGCCGACAGCCACGGCCGCGTACGCGTGCGCTTCCACTTCCAGCAGGCACAGGGCGCCGGCGTGCAGGACAGCGCATGGTTGCGCGTCGCGCAGCGCTATGCGGGCCCAGGCGTGGGCAGTCAGTTCCTGCCGCGCATCGGCCAGGAAGTGCTGGTCGGCTTCCTGGATGGCGACATTGATCGCCCGCTGGTGCTCGGGGCGCTGTACAACGGGCGCGGCGAAGCGGGCGTGGCGCCGACGCCTGCAGGTGCCAATGGCGAAGGCGACCTGTCCGCCTACGGGCAGGCGGCCGATGCACGCAACAGTGCGCAGGCCAACCTCAGTGGTGGCCAGGCGCCGGCGTGGCATGCCGCGGGTGCCGGTGACCAGGCGCATCGCCACGGCGGCGCGCTGTGGGGTATCCGTTCGCGCGAGTGGGACGGTGGCGAAGGCAGCAACCACCTGCTGTTCGATGATTCCAACCAGCAGCTGCGCGCCCAGCTGGCCAGCAGCCAGGAAGTTTCGCAGCTGACGCTCGGCCATCTGCGGCACCAGGCCGACAACTACGTTGGCAGCCTGCGCGGCACGGGTTTCGAACTGCGCAGCGATGCGTGGGGTGCGGTGCGTGGTACTGCCGGGGCGTGGTTCACCGCCTATGGCCATGGCGGCACCACCCCCGCTGGCGAGGCCGTGCAGCCCTCGGCGCTGCTGACGCAGCTGCAGACGCTGGGTGAGCGCTTTACCCAGGCGGCCCGCACGCATGTGACCAGTCCGCTGGCGATGCAGGAGGGGGCAGGTTCGGCGAAGCGCTCGACGCTCATTACCGACCAGTCTCCGCTGCCGGGTCTGCTTGCAAGCGTGCGAACGACAATGACCGGCGAAGCCTTCGATCCCGCTGCTGAGGAAGCGCCACGCCGCGAGGCCGCTCCCGGAGAATCGCGTGTTCCGCATAGTGGCGACCCGCTGCTGGGCCTGGCCGCGCCCGATGGCGTCGTTCAGCTGGCCGGGCAGTCGATGCACTGGTCCACGGGTGAGGGGCTGCTGTTGTCCAGTGGCGGCCACAGCGATGTGGTCGTGATGGAGAAGGCGCGCCTGCATGCATCCCAAGCGGTGGGCATGCTGGCTGCGGCGAGCAGCGGCGCAGCAGTCAATACTGCGATGACGATCGCCAGTGGTGAAGGCGAACTGGATGTGCAGGCACAGGGTGATGCCGTCCGCGTACAGGCGCGGCAAGCGCTGCGTGGTGCCAGCGCTCAGGGAGTGGTGGAGCTGGAGGCTGGCAAGATCCTGCACGTAGCCACAAGTGGCGGAGCCAGCATTACCGTGGCGGGCGGCAACATCACCTTCAACTGTCCCGGCGTGATCACGGTCCATGCCGGCACCAAGTCGTTCCTCGGGCCGGCACAGTTCAAGACCGAGCTGCCAAACTGGAGCCAGAGCGAAACCTCAAGCTGGCGTCTTACCGGCTTTTCGGGATAGGCCAGCGCGCTATCTGCAACAGAGTGAAGACAATGACTCGGATCAATTTTTTCACGTCCAGTGCATGGGCATCGCGCAGGCCAGCGCATCTTGCTCTGGCGCTCGCCGCGCTGCTGCCAATGGCGGCCTGTGGCCAGGTGACTTCAGCCCCTGACGGACGTGGGCAGGCCGCCACACAGGGACAAGGCTCGAGCGAGGCAGAGGCGATCAGGGCACAGGCGCACGCCGATGAGCAGGCTGCGCGTGGCGAGCCCGCGCTCGAAGGGGACCCTGACAGCACCTCGACGCTGTTTGAGGGCCTGCTCGATTGCAGCCCGAAGGGCTGGTATATCGATGCGGAATCCGGCCGTCCGGCGAACCCGTACCTCGCCAGGAATGCGCCGCAGCCCTGTGAGCGCGACGCTGAATTCGGGGTCGCATACTTCTGTGTGACCGCCGATTTCCATGGGGTGCCGGTCTATCGGGTCGTGGCACATCTGGGCACCGCGCCGACGCCCATTGGCGTCCTCATCGACCTGCCGCTGGATCAGGCGCGTTCGCGCCTGCAGAAGGCGTTGGGTACGGAGCTGGGCGACGGTCCAGATGGCCAGCAGGGGCGGAAGCCGGTACTGGGCCCCCATGGTGATGACACGCAGAAGTCGCAGTTGATGTGTACGCCCGACTGGGCTTGATCAAGGATAGAGAAACGCACGATGCCGACGTATAACCCTGGCCCGCCGTTCCGCGTGAGCAGCAACTGGTCGCAGGCCCGCAAACATCCGACGCTGGGTACGGTGAAACGCCACGAAGGACAGGACTGGGCCGCGCCTGCGGGCACCCCGATCCCGGCCGCGGCTGATGGCCACGTGGTCTATGCCGGATCGATGAATGGCTACGGCAATACGATTGCTGTCGAGCATCTGATTCGCGGCCAGGTGGTGCATACCATGTATGCACACATGTCCGCGCCGTCCCCCTTGAAAGTTGGCGACAAGGTCAAGAAGGGTGATCCCCTCGGCCCGGTGGGCATGACCGGTGGCGTCAGCTCGGGCAATCACCTCCATTTTGAAGTGCATCCGTACGCAAAGTCGGGCGTGCTCGGCCTGCACAAAACGGTGGACCCGGCGACCTTCGACTTTCCCGGCACGGAGGCCGTTTCAGGAGCGTTCGGCTATCCGTTTGCCCTCAAGGACGGGCAAGCCCCGCGCAGCGTAGCGGCCTATATGCACGCCATGCGCGGCGCAGAGGATGGGTTCTACCCAGTGGGCGGGAACAGCCTGTGGCATGGCGGCATCCACTTTGGTGATGGCACCGCGAGCGAGCTGGCGCAGGGGCCGACCCAACTGGCGGAGAAAAGTGGTGTGCGCTGCATCGCCGATGGCGAAATCGTGGCCTACAAGCTGGATTCCACCCATCCGGCGGTTCAGTTCCGCGAGAAGCAGCTGAAAGCGCTTTACTCCACCGGCTTCACACTGGTGAGGCACACCCTGGTGCTGCCGGAAAGTACGCAGCTGAAGGCCTGCCAGCCCGAAGCCGAAACCAGGGATCTTGAAGAGCAGACCCGTGCCGCGCAGATGCGCTCTGCAGTGGCGGTGAAGATGCAGGCGGAGGATAAAAAGGCCGCAGCAGACGCGAAAGAGGCGCAGAAGACGGCAGCGGCCGAGGCTGCCAAGAACGCCAAGAAGGGCGAGAAGGCTGAAGTGCCGAAGGTCGCGGCAACGCCGGAGCGTACCGAAAGCAAGCCGGAAACCCTGGTGTTGTTCAGCCTCTACATGCATCTGATGGACTGGCGGGGCTACCGCCAGGACCAGGCAATTCCGCGGGCGAAGTACTGGAAGGGCGACAGCACCTATCGAGTGAGCGCCTCAGCGGCCGAAGACACCCAGAAAGTTCCGCCCCCGCCTCCGCCGCCTCCTGCGCCAGTCCAGGAGATGGCCGATCCGTTCGCGCCGGCGGCGCGCTCGCCGTTTGCCAACGACCGTGCGTTCGGCCTTGGCCAATCGCCGCTGGGCGGAGGGTGGGGCCAGGGTGGCGCGGGCGCGCAGGAAAGCATGGGCCAGAGAGGCTTTGGCCTTGAGGCCGCCGTGGAACAGGCGACGCCACAACGCGTCCCTTACGGCAGCCTGCCGACGCCGGGTGCCCCTGCGCCCCATCCTGAGGCCGAACCGGCCCCGGCGGCCGCGCCGGAACCGGTCGCGCCTGCCATCAAGGGGCGCAAGGGGCTGAACATCCGCTCCGAGCCCAATGGCAAGCTGCTGGGAATGCTGGCGCAGGGAGCCCGCGTGCGCTTCACCGAAACCAAGGCGGTGGGCAAGGGCGTATGGGGCCATATTGGAGAAGTGCTGGAGGGCGAGATCATTCCTTCCGAGGCCGTGGACGGCCAGATCAAGCCCGGTGCGGAGAGCGGTTGGGTGTACCTGTCCCGCATGGAGGCCGTGTTTGACAAGGCCGATCCGGTGGACCAGGTCGTGGTGCTGGACAAGCCGTACCCGGTCAAGGCTGGCGATATCATCGGCCAGATCGGCGAATACCAGACCTTTGGCGTGGCGCGTGCATCGCCGTCGCCAGGCATGCGCAGCATGCTGCACCTGGAAATGTTCAGCGGCGGCGACGTGCCCGGCTTCATCGGTCGCTGCAGAGCCTACGCGGCAACGCGACCGGCCAATGAGCGCAACATGCTGGTACTGGACGTGGGCGTGAAGCTGGCCACCCCGGTGGCCAGCGATGCAACGCTGGCGGCCGGTTCGTTGGTGGTGGCTGCAGCCGATAGTCCCAAGGGACCGTGGGTGAAGGTGCACAAGTGCGTGACACGGCAGGCGTCACGCACGTCGCTGGGCAAGTTCAACGAAAAGACCAAGCGCTATGCGGGTGGCGAGCAGTTCACCGGCTGGTACATCAGCAGCAAGGGCGAGCGTACGCAGGACGCCAAGACCGGTGGCAAGTGGCCTGACCGCGAAGTGCTGGTGCAGCTCGCCGAGGAGCTGTGGATCGAGCGCGCGCGGCTGGCGACGGCTGCGGCAGGAACGCCGTTGGCCAGCGACGTGCCCGCCTGGAATGCTTATCCGTTGCGGGCAGGCAACCTGACGACGGCTTCCAGCAAGCTGCCGCGCGTGATCGCCCGGGTTGAGCTGGACGCGCTTGAGAGCAAGTCGATCGCAACCGACGACAAGGGTGATCGCTGGTGGTGGGTATCCACCGATCAGGCCTCCGGATGGGTTGCGCAGAAGGACCATCCGCTGACCCATTGGGAATCGCCCTGGGCATGGCCGGGATTCGAATATGTCGAGGAAGGTCAGCTGACGCCGCTGGACCTGATGGCCTGGAAGGTATTCCAGATGGCCAAGTCGCAACCTTCGGAAAAAGCCGAGCACAGCATGCGCGCGGATCGTGTGCGGGGCAGTTCCCTGCATCGCAAGATCTACCAGTTGTTGGATACCGACAACGATGGCGATCTGAGCCCGGAAGAGCTGAAGCGAGCACAGCAGAATCCGCTGCTGGCCCGCTATCTGCAACGGATGATCGCCCGCTATGAGAGCGAGTGGGGCGGTGGCATGCAGAAGTGGGACGAACTGGACGCCATGATGATGCGCGCCCAAGGCAACGAGTGGGCGGGCGAAAAGGTGCGCATCCGCAATCTGCAGTGGTGGGATTCGGTGAAATCCGTAAAGGACTTCCCCACCTCGCTGGACGTGTTCCACTTCCATCCACTGGCCATGATCAGCAACTTCATGGGGCTGGGCACCAAGATCAGTGGCGGTGACTTCGTGCGCCGGGTGGGTGACATCATTGCCCACGGCGAAGGTGGCTACGAGTCCTACAACACGGGTACGAAGAACGTGCCGGGCGACAAGGTTGGCTTCAGCTTCGTGCATGCTCCAGCGGGCACGGTCACCGGCAAGACCATTGATCAGATCCTGGCGACGGACGCGCTGGACGGAACAGACCGCAACCGCATGTTCGCTACGGGCAAGTATCAGACCATCATCAAGACGCTGCGCGCTGCGAAGGAGTCCATGGGGCTGACCGGCAGCGAAAAATATGATGCGGACCTGCAGGAGCGCGTTTTCGCTGAATACCTGCTGTCGAAGGCCGGAGGTGGCGCACTGGCCAGCTTCGTGCGCGACGGTGTTGGAAGCGTGGACGATGCGCAGTACGCGGCAGCAAAGGAGTGGGCGTCCATCGCCGCGCCGAAAGGGTACAAGACGAAGAAGGACAACGTTTCCGATGGCAACCTGTCCTACCATGAGGGGGCGGCCAACAGCGCCAACGCCGGATCGACGCGGGGGCTGAGGGAAGTGTTGATGGAAATTGCGGAGAGCCGGAAATGATCCCGATGAACATGCGCGGATTTGCGTTGGCGGCGGCTTGGTTCGGAGTGGCCTGCCTACCTGCGGCATGCAGCGGTGCTGGCCCGTCCGGGGCAGCGCCTGTGCCCGAATCGCGGGAAAACGCTGCTCCCACAGCCGCGCCTGCCGCTGCTGCGGGTACTGCATCGGGCAATGCGCCGTACGCGGGCGTGGTGATGAGCTATCCGCATTCAGGGTGCTCCTACCAATACAGTCCGGTTGATTTCTGCGATGCGGCGCATCGCGCGCAGATCAATGAGGCGATCCGTACGCAGGTCCCCAACTTCAACACGCACTACATCCTGGCCCAGTTGGATGAGCGCAAGGAGTACTTCCAGCGCTCGATCGTGCTGATCGACAGCCGCGACGGGACGGTATACCCGCTGCCGATCGATGCCTTCAGCGGGCCGCTGGTGGACAAGGAGGGTGCGCGCGAGTACGGCAAGGTGGAAACCTCGCGGGAAGCTGACACGTTCTGCGTCAGCAGTGCACTGCTGGTCTACCGGGCGTTTGAAGAAGGCCGGTTCTGTTTCGGATTCGATGGGGTTCGCTTTACTGGCCACACGACGCAGTACATGCAGTGACGCATCATCTCGAATGCGTGGCCATCTGTGCATCGAAAGCCGATCCGGATCCGATTGTTTCCCCTGCTGCAGGAGGCGGGCCTGATGATGGCGGGTTTCACCATTCGCGCGCTGGTCGCAATAGCAGGTTTACTGATCTCAGCCGGCTGTCTTGCACAGGACTCTGATGTGGGAGCCTGGCGCAAGGTGTCCGACAGCCGCTTGGAGAGGCAGTTCCATTTTTCAATGCTGCCTCGTGCTGCAGCGGTAGGAAGCCGATGGGCTGCCTATGATGCGGCAACAGGAAAGGTCGTCTGCTGCCTGTCCGTGGCAAGTGCTGAGATAAGTGAGAGCGAGCTGGAGCGTCGCTTCGACATCCCCGGCCCATGGGTGACCGACCTCACCAACGGCTGGAATCTCGATGCCGCGCCGTATCGACCGCACGTGCAGATGCTGGAAGTGCAGGGTGCGTTGGGCAGCCATGTATTCGAGGCGACAGGCGGAGCCAACGGCGGACTGCTGCTGCCGGCCGGCGCGCATGGCATCGGGGTGAATGCGCTGGAGATGTCGGGCAAGCGTTACTCGCTCCAGCGAAGCGAGCACGCTTTGGCGGACGATGATGGCGGCGTACTCACCTACGTCCTGACGCCCCTGGGGGGCGGCACAGTCCTGAAGGTTGAAGTTCCTTTCGGGACGTATTGAAGGCCGCGCTGCCATTCGCATTTCCGCGGTAAACAGTTGCCTGCAGGCAAGGTGGAGCGTCCTGCAGGAATGTTGATTCCGCGTGAAGGCGTTGACGTGCGCTGTCGTTTTCCATCTGTTACCGTCGGCTGGCAGGGGGAGGAACCGCGCGCCGGGGAGCGGTGCGCGGCAACAGTGGGAACGCCATGGAAGCGATGCGCAATCTCATGGTGCAGGCGGCCGGTCTGGATGCTGGCAGTCGCCTGTTCCGCTTGGATCTACCGGATCTGCCAGCGGTGGTGGTGGATGCGTGGCAAGGGCACGATGCGTTGTCCACGGGCCGGCATCTGCAGGTGGACGTGCTGTCGCTGGACGCTGCACTGCCGCTGGCCGATTGGCTGGGGCAGCCGGCCTGCCTGTACGTGCGCCAGGCCGACGGCCAGGACTGGCCACGCCACGGGGTAATTGCCGCTGCGCAGTGCCTGCAGGCCGATGGCGGTCTGGTGCGCTACCGCATCACCCTGCGCGACTGGACATGGTGGCTGGACCAGGCAGTGTGCAGCCGGGTGTTCCAGGACCAGGACGTGCGCGCGATCGTCGATGCCGTGCTGCAGACGCACGCACCGCATGCGCACTGGCGCTGGAGCGATGACGTGGATGCGCTGCTGGCGGCCTCGCGGCCGCGCAGTTTCTGCGTGCAGTACCGGGAATCGGACCTGGCCTTCGTGCAGCGCCTGCTGGCCGAAGAAGGCGTGGGCTGGTGCGTTGAGGAGGTGGCCGATGCACCGGCCGGGCACGGGGTGCTCTTGTTTGCCGACTCGACGGTGCTGCCGGAATCAGCGGCCTCGCAGGCGCGGGGTGGAATCCGTTTCCATCGTGCCGACGCCACCGAGGACGACGATGGCGTGCAGCAGCTGGGGCAGCAACGGCGGCTGCAGAGCACGCGCGTGCAGCTGCACAGCAGTGACTATCGCAGCGTGAGCTCGCTGACCGGGCAGCTGCCGCTGGAGGGCGCCGGCGAGGGCCTTCGCGAGGACTACGATGCGGTGGGTGCCTATGCATTCGCCGATGCGGCCGAGCTGCAGCACCATGCGCGGCTGATGGCCGAGGCGCGGGAAGCGCAGGCGCTGCAGTGGCAGGGTCGCGGCAGCGTGCGCAGCGCGGATGCCGGCCATGCCTGGGCGCTGACCGGCCTGCCGGGTGATCTGCCGGCCGAGCTGCTGCTGGTGGAAGTGACCCACGCCGGGGTCAACAACCTGCCGGTCGACCTGCGCGAGTGCGTGCAGGCGCTGCTGGGTGAGGCGGCAGAGCCCGACCCCCTGCAGGACGCAGCGAAGCGGCACGGCTACGTGAATGCGTTCAGCGCCGTGGCGCGCGACCGGCGCTGGCGCCCGGTCCTGGAGGATGGCACCGGTGCGCGACGCAATGCGCGGCCGCTGGCGCCGGGCTACCAGACCGCGATCGTGGTGGCTGGCGCTTCAGCATCCAACGACCTGCATGCCGACGCGCTGGGACGGATCCGGGTGCGGTTCCATTTCCAGGGCGATGATGGCGGTGCCGACAGCGCCTGGCTGCGCGTGGCACAGCGCTATGCGGGGCCGGGCGTGGGCAGCCAGTTCCTGCCGCGGATCGGCCAGGAAGTGCTGGTGGGCTTCCTGGAGGGCGACATCGACCGCCCGGTGGTGCTGGGCACGCTGTACAACGGGCGCGGCGAGGCCGGCGTGGCGCCGACCACGGCCGGTGCCAGCGCCGAGGATGATCTGTCGGCCTACGGCCAGGCTGCCGATGCACGCAACAGTGCGCAGGCCAACCTCAGTGGTGGCCAGGCGCCGGCGTGGCACGCGGCGGGCAGCGGCGACCAGGCGCACCGCCACGGCGGCGCGCTGTGGGGTATCCGCTCACGCGAGTGGGAGGGCGGCGAGGGCAGCAACCACCTGCTGTTTGATGATTCGAACCAGCAGCTGCGCACGCAGCTGGCCAGCAGCCAGCAGGTGTCGCAGCTGACGCTGGGCCATCTACGGCATCAGGCCGACAACTATGTGGGCAGCCTGCGCGGACAGGGCTTTGAGCTGCGCAGTGACGCATGGGGTGCGGTGCGCGGCACGGCCGGCGCGTGGTTCAGTGCGTATGCCCACGCCGGTGCGTCGCCTGCGGGCGAGGCCGCGCAGCCGGCAGCGCTGCTGCAGCAGCTGGTGGCGCTGGCGAAAAGCTACAGCGTTGCGGCCGGAACACACCGGACGGTGCTGCCCGCGGCGGAGGCCGGGGTGCAGTCGGTGGATCGATCACGCCTGGATGGTGCGCAGTCGCCCCTGCCTGTGCTGTTGGCCAGCGTCCGCAGTACCGTGCCCGCCGAGACGCTTGCAGAGGCCTCCGCGGCCGCCAGCCAGCGCAGCAGTGGGGCGGGGGAAGGCGTGGTGCCACATACGGGCGATGCCGTGCTGGGCCTGTCGTCACCGGAGGGCGCGGTGATGGTGGCCGGCCAGGGGTTGCACTGGGGGCAGGGCGAGACACTGGTGCTGGGTAGTGGCCAGCACAGCGATGCCGTGGTGATGGGGGATGCGCGCTGGCATGGCCGGCAGGCGATCGGCATGCTGGCTGCGGCGGCCAGTGGCGCCGATACGCAGGCACCGACGCTGACCCTGGCCAGCGGTGAGGCGGTGCTGGATTTCAAGGCACAGCAGGATCAGGTAGACGTGCAGTCGCGGCAGGCGCTGCGCGCGGCAAGTGCGCAGGCGTCGGTGGAAGTGGCCGCCGGTCGTACCGTCCAGGTTGCTACGTCCGGTGGTGCCAGCATCACCATCAGCGCGGGCAACGTCGTGGTCAATGCGCCCGGTCGCATCGCCGTGCACGCCGGGCGCAAGTCGTTCCTGCCGGGCGGCAGCGGACGCTATCCGTTGCCGGTGTTTCCGCAGTCGGTCTGCAAGGAATGCCTGCTGCTGGCTGCACAGCGGGCCGCGCCGCTGACGCCCAAAGGGGGGCCGGCGTGATTCCCGACTGGCATTTCCCGCCGCTTGATCTGCCGCCGCTGGAGGAGGGCCTGCAGCGCTTCGTCCTGCTGGACGGCGCGCAGTGCAACCAGCCGGTGCAGCTGTTGCGCACGTTGCCGTGGGCACCGCTCCCACTGTTCGATGGCCTGCTGGCCGATGGTGCCGACGATGCCAGTGTGTTCCTGGCCCGATTGCCGCGCGGTTTCGAGCATGACCGGTTCCTGCAGCGGGCCGCCTCGCAGGGGCGTTCGCCCGGCATGCTCAGCATCATCGAGACGAGCCTGGACGCCCAGCAGCTGCAGCAGCGCCTGCAGCGGCGCCTGGATGCCAGCTATCCCAACGGCAAGCTGTTCCTTGCGCGCTTTTTCGATGCGCGCGTCCTGCCCTGGTGGGTGCAGGTACTGGACGAGGCGCAGTGCCGCGCGTTCCTCGCAATGGGAGAGCGTTGGTGGTACCTGCGCCATGACCTGCAATGGGCGCACCTCGAACTGGAAGACGTGGCCCTGGACCCGCACGACCCGCCCTGGGTGCTGGAGGCACCGCAGCGGCGTGCGCTGATCGACGCCAGCTACCCCTACACGCTGATCGACCATTTCCAGCTGACCGACCCCGAACTGCTGGCGCGGCTGCCACGGGCGCGCTGGTACACGTTCTTCCGGCGCGTGGTGGCGACGGCTGCGGCGGCCGGCATCGAGGACAGCCGCCGCGTGGTGATGGTGGCGACCTGGGCACTGCTGGCCGGCAGCGATCTCGGCGAGGATCCGGCCTGGCAGCAGCGCCTGCAGGATTTCGCCAGTGGCCGGCGCAGTGCGGCCGATATCGGCGATGAAGTGTGGCCCCTGGAAGAAAGCTGGGATTGAACGGAGCGAGACGGCGATGATGAGCAACAAGTACCTGTGGTGGAGCGCGCTGGCGGTGATCGCGCTGCTGGTGGTGGGCGTCGGCTGCAGCCGGGCGATGGCGCGCGGCAAGACGCCGATCATGTCGTTGTTCGCGTTCAACTACAGCCCGTATTACCTGGCCGATGTGCGGGTCGATGGGCAGTTTCTGGGTGGCTTGGACGGCTACACCAATGGCGGCTCCGGGATGGGGCCGCGCGCGCCCCGCGGCAAAGGGCCGGACAGCGTGCAGGTACGTTGGATCGAGGCCAACCGCTACGACCTGGCCACCAACCGCTACCTGAGTGAAGGGCATCGCGTACCGCGCGAGGCGGTGGTGCCGCTGAAGACGCCGTATCCGCCCAACCCGGCGACTTTGCTGCTGCATTTCTACGCCGACGGCCATGTCGAGGCGGAGCTGCTGGACAAGGGCGTGAACAAATGGGATGTGCGACGCATGCCGGTGCCGAAGGAGCACAAGGACCATGACCAGTACTGATCCGACCGCGATTCCGGGGCAGGTGGATCTCGAACCCGGTACCCCCGATCCCATCGCGCAGGCCGAGGGCACGGCGCGCACGGCGCGGCTGGCGCGCGGAACGCGTCCGTTGAGTGATGCCGAGCGTCGCCGTCGCCAGGAAGCGATGTGCGGCACGGTGCCCGACAAGGAAGCGGCGACCACCGGCTGCACGCAGAGCCTGCACCTGAGCGTGTTCTTCGACGGCACGGGTAACAATCGCGAAGAGGAGCTGGGCAAGGATGCGGGGGAGCGGGCACTTTCCAACATTGCCCGGCTCTACGACGCGCATGTAAAGGATCGTCGCAACAGCACACGCCAGTATCTGGCAGGCGTCGGCACGCCCTGCCCGGAAGTCGGCGACAGCGGCGGCCTGCTCGGGCTGTCGATCGGCAAGGGCGGGCGCGAGCGCATCGACTTCGCGCTGCAGGCGCTGGACGAGCTGATCGATACCCAACCCGAGCCGATGCGCATTCTGGTGGTCAGCGTGTCGGTGCTGGGCTTCTCGCGGGGCGCTGCGTCGGCGCGGGCGTTCGCGCGGGATCTGGCGGCGCGCTGCAAGCGCCAGGCCGATGGCACCTGGTTGTACCGCGAACGCATCCCGCTGCGGATCGGTTTCATGGGCGTGTTCGATACGGTGTGCTCGGTGTGGCCGAACCTGGCTGCGGCGGGGATCAATTACCGCAATGGGCATACCGGCTGGGCCGAAGGCATGGTGGTTCCGGAAATCGTGGAACAGTCGGTGCACATGACCGCCGCCCATGAGCTGCGTGGCCAGTTCCCGCTGGATTCGACGCGGGAGCACGCGGTTTACCCGGCCAACACGGTGGAAATCTGGTTCCCCGGCGTGCACTCGGATGTGGGCGGTGGCTATGACCCGCAACACCAGGGGCGGCAGAACAGCATCGCGCGCTTTGCCCTCAACGAGATGTACGACATGGCGCAGGCCGGTGGCGTGCTGCTCAACCCGATCAGCCTTCTGGAAGATCACGTAAAGGCCGAGTTCGACAAGCAGGATCCGGAGCTGCAGGCCGTGTTCAACGCCTACCTGCAGGCGGTGCGGGTCAAGCGCGGGCGCATGGAGGACGTGCAGGCCGCGCACATGCAGCTGCTGTACCGCTGGATGCGGGTGCGCGTGGCCCGCGGCGATCAGTTGCCATCGATGCAGCGCCTGGCGGCGCGCGAGGAGGCGCTGCGCGAACAGGTACGGACCCTGCGCCGGCGGCAGTCGCAGCTGCCCGCGCCCTGGGACAACGACAACCTGCACCTGGCCGACCAGGGCAATGCAGACAAGACGGCCGAGTGGAACCGCGTGTCCGATGAACTCAAGGCGCGTGACGACGAGCTGTCGACCGTGCGCAAGCAGCGGCGTGGGCTGGAGAAAGAAAACGACACGATGGTCGGCAAGATCGTCGGCCTGCGGCGTCGCCGCGAGCGGGGCGCATCGTTGACCATGGCCGAGCGGGTGACCCTCGAGTCGTGGGATGACACGACCCTGCTGCCGGCGGAGGTGGAATCCTTCTTCGATGGCTACGGCCACGATTCGGTGGCGCATTGGTTCATCGGCAACCTCAGCCAGTGGCGCGTGCTGTACTTCGGTGCCACCAAGTACACGCCGGGCAAGGTTGAAGAGGTCCAGGTGGAGGCGGCCGTGCCGGGCTGAGGGCCGCGTTACAATGGCGCGCTGGCCCAACCGTTGAATGTGAGTGTCGTGCCCCGTCTGCTTCCGTTGTTCCTGTCCCTGTCCGTGCTGGCCGGTTGTGCCAGCACCCCGGCGCCTCCGGCCCATTCCGATGCGTTGTGGCGCCTGATCGAGCGCGACTGCCGAAGCGCGCAGGGACCGCAGGGCAGCTGCCTGCAGATGGAAGAAGCGGCTGACCGGCGCGATGTGCTGGTGAAGGACTCCCATGGCGACTTCCAGTTCCTGCTGATGCCGCTGGACAAGGTCAGTGGCATCGAGAGCCCGGGGCTCTACCGCAAGGGCGTACCCAATTATTTTGCCGCGGCCTGGCGGGCCCGTTCCCACACCCAGCAGGCCTTGGCCCAGCCGCTGCCGCGCGAGGTGGCCAGCCTGGCGTTGAACTCGCCGCATGGCCGCTCGCAGCACCAGCTGCACATCCACGTGGACTGCCTGCGTGCCGATGTGGTGCAGGCGCTGGACGCGCAGCAGGCGGCGCTGGGGATGCGCTGGGCACCGTTGCCGGTGCTGCTGCGTGGCCACCAGTACCAGGCGCGCCTGCTGGCCGGTGCGGAGCTGACCGCCAACCCGCTGAACCTGCTGGCGTTCGACCTGAGCGGCCCGGCTGACGTCGGCAACTGGAGCCTGCTGGTGGCGGGCCACCGCGATGTGCACGGTGCGCCCGGTTTCGTGCTGCTGGCCACCCGGCTCGACCCCGCCACCGGCAACGACGCCAGTGCCGAGGAGCTGCAGGACCATGCCTGCAGCGTGCTGACGGGCGCCGGCTCTGCGCTGGAGCGCGTGCGCTAACCCATCGCGGCCTGCTGGGGGCGCCAGGTCGACGCGGTCAGTGCATGCAGGCTGCGATCTTCCCAGCCGTCCGCGCCCAGATGATGGTCGCGCAGCAGGCCCTCCTTCTGGAAGCCGGCCGCGCGTAGCACGTCCGAGAGCCCGGCGCTGTCGTCGGGCGGCAGCATCACGTAGACGCGGTGCAGCCCGACCTGTTCAAACAGGAAGGGGCACAGTGCATGCAGCGTGTGTGCAAAGCGTTGCGCATCGCCCCAGTCGGCCTGGCAGAAGCGCTGCAGCTCGGCACTGCGACCGCGTGCCGACTGCAGCCGCACGGTGATCTGGTCGACCAGGGCGTGGCTGGCCTGGTCGAACACGCCCAGCAGCAGGCGGTCATTGTCTTCCTGCAGCCGCGAGCGCTGGATGCCGATGAACAGCTGCACCTCGGCATCGGTGCGGCAGGCCAGGTGGCAGCCGCCGCGGCGCTGTCCGCACAGCGTGCGCCAGCCGGCCAGATCGGTGCGCTGCAGCGAGCGCAGGTTGATGGAGCCGTGGCCCAGGTGCAGCAGGTGGCGGCGCAGTACCGGGTGCAGGGCAAGGTGGGAAGCGGAGTTCGGTTCGATGCACATGTGGGCACGATTACGCCTTTGCGCGCCGATGCCCATGAAATTTGTTGCAAAGTGAGCTGCCCTGCGCGCGGGAGGCCTGCGTTGGTTCAGGCGCAGGCCGATCCGCGGACATCGCGATGAAAACGAAAGGTCCGATGGCGACGGCCTTCCCTTGGTGCGGTGCAGATGGTGGAAGGCGTGCGAACTGGCATGATGTGGGACTTCGACGCAGGGAGCGCAGGGATGGGAATACGAGAGCTATGGATGGCCGGGCTGTTGCTGGCGGTGCTGCCAGGCTGCAACAGGGACGATGCTGGAACGACGAACCGCGCCGCTGCGTCCGGACCAGGCGAGCGAGCGACGGCCACGGCGCAGGCAGCGGGTGACGTCGTGCTGCCCGACGACGCTGCGCGCGCACCTGCCGCGGCGCCCGCGCCGGTGGTTGCGCCTGTGCCGCCTGCGCCCCCTGTACAGCGCGTGGCGGCTTCAAATCAGGATTACCTGGCTGGGGAGTCCCGGTTGCTGAGCGGGAATGCGCTGTCGATGGCGGAGGCCGAAACCGTCTTGCGGTCCCGTGCCGGGTTCGAAACGGCCCTGCAGCAGTTCGAGCAGGATGCCGCACGCCATCAGGATGCGCAGGATCTGAGCACGCTGTACCGGGCGGCGGCCACCCGGGCACTGGGCGGCGATGTGGCCCTTGCTTCGCTGTCATGTGGCTACAGCCTGTGTATGGGCGAGATCCGCAGCCGCAGCGACACTGGATTCCGGGACTGGGTTCGCGCTTTCGGCAAGGACGGCGACGCGCCGCACTACGCGTTGATCACGGCCGAGTACGTGTTGGGCAAGGAACAGTCCGTGGGGCGCTTCGTGTTTTCCATTGATCCGGCGGCCAACGGCATCAGCCAATAGCGTCAAGCCTGACTGACCAGGCCGGCCAGGCCGTTACGGCAGTGCCTGCACGCTGTACGACTCGATGACGTAGCTGAAGGGCTGCTGCTGGCGGTCGCGCAGCAGGGCGCGTACTTCCAGGATCACGCCGGGGTCGCCTTCGCCGCGCGGCGGCCAGAAGGTCTGGTCGGCCAGGGTCTGGCGCTGGAAACCGAGCGGACCCACCACGCGGCCGAAGGGTTCGTCGCTGCTGTCCAGCACCTGGTTCATGGCGGTGCTGAGGCGGTCCGGCAGGTACCAGTTGTCGGCTTCGGAGAGCACGCGGTTGCCGCAGACCAGCTGCACCCGCCGATAACGCAGCGGTGTACCGGCGCCTGCGCCGAGCGCCTTCAGCACATCGGCCGGTGCCGCCTTGTCCTGGCCATGTACGCGGACGGCGCGCACGCGCGCCTGTTCAGCCAGACCGTGCTCGGCGCACCAGCTTTCGAGGGTTCCGGTTGCGCTGGGGCCGGCCAGCACGCGCTGGTGCAGCAGCTCGACCAGGGCGGATGGCGCGACGCGCTGCTGTCCGGGCGGTGCCTGCAGGGGGGCGGTGGCACCGGCATCGGCGGCGGACAGGCTGGCGATCGGCGCAGCGGCCAGCAGGGACGCGGCCTGCCAGCGGCGGAGACGATCGTGGCGGTCGGACGGGCCCATGCGGCATCACAGCGGAAACAGGTGTCTATGGTACCCGTTCAGGCGGGCACCGGGCGTGCCGATCACGTCGGCACCGGTGGCCATTCATTGCGCTGGCGAATACGAGACATGCAGATATTTCGTTGGCCGATGCCGGGGGTGCGGCGCACGATGGGCCCCTTGATGGCTTTACGGGAGTTCCCCCCATGACCCTGCAGTTCGTCCAGGGCGGCGTCGATCGCGATGGCGCGCCGGTGCATTTCCACATCCGCGACGGCCGTTTCGAGGGGCTCAACCGCGCGGCGGCCCCGGCCGAAGGTGCCAGGATCATCGACCTGCAGGGCTTCACCTTGCTGCCCGGGCTGGTCGATGGCCATATTCACCTGGACAAGAGCTTCGTCGGTGACCGCTGGCATCCGCATCAACCGGTGGCCAGCCTGCGCGAGCGCCTGGCGGTGGAGAAAGCCGCCGTGGCCGGCGCCGCACCGATGGTGGACCGCGCTGAAGCGCTGATCCGCCAGTGCAGCAGGTTCGGCACCGTGGCCATGCGCTGCCACGTGGATATCGACGCCAGCACCGGCCTGCGCCACCTGGAGGCGGTACGCGAAGCCGCGCAACGCTGTGCGGACATCATGCAGATCCAGCTGGTGGCGTTTCCCCAGGCGGGCGTGATGTCCTGCGCGGGCACGGCCGCGGTGCTGGAACAGGCCCTGGCCGAGGGCGTGGAGGTGCTGGGCGGCATCGACCCGACCACGCTGGATGGTGATGCCGAAGGGCAGCTGGCCCTGCTGTTCGGCCTGGCCGAACGTTATGGCGTGCGCCTGGACATCCACCTGCATGAGCCGGGTGAAACCGGCCTGGCCCAGCTGCTGCGCATCGCCGCGCGGACGCGGGCGGCCGGGCTGCAGGGCAGGGTGGCGGCCAGCCACGCGTATGCCCTCGGCGAAGTGCCGCTGGCGCGCGCGCTGCAGGTGGGCGAGGCATTGGCCGCTGCCGGCGTGGCGATCATGAGCAACGCGCCGGGCGACCACCCGTTCCCGCCGCTGCGGGCGCTGCACGATGCGGGAGTGCGGGTGTTCGCGGGCAACGACAACATCCGTGACTGCTGGTGGCCGTATGGCAATGGCGACCTGCTGCAGCGTGCGATGTTGCTGGGCTACCGCTCGGGGTTCTACACGGATGCGGATCTGATGTTGGCGCTGGAGATGGTGACCACCCATGCAGCGGCGGTGATCGGGTTGCCGGAGCATGGGATGGGCGAGGGGATGCCGGCCACGTTCGTGGCAGTGCGGGCGGATCACGGTCCCGCGGCGGTGGCAGGCGTGCCGGCCGAGCGGCGCGTCGTTGTTGGCGGGCGGTGGGTGTAGTCGGCAGGGCTTGCAGCCCTGCACCTGCTTAATGCAACGGCAACGGCAACGGCAACGGCCAAAGCCAGAGCGGCATTCCGTGGGATGGCGGGGCGGTGTGGGTGGTCAGGACACGCCGTA
>Ga0308172_1000631_pt1 | contig 38527 bp, 66 predicted proteins | sample PhyGR2_FD_202134 | JGI IMG/M metagenome (GOLD analysis project Ga0308172, IMG submission 202134) | Phyllosphere microbial communities from UC Gill Tract Community Farm, Albany, California, United States - DLSLSG.R2 | ecosystem: Host-associated > Plants > Phyllosphere > Unclassified | place: USA... | reverse complement strand
AGTTGCTCCACTCTGGAAGCTCTCCGGTCACGGTCTTGTATATTGAGGCCAGCGCATTTCGTGCAGCATCGCGCTCCACAGCTAGCGCATCGCGCTCAGCCTTCACAACTTCCAGCTCAGAAAACAACGTTGCATAGTCACCGTGCGCCACGTATCCGCCCTTCGAAGTTTCAAACATGCCGGGGAGTCCTGACTCACAGCTGAAATCAGGTTCATATAGTTTTGTTTCATATACGTTCATTATTCACCCTTACTTTGCTTGTTTGATTTTCGCCACTCTGCCAATCTGCAGTAGTCGCAACAATATTTTCTGTTCTTGCTTCCGTAGAACTTCTTTTTGCATTCAATCCTTTGGCATATCTTTTCTGTTATTGCCATCTCTCACCTCTCGAAACTAATGATAACAGTATTCCGTTTCATTGCAACATAAAAAATGCGCATCCGTGCGCTTTTCTTACTTGATTGAGTTATACCAGGATTGCCAACGGTAAATGTTAAGGCGTAGGTCTGCCATGCACTTCAATGTTTCAACATCCGCCTGCAGATCATCATCGCTATTCGATTTTGGTTCTGACGCCTTGCACGGCTCTTTCATCAACTGCGGAGATGGCGTTGGTAGCAGTGACGGCCGCTGACTTGATGCGCATGCGCTCAGCATCATAATCACAGACAACACGATCAGGAACTTTAACATAACGAATAACATCTCTTGTGATAGTTTGGTACTTCGTTTCTGTGACCACCTTGACCTGCGCAGCCTCAGATTCTCCACCGTCTGCTTGCTTCTGTACTTCTTTTGCCTGCGTGATTTCAGATTTAACATTTTTCAGCTCCTGGCTGTTTGTATACCAACCATGTGAGAACCAGCCAAATGCGTACGACAGCAGCATCAATGCCATCGGCCATGCATATTTCACTTGATTTTCTCCTGTACGATTAACCTTGCACCCATCGCCGCAAGGATTAGAGCTACAGAAACCCACCGAGGAACGACATCATCAATTGCGCCATTGATGGCCTCGATGGCTGCAGCTATCGCCAACAGCTGCATGGAGCTAAGTTTGTGGGCGCTTTTCCACTGCTTGATTAGCTTCGGCATATCTCAGCCTCCACGGCGCGACGCTTAACCAACCCCGGCAGAACCTTCCCGCCCCCATAAACCCATTTGCTAAACTCGCCGCATGCTTGCTTTGAATAACCTTGTCGGAACAGTTTGAACATTGTTGATTTCTGCATGTTCCCGCACCCGGCATTGAACGTAATGGAAACGGCAGCATCAAACTGTCCCTGCGTTAGCTTTGAACCATTGGCGTATTTGTTAACGCATTTCTCGGCAGATGAGATGTTCTTAACCCAATCGCTAGCAATCTCATCATCCGTCTTTCGCTTGCCTGCAACGACACCATGTGTATTCCCGATGCCATCGGTTAATATTCCAGCCGGGCAATTGTACGGATCACGCCTGCAGCTCTCTGCATTGCCGATAATCTCCAATCCCTTCTCACTCGTTCGAATCTCATCCTTGTAATTCGATGTGACGATAGCGATGATCGCCGACACGGCGCAAACTGCCGCGCCACCTTTTTTGATTATTGACATTTTGAAATCTCCAATTTATGGGATTCCAGAATAACAAAAGCCGCACGGTGGCGGCTATGGTTTAATCTTTTGGCGGCTCAGGTAGTGGCATCCAGTGCGTGTAAGGAGCATTCTCTGATGGGCCAGTGATTTCATCATCCCCCTTTGCAACGCAGCAAAAATGCTCGTAGTTCTCGCCATGCCCACACCAGAATGTCGGTGCGTCGCCCTCTGGATCGATGAAGTCAAATCCAATTCTGACATCCTCGGGATAATCTCCGGGCTGATGTGGCGTATACACCAACACCATTACGCCAGCATCAGGCATTCTCTCACTACACTTAATCCATTCACTCATCACTTACCCCTAGCGCTTTGTTTATGGCTGCGTTAATTGCAGGGTTGTTATATACCTCGCCAGTTAACTCACCCTCATACATCTCAAGCTCCTTTCTGGCGCTCATTAATGCCTCAAGGAGATCTGGCGCAGCAGCTATAAGGTTGGCGTTTGCTTGCTGTTGATCACCATATCCACCATCTGCATCGGTAGGGCCACACGCCGCTACTTCCTGAATCAGGCCACCATTGATACGAGCCTCAATGTACTTTGTCATTGAGCCTGTTACGAACCACGGCCCAGGCGTTCCTTTAAATCCACTCATCACATAATCCTCGCTAGTTTGTGTTAACTCTGCTTGCTGTAAAATTGTCGCTCTTGGTGCTGAACATGTGGCGCATGCTTTTCTCTTTGCTTTCCCCGGCCACCTGGCGAACAAACATAAATCCATTTTTCTTCTGCGTCACTACATGGTGGTGCTTGGTTTCCATCCTTAGATACCTTGCCTCTTCTATGGCGGCTCCGATATCCGTGAACATATAACCTCACTGGAGTAATGATTTTGGCATTGATTCCGCAGGGTGCTTGCCGGAAAGAATGTCGCCATTTATCACTGCAGCCTGACCGCCATGAATCCTGGATAAAATCAGCTCCAGCTGCTCCATGGCATCCATTGGGCAATTTGCATTTATGTAGAAAGACATATTACCGACTATCACTTCATACTGATTCATTAAATCTCCCTATCACTTCTGATATATGATTAATTACTGCATCAGATCTATCCGACTTGTTTAGTAGGTATCTCGCAGCTCTAACAAGATCAACCACATCGGATCGATGGTAATACTTGCCATCATCGCGCTCAATTACCCCACCATGCGGCGCTGGCTCATAACGCTTAACCATCTTTCACCTCACCATTGAATACTAAGCAAAATACAAAACGCAACCATAACCAAAACACCCCACCAAGTTACTTTCATCGTTTCGCACCATATATTTTATCAGTAAAACATGACATCCAAATTTTTCTAATTTTGCTAGGAAGTTGCATTTTCGCCTTGGATACTGATGAGATAAACTCATCCCACTCAGTTTCAATCATCCATGAAGCCCCATTCAGTATGTTGCTTATATTACCCTCACTGTCACCGAACTTATCAGCAAGCTCTTTTTGAGATATTGGCGTTGTAACATAAAGCATTTTTATTTTTTTTATTTGCTCATCATTGTGTATATTATTTCTTTTGTTTCTTGCGTTTTCAGATGCGGTTACAAATCTGCAATTTTCAGGGCAGTAATCACCGTTTACATCAATCCTGTCAATTTGCATGTTTTTTTTGAAACCATTTTCAAGAGCCCATCTTGCAAAATTATCAAAGTTTAACCATTCCTTGCATACTTTTACCCCCCTTCCACCATAGTATTTGTTACCCATATCCTTTGCCATGCATCTTTGTATCATTCCAACGTATCTATTGTGAAGATCGCTCCCCTTTGGTGCTATTGCTGACTTTCCTCCACAGCACTTTTTTTGCTTCAGACCATCGCCTTTTTTTCTCTCCACTATCGAACCGCAACGATCACACTCAAAAAGAGCAAACCGAAATCTCTTAACGCCGGAAGAAGTCTTAACCTCCCTCATGCCAACATCTCTTATGTACCTCATCAAATCACCCTTTAATTTCCGTGTCAGATAAACATACCTTAATGGAAATCTTTCCGCAATCATTTTTTTCGCACTTTTTTATCCACATATACTCGATCTGACTGTCATCCAGTATAAACGCAGATTTAACAAGAGCATCCTCGTATGCTTTTAGCATGTTGGAGCAATCATATTTTCTATTTGTCGGTGGATGAAGATCCAACCCAATCCGCACCACACCAGAGATACCCTCCCCGCTTAATCCGATTGAATCAAGATGCTTACTTGCATCTTCAAAATAATCCCTACCCCTCTTGGTTGTTATCATCCTGCCTCTAACGCAAGCTCTTAATGCATTTACACTTGGAGGCCATGGCATTTCAAACTCATAATCCCAGCTCATAGTAATTTCTCCAGGGTGGCGGCCAACAAATCAAGCTCTCCGCACTTCAGTAGCTTCAGGTAAGTTCTATCGCCATGAATGCCATTAACGCCCTGGTGGCAGTCATAGCAAAGCGGAATGGCGATATAATCTGATTGCCTTTGCGCCATACCAACACCCTCGCGAAGATGATGGACGAATGTTTTCCCCTGCTGCGATTGCCCAAGCATGTCGCAGCAGATACACCCCATTTCGGCCAGTCGCCCCATGTGCACCTTACTCTTCTTGCTCATCGCGGATCCTTTGGTAATCTGAGCCATATGGAACGGTTAGAATTATCTTTCTCTCAGCCGCCCACACCTCTATCAATCGCATGTAGTGATACATCTCATGCTTACTAAGGCGCTTGGTTGATTTAATGCTGATGTGTTTGTCACCAAGCTGCACCGATCGAACCGGGCAATAAATCCCCTTGTAATACTCGTGAAGGTCTTCCGGATCAATGGCGCTTTCCGTGCGCCGGTTTACCTGCTTGGCAATCTCACTAAGCCATAGCCAGTAAGTGGAATTTTGCGGAATACTGCGCTTATCTACCCACTTTTTGAATTCTATACTTAGCCTAGCGCCATCACCCATGGCATTAAGCTCATCAACAAGCCTCTGCTTGATTAAATCCGCATTACCCAACCACATGCATAGCTTCAAAATGCACCTCTCACAATCCGATATAGACACCTTAAAATCGATGCAAAAACTTTAAATTTTTAACTCTTTGTCTATCTGATGCACAAAGTACGACAACCAAAGCTTTGCGCTGAACCCTCCAGGAGGAACGGCCGTTATCCTTTTCGCATGTCGATTAAGGATTTCCGTAGTGATTGCGTCATGCTCTTTCTTTGGCTTTCCGCTCACCCCTGAAACAATCTCGCTTCTGCATGCCCGCGCCACCGATCGCAGCGCGTTTTCAATCTCTGGCAACATGCCTCACCTCACAAATTTACGGTAACTATCCCAATCGAACGGAACCCAGATGCTTCCGCCCATTCGCATTCTGTCCATGATTCGAGGGCCAACCTTGCCCTCAAAATCGATGTTATTCAGATTTGTCAGCATGCCTATAGGCTTCTTGCTTGCCAGTCGGCGATCGACAATCGTGTTAAGCAGAATATCAACGTTGTCCGTTCCGTGCTGAATGCCAATCTCATCAAGAATAAGCAAATCAACGCCGCATAACCAATCAAGCAACTTGGCCTCTGACATCTCGCTATCCTTGCGATAGGTGTCCCGGAACTTAATCATCATCTCTGCAATCGTCACGATCAGCACAGACTTTCCAGAATTGATGAGCTGATTCGCTATTGCGGCCGCCAGGTGATTCTTGCCGGTACCAGGAAGCCCACTAAAGATAAACCCGCGCAGAACGCCGTTGAATGTATCGGCATATTCCCTAGCCTTTTTGAGCGCCGCCTGCTGTCCCTTTGTTGATGCGTTGTAGTTGTCGAAAGAGCACTCAGCATGCAGATCGCTGATTCCACTACGGCCCATAATTCGCTTGATGCGATTGTCATGGTTAGCCTTTGCGATGCGTTCAGAATCCTTTCGCCCCTCTTCCGCCTGGAATGCCTTCCATTCTTCGACAGTGCTAAACCGCTTTTCAGTTCCTGGTGGCGTTAACGCCTGCAATCTCTTAATAAGCGAATAGTCCATGTGGCCTCACTTACACAGAAGTCTAAACATGAAGTAAATAAATATACGCATCACAATTAAATCCATCTCTACTCCCCTTTGATTGATAGTCCGATGGCCATGATGGTCTTCTCTGTGGCAGTTATTCCATCGTTGTAACCTTCGGTATATTCAGTGTCGTTTTCCCCATCACCGCATAACGGTGGCGTATCAACCACGATGCTTGCTCTGGATGCTTTCCAGAAATCAAGAGCAAAGCGTGTTGCTGAATCTACATACCTGCCATCCCGTTTCATTGCTGACATGCCACGCGACTTAATCTCGCGCTCAAACTGCTTTCGGCTCTCTTCGTGTAGCTTATCCATGGTTATCTCCTTTGCTGTTAATCACTCAAACCCTTCTGGGATTTCGGTATCTGGTCGGCTTATCTCCATGATTCCACGCTTCTTGAATCCCTGGCGGAGTTGGAATAGGCCTTGCCAGTTGTTGTTCATGCTCTGTTCGACTATCTGCATCTGTGCCGATTCATTTCCACCAGCCAGCTTGATCAGGTTCGCCATTGCACGGCCTGAGCTTTGTGCGTTGTTCTGATAAGCCTTGAACTTTGCAGCCTTGCGAAACTCAACCCACTTCTGCCAAGCCTCAAGATTGAGATTATCAGGAGCGGTGAAACCGTCAGGTTTCTTTTCTTTTATATCTTTATTCTTCTCTTCTCTTCTCTTCTCTTCTCTGGTCTGCAATTTGTCCGCTTCTGATGCGGACGTTTTGCGCGCCTCTCTTTTCCTTGATGCTTCCTGCGCTCTACGCTTGGCAGACTGGCCGTTATGCTCATCAAACCGAGGCATTGATAGCGCTTCGTTCTCAAATTCTAACCATCCAACTCGCACCATCTCATTTGAGAATCCTGTAAATGAGATCATGTCATCGAGCGTTTGCGGACAATAACCGTCAAGTATTCCGTCGACAGAGTGGACATCGAACAGACACCATACTGCATGCAATGCGCCGATTACGCGCAATCTGTCCGCTTTCAATGCGGACGAAATGCGGATAACTTTTGGATGGGTGTGTAAATCAGACCTCATCTTGATCCAATCACCCGCCATAATTCATTCTCCCAACGCGATGAACTCGCTTACTTTCATGTTGAAAACTGATGCAAGCTTTTCAATGGTTTCCTGGCTTGCCTTTTCGCTATTGGCAATCACAGAGGCTCTAACCCTTCCAACGCCAAGCTCTGCTGCCAGCCAGCCAACTGATTTCTCACTCTTGGCGATAGCCACCTTTACCGATTTACCTACGTTCATAATCCCTCCGCCGTTGTGTGATACAAACAATAATATCATTAGCGATGCATGTCAATAATATTGACTACATATTTATCCATGTGTATGATTGAATCACATCGCGGCATCCGACCGCGCAGACAGAAGGAAGTTATGATGGGTGATGTTGGTGATTACTACAGGGATTTAAAGGAATTCCACAAGGAGAGAAGAAGGAATGCCAGGAACGGAGCGCATGAAAGGGCAAAGGCATTCTTTGCAAAGAATGGAGTCCAGTTTGAAGAGGGCGTTAACACACTGATATTCAGGACTGACCTAGGGACGGTAGTTTATTACCCGCCAAGCCAAAGAATGCAGCACAAATCCACATGGAAAGATTGCGGGCCTGCACATTGCATGAATTATGTAAAAAAACTAAGAGGATGATTGGATGAGTAACGTGGTTGAATTCGTTAAGCAGCAAGAAAGCATGTTCGTGGGGGCTCTATCTGATAATTCTGTCAGCTGGGCCAAAGAGAGCCAGTTCGCCATCCAGGCATTTCAGAAGAATGATTTTCTGGCAAAAACGGCAATAGGAAATCCAGCGAGCGCGCAGAACGCCATCATCAACGTGGCGGCGATCGGCATTACACTGAATCCTGCAAGCAAGTTGGCATATCTGGTTCCGCGTGATGGCATGGTGTGCCTTGATATCTCTTACATGGGCCTATTGCACCTAGCGCAAGCAACAGGAGCAATCAAGTGGGGCCAGTGCAAGCTGGTTCATGCCAATGACCAATATGAGTCTAACGGCCTGGATACCGCTCCAACTCACAAATACAACGCATTCGGTGAGCGTGGAGAGGTTATCGGCGGCTATTGCACCGTTAAGACTGCTGATGGTGATTACCTTACCGAAGAAATGAGCCTGGCAGAAATCAAGGCCACAGAAGCCACTAGCAAGGCAAAGAATGGCCCATGGAAAAACTTCTGGTCAGAGATGGCGCGCAAGACGATTGTTAAGCGTGCATCCAAATACTGGCCGCGCTCTGATCGCCTTGATGGGGCAATTCACGTTCTGAATGAAGAAGAAGGAATTCATCAGGCGCCAGAAATGGCGCACACACCGCAAGAAGTTATTGAGTCAACCGAAGCGGAACAGAAACAACAGATTATCGATGCAGCCAGCGAACTGTGCGACAAGATGGCGCTAGCTGAGAGCCTTGATGAACTTAAGGCGTTGTTCGCTGAGGCATTTAAGATGACAAGGGGCATGAAGCTGCAGCAGTCAGTTCAGGCCATTTATCATGACTGCAAGGTTAAGTTTGAGGTGGGAACTAATGAATAAGCTATACGATATTGCAAACGCATACGCCGAACTTTCAAACTCTGATATGGATCCGGAATTCATCAAGGACACCCTAGAAGGAATCGAGGGTGAGTTTTGCGACAAAGCTGAGCAGATCATAAAATTAATCAAAAATGAGCAGGCATATGAGGACGCGCTAAAGGCTGAGGCTGTCGCATTTTCAGAGCGAGCAAAGGTATCGGCAAATAAGATTGAGCGCCTTAAAGAGTATCTGGCGGCGCAAATGGAGCTGTCTGGACTCAATAGCATCAAGGCTGGGATGCAGCAGCTAACGGTTCGCGCTCCAAGCAAGTCCGTTGAGGTTGTCGACGCTGGATTAATCCCGGCAAATCTGGTTGAGTATGAGACTACCATCAAGCCAATCAAACTTGAGATTAAGAAGCTGCTTGAATCTGGCCAGGACATACCAGGGGTTAAGCTAAAAACAGGCAAGCCATCATTGCTGATTAAGTAGAAATAGAAGCCATTAGCCCGCCGAGTGCGGGCATTTTTTTGAGGTAAATATTATATTGCATACCATGTGGCAAAGATTCAGATATTGGAAGATGTGGATTGGATTTTCTGGCGCATATTACAAAGTAAAGATGGAGGCAAGGAGTGAGAAATTGCAATGATGAAATTAGGGTTGGAACTTGCGCAGCGAGGTTCGATATCATAACAAATCGGTGGATGATCACAGGCCACATCCCCACATCAAATCCATTGAAAGCGCAGAGATGCGCCGAGATTGAAAACAACAAGCAAAACAAAAAGCCCCAATGAGGGGCTTTACTTTATCTCGATGATGAATGTAAACTCACAAACAGAAACACCCACCATGCTTCACAATCATCCTTGCTGTTCTGCCCGGCCTCATCCACCGGGCATTTTTTTATCCTGCAACATGTGACAATCGACGATGACCCTTTCTAACCTCCGCAACAATAGACTTGCTGCAGTTTGTTACCTCAACCTGGTGAACCTTGTTGCCGCATTTAACTGAATAAAGCGTTTGATGGTTCTTGTTGCGATCACCGTGCTTATATTGATGTGATTTTATGGCTGCTTCTGCGGCCGCTTGTTCAAACCTATCGGATGCGTTCTTGATTATCTGTTTCATTTCTCGGCATCCTTCATCATGAGGAAGACGATCATGGCGGCTCGGAGTGGGTTTCTATCTACATGGACATTGTTGCAAATCGGGGTTTTTCCTAGATAACCATCTATGGTTTTCGCAACCGGAATTCCACCATCCCAAAATATAGTTATCTTATTTTCCAAAATAATCGGCCATGCATCTGCCGGGTTGTTGCAGGGGTCAAATGTTCCTTCTTCTGCTAGCTCTACAGTGCGTAGTCCAATATGAAATGCAACCTGACAATTAACTTCATAGTCACTCATCTTGCTGTAATCGGTCATTGTTAAATCCTTGCTTGGCGTAAAAGTTGATCGAACATGCGTGAGAACTCACCGGATGCCATTGCGCGAATGATGTACTTTGGTTCTGTCATTGAGTCGCGCTGCAGTCGGATGGCCTGGCTATCCAGAATCATGGCTCTAACCTCTGGCGGTATGCTGTCTGGATGGAACTTAAAATCTGGAGCATTGTTGATTATGTCATCGCAAATCTCACGCATGCTCTTTGGTATGCCGCGCTGAACATATTTACGAATGGCCTCGCGCATGGTTTCTGGTTCTTCAATATCAGGCATCGATACGCCGACCATGGCGACTCGCCATATGCAGCTATTGCCTGATGTGCGGCCGGTGCGGTAAATAACACCAGCGTTAATTAGCTGAACGCAAACGCGGCAAACTGAGTCAGGCGACGTCGTATGTAGCGAGTTAGCCTTGATGCGTAACTCCTTCTGATTTATTCCTGGGTTCTTCTTGATTACCTCTAAAATCGCATCCTTTGCTGTTCTGTACTTTTTCATTTTTCACCCCATCCGATGAATGTTGATAGTGGAACTTCGAAGTAATTCGACAGCTTCATCAGCGTGTCGTGTGTTGGATTTGCGTGTCCGCGCAGAATGTCGCTAATGGTCATTGGGCGAATGCCCGTTGCCCTAGCGATGTCACTCTGCAGCTTTACTCCCTTCTCTGCCATGCCTCGCATAACGCTCTTTCTTAGTGTCTTCATGTTCTTGACCCCTTTCACAGAATAAACCCCATCAAATAACCTACATGCTCAATGTACATACATTAATGATTCGTGTCTATACATAAATAGATAGAATTGACATTGACAAGGGGCTGGCTATGCCCGATACTTCAATCATACAAACAAGCGAGGTGGGTTATGAAAATTATCGACATGAAGGCATTTGAAGAAGCGCAGTGGATGAGCAAGATTGCGGTTGGCAGAGCTATCACCAAGATAAGCCCGAGCGCATATTGGGAAAACGCAATGCTTGCCCTAGCTGAGGCGTACGGGAGGGTTATGAAATGAAAATCCTTAGCGCAATGAGGCTTGAGACATTCTACGTAATGCACGAACAGGCAAGTAAATTTACACCGCATGAAATAGAGGTTTCATATGTAATAGACGGTGACAAAATGGAAGTAATCCCGCAGATTGATAATGAGGCTGATAGAAATGACATTCTGTAAAGTTTCATCAGATGCAGATAGCCATGCTGAAGATATGGATCGCAAGGATTGGATTCTTGAGCGCACGATGGTTCTGGCAGCGAAAGGCCATGGCATTCAATCGGCAATGCACATGGCAACGCGCGAGTATGACGAGGATCCTGATATTGATGCTAGCGACGACAGGATTGATTGGTAAGAATAAGCCCGGCATTCCGGGCTTTTTTTTATACTGGATCTTGTATTTTTCCGAATCCTTTCCATCCGCCAGGGGATCCGCTTTCTATGCAAACAAAACCAATCCATCCGCTAGGGGTTGGGTTTGTGTTTACTACGGTATCACCAATGGAGAATGTGCCGGTTGTTGGTGCCGCGGTTCCTAATATTTGCTTCCTATTTGTACTCATGAAATTAACATTTATACTAGCTTGGGTTAGGGTTCCTGTTACCTTGTTGCCTCGCCACACCCCGCCTTGAGATCCAAATGATGCGTTTCCAGTAATTACGCAATCACTAACAATCATGTTTTTAGATCCAACGCCAATAGTAACATCACCATTTATTAGTGAGTCATTTATCATTACCGCTATGGCGCCATTTGATGTTGAGTTTCCAGAGATATTCCCATTAAATGTGCAATGAGAAAATTTAACAACATTGTCTGGGAATCCTATCAAAATGTCAGCGGTAAATGTGCAATTTTCAAACTCTTTGAATGATGATGTTGCTAAGTTTCCAAGGAAACTATGAACGTTTACCCCGTTAAATCTGCATCTTGCACTGCTACCATCTGTAATTAGATAGTCCAGGCCATTTGGAATGCACCTTGCGCTATCAACATAGAGCTCACCACTGCCATGCCTTACCACTCTATATTGCTCAATACCACCACCGTTATAGCTTATAATTCCCTCTCTTAGCCTTAGCGCGGTGCCGCCATCGGTTCCTGTGATGTTCCAGTTGGCGTTGTACTCCATGTGGCATTTATTGAATGAGTTATTAATCCCACCCTGCCAGTCGATTACCGGTGATACCTTGTGGTCTTCAAACTGGCAATCGTTGAATCTAATATAGTTTGTTCTGTCGCTTCCAAGGGTGCTAATGCAGTGAATGGGTGAGAATTGAGTTTTTGTCGTGTCGAAGCTATCAATCAACGAATCACGATTTCCGCTAGTTCTTCCGCAATCAAATAAGTCCACCTGTTCAAAAACACTATCTTGACATTTATCAATAAGCAGTCCGGCACCATCAAATTTCTCAACGGTTAAATTTCTGTATACTGAGGAGTACTGATATTGCAAATAAATGCCATGGCACTTACTAAGGAATCCTCCAGATACATTGCCAATTAACTGTATGTTTGATATTTCAATACCAGCGAATCCCTCTTCGGCAACGTTGGTTGGGCTTCTTCCGGGGAAGTGTAACGCGCCTTTAGATTCATTTCCTCCTGGGATCTGAACGAGGAACGTGGTGCAGTCCTTGCCATGTCCGCGAAGTTTAATGCCGCAGTTTGTTTGAAATTGAACCACTGATTTTAATTTTAGTGGAGATGCTCCGCTGGCCTGCGGAAGGATGAGCGTGCTCTTTCGAGATGCATCTGCCGCCTTCTTCAATCTTGGCCCAACATCATCAATGAATTTACTAACGCCAAACCATTCGGCATGAAACTGTCCAGGCACTGGCATCACTCTACGCCAGCGCTTACCTGTTGGAGTTACGGCAACCGTTCCGCCATCATCAGCAAGCGTTGTTGATGGGTCATAATAAAACTGACCAGAACCGATTAGCGGAACCACTGATTCGAATTGCCTAAGAAGTATCATTTGATAGGGGGTTGTAGGCTCAATGGTTCTAAGATCGGAAAAGCTTTCGCACTGACCGATCATCTTAAAACCATCATCAGCCTCAAGCTTCCCGGCAAACTGATCCGGATCATAACCAAGAACATTTGGGAAGTAGAATTGTTGTGCGCCATACGAATCAAGCACAGTCATGCTGTGACCCTGCTCCGTTACGAACTTTGATATCTGCCCGTTATATACCGGGAAACCGCCAGCATTGGTTCTCAGTGGCTGTGGAACTGGCGTTAAAGAACCATCCTCTCCCTCAACATATACCTGCAATTGGTTCTGCGGGATGGTTGGGTCTGAATCTATCTTTCCTATGAATATATTCCCATTAAATACAGATGCGAATCTGTTGGGCATCGTGAACAATTGGCTAGGCATGCTAACGACAACATTTGGCTGAATATTTGCCATGGTATTACCCCTATAGGTGTTTGCGCTCAGTAAGTATACATGTTGACTTCGGCGGTGGATAGTTGTAGGGTTTGGTCATCGGGAAGGCGTGGAACCCAACCAGATTGCAGCGCAAGGCGCGAAGACATAACGGCGAAAAATTGAAGCCTACTTGAGGTGCTGTCGTCGCAGCCGTTCCAACTCAAGTGGGCTTTTACTTTTGAGGTTTTTATGAACAATTCATTATCAATTGTTAGCACAAAAACAATGAGCAGCCGTGAGATTGCAGAGCTGACTGGCAAGGAGCACTACAACGTTTTGCGCACCATCCGAGATCTGATAGACGGTAAAATTTTATCCCCTCAGATTGAGTTGTTAAAATCTGAGTACAGAGGACGCGAGCTTGAATATTATGCGTTAAACAAAAGGGATTGCCTGGTGCTGGTGGCCCGGCTATCCCCAGGGTTCACGGCGGCGGTTATTGACCGCTGGCAAGAGCTGGAAAAAAACAATCAAAAGCAACTGCCGTCAAACTACATTGAAGCCCTAGAGGCGCTAGTGGAGTCTGAGAAGCAAAAGGCAATCATGGCACCAAAGGCTGATTTTGTTGACAGGCTAGTAGATAGAGATGGCTTGATGAACGCTACTCAAATCGGCCAGCACCTTGGAATGTCAGCGAAATCATTAAATCAAAAGCTTGATGAGATGGGGGTTTACAATAAATCCGTCAAGCGATCAAGAGTGTTTCAGCAATGGTTTATCGATAAGGGGTATGGGAAGATGAAGCAGTCACAGGATGGGTACCCTCAAAATCTTTTCACTACACACGGTCAATATTTCATATCAAACAAGCTGATTGGGGGTGCAAAATGATCTCTAAGCTAACAAACATCATAGAAAGCCCATGGTTTCCTTCACTTGGTGGATTCATAGAGTTCTGTGTTTTTTGCACATGCACAGCAATCGTTTTTGTTGTTGTTAGATTGCTGTTCAGGCGCGGCCTTCTTCTTCTTTCTGTTGTTGGAATTGCAGCTATATCATTGATTATACTTGCCATTGCAGCACATCCATCAGCCGCAATTAGCCTTCCTACATTGCTAATTATCATCTATGCGATGAAGATGGATGCAAAAAGAAAAGAAGAAGAAAAAAAGAAATTGGATGAGATTGAACGTCAGTCATGCGAATACCTAAATTCATCCAGGTTTTAACTTGCTATTGGTGCGCCATCCGTGGCGCAACAAGGTCACTTATCTTCTTTCATTCCACTAAGCGTTGCTACGATTCCAGCCTTTGATAGTCGGCTAAAATCAGTATCTCCTATCGCTTCCCTTAAAGCCTTAACGGCTGCCTTGTTGGATAGAAATCTGCGCTCAGCGTCAGCAACGGCCTGCGGAGTTGCGCCTGATTTAACGGCCTTTGTCGCCTCCTGGATTGCCTTCTCTATGGCATATCTTCCGCTTCTTGATGTAGCAACGCGGTCTACAATAGATCTAGCGCCTGATGAAAGTGCGGCCCCAGCAGCAGCGCCTGCAACTCCACCACCAAAACCACCAACAACAGATCCAGTTGCTGAGTTGGTCATGGCATTGACAACGCCTTGAACCATCTTAGGCAGTCCATTATCAAGTGATTTCAAAACTTCCGTAGTTCTTCCTGTCTGCTCGACATATTGAAGCGGCTTTGTTGCTGCTTTCGCCAGCGTTCCATATGCATCGGCAATCCTGCCAAGATCTTTGGAGTAGCGGCTGATTGCAGCCACGTTCTGCGGCGTGAGAATCGTTGCCAAATGGCGAACTCCTGCGGCCTCTGATTTCCCTCCGCGAACACCTTGAGACAATGCATCTTGCAGGATTGAAGCAATTGCCGGTGCCCTCTCTGCTTCTGGCAGTGCAGAGATTATTGAGTGGAATCCGCTAGGGCCATTCAATCCTTTTGCTGATGCGGTCTGCAGTGCTTTAACTCCGTTGGTTATCAGTGCATCATTTGCCAGCCCGCGTCCGAACACCGATTCTGCGCTATCCTGGGCAGCAAATCTTGCCTTGGATAAATCATTGGCTCTAGTCCACGCATCAAGGAATCCACCCTGGTCGGCCATTACTCGCATATCTTCCGTTATGCCTGCCCTTACCTCTCCAGCGCGTCGAGCGGCATTGGCCTCTCCGCTACGGATGTATTTCTGTTCAGCGTCGGCAAACTTAGCTCTCCAGGCCTTCATGCCATCAAAGGTAATTCCTTTTGAGTTGTATGCTGATGCCAGCTGCTTCATTTCTGGAGTTAATGGAACACCGGCCGTGCGCTCACCTTGAATTACAGCGTTGGCATTGCTAAGCCTGGCCCTCTGCTCTGGCATTGTCGCCCGCACATCATTCCAAGCTGACTTTTCAGCATTCTTTAGCTCATCGAGATTGGTCATGATGCGCTGTTTAATGTCAGCGCTTTTCTCGGATGCGGATCCTGCAGCCGCCCCGAAATCATCAAGGTTTTTATTCAGCTTTGAAGAAATCTCGTTGAATGCCGCAAGGTGCGCGTCCTGAGTTACTCCTGGAGTTGATGATAAAGCACCCTCCGCCTGAGCAATTCCTCGACTTCCTGAGCGCATGCCGGGGGTTAACGCATTGATGTCTACCCCAGCCGTCTCGGCGGCCTTTGCAATATCAGGAGTGATACTTGCTGCCTGCTGTGAAACCTCCTGCCTTCCTGATGCAGATCTTACCGCTTGAGAGACGTCATTTGCAGTTTCCAAACCCTGCTGGGTTGGAATTGCCGCGGCCGCCACCTCTTCCGCCTGTCTTGTTCCAGGCATTAGTGCCTTAACCCCCCTCGACACTAGCGGGCCAGCACCCATCAATGCGGCATTTAGTCCGCCCTCAATTGCGGCATTAGTTGCAAAGTCTCCTTGCTGATTTGATGCGTTAGCCAGAGTGCCAATTACAGCGCCAGCAGCCGGGCCGACTCCAGGAGTCAAATACCCACCAATTGCCTCACCAGCCTGAGCATATGGATCTGTCGGCCTATCTACTGGTCGCCATACTGGGTCAAGAACATTTCCAGCACCAAGAGCAGATGCCGCGGCATTAACAAGACTGGCGCCACCCTGAGCAATATCAAATGGTATATTTGCCAGCCCCCTAGCGGCCTGCGCTGGAGCCGCCGCGGTTTCTGGTGAAACATATTGCAAATCTGGGTTTAGATTTGATTGTGCAATGTCTTGTTGTGGTTGCTGTTGCTTGCCTTGCTCAGCAATGAATTGCGCTCTCTTCTCATCCCATGAACTTGCTGTTGGCTGACCGCTTTGCGCGTTCTGATATTGCGCGCGTTTTGCATCCCATGATGATGTATCACCAATAGATGCGATCTGCTGATCTACGCCGGAAAGATCTGGATATTGCAGGGGTGCATCTCTATTCCCTCTGGCCGCCTGTGCATATTGAACAGCCTCGCTATCTGGAGGGATAACGCCAGCATCTGCAAACTTCTGCACATAGTCTGCAGTTTCGGCGGGAATTGATGCCTTTCCAGAACGAACGGAATTGATGCGGCCGTTGCCAGCATTGTATCCAGCCAGCGCCATGCCAATATCACCATTGAAGCGCTGGAATCCCTTGCTTAAGTGATTGGCAGCAATATTTAGCTGATCTTCGTATGGCAACGTAGCAGGATCAACACCCTTCAGCCCTGCATCTTCCATGGCTGATGGCATTAACTGACCGTATCCTGATGCACCCTTGCTTGAGCGAGCATTTCCACGCCCGCTGGACTCTATTCCAACGAGAGTTTCCATCGTCCCAGCAGGAAAGCCATATTGGCTATCCAGCCCACGTGCATATGAAACTTGTTTTTCACTCAGTGACATCTCAGCCCCCGCCCATTTTCTGCTGGTAGTAGCTTTCAGGTAAGTAACCATGGGCCATAATATACTCCTTAACTAGCGCAGGGTCTTGCAGCAGCATCTGCACGTCTGTTGCTTCGTCTTGCGATCGAGTTACCGGGATTCCTAGCTCTGATATTTGACGTTTCTGCATGCGAACAACTGTATCCTGGGCCTTGTTAAGTTCTTTCATGAACTCAGCATTGCTGGTGGCCCCTTTCAGGTTGTTTTGTGACTGCATTAGGGCCGCTCGCTCACCCTCAGTTGGGTTGCCGCCAAACGTTCCGCGCAGCGCTGGGAGAATAACCTTTAAGTTGTATTCGTTGGTTTTGCTTTCAAGCGCTTTGGTGTCATCGGTAAGGTTTGGAAGCTTACCAAGAACGCCGCCTTGATTTCGGCTAACCGCAGTCGGATGCTGTCCGACAATATTTGATAGCTCAGTGCCAACCTTTAACGCCTGGTTAAGGCTATCAATGTTCCCAGCAACAGAATTTATCTTCTCAGTTTTCTTCTCTTGCTGCGCCTGCTGAACCTTTCCGATATCGGCCTGAATCTTTTCCCTTGCCAGGTCATTATCGGCCCGACCTAGCTGAGCCTTGAGGGCCAGCTCCCTAGTTCGCAATTGTGTATCTGTTTGCGCCTTGAATCTGTCGATATCTAAGCGCTGAGCGCCTTGCTGCGCATTTTGCTGGGCTGCGTATGCAGATGTGTTGGCATTCTGCTGCGCAATGCCACGGCCTGTCATAGCGTCCTGTGTGGCATAATATTTGTCAGGCCCAAGCGCAGCCATGCCCAAATGATCAGCAAAGTCACCAAATCCTTGCGGATTCTGCTGATACATCTGAGCCACGTCTTGTGGGTTAATACCAACCCGAGTCAAATCACCAGAATTTGACTGCAGCCAATTACCCATCATTTCTGGATTTTGCGCCGCAATTCGTGCGGATGCAGCCAAGCTTCCAACAGTGTCTCGCTGATCTTGGTCAATAAAACCCATTCCCTTTTGAACGGCGTCAAATTGATCCGGGTATTGTGCAACCAGGTTTCGCATAGCAGATCGGTCGCCACTGGCAAACGCCTTTGCATATTGTTGCTTGAAATCAGATTGTGCTTGCGCCTGCTGATTCTGCTGCAATGCCCCCATTACTGAACCGATACCCTGAACTGCCTGCAATCCGACGTTGTTAGCTCCAGATCGCTGGCGCTCATTGTTCTGTTGAATTAATCCCAGCGTAGCATTCACATCACTTGCTTGCGGGGCGTTTGAATTATTCATTCCGATACCGGCCAGCAGGCCGCCTAATTCTGCCATGATTTACCCCTTACAGTAGTGATCCGATTCCGCCGATTGCACCGCCGATTGCTGCACCCCACGGCCCGCCAACAGTTGCACCCATTGCCGCACCACCAGCCGCACCGGTAAGGAAGCTTTGCGCGCCAGATGGCTTATTGGCATTTGCAGCACTTGCTGCCGCCTGTTGCTGATATAGCTGGCTTGAGTTGTTGGCATATGATTGACCGGCATTAGCCTGCCCCTGCAGGGCGCCAAGGCCGATGTTGGCCAGGTTTTGATAGTTACCCATCTGATTGTTAAGCCATGATTGACCGAGTTGCGGTGCAATCGTTGCCAGTGAGTTTTGCGCTGTAGTTGAACCAAGTCCGCCGGTAGCCTCAGCAGAAGCTAGCATTTGACCACGTGTCTGGTCAGCAAGTCCTTTGTATTGAGCTGAATTGTAATATCCATTCAGAGCGTCGTTCTGGCCCTGGAGGGTTGATAGACCTTGCATTTGCTTTACATACTGCCCGGCCAAGGGAGTGAACTCAGATAGGTTATTCATGACCGTTTGCCACTGCTCGCGCTGCAGGTCAATTCCGCGATTCGTCGCCTCTGCCTGCGCACCTGCGCCGCTATCTCCACCCTTCATCAAGCCATGCATTGGCTGCAGCTTGTTTTTCCATGATTCAGTTAAGAACATGCTCATTTGTCATCCTCCGGCTTATCTTTTTCCTCTTGCTCTTGCTGCTGTTTATTTAGTTCTTTGAAAATAGGATCAGACCAGTGTTGGCGCTGAGCCGCAACCATTCCACCAGAAATTCCGTCGCCACAATCGCCGCCCTTCATGTAGGTAATGCCATTGGATGCTTTGTTAATCAGGTTGAAAATGTTCATTTGAGTAATTCCTCATATTGTGAGCGCTTTAGTTGATACAATGTTACACCAACAGGGTTTCCGTTGCTTAAATATGCGTCATCAAGATGCCCGACTTTTGTTGCTCCAATTAGTCTGATGATTATCCGCCCATATTTAGTCGTATCGGGAACCATTGTGACGCTATTGGTGAATGGCGAGTTATCCAGCAGCCATTTGCAAAACAGCTTATGCCCATCTAGAGCATATGCGCCACGGAATCCAGGGTCATAAATGGCATGGCATTCAACCACGTTATGCCAGAAGTTTCTAACCTCATGCACCCCGACCAGTAGCAATCCTTCATAAATACCAAGATAGATTGCATCCGGTTTAATAAAATACTTTCCACCAGTATCTACGATGTTCCCGGTATTCCTTGCGTCATTCAAAAACTCGGCCAGTTTAATTGGATTGTCTACAAGTTTAATAATCATGCGTTAATTAGCCCATGTCCAGTTGTCGCAGCCAGCGCATCTTGCAAGGCTTTGATCACCCTTCTTGCCTCAACCAATCCAGCGGCAATGGCCTGCACTTCTGCTTGTGAGTATAGTGCGCCAGCTGGGTAAGCTGTTGCGGCGTTAATTCCACCCTTAAGAGCTGATCCGGTTGATGCTGCCCATCCAGTTTGTTGCGCCGAAACAACCTGCAATCCTGCAACTTTGTAGGAAACGCTAACGTTCTCTGAGCCGCCAACTTGTAACTTGTCAGCAGTTGGTGATGGTACGTTACCAATCAAAAACGAACCACCAGATGCCTGAACGGACTGGCTTGTTGATACAGCCTTTGATACATAGTTTGGCTTTATCCCTGCAATATCGCTTTCTGTGACATCTACTCTACTATCAAGTGATAATATATCTCCTTCAGCTGCAGTAACCCTAACCCCAAGAGCATCAACATCAGTTCTAAGATCAACAATCTTACCCTCTGCAGTTGTCACCCTAATATCAAGAGCTTCAATAGCATTGGTGTTTGCAGTTATCCTAATTTCATGGTCAGCAACTGTAATCTCTAATGAATCAATCCTTACTGAGTGATCAGCTAAAATTACATCTTGCTCATCATTCTTAACCTGCGCGTCATATGCGCCCTCGGCTGCTTGTTGAGCTTTATCGGCAACCTTCTGAACATCATCGCTTCTATTTATTAGGCTGTCACGAAATGGTATTGATGATCCAGGAGGGAAGGTGTTTGAATCAAGCCTTCCGCCTTTTAACTCAATCGGATCTGTTAGGTTTCCATCAGCCATTAATCAACCCTCACCTTGCAGTTAGCCATTGTCGCCGGGGTGGCACCTACCATCCTAATCTTGAATCCGATTTTTGTTCTTACCCTCCCAACCTTTCTCCACAGAGTCCTGCTCATCCAGCGCCATGGAGCATCAGAATTAACTAGCTTCTCCATTCCATAATTTATTCCATCCTCTGTAGAAGAAACAAATACATGATTCACCACCGCAGACGCACCGGTATTAACCTCTATTTCAAAGTCTGAGACGATAGCGTTTTCAGCAGGAATCAATGGCGTGTACATGATCAGCTCTTGGTCTTCCCCGTACTGGCTTGATAGTGAGTCTGTTTGCTTGCCAAGAATTGGTGATAGCTTGTCGCCGCATGAAATCACATCGCCTTCATTCATAAAGTCGATCGCCCGGTAAACATCATCATTAAGCCCGGTCTTTAGGATGCTCCACGCCTGAATTCCCATTGATTGACTAGCTACCGCGTCATATATGAGGGTGTGGCGCGGAAGGTGAATGATTAGGAACTTATGCGACTTGATGTAAACCCTTTCGCAAACCGTGTCAGCAAGCTCAGCGGTCGAGTACTCGCTCAATATCTGATTGATTTGATAGTTTGCGATTTCCTGATATGTTCCTCCGGCGCTTGCCATCATATAAACGGATGGCTGACCGCGTGAAGGGCTGGACACAAACGCGAATGTGTCAAGGTAATCACACACAGCGAATTGCCCCGCTATGCCTATGCGCACCATATAAGATGGCTGTGATTGCAGTATTGACTGAGCGTTACCGGTTAAGCTAAAGAATTCAATAGTGGATGAGCCAAAGCACAGTACATAATCGCGCCATTCCCTTAATGCTAGAATGCCATCTGGCATACTCTCTGCTCGGTAGAATGGAGCAACCTTGTCCGGCTTTGATTCATCGTCAAGGCTTGACACCCAAATAGTATCGGTTCCCTTCTGTGCGAAGATGTAGCGCTGACGAAGGTGGGTAACGTCACCAACTGCACCCCAATCAAAAGGGGTTGGAACTACAGATGTCGGCCAGTTGCTGAAAACCTTGGTTACGCCGTCATAGCCATAAAGAACAAGGCTTCCATTGGATGACACGCCCTGGCTAGCCCTTGAGTGGGCCATTGATATTCTATCCGTTCCTGAAACATCACCTACTTCCTCGCGATTTAGATAAAGCTTTCCACCCATCACTCGATATGGAAGCTCTTTAACGGTATTCCATTGCGCCCCGCGAGAAACGCCATCAACATCTTGTTGCTTAACCAAGCCTGGGAACATGCGCATGTAGCCATTCACGCCAACGACCGGGCGCGGAACTGGAATTACATTGACAGGAAACTGAGTAACCCAATCCATGGTTGATGCGTTCTTGCTATCGCCATAGACCAAGGCTAGTTGCTGAATTTGAGACATAGAAAAACCTCCCGCTGATTTACATTGATTGTAATCGAAACGGGAGGCTTTGGGTATTGACAAGTTTACTTGATTAGTGTTGCCGCATACTCGATGAGATATAGCTTTGGAGCTAACAGTATTTTAATCCACCCTGTTGATGCGATTGAAAAAGATAAAAATATAATTGATGACATTATAAATACTGGCGTTGAAAGCAAAACACTGGTAGTGGTTCCAGATCTCATAACTCGGTCATACTCGCGGCTTGTAAGGTCGCCGCTACCATTGTATCGAGTCCATGGCTCACCATTCTTGTAGTCACCCCTTGCCGCATTCTTGATGCTATTTATTCTTTCTCGTTCATATCTCTGCAGCCTGGGAACTATCTTAATGCAGTAGATGGATGCAATAGCGCATGAAGTCCAAAGGATAAACCACATCGCACTTATGACGGCATTCCACACCAGTAACTGATGAATCACATCAGGAATCTGCGCCTGACTGAACTCTACAGCCTTATCAATCCCACTAACCGCACGATTCAATAAATCAACCAAAACCTTCTGAGCTTGCTCGTTCATATTTCCTCACGAATCCAATTTTGTAGGCAACTCATCAGCAGATAAATCCTGCATCATGATTTCTATCTTGATAACCTCCAGCGCACCTATCAGGTAAACTGGGTCAACCTCACCATGAAACTGCCTCACAATCTCACGCAGGCCATCCATGAAAATGTCGATTGGCTCTTGCTCTGGCTCAATCATACAACTACCGCTAAAATAAGAGCTATCGCCGCACCAGTTACCGTGCTGAGTATCGTCAGCAGGACGCCAAACATAAACGAGTAGATATCAAGTTTCATGCTCACCACCCATACATGAATTCAACGGTTGATACGATAGCCAGCAGTGACAGCATCATGATCGCAAATGATTTCTGAGTCATCATCAATCCTCCAGCTTCACGCCAGGGATTTTACCGTCGGCGATGGCGTCGTAGATAAACTTGGCTGAGTTAAGCGGGTCTACTCCATGTGAGTCAATTGCACCGGTGATAAATTCAATAACGGCATCGCGCTTCTTATCTTCTTCTGAGCGGATGGGGCGGAATCTGTATGGGTTGCCAACTATGTAACTGGAGCCGCTTTCTTTAATCATCCAGAAATCAGTGAATCCAGTGGTTAGGTTTTCATATATGCCAGCAACAGTAACCACTTCCCACTCTTGTTGAGTGGTGCCGCCAGGGCAATGCTCACATCTAACACCAACCGGAGGCAACCCCACTCCATCCCATGATGGTTCGGTGATTGGTTGGCGTTCGGCGATGATGTCTTTATCCATGATTTGCATACTCCCCATGTTTGCGCTCCCTAATAGCCTTCAATGCTTCAGCCGCTGACTCCTTTGTATCAAAGTATCCAAGGTCATGCTTTATGCCGTTTACCGCTATTCTTGCCCTCCATTTCCCCGCATCCTTTTTGAAGGAGACGCCTTTAACGCCGGCTTGGTTGCTGCTGCTTAGTCTAGAATTCCATTGATTTTGACTATCCGTAGCAAGGCGAAGATTTTTAATCCTATTGTCGTCTTTTACGCCATTTATGTGGTCAACCAATTTCCCATCAATGCTTCCATACTCAAGTAAGTATGCGAGCCGATGAGCCTTAAATCGCCCACCTAAAATCTTAATGTTAAGATAACCATTACTATCTTTAATGCCAGCAACTGCGCCAACGACAACTCGATTAGCTTTAATTGATGCTTTCGCCTTCCATGTGAAAACACCAGTATCTCTGTTGTAATCAAAGAATCTAGTGATTGCATCTATGATCGCCTTTTCTCCACCTTCAAAATCCTTCTCGCTGCCTTTCAAGTATTTATACTTCATCACTCACCTCATCACTTTTAAATTTACCACCAGCGGCCGCCCATACTTCCTTGGCGAAGTTGTATCTTGGTATGGATGTTATGCATTTGCGCGTGCGTCCGGTTGCATTACAAAGAAACGAATCATCAACCATGCGCTCATCCATCCACTCTTCAAAAGTATTTTTCTTGTTCGATTTCATCCGCAATCCTCCGGTAAATTTGATCTCTTTCTTCTTTTGAAAGCATCTTAACCGCAATCACTCCGCCTAACTCTGGCGCTTTCTTTATTGCCTTGCGATGCATCGCCACCCGGCAGCGTACGGAGCAATACTTCATCTCCTTGCGGCAGTCATATGGCAGATTGTTGTCGCAGTCTGGATTTTGGCACTTTCTCACTTACACCTCCCGTTGCTGTTCATACTGATTGTAACGCCTGCCGTTACATTGTCAACAATAAAAAGGGGCCGAAGCCCCTAATGGTTACTTTTTCTTTTTAGACTTACCGGCCTTTGATAACGCAATGGCGATCGCCTGCCTTTGTGGCTTCCCTGCCTTCATTTCCGTGCGTATGCTTTGCGATACGACTTTATCTGACCTACCTTTTTTGAGTGGCATTATAGTGTTAACTCCTGACCAGACAGCAGAGTTGGCGTGACGGTTCCTGATGTAACCAGCTGAACGGTAGCCCCGGCCGGTACGTATGCGCTGATGATCTTCTTCTCTGTCAAGTTAACGGTGGCGATACCGAGCGTTGCGGTAATGCTGATTGCAGTCTCGATGCTGTCAACTGTAGCCCCTGCAACCTGGATATCAACCCGGGCATTCGATACGGTTGCGCTGTTCGCGCTCACTGCCATGTTAATTGTATACATGACCATTGTGTCGCGCGTTGCGCTTGGCGTGAATACTGAGTTAAATGGGCGGCCAGCTGCAGCAATGTTGCTAACGGATCGGAAGTTTAGTGCATAGAACCCAGGCGTTCCGCTTGCATTGGTGCCGTAGTAGAACCGATTGCCAGCCACGTCTACGCCGTTAACCTTGGCCGAGTTATCAACAATGCCATCGTTGTTTACGTCATACACCGATTTGAGCATGTTTGCACCGGTAGCGATGCCTGCAAGTTTTGTTTGCTCTGCAGTGGTGTAATCGTTTGTCGATAACCCCTTACCGGCGACCTTGTCTACCTTCAATGCATCTTGAGAATCGACGTAGGTGATCGATGCTTTTGCGTCAAGTGATGGCTGCAGGTTTGCTATGGTACTAATCGCCTGCGTACCGGTATGATTTGATCGAAGGAATGCATCTCCTGCAATGCTCTGCGGGTCATACATGGAGCGCCACATATCACCGATATTAACATCGGCCCACGTTCGCTGATTAACAACCAGGTAAGGCCTGCCGCTTAATAGGCTGCCGCGCAGAGTTACCGCCCCGTCAGCACTGTAAATGTTAGTGGTGAATACCTGCCCCAGCGACACGTCAATCGGTGCGGCGAAGTTGCTGAACACGATCACCTTGTTGGCGTTGGCGGTAAGCGCACCAACGTTGCGTTTCCAAACAACAACACCATTGCAGATAAGCTCAAATATAGCATTGGTCTGATTTGATGCCGGGAGGATGGTTGCGGAGAACAGTCGGCGGCTAGCTGTGGCCGTAATGACGTAAGACGGGTTTGTCAGAATGTCGGCAGTGGATGATTCCAGCGTGATATCTGATGCGCCACCATCGGTATAGCTGCGATATGTCGGCAGTGGTGATGACGTGATATCAACCTTTTGCCAGGTTGGGATATAGGTTCCCGGGTTGAATAGGTTAGTGAAGAACACATTCTCACCGCCTGAGCTAATGCTGTGCGCCCCGCCAAGATAGTACGAGTTAGGCTGCGCAATCACAGATCCGTCAGCGGTTACCTTAACGCCGGTCGGTATTAGCTGATTGTTCGATGAATCAAACTTAAGCAAATCATCAGCCGCCACCCCAGAAGCAACTTTTACAGCACTCACATTTAGAGTCGCAGTCGTACCAGATACGCCAGTGAAGCTAGCATTGCCAGTTAGCGAGATTGTGTCGGCGAATCCCACCGGAACCGCGCCATTATTAACGGTTATCTGTGTTCCCACCGCTGGTTGCGCAACCAACTCATAACCCGTCCCGAGAGCGTTAACGCGAAGAAACTGACCTGCAACCAGGCTTTGTGGCATGTCGCCAAGGCCAGTTGTCTTAACGTTGCTGATTACAAATGATGAACCGTCACCAAATACCAGAGTGATGTTGCCATTGGAAACACTGCCGCTAACCGGCTTTACGTTTCCGGCGATATATAGGTTGATCATGTCAATGGTGCATGCCCGTGTCCTTAGCGAGCCACCATCATAAATAGGAACGTTGTCACCGCCCGTTACCTGCGATACCAAACTAAGATGTCTAATTTCCATTTCCCACCTCGATTAGTTGGTTCCCATCCTCATCAATGAGGGGGTCTGCTTCTATGTAGAACCTGTTGCGGTTAATGAACGGCTTGAAGCCTTGGCCGCGAGGCATGTCATTGCGACGGGCGAGTGATGGCACAAATACAATTGCCTTTCTGATTGCCATCTTGGCTTCATAGGCATCTGTTTTCATGTCCGGCGTAACCGGGCGCTGATAGTCGATTGCGATCTGGTTTGCCAGGCAAAGAGCTGCGCCATTCCATGCCCAATCAGGCAGCATGCTATCGTCATCTGGTTGCGGCGGGTCAACACTGAATGCATAGCCAATCTTAATGCCTTCTGCGTCCCACTGAGCCATCATGTCTTCCAGATCTTCCAGGGCATCAGCCATAGATTCTGGCTCTACCTGCGTTAGCGTAGCGCTACTGGCTACGCCAATCTTACGCAAAGCCTTGCGGACAATATCACCCTTCGTCTTTGCCATCATATTCACCTTTTGGTTTGCGGCCGCGCTTCTTCTCTTGAGGTGCTTCACCAAGCGGATGCAATCGCCAGCCATCAGAAAGATGAGCGTCAACATCGGAATCAGCAACCACGATGTAATCGTATCGCTTACCCCAAATTTCTACCTGGTCGCCATCTTTGTAAAGTGTTCGCATGTCATTTCCTCATATTAAAAAGGAGGCCGAAGCCCCCTTTATTTTATAACTCTACCGATGATTACGCCACGCCGTAGAACTGACCGGCCATCATTGGGTTGAGGATTGCGAACGCTGGCAGAATATCGAAACGCATGAACTGCTTGTTCGCGTCACCGTCGGAATATTTGTGAACACGAATAGACAGACCGGCTTTGTTTGCGCTCATTACTGCAGAGTCCAGTGAGTGCAGTTTTGGCAGCTCAACAGTACCCATTGCGATGGCCTTTTCATTGTAGAACAGGCCAGGGCGCGCGGAAGTGGTTGCAGCACCTTTAACAGTAACAGCCATGCCAGCAGTGATCGGAGCGGACACGGTGTTATATTGCGGGTTGGTTGCGTCGATGATTGCCGCGCCAGAAACAACAACGCTTACGGTTGTGCCGGTGCTGGTTACATCGTTAACCACGGTTGCAGTGAACTTGATCGGGCCTGCGTTGTTGCTCAGGGTTTGTTTGTTCTGCTGGTTCAGCCAGTAAGTGGTAGCGAATTCCAGCTGATCACCAGCTTTCAGGGTCGCGCCGTTGGTCACACCAGCCAGAACGATAGTCATCTGGTAGGTATCTTTTGCCGCGATATAGTCCACGGTCGGAGTTGCTGAAACAGTGATGCCGGTTGCCCCAGCCAGGGAGCCGGTAGTGCGTGCAGGCAATGCGTTAGACATGATTGCGCGAACGCCGCCGAAGTTGGATGCGATTTGTGCATCTTCCCACGCGGTGCGAACCAGCTGATCAACAGCACCAATGCTTGATTGGCGGTCCGCCAGATTCTGCGCTGCCCATGGGTTCATAACCGCATAGTTGGTGCCGGTTACGCCGATGTCTTTCAGCATAGAGCCAGTCTGAGCAACATCGCCCCATTTGGTGATCGGGGTGTTGAAGTCACCCAGGGACAGCGCGCCGTTAGCCTGAATAAATTTACCCAGCTCCAGCTCCAGCGCGGTTACGAGCTGCTCGGATACCGGCTTTAAGATTTCTTCCAGCTGGTTCAGCTGAATTGCTTGCTCCAACGAAGTCCACTCTACTGCCACGGTGGCGTAGTTGGTGATCTTGGCTGCAACCTTGCCGGAGATGATGTTGTTTTTGTTGGATGAAGAAATATCACCACCCGGGGTGCGAAGGGTGCTGTACTGGTGCGGTCGCTTAATCCAAACGGTGTCGCCGGTGTTAGGGTTAATTTCACCCTGAATCAGCTGGCGGTCTACGGTGTTCAGCAGAACGCAATCGCTCATGAACATAGGGGCGAACTTTTTCAGGACGATTTGACTGACGTTGGAAGATAAGTTGTTAGCCATAATTAAAAACTCTCCGATGAATTTTATTTAAACACTGCATCAGGCAGCACTTTAGCCAGGGCAATATCAGCAGATGAGCGGCGCTGTACGCTGCCACCTTTAACCTCTGGCGTTGAGGATTGTTGCTTCTTACCTTTTGGCAGTGTCTTAGCTTTAGCCTCGATATTGCCGATTAACCATCCGATTTCAGCGGGGTCAGTGGCCTCGGATAACTGCTTGCGCAACTCAGCATTGGAGCCAATAGCCATTACAACCAGAGTCGGATTCTTGGCGCGGTCGAGAATGAAATTCTGATGTGAAATCGGAACCTCTTCCGTTACGCGCCGCTCTGCAACATCGAAGCCTTTAAACTTAACTGCCTTTCGATCTTCCAGATATTGATTGACCTTGGCGTTGTGCTGCTGGCGATATGCTTCATCGCTTGATTCTTTCTTGGCCTTAGCGTCGTCGATCTTGCGCTTTGTATCATGCCACTCAGTTAGCTTTTGTTCGAAAGCAACCTCGTCATAATCGGAGCTTTCAAGCGTCGGCTTTGGTGGCATCTCCTGGATTTGAACTGGCGCAGATGTTGCCGCATGTCGCAGCTCTTTCAACTCCCGCTCTTTCTCCTTGATGACATTGCGCAGCGTCTTAACTAATGCCGGATCCTTATCTTCGTCACTGGAAGGCGACTCCAGCTTTTCATCGCCAAGATAGAATTCCTCTTCGTCATCGCCAGGCTCTTGCGGTCCTTCCGGATCTACTGGATCTTCCGGGTCATCGCTGGGGTCTGGCTCAGGGTCTGGATTATTACCAGGCTCTGACTTATTAGCATCAACTTCCTGCCAATCATTACCAAGTTCAGCAATCGGCTTATTCTCGATTTGCTGCTCGGCTGGAACTTCTGCCTCTTGAACGATTTCGTTTTCTGCCTGTTGCATTTTAAACCCCTATATACTCAGTGATTAGCTCCACCGGAGAGCAAGGACATATTAGCGCTTTTCACTAACATTTGGCAAATAAGACTAACTTTATTTATTGACAATTTAAAATAGCCCATCCGTGGGCGTTATAATTATTGTTGCGTCGGCTGCTGGAATTGCTGCATTCCTTCCATCATTGCCTTCGCATTATCCCTGGAGTTGCTCTGCTCCTGCTGGAAGAAGTCGCCAAGCAATTTAACCGCATCCATTACGCGCTGCTTGGTGATGTTGTCCGCCTCTGCGATAGTCTTAACTGTCTGGGCCTGTTTGAGCTGCGCATCCTGCTGGGCTGTAAATGCTTTAACCTGTGCAGTTAGCTGGTTGGTCTGCGCGTTAACCATCTTGGATTGCCCATCAAGCAGCATTCCTTGTGCAGCCATTGCTTGTGCATCAGGCTGCTGCGATGCCGCCTGTTGTGCCTGCTGAACCATCTGCTGCTCTTCTGGGGTTTTAGGCTTCATTACCCCCTGGAGCAACAACTGCTGGCGGTTGTAGTCTTTCAGTTCGCTAATGCCTTCCCCGTCCATTGCATCGATGATCATGCTCATGATGATTGAGTAGTATGGATGCTGTGGCGGTAATGACTGCAGGATTGCTGTTAGCTGCCTAACTGTTGCATCACGACGAGACGCGAACGATTCACCAACATCAACAGAAACCTCGTACTTGCCAACTGACAGATCATTAAGCGCAACGGTCTGCCCGGTCTGGCGATCGATAACTGCGCCATTCAGCAGAACCATATCATCCGATCCATCTTCATTCATGACGCGCATTGGCTTATCTGAACCATAAACCTCGCGAGCCATTGACAGCCACACCACGCCACAGCGGCGCATTGATTTAGCCATGTTATCCATGTAGATAAATGACTGCGTATCCAGGCGGTTGAAGATTGAATCGACAGTATCGCTTGCGATGTTGCTAGGAATGTTATCGATGCCAGCAGAACCGGTGATCTGCTGCATTGACTGCCCGGTGTATTGCAGCAAAGCTGCGACCGCTGGTGATAGTGGGGTTGATGGCGTATAACCACTAACCGATGCGGCGGCAATCACATTGCCGGATGGGTCGCGCAAGCTTTCCATTGGAAGGAACGCTGGTCGATTGGTGTTCCTGTTTGCCCAGTGCTTAGCTAGCGGACCAGGGATCATGTTCACGTCAACGATTGGGATATTATCTCCGCCAGTCTGAGTTGCATTGTCTGCAACCATAGAAACCATCAGGTTTTCCAGCCGCTGGGCATCCATCGCTTTCGCCGCATGCCCCTCGATGCGCTCCATGTTATCCACGAATGAGCGTCGGCCGTAGAATGGGATCAATGGAATGTGCTCGCCAGGGATGCGCTCAGGGTCTTTTAGCCATTCAGAGCCAGACATCAGACCGCAATAAACCCGGCGCTTCTTGACGGTTCGCTCGCCAAGGAATTGGAATGCGCCAGAGTCTGACAATTCGTCTTCAATGTCCTTGATTTCGTCCTCGTCATAGATTGCGCGCTCGCCTGTCATTAGGCTTTGATATGCCATCAACTTGACATTCTCAACCTTGATTTCGTAGTAGCGTCCAACATACACAGCATCAGGCGTGTTCCAGTCGTATTGGCTGTTATCGGTGTTATGGTCTAGGCTGGCGCATTCTGCATCTGGATATTCAGCCTTGAATGCATCAGGTGTCATGGAGAACATCTCCATAGCCCACATAGCATCGGAGCGATCGTATTGCTTGGCGTCCTGGTCGAAGAAAACGCAGTTTGCCGGGTCATATACCGGAAGGAATGAGATGCGCTGCTGCTCATTGGTCGGATCCATTTCATCTTCGTACTCAGCACAAAGACGCCAGCAACCCATGCCGCCAACCACTCCATCATCAAATGCGTTATCGCAAGCCTCGCCACCGCTTGTTTCTTCATAATCAGCGCGGAACTTACCATTCATCTTTTCAGCTAGCATCTCTGATGCCTGTCCGTCTTTTGGGCGGAACTTGACTGAGATTCGATTGCGTCGATATTCGCTGATGATTCGATCACATTCCCTGGCAACCTTGTTTAGCTCGAAGCGTGGATATTTATCAAAGCGGTTATTGCCAGAGTCAACACTGCCGAAATCCCACCCAGCGTTGGTGCTTCCTTCCCACTGGGCGCCACGAACGCGGACGAATCTCTGAGCCTCCACAATCTGCGTGCGCATGTCGTTTGTTTGCTCGTAGGCCTTATTGAAATTCCGCTTGGCCTTATCGTGCCATGAATCTAACTTTTCTTGTTTGGTCATTATCAGCCAACTCCGCATGGGATAGTGTAATTTGAGTAATCAGGCTTAATCACCGGACTCCACTCTAGCATTGACATCATCACGGCATCGGCCATGTTTGGAGACTTAATCTTTAGTTTTGATTTCATCTCGTCCTTGGTCATTATCTGAAAATAACCGTTGCCATTTGCCTTTCTTGGTATTCTACACAATTCAGCTCGTAACTTCGCAAGGCTCTTGATGTCGCTTGATAGGCTGATCATGTCTGCAGGGTCTACATATTCACCTTTATGCACCGCGCGATAGGTGTTAAAGAATCGGTCAGCCAGTCGCTTATAGAATTGCGATCTCTTCTTCTGGAACACGTCTTTGTTCTTGCGCCAGCTTTTTGGATCATCAACATCATCGCATTGCTGATAGATGGCCTCTGCATTGTCTGGCGATTCACTGCCTTTAAACTGGATTATATCAACCTTCTTGCCAGCGAGAGCCTCAGTAACCTGGCGGCGCAAACTCGCCCCAAGTCCGTCACAGTCCCACGTAAATAGATCTGCTCGGTTATCTATTGCATAGTTAGTCGCCCAATCGGTAGCGTCGTTCACGTCACCGTCAAGCTTTTCCTGCACATCAAGCACTAGTGATCCATGCCGCAATGATAACGCCTTGGCATCCCCACCCATGTCGGCCGGGTCATAGGAAACTATCTTCATCCCCGAAGGCTTCCAACCAAGCTTTTTATGAGCGTCGATAGCCGCATCAAACCATTCAGGTTGAATGATTGAATCCTCTACGTCATCACTGAACTCACCGCGCCATATCCAATCATATTTAGATTGAGACATGTAACCATTCTTTAGCTTAGCCTGGTCTTTCTCCAGCTCTTCTCTCAGCGTCTTATCTTTCGCGAACCATGGGTTATGCTCATAGCCAACCTTGATAATTAGATGGTGATCATCCTCGTAATAACCATCTCTCAGCAACGCATCTTGGAATGGAATGATAAACGCCTGGCTGATCGGGCTTTCGCTTGAGCGTGGGTTGAACGTGAACCATAGTTCCGCATCATCAATGCCGCGCAATGTTGGCCCCATTACGTCAAGAGACTCCTGGCTTATCGTCTCAGCCTCTTCAGTCCAGAATCGCTTATAGCCATACAGGGATTTCATGTTCATTAGGTTGCTGTTCAACCCCCAGAAAGAGAACATGGCGCCATTTGAATGACGTATCTCACCCTGGCTTTCTAGCGGTCTGAATCCTTCAAATCCTAATCGACGAATCTCACCCTTTAGGCCTTTGAATACAGATTCCTTAAGTGACTTCTGAACCTCACGGAAGCACATCACGGATGAACCAAAATCCTTTGCCTCTGCCGCAAGAACGTCCATGGCGAACATGGATTTCATACCGCCTCGTCCGCCATATGCAATCTTGTATTTCTTCTTTTTGATCAGTAGCGGCTCAAGTCTTTCTGCAATAAGCACATCCGGATCAGATTCTGTTAACGAAAATGACTCACCGTCGCGAACCCACCGGCGAACGACATTAAGCTCCATGTCGACGATGCCATAAACAGTCATCTTTTTAACGCCAGAGCCATACATGCTAGTGACCTCAGCCTCCAGCCTGTCTAGTTTACTCATCAGCGCTTTGGACATTTACACCCCCACCAGAAAGCATCTTCTCTAGCTTGGCTACGCGCTCCATTAGCTCAGTAACCTCTTGAACGTCGATGCCTATCTTGATTATATCAACCACTTGCTTACCGATATCAGGAGGTATTTCTCCGGTAGACACGGCTTTGATTATTGCTTCAATTTTCTCTACCGGAGTTCCATTTTCTGGGTACTGGAAGTTAATCAATGGCGCGGTTTGTTTTGATGTTGGATGAAGGCGAATTAAAACCTCTTTCATCAACTGAACTTCACCGCCTAGCGCCTGAGCTAGGATATTGTCGTAAAAGTCCTCAACCGTTAGCGACTTTCTTTTTAGAGCCTCTTCAATGAGCGTCGATTTAGACTTCCCTCGTCTATTATTTGGTTGCCTATCGGCTGAAAATTGAGTGCCCTTGTTTGCCATGTTCCGTATTCCTCCCGTATTAACGGGAAATATAGCACAAAAAAGCCCGAATTAACGGGCTGTTGTTATTTGCCGTTAAGGCTTGCTAAATGCTTGCACATACAGCTTTTCACCGCCCACGGTTGTATGCAGAACATCCAGATCACCCTGTGGTACAAATCCAGCCACTGCGGCAGCAGTTGCCAGCGCCGTGAACTTAGATCGGTCTGAGTGCTGAACGATTTTATAATCAGTCGCAGCGGTTGCGCCGGTAGCGATGGCCTGGAAGAATTGAACCTTACCGCCTACGGTTTCCAGGTCAACACGGACGGAGCCAGTTGGTGGCTTGGTTGCGATGTTTGCCTTAACTAATGCAGTTACTGCATCCGCGCTAGAGCTAGTCACTATTTCAAATGTTGTAATTGCCATGATGATTTCCTATTGAAATGCGGTTTGTTTGTGCTGGGCTGAATCAACTGCTTTTCTCGCTATAACAACCCAATCAACATTATTGCCGCCATCTGTTGATTTTGCTATTGCGATCTCTTCGCTTACTGACATTTGTAGTAGCTGGAATCTAAGCTGTGAAGAGCCAACAAACTCCCTGGCCAGCTTCACAGCAACAACGTCATTCCCGAGCATGTTAAAGATCGCCAGTGTTAGCTGCTCGCTTTCAGTTATTGGTAAAAGGTCATTCATTTTTTTCACCGTGCCCTTTTAAATTGCGGGAACCGCCTTTTCATGTAGCGAGATGACTTCATTTTAATACCACATATAATGATACTATTAGAATAAACCAGAACAAACCAAGCAAACATATAAGGATGCGCCAAAATGTTTTCCTTTTCATTTAAACACCCCGCCATAGTAAGCAGTTAGCGCCCCGACGATTACAGCTCCGACAATGATAGTCCTAATCTGCTTGCTGATATCGTTGATTATTCCACGTATTGGCTTTTGTTCTGCCTGGTCAATTTCCAGTGACTTAACTCTATCACCAAGGATCTTCACTTCTAGCTTTGTGGCATCGAATTCCTTTGACTGGTGATCCATCCTCGTTACTAGCACCCTAATTTCAGTCGTCAGAGCGGCAATCCCCCGGACTAGCTCGCTCACTTGAGACGTCAACTGGTTGTTTTCCTGCATTGTGTAAGCTCCAAAGCGCTCTAGCCCCTATGAGAATCGCCACGATGCAGAACGCCAGGATTAGATAGATATGCACCGATAGCCCCAATGGTTATGAGTATGATGTCTGCGGATACCTGAATCAACCTGTCATTCTCGTAAATCCAGGTTATGGAATCCGGAAAAATCTGAAAGTCAAGTAACAGGATACTCGTTTCAATCATAAGCAGCAAATAGACGCATGCAGAAATCTTATCTAATGCATGCGGATTTGGGGTTGATGCGCAGAATAGGATTAATGATAGGTAAACAATTATGTATGTTGCGAGGATGGTTGATCCGTCAACACTCATAGAAATGTATAGAATGTTAACTATTGCAGAAAAAAGCAAATAAGCAGCCACCGAAGTGGCTGCCATAGATTTATGAGTAGACCAAATCTGACTTGCCGCCATTGCGATTGCGAGGCTTAGAAGTAGGCTTGGACTTGCCAGCAGGCTTTGTGTCATTTTTCGCTGTCCGATAGAATTCTGCTTGCCGCTTGGTTGGAGTTACTCTGGCCATCATTCACCTCACTAGTTAATACTTTGAATGCGATATAAATACAGACACCACACAAGAGTATCACCATGATCGGGAACAAGGCCAGAGCGTTCATTATTTTTTGCCCTCCGGTGCTGCTGGTAGTGGCATCCAGTGGGTTATCTTGTCGTCTTGCCGGTACTCTTCTTCTGCATCAACAAATACACCATGCTTAAATACATAACCGCCAAAAACTCCTCCAGAACTGTTTAGCGTTATGATATTTTCACCCTCTTCTGGCATCCGCTCGCTGCACGCTATCCAACCATCCTGCATTGCTGGCGATGGCTCGACCATATCGAGCGCAACCTCGGAATGGTTCAGCATTGCGGCGCGGCAGGCGTCACCATCTTCGCCGAAAATTGCACGTTCCAGCACATCAATGGCTTGAGACGGAACATGGCTGTATTTGTCAAAAGCTTCACCCTTAATGCGCTTCGCAATCGAAAATAGCCTATCTTCCTGCTTGTGATACAACTCCCGCACGTTTTTCAGATGCTGGTAATCGTCCGGCACTGCTGGCGCTGGAGGGGCGGTGTATAGCGCTAGTCTGTCATCTCCACTAAGTACGTCTTTAGAGCTTGCCCAAACACGACCGCAACCCCGCGCTCCATCAGTTAAATCCTCTAGCATTTGAGCACCGATGTACGCCACCGGCTGCGCCTCCCGGTTAGCCAGGAGTTCTGCTGCCATCGATTTGTATTCATCCCAACTGCACTTACAAATCATGTTCGGATCGGCCAGTTCTTTGAGCCGCTCAGTCGTTAGTGTCTGTGTCATGCATCCCCCTGCATATGCTTTTGGCAGTTTGGGCAAACCCAGCCGCCATTGATTTTTTTCCACCCAGCCTCTTTGGCGTCAGAAAATAAGAAGGTCATGCAATCTGCTGCCGATTTTTTCGTGTCGTCAGCCATCACATGCGGGTCATCGTTATCGTCTGACCAGCAGCGTGTTCCGCTCCATACCGCCCGGCCTTCCCCACGCATTTCGCAGCGCAATGAAATGAAAATTGCCATCCTACTCATCCCCCTCTACGGTGAAGCCAGCGGCGCGGATAGCCTCAACCACATAGCGTCGGCTCATCACAGTTGAAGCATTCAACCGCACCGGCGTAGCCAGCTTGGCTTCCAGCTCGGCGATGCGCTTTTCACGCACGGCTATTGCATTTTCGCAGCAGCCTTTTGCATACCTGACGTCCGCAAGATAACCATTCCCGCGCTCTATCTCTGCCAGCAGGGCGGATACGTACTCTTGCGAGTAGAGATTTTTCATCTCACCGTCTGACATTTCCATTTGGCATGCCGGCTTGCTCAGTTCGCTCAGCTTATTGTCCATGATGGCAGTCCTTCAGGTAGTCCAGCAATTTCAGAACAGCCCAGCAGTAGAGGCTGAGTAATGCGCCAGCTATGAAGTAGGCCACAGGGCCGTGTGCGGTAACCTCGATGACGGAAAACTGAAGCACTGCCGCCGCTAAAATCAGGGTGCGAAGCGCACCGATAAACATGCTCATAATGCTTTCTCCTGGGATTCAGCCGCTTTAGTCCAGCAAAGTTGTGTTGCGTAAACGGATTTGACTCTCTTCACCTGCCCCTGCGCCTCGAGTTTCTTAAGGCGTCGCAGCACAAATGACGTTTTCAACTCCCGGAACCCATCGCTGCGCAATATGTTGGCAATGATATAGGTCATGCTGTTGCTGTGACCCCATTTCGTCATTGCCGCCAGAATTTCTTCATCTGTTGGGTTGATCTTACGATTAGCCATGCTGGCCTCATCACTGCCGACTGTATTTTCAGTGTCATGAACAAAAACACCCGGCACCTTTCCCGCAGCTATAGCATCGAACAGAGCGCAAACATCATCGAAATCACGGCCACCATTTGGGAAGAATTCTTGCATTACGGAAACAGCATTATCTTTTTGATTTAACATTTTATTTATCCTTCAGTCGTTGTATTTCCGCCTCGGCGACTTTGAGCGCTTCGACAGACTCGGTAAGCATTGAATCAATTCGCTCTAAGCGCTTTTGAAGCCGCTCTTCACTTGGCCGTTTATTCCAACTTGCTGCCGCTTCCTCTGCGGTTTTATGCCAGCCAATTCCAATTGGCCCATCCATGTAGTTGGTTTCGCAATCGTCGCATTCAGCCAAGTAAAACTTCTGGTGAAGCATTACCGCTGGCCCACCACAAAACGGGCACGGCTTCAGTTCATTTGCCATGCTGGGCCTCATCGATAGACTGGAACGGCTCACACGATGACGTGCAGCCGTCGCCGTCGTCGGGGTTTGATTTGGTCAGATAGATAAGCTGCTGCCGGTCTTCAAGCTGAGCATCGGCGATAAGCTGATCCGTGTTGCGCTTCCGTCGCCACCAGGTATGGCCGCTGGCGGCTTTCACCATGCCGTGCTTCTGCTCCATCTCACGATTCCATGTGAACCATTCAGGGTGTTCGTGGGCGATTAGGTACAGCTTCGCATCGCTCTTCTTGAAGCACGTCAGGCAGTTGCCGTGGTGCGGCGGGATATTCAGCTTAAACGGCATAGCGTCCCAGAATTCGTTCACGTCCTGCTTATCGAAACCACCCCAATGGCAAAGCGGATAAACGAGGTTGTAGCGCTTAGCCGCGTCTTTGTTCGGATCAGCTCGCTGTGGCTCATCGGCTCGCATGCCGATAGCTGTCTTTGCTGACCATCCGCGCCGAGCCAGGCCAACTTCACGCATCCATGAGCGGATTGTCTGAGTTTTCAGATAATCGCTGCATTTTTGCCGAGAGACATTAGGGATACCCTCAACGCTGATCAGCTGCTCGAATGGTTCGCCGTTCCGCGCCGCCGTTTCAAATCTCACCACCTTGTGAGCCATGCCAACACCATGAATCGGGCTGGTAACCCCTTCGAGCCAGACCACATTCAGCCCGAAGTGCCGATCGCATCTATCCACAAATTTCAGTGTTTCTTCGTGCTCTCGTCCTGTGTTCGCAAAGACAAAATGAAAATCGAAGCAGTCGGCGTAGTTCTGCAGCAGGAAATCGCACATGAACGCCGACGACTGGCCCCCGGAGAAGCTAACGACCATCGGCTCTTTTGGCTTCAGTTCATTTGCTGGCATCACTGGGTGCTCTTTCATTTGGCCTCCCGCAGCTCGGTGGCGAACAATTCCAGGTCATAAATCTGGTTTCGGACTGCTTCCTGAGTAGCGCCATATGCATGGGTGTCTGGATGCATTTCAGCGAGCGCTCGTTCCTTTCTGCTTATGAGGTTTTCAATGACTGCAACTGCTCCCCGCGCTTCGATAGCGGCAAGGGCGGCACCTACCTCTTCAACAATGTCGTCAAGGTATGCGTGCCAGTTGCTCCACTCTGGAAGCTCTCCGGTCACGGTCTTGTATATTGAGGCCAGCGCATTTCGTGCAGCATCGCGCTCCACAGCTAGCGCATCGCGCTCAGCCTTCACAACTTCCAGCTCAGAAAACAA
>Ga0308172_1000626_pt1 | contig 38745 bp, 36 predicted proteins | sample PhyGR2_FD_202134 | JGI IMG/M metagenome (GOLD analysis project Ga0308172, IMG submission 202134) | Phyllosphere microbial communities from UC Gill Tract Community Farm, Albany, California, United States - DLSLSG.R2 | ecosystem: Host-associated > Plants > Phyllosphere > Unclassified | place: USA... | reverse complement strand
AGCGTGATATTGATCGCACAAGAGCCTCTTAAGAGAAATTTATTCATCTTATGGTTGAATCCTTTCGTCCCCTGCGCGGGGCCAGTAATCCTCACATCCAGACGTTGTTACCACGGCTGGTGCGCCGTCATGCAAAACTCAAACCTCACTGGCAAAGACTCGATACGCCGGACGGAGATTTTCTCGATTTAGCCTGGAGCGAAGACCCCGAACAAGCGCGTGATAAACCGCGTATGATCTTGTTTCACGGACTGGAAGGCAGTTTCTACAGCCCTTACGCCCATGGCTTATTGCAGGCGTGGAAAAACAAAGGCTGGCTCGGCGTCGTGATGCATTTTCGCGGATGCAGCGGCGAACCGAATAAACTTCAGCGGATTTATCATTCCGGCGAAACCGAAGATGCACGTTTTTTCATTCGCTGGCTCAATGAAACCTATGGCGAAGTGCCGACCGGCGCGGTAGGGGTCTCGCTAGGGGGTAATATGCTGGCCTGTTATCTCGGGCAGGAAGGTGAAAAATGTACGCTTGAAGCGGCGGTTGTGGTGTCGGCGCCGCTGATGCTTGAGCCATGCGCTTACCGGCTGGAGCGCGGTTCATCGCGCATTTATCAGCGATACCTTCTCGATCAGCTCAAAGGCAATGCTTCGCGCAAACTGGCGAAATATCCGGGCACGTTGCCAGTTACGCTGGCGCAGCTGAAAGCCATGCGCCGCATTCGTGAATTTGACGATGCCATCACTTCAAAGGCGCACGGGTTTACCGACGCGCTGGATTATTACCGCCGTTGCAGCGGTCTGCCGTTGCTGTCCCAGGTCAGAACGCCGCTGCTGATTATCCATGCCAAAGACGACCCGTTTATGACGCCGGAAGTGATCCCGAAAGCAGAGGATTTGCCGGCTTGCGTGGAATATCAGTTAACTGAACATGGCGGGCATGTCGGCTTTGTTTCCGGCAGCTTACGTCATCCGCAAATGTGGCTGGAACAGCGCATTCCGGCCTGGATCGCCCCATTTTTAGAAACAAAAACAGAAACAAAGACAAAGGAACCAACAAAGTGATTATTCCCTGGCAGGAACTGGACGCCGAACTGCTCACCAGCGTGGTGGAATCCTTCGTATTGCGCGAAGGCACCGATTACGGCGAGCAGGAGCGTTCTCTGGAACAGAAAGTCGACGACGTAAAACGTCAGCTGAAAAGTGGCGAGATCGTACTGGTCTGGTCAGAACTGCATGAAACGCTGAACATTATGCCGCGCGGTCAGTTCCGCGCCGGCCAGGAAGAAAACCCGCAGGACTGGTAAACACGATCATAAAATGGATTTGGACAGCCTGTCCCTCAGCGAATAATTATGGTAACAATGGGATTAATTATGCGCTTTGTTTCCGCCTGCCCTGAATGATCAGAAGGGCAATATGGCGTGACGTTTAAGGAGTAAGCCCGACTATGTCAGCAAAACATCCTGTTATAGCAGTTACCGGCTCCAGCGGAGCAGGCACCACCACCACCAGCCTGGCATTTCGTAAAATATTTCAGCAGCTTGGCCTGCGTGCGGCTGAGCTGGAAGGCGACAGCTTTCACCATTTCACCCGCCCTGAAATGGATGCGGCAATCCGCAAAGCCCGTGACCTCGGGCGTCACATCAGCTATTTCGGACCGGAAGCCAACGACTTTGGTCTGCTGGAAAAAAGTTTTATCGAATACGGTAAAACCGGTACCGGTCGTTCGCGCAAGTATCTGCATACTTATGACGAAGCGGTTCCCTACAATCAGGTGCCGGGCACCTTTACGCCGTGGCAGGCGCTGCCGGAACCGACTGACATTTTGTTCTACGAAGGCCTGCACGGCGGCGTTGTCGCAGACAAAATTGACGTTGCCGCGCAGGTTGATTTACTGGTCGGCGTGGTGCCCATCGTTAACCTTGAATGGATCCAGAAACTGGTGCGCGATACCGGCGAGCGCGGACATTCCCGCGAAGCAGTGATGGATTCTGTAGTGCGTTCGATGGATGACTACATCAGTTACATTACTCCGCAGTTCTCGCGCACGCACATCAACTTCCAGCGCGTACCGACTATCGATACCTCCAACCCTTTTGCCGCTAAAGCCATTCCTTCACTGGATGAAAGCTTTGTGGTGATCCACTTCCAGGGGCTGGATGACATTGATTTCCCGTATCTGCTGGCGATGTTGCAGGGTTCGTTTATCTCGCACATCAAAACGCTGGTGGTGCCGGGTGGAAAAATGGGGCTGGCGATGGAACTGATTATGGCGCCGCTGGTGCAGCGCCTGATGGAAGGGAAAAAGATCGAGTAACGGACTCAGGCGTCGTTCATCAGCAACTGACGGATAAACCCGACATGCAGCGCGACGCCAGTCTGTAACGCCTCTTCATCGAGACGAAAACGCGGATTATGCACGCCATAAGTCGCGCCAATTTTTTCATTCCCGCTGCCAATAAACAGAAAACACCCCGGCACTTTTTGCTGGTAGGAAGAGAAATCCTCTCCGCCAAATAGCGGCTGAGTAACTTCGCGCAGCGCCTGCGGTCCCAGCGTTTTTTCAATCACCTGACGCGCAATCGCACAGGCCTCAGGATGGTTGTCGCCGTTCACATAGCCGCGTGTCCAGCGCAGTTCGTATGTCGCGCCATGCGCCGCCGTGATCCCCGAAATGATCTGCTCCATGACCTGCGGCACCTGTTCGCGCACATTGCTGTGATGCGTCCGCAGCGTTCCGGCGAGCTTCACCCGCTCCGGGATCACGTTATAACTTTCGCCCGTCTGGAAGGTTGCGATAGTCAGCACCGGCACCTGAAGCGGATCAATACGGCGCGCCACAACGTTTTGCAATGCGGTGACGACTTCCGCGCCGATCACCACCGGATCGATACACAAATGCGGCATAGAACCGTGGCCGCCTTTGCCGGTAATGGTGATGTCGAAATTATCCGTTGAGGCACAGAATACCCCCTCTTTCAGCCCCACTTCACCGGTCGGAGAATTAGGCATCACGTGCAGGCCGAAGATTTTCTCAACGCCATCCAGCACGCCTAAATCTACCAGTTCCTGTGCCCCGCCCGGTGGCACTTCTTCAGCATGCTGGAAGATAAACCGCACAGAACCATGCAACTCAGACTGACATTGGGTCAGCACTTTTGCCGCACCCAGCAACATTGCGGTGTGAGCATCATGACCACAGGCGTGCATCACGCCGGGGACCGTTGAGCAGAAAGGTTCATCGTTCTCTTCCTGAATCGGCAGGGCATCGATATCCGCCCGCAGCGCATATACCGGCCCCGGATGCGCCCCTTTCAGATCGGCAATCACGCTGTTGGGCGTCAGATGTGTCAGGGTCAGACCGCCGAAACTTTCCAGTTGCTGAGTAATGTACGCCGCCGTTTTATGCTCCTGAAAAGAGAGTTCAGGATGGGCATGAATATGTCTGCGCCAGCGCAGGACGTCCGCTTTGACTTCAGCCAGCATTGCTTCGAAATTAAAAGTCATCACTCTTCTCCTCAGTTAAGCCACATCGCGCATTGGCGCACGAGGTTTTATTGCCAGCGGCAGGATAGCCAGACCGGCCACCACCATCGCCAGCGCCAGAAATACAAACGTAGAAAGGTAACCGTGGCTGGCGGTGATGAGATATCCCATCGCAATCGGCGCCACAAATCCGCCGAGAGTCCCGCCGGTATTAATGATCCCCATCGCCGCGCCCATGACGTCAGAAGGCAGGCGTTTCATCGGCAGCGTAAAGACAGTCACAAAGGACGCCATCAGGAAAACGTAGCCGAGGAACAGGAACAACCCGGCCGTTATGGCTGATGCCGACGTAAAGACCAGCCAGATGCACAACGCACTGAGCAGTGCACAGCAGAAAATCACTTTCGGCTCTTTGCCCTGCATATAGCGTCCGACCAGCCAGCCGGTTGCCAGTGAAGAAATCCAGATACCCAGCCCGCCGGTGGCGACCACCATGCCGGATACGTCGAGTGACATACCGCGCTGCTGGACCAGATATTTCGGCAACCACGCCATAAGGCCGTAAGACGGAATGTTGATGCAGAAAATTGAGACAAACAGCAGCAGGACAATCGGGTTTTTCAGCAACTCCCGATAACCGGTTTTCGCGCCCGTACGGACTTGCGCTTCCGGCGGATTGGGCACAAAAATCACAATCGCTATGGCGATGGCAAAAGCCAGCAATCCGAGAATGGAGAACGATCCGCGCCAGCCAAGATGATCCAGGCTGTAAACCGCAATCAGCGGTCCGGCAGTCATCGCCAGTCCGGCGGAAGACAGCAAAATCGACTGCGCAAAGGTTCGCTTCTCAACTGCGAAATTAGACACTACCGCTTTGGCGCAGGACGCAGGATAGCCGGAATGGCCGACGCCGGAGAGAAACCGGAACGTGACCAGTAATCCCAGGCTGAGGCCCAGCGTTCCGAAACACAGCGCGAAGCCGCCCAGCAAGAACAGCGACATGCCGAGCACTTTTTTGTAGCCGAACCGGTCATTCAGCCAGCCCGCAGGGATCTGAAACAGCGAATAGGCCAGGAAGAAAATGCCGGTGATATACCCCAGCTGTTCAGGTTGCAGATTAAATTCGCGCTCGATGGGCAGCAGCGCAAAGCCCATCACTGTTTTATCGATATACACCACGGCATAACCGACAAATAGCAGGAAGATCATCAGGGAACGACTTTTCATAGCGGATATCCCTTTTTGTTATCACCACGTCAGATTTTCTCACTGCCGGATGAATCGTAAAATGCGACATGCATCACGTAATCAACTGAATAACAACATATTATTTTTCGCGATCCTGACGCTATCAGCTTTACAGCGTGACCATAAGATGCAATTTTTGGGCGGGTGATGCTTTTTACTGATAGGGATCGTGATGCGCTATTTGCCGAAATTACAGCAACTGAAGGTTTTCCAGCAGGTTATCCGCAGCGGCAGTATTCGCGGCGCGGCGCGGGCGTTGAATCAGTCCCAACCGGCGGTCAGCAGAACATTGCGTGAACTGGAACAAACGCTCGATACGCAGCTGATCGTGCGTGGCAATCAGGGGATGACGCTGACCGAAACAGGGCGGGCATTTGCACAGCGTATGCAATTTATCCTCGAAGAGCTTGAGCGCGCCGCCGATGAAATTCGCCAGATCGAACAATATTCGCAGGGCTCCGTCGCCATTGGATTTTCATCGCTGCTGGCGCTGACGGTTTTTCCCGGACTGGCAGGAGAATTTAAGACGCAGTTTCCGCAGTCCAAACTGCTGATCAAAGAAGGGCAACTGTCCACGTTGTTACCTGCACTGCGCGAAGGGAAACTGGATTTCGCGGTCGGTACCGCCGGGCCGGGATTTCCGCTGGAAGATCTGGTGCGTGAGCCACTCTTCAGCGCGCCTTTCTGCGTTATCGCCCGGCGTGGACATCCGCTGGCGGGCGCCACGACCTTCGAAGAATTACAGGACGCGCGCTGGCTGATGCCCGAAACGGATATGGGGTATTACCAGCAAATCAGGGTATCGATGGGAGGATTTCATCAGCCGGCAGCGGAAATGCCGGTGCATACAGATTCGGTGGTGTGCGGGCTAAATATGGTGTTGCAGTCTGATTATCTGACCATTGTGGCGCGGGCGATGAAAGCGCCGTTTGGATTGCAGGACAAATTGTGTGAGCTCAATATCGACGCCCTGCCGCAGGCAGAATACTGTGTGCTTTACTCGCAAAAATCGCCGCTGACGTTTGCCGCGCGGCGATTTTTGGATTTATTGCGCAGCCAGTGCCACGCGTATGACTGGTCGTAACTTATTCGACGCTGATCACTTCAAAGCTGTGCGTGATGGTCGCCGCTTTGCCGAGCATCAGGGACACCGAGCAATACTTTTCCGCAGACAGGCTGACGGCACGTTCAACAATCTTATCGGTGAGATCTTTACCGGTGACGATAAAATGCAGATTGATGTGCGTGAACAGGCGCGGCGCTTCTTCGCGGCGTTGTGAGGTCAGCTTGACTTCACAATCACGCACGTCGTTACGGCCTTTTTGCAAAATAGACACCACATCAATCGCGCTGCAACCGCCTGCGGACATCAGCAGCATTTCCATCGGGCTGGGTGCTTTATCGCCCGCATTACCATCCATAGAAATCTGGTGGCCTGACGCTGACTCGCCTAAAAACGTCAGCCCTTCTACCCATTTTACGCGTGCGTGCATGAACTATTCTCCCGGTGAATAAACTCGTCGAATTCCGCTCCCAGAGTACCCTTTCACCTAAAATCTGGCAACGTAACCCGATCGCCATCATGCTGAAGCGAGACAACAGAAGACAGCATTGCAAACCTGTGCTACAAACAAAGCCGAAACATACTTTCCAGTGAATTGCGGTGACGGTTTTCGCGGTTTAAGAACAGAACCCACGGTGATAACGGCAATAATCAGGCTGTTTCACTCCGACACCCGCTTGCAGCATTTCTGGGGAGTTATATGCTGAAAGGGCGCTTTGGATTTTGAAGTGCCATACAGGGAACTCTGAGCCCTGTGATTTTGGGCAGCGATAACAACAGAGGATAATAGCAAATGGTTCTCGGCAAGCCACAAACAGACCCGACTCTCGAATGGTTCCTGTCTCACTGTCATATACATAAGTATCCTTCTAAAAGTACGCTGATTCACCAGGGTGAAAAAGCCGAAACGCTTTACTACATCGTGAAAGGGTCAGTTGCTGTCCTTATCAAGGATGAAGAAGGCAAAGAAATGATACTGTCCTACCTTAACCAAGGTGACTTCATCGGCGAGCTGGGACTCTTCGAAGAAGGTCAGGAACGTAGTGCGTGGGTTCGTGCAAAAACTGCCTGTGAAGTGGCTGAAATTTCTTATAAAAAATTCCGCCAGCTGATTCAGGTTAACCCGGATATTCTGATGCGTCTTTCCGCGCAGATGGCAAACCGTCTGCAAGTGACGTCAGAGAAAGTCGGCAACCTGGCCTTCCTCGACGTAACAGGGCGTATCGCTCAAACTCTGCTTAATCTGGCTAAACAGCCTGATGCGATGACCCATCCGGACGGGATGCAAATCAAGATCACCCGTCAGGAAATCGGCCAAATCGTCGGTTGTTCACGTGAAACAGTCGGACGTATTCTCAAAATGCTGGAAGATCAAAGTCTGATCTCGGCACACGGTAAAACGATTGTCGTTTACGGCACACGTTAATCCCTTAAAAATCGGCGCGGCAGAACACTGTCGCGCCTTTTTTATGGGCTAAGCTTTATCCATGACGCTATGGCGAAGACTGTTTTACCATCCGGAAGTTAACTACGCGCTGCGCCAGACGCTGGTGTTGTGCCTGCCCGTTGGTATCTGCTGGTTGTTCGGCAATCTGCAAATGGGGCTGCTGTTCTCTCTTTGTCCTGCCTGCTGCAACGTCGCGGGCCTGGATACTCCGCATAAACGCTTTTTCAAACGCCTGATAATTGGCGGAACGCTCTTTGCCATGAGCAGCATTCTGCTGCAAGTGATGCTGGAAAGCTGGCACATTCCCCTGCCGCTCATCATGTTGTCGCTGGCATTACTGCTTGGCGTGACCGGCGAAATCAGCCCGTTGCATGCGCGGCTGTTGCCCGGCGCGCTGGTGGCGACCATCTTTACACTGAGTATGGTCGGCGTTCGCCCGATATGGCAGGCGCCGGTGCTTTTCGCCGCCGGTACGGCCTGGTACGGATTATTTAACTGGGCGTGGTTTCGCATATCGGAAGAACAGCCGATGCGCGAAACGCTCAGTCAGCTCTATCTGCAACTCGCGGATTACTTCGAAGCTAAATACAGCCTGCTGACGCAACACACCGATCCTGAAACCGCGTTACCCCCGTTGCTGACGCGCCAGCAGCAGGTCATCGACCTGATTGCCCTGCTCTATCAGCAACTGCACATGCTGCCGCAACACGGCCATCATCATCACCATAAAAGACTGTTTCAGCGTTTTCAGGTCGCGCTTGATTTGCAGGAGCACATCACGGTGAGCCTGCATCAGCCGGAAGAAGTGCAGAAGCTGGTGGAAGAAAGCCACGCCGAAGCGGTTATCCGCCGTAATGCGCAGGTGATTTCCGCCCGTCTGCGGGTCATCGCCGACGACATTCTTTATCACCGTTTATCCGAACGGTTTACGATGGCCAACGAGCTGGCCGCGCTGGAGAAAATCGCCGCGCGCAATCCTGAGAACCCAGTCGGCCAGTTTTGCTACTACCACTTCAGCCGCATTGCACGCCTGCTGCGGACACAGCGCCCGTTGTACAAACGTGACCTGATGAACACTCAGCCACGTTTACCCTTCTGGCCTGCGCTGAAAAGCTATCTTTCCTTCAAATCTGTCGCCCTGCGCAATGCCGCCCGTCTGGGGATCATTCTGGCGATTGGCAGCAGCCTGGGGCTGTTCTTTAATCTGCCCAAGCCCTACTGGATTTTGCTGACCATCATGCTGGTCAGCCAGAACGGTTATAACGCCACGCGCGTGCGTATCCAGCACCGTGCGCTGGGCACGCTGGCCGGATTGCTGATTGCAGCCGGATTGCTGAAGCTGGAATTACCCGAAGGCATCACGCTGATGTGTATGCTGATCGTCACGCTGGTGTCGTATACGGTGCTGCGTAAAAACTACGGGCTGGCGATGGTCGGCATGACCGTGACGGCGGTATATACCCTGCAACTGCTGGCGATGAACGGCGTGCATTTTCTGGTACCGCGGCTGGTGGATACGCTGATCGGCTGCGCGCTGGCGTTCGGCGGCACCATCTGGCTGTGGCCGCAATGGCAGAGCGGATTACTGCGTCAGAACGCGCACCAGGCGCTGGAAACCTATCAGGATGCTATCCGCTTACTGCTTGAGGAAAATCCGGATACCTCGAAGCTTGCCTACACCCGCATGCAGGTCAATCAGGCGCACAACAAGCTTTTCACGTCACTGAATCAGGCCATGCAGGAGCCCGGCTTTAACTCGCATTATCTGGCGGATATGCGCCTGTGGGTGACGCACAGCCAGTTCATTGTCGAGCACATCAACGCAATGACCATTCTCGCCCGCGAGCATTACATGCTGCCGGAGAAACTGGCGACGGAGTATTTACAGACCTGTGAAATTGCGTTGCAAAGTTGTCAGCAGCGACTGCTTTATGACGGGCCGGGCAATGAGAACACGCTGATCAATGCACCGGAACTGCATCCTGATATGCCCCTGACCGAGATGGAACGCCACCTGCGGCGTGTGATTTCACATCTCAGCGTGATGCATACTATTTCGTCACTGGCGTGGAAGCAGAGGCCACATCATGGGATCTGGTTGACGCGGAAGGCGTGAAGGGGAAAGGGAGTGCCCTTTCAAATCCCCTTTTTACTGGCTTATAGCCAGACTGCTTTTGAAATTGCGAATATTTCGGTTTCTCAAGTACGGGGATCACTTAACGCGCTGCGCCGAAACCGCCCAAAGGAGGAAAGTGCTTTTCCTCCTTTGGATTCCTCCTAGCTTTTTCAACACGCGCTTCGCTCGCTGGCTATGTTTCAGCAACCACAGTGACAGGCTGGAAATCTTGCCGCTTTGCGGTTCCTTCTCTCGGTCTTCGAGCCCTGGGTCTCGAAGCCGCTCCGTTCAGCAAGATTTCTGATTCGCCCGTGAGATCTTAAATTCAACGGCTGACCGTTTTTATCTTTTAGATAAGTTGATTGGCGTGCTCAAAAATGGCACCGAATGAATGGTTCGAGACTTGAGGCTCGAATCCTGAAATTCGGGAATCGCGGAGCGATGATATTTTGCGCCACACACTGATGCGTCAGAACATGTCCGTCATACCCGCGGCAGCCCGCAGTGAAAAAGCGAGGGGAGTGCAGAGGGGAAAAGCCTTTCCCCTCTGCTCGGTTTCGGCGCACAAGGCCTTGTGATAACCGTTATTGAAAAACCGAAATTTACTCAGTCAGTTGCAAAGATAGGGCCGTGGGGCTCACCCCCCACAAACTTTCCCCACCGCTTTCTCAAACCTTTCCATCCCCTCTTCAATATCCGCGAAGTCGATAACAAGCGAGGGTGCAAACCGCATGACGTTCGGTCCGGCGACCAGCATCATCAGGCCGAATTCGGCGGCGGCGGCATGGAATTCGCCTGCACGATTTTTAAACGCGTCGGAAAGCTCAGCGCCGATCAACAAACCCTGACCGCGGAACTCGCTGAAGATGTGATATTTCTGATTGATGGCCTCCAGCGCGCTGATAAATTTCTCGCGACGCTCGTTGATACCGGCCAGCACGTCTGGCGTATTGATGATATCCAGTGCGGCTTCAGCGACGGCGCAGGCCAGCGGGTTACCGCCGTAAGTGGTGCCGTGTTTGCCCGGTTCCATCACCGAGGCCACTTCTTCGGTTGCCAGCATGGCGGAAACCGGGAAGCCGCCGCCCAGCGCTTTGGCGGTGGTCAGGATATCCGGCGTCACGCCGTAATGCATATAGCTGAACAACTTACCGCTGCGCCCCATGCCGCTTTGTACTTCGTCCAGTACCAGCAGCGCATTATGTTTATCGCAAAGCTCGCGCAGCCCTTGCAGGAACTCTTTAGTGGCCGGAGTGACTCCGCCTTCACCCTGAACGGGTTCGACAACGATCGCACAGGTGTGATCGTCGATGACCGCTTTTACCGCGTCCAGATCGTTAAACGGCACGTGGACAATGTCAGCCGGTTTCGGGCCGAAGCCGTCGGAATATTTTGGCTGACCGCCGACAGAAACGGTAAACAATGTGCGGCCATGGAAAGCGTTATGGAAAGCAATGATCTTACTTTTGTACGGGCTGTGGCGATGGGAAGCGTAATAACGCGCCAGTTTAAAAGCAGCTTCATTGGCTTCAGCGCCGGAGTTGGCAAAAAATACGCGGTCTGCAAAGGTCGCGTCGATCAGCTTCTGAGCCAGTCGCAGCGCGGGTTCGTTGGTAAACACGTTGCTGACATGCCACAGGGTTTCGCCCTGTTCGTGTAACGCTTTTACCAGTGCCGGATGGCAATGCCCGAGCGCCGTCACCGCGATGCCGCCAGCGAAATCAACGTATTCGGTGCCCTGCTGATCCCAGACACGACTGCCTTTACCTTTAACAGGAATAAATTTCGCAGGTGAATAAACCGGCAAAATCACTTTGTCGAACGTACCCCGATCTACCGCTGATTTTTCTGCCATAACCCTTCGCCCTTACTGATAGTAATGTGAAAATATAATCATAAAATATGCATAAAAAATCACACACAGGCAAACAGAAATCGCACCTGATGGGTAAGTAATTTTTGCAGCGATGTTAACGAGGAATTAAACGGTTAGATTTTAAGGAAATTATCCAGAAGCTGATGCCCCTGCTCGCTCAGAATGCTTTCCGGGTGAAACTGCACCCCGTGCAGCGGCAAGGTTTTGTGCATGATGCCCATGATTTCATCGCGCTCGCCGTCGCGCTCTGTCCAGGCGGTGACGTCAAAACAGTCCGGCAGCGTTTCGGGCGCCACCACCAGCGAATGGTAGCGGGTGACAGTCAGCGGATTATTCAGCCCGGTAAATACGCTCTGGCCGGTATGTCGCACCGGCGATGTTTTACCGTGGATAGCCTGACGCGCCCGCACGATTTTCGCGCCGAACGCCTGCGCCATGGCCTGATGCCCGAGGCACACGCCGAGGATCGGCAAACGGGTGGAGAAATGCGTGATGGCTTGCAGGGAAATACCCGCCTGATCCGGTGTGCAGGGGCCGGGAGAAATCACCAGATGCGACGGAGCAAGTTGCTCTATATCGGTCAGCGTCAGCTGATCGTTACGCAGCACTTTCACCTCAGCGCCCAGCTCGCAAAAATATTGATAAAGGTTGTAGGTGAAGGAGTCGTAGTTGTCGATCAGCAGCAGCATAGCGTTCCCGGTAAAAGTCGAAAATTTACCGGGCAATTCTACGCATTTTTCAGCACAGGCTTCAGTATTTTGTCGCTCTGATCTTGCGCATCAATGTTCGTCATCGATTTCACTGATCACTTCATTGAAGATGGCGACCAGATCGGTTTCATCACCAAACACCGCCGTTTTATTGGCGGACAGCCAGCGTTCACGGCTGATGCAGGACCAGTCGATGTCATATCCGGCGTGGATAACCAGCTGCTCGACAAAAATTCTCAGCACCCGCCCGTTGCCCTCGCGAAAAGGATGCAACAAATTCAGGCCGGTATAATAGTGAGCCAGCCGCTCGGCAAGCTTATCCAGCGGCAATCCGACCAGAAACTCCTCTTCCTCAAGCTCCTGCATCAGGGCGTTGCCTTCATTTTCGATATAGCCGAAATGGCAGAACTGGGTATCGTCCTTGTAGATGTCGATCTCACGAAACTCCCCTGCCCACGGATAAATATCCTGAAAGAGCGACAGGTGAATGGCACAGAGATGTGGCAACCCCATAACCGCCGGGCCGAGTGGCATAGCCGCCGCCCGTAACGCCGTAAAGGCCAGTTCAGCCTGTTGCAGCCGGTGAGCTTCACGGATATCGAGAGAGTTTTTCAGGACATTGATGCCGGGATAATAATAAGGATCCGCACCGTCCACGAGTTTATCGTTCATAGTGCCCCCTCAGTTCGGCCAGACGTTGTGCGATTTTCTCGTTATCCAGAGACACGACTTCGACCTCCAGGCCATCCAGCGCGCTGCTGGCCTGAAAATTCTGCCGCTGACGTTCGCGAAAGAGTTTTTCCTGCTGTCTGAGTGTCAGTTTCTTCGCCATATTTCCTCCCTGGTTACCGCCATTCGGGCGCATACCTTGTCGGATTAAGTATAGACAGAGAAAAAAGGGCGCCAGCCTTAGCGCCCTAAACTCGGATTATTCAACAGCGATCGGCGTCTCGTTCACATCGATTTTATGCGTGTCCTGCAGCGTTTTCACCCGTTCCTCAAGCTGCTTCACTGCCTGTGCATCAGGCAGAAGTGAATATTTCAACTCAAACACCGTACTCTGGCCAGGCTGTAACTGTTTGACGCGCCCTTGTTTACGCTCGATGGTGACCGGATATGCATAGTTGGTGCCCGGTTCGATGCCTGTCACGTAACCTTGTTTCAGGGTGTCAGTGTTTTTCCATAGTGTCAGCAGCGGCAACTGATGCGTGTCGAATTCAATCGATGCCCCTTTGTTCCCCGCTTTGTTCACCACACCGGCAATGGTTTTGCCCTGCGCATCTGCCAGCGGCACCATATTAAAGACCATCTCATCAAATCCTTTGGTCGGTCCGGCGTAAGTCTGCCAGTCAGCTAACCCTTTTTTGGCGTAATCATTGAACGGTGAAATTGATTTCAGAGGCGCGATGAAACGGGCGCCCGCTTCGAGGATAGGCTGACCGAAGTTACTGTGATAAATAATCTGGTAGTCGTGCGGATAATCCGACAGGTTTGTCAGGGTGTCGTGGATAGTCCAGGAATGGCTGCCGGGCACGTAACGCAGCTCGGTCCAGGTTTCCAGTCTGGCTTTCTTGAAGGTGTCTTCTTTCAGCAAGCCTCGTACGGTGATTTCATACGGGGTTTTGTCGGCAATCTCAACCTCCACTTTCGAGGCTGGCGTATTGCCCGCACGTCCGTGCAGCGTATAAATCATGCCGTCGGCGGTCACCGGATGTCCGGTCCATTCAAAGCCGCAGCGCACCATCATTTCATTGAAACCTTCCAGCCAGCCCACACCGTTACGGCTTTCAAGGTTGATATACGCCGGATTGACCACTTCCTGAACCGGTGAATCCCAGCCTAAGCGGATGTTATCGCCGGTGACGTGCAGCAAATCCATCCCCCGCGTCGGGCTGAGCGCAATTGTCAGCCCCTTGCTGGTAATGGTGATGACTTTTGACCCTTCCTGTTTACCCCCGTGCAACACTTTCTGTTCGATGCTGAAATCCGGACCTGCGATATTCAGCTTTTTACTGTCTGTCTTCCAGTTTCCCAGTTCAGTACCGGCTTCAGCATCCGTCAGCACAATGGTTTGTGCGGCAGCCTGCCACGAAAAAAGCCCCATGACGATCCCGGTAACGAGTAATTTTTTCACAATAACTCCTTTTTGCTGAATTGATTTAGCCCAAAAGCAATTCAGCCTACAAACCCACACAGCCTAAAAACGTGACAGCCTTCAAGTTGAGCGGTTTTAATACTGAACCGCAGGCAGTAACGTGCCGGACTCCGCAAAAAGCCATGCGTTAAAGAAAAAATTGCAGATGAAAATGAGAACTCAGACAGGACTAAATGCACAAAAGCTGATCCGTTTCAGCTTAAACGTGTTAGCAGAAAAAGTTAGTTTTTACAGTCCCCCAATCATCAATACTAAACCTCTGAAAATTCCATTTTCCAAACCCAGCTAATTGTTTATCAAACAACGCAGGCATAACGTGTTGGCTCTCTTTTAAAAAGGAGTGTATGAAAATGGCAATACCCATTTACTTGTGGCTCAAGGATGACGGAGGTTCAGATATCCGGGGGTCTGTTGATGTGATAGATCGCGAAGGCAGCATCGAAGTTGTTTCTCTATTGCACGATGTATCAATGCCGACCGACAATCTCACCGGAAAAATTACAGGCACCAGAATCCACCAGCCCTTCCTAATCAATAAAGAAATTGATTCTTCGACTCCATACCTCTACAAGGCGATCACAACCGGTCAAAAATTCAAATCTGCTGAGTTTAGATATTACCGAATCAATGATGCCGGCCAAGAAGAGGAGTACATGAACGTACTTCTTGAGGGGGCAAGAGTTACGGCTATGATCCCGATTATGTACGACGTCAAATCTGTATACGGCAAGGCCAGAAATCATCTTGAGTGCGTTCAGTTGCATTACGAAAAAATCACCTGGAAGTATCTTGATGGGAACATCATTCACTCAGATAGCTGGAACGTCCGCCAAAGCGCGTAAGGAAACACAATGACTTGGGTCTATCATCAAAGTACAGGTGAGATTTTCCATAATGGAGTCCACGTCGACACAGGATATTCTGGGTCACTGACAAACAAAAACAACCCATCCCGTCAGCAAGTAAAAGGGATGGGGCCGTTGCCCCGCGGTACATATCAGATAACGGGCTATACGAACTCTAAGGGACCGATGACGATCAATCTTGAGCAAAGATCTGGCGAGTCGTTTGGTCGTTCTCTTTTCAGAATACACGGTGAAAAACGACCACCGTCAACGCCTGGATTCGCGTCTGAAGGATGCATTATTTTGGGACCATCCACGCGCAACCGGATATTGAATTCGGGCGACAGCAATTTGGAGGTTGTAGAGTGAACAAACTTCGGCTATTGGCGCTATTACTCCCATTGGCAACATTACCAATCTGCGCTCACGCCGTGAGTAAAGCGCTGATAGCTGATATCCAGAATGGAAATGCTCAAACGTTGCAGCAGTTGCCAACCACAATAAAACGCATCACCAGCTCTCTAAATGACGAGCAATCAGCCGAATTGATTGAGGCAATAGGGTTTGCTTTGCTTAAAAATCCTGTCCCCACTCTAAGGGCTACGGAGGCAATGGATAAGGACAATGATTTACTCGTCCAGCGCTTTGGGACTGGTGCGGCGTGTGCTCTTCCAGTCGATATGAATTACACGCGAAACTCCACGCTGTTGTATTACAAATTAGCGTCTGAGTCATTGATAAGAGCTGGTGCTCCCGCGCTAGAGTGCCTAAGCATAATGCAAGAATCGATGGAGGAAGTTAAATCTGAAGATGACCGAGGGAATATGAAGTGGGGTGTGAAGATCTTTACCCCATGAGCAATCCAGAATTTAAGGGGCGTCAAATGGGCAAGAAAAAGCCCCCGGCTGGCGGAGGCTTGATCTTGTACTGCAGAAAGGAACGGAAAGGCTGAGAAATTAAGGCAGCACTTTCGCAGACAAAATCACAATCGGCGTGGTCGGCACGTTCTGGTAAGGCCCGACGTTGTCCGTTTTCACCTGTGACATTTTGTCTACCACGTCCATGCCTTTGATGACTTTACCGAATACTGCATAGCCGAAATCACGCTGACCGTGATCCAGGAAGGCGTTATCCGCTACGTTGATGAAGAACTGGCTGGTTGCGCTGTCTTTGTCAGCAGTACGCGCCATCGCGACAGTACCACGCTGGTTACGCAGGCCGTTGTCGGCTTCGTTCTTGATCGGCTCTTTCGTCGCTTTCTGCTGCATATCAGCAGTAAAACCGCCGCCCTGAACCATAAAGCCCGGGATCACGCGGTGGAAAATGGTGTTGTTGTAATATCCGCTCTGGGCGTAATCAACGAAATTCTTCACAGAAACCGGTGCTTTAGCACTGTCGAGTTCCAGTTCGATATTCCCTGCTGAAGTGGTCAGCATGACGTGGGTTTGACCAGCAGCAAAAGCCGGCGTTATTGCAGTCAGGGAAAGCAGCGCAGTTAAGGCCACCAAAGTACGTTTAAACATGACAATTCCTTTCTTGAAAGTACAAACAACAGATCCCACTGATTCTAAAGAGCCTTTACGCTCAGCGCCAGACCTTTACGGTTATTTACGCTTCATAGCAACTTTTTCAGATATTTCAAATTGTTACTATCGTTTTCTCAGCGGTTAGCTGTTGAAATTAACGGGATAATCTTTATCAAGATGGATCGTCGTTTTCGCAGGCTGAGTTTCGGCTATCACCGAGCCCTGCCGGATGGAATAGCGCACAGGGACTTGCCTGCGTAGCGCATCAAATCCGCTTTCTGCTGGCAGGATCACCAGACTGGCGGCGTTGCCACTTTCCAGACCATAACCGTCCAGATTCATGGTGCGCGCGCTGTAAGTCGTAATCAGCTTCAGCCCGTCATCAATTTGCTGATAACCCATCAGCTGGCAAACATGCAGCCCCATGTGCAGCACCTGCAACATACTGGCAGTGCCCAGCGGATACCACGGGTCAAACACATCGTCATGACCAAAACAGACGTTTATGCCAGCGTCCAGCATCTCTTTGACCCGCGTAATGCCGCGGCGTTTCGGATAGGTATCAAACCGTCCCTGCAGATGAATATTCACCAGCGGATTGGCGACAAAGTTAATCCCCGACATCTTCAGCAGGCGGAATAAACGCGAGGTGTAAGCGCCGTTGTAGGAATGCATCGCCGTCGTGTGGCTGGCGGTAACGCGTGCGCCCATGTTTTCCCGCAGCGCGAGTGCTGCGACGGTTTCGACAAAACGCGATTGTTCATCGTCAATTTCATCGCAATGCACGTCGATAAGCGCATGGTATTTTTTCGCCAGCGCGAAAGTTTTGTGCAGAGATTCCACGCCGTATTCGCGGGTGAATTCAAAATGCGGGATAGCGCCGACCACGTCCGCACCCAGCTTCAGCGCCTCCTCCAGCAGGGCTTCGCCGTTCGGGTAAGACATAATGCCTTCCTGCGGGAACGCCACAATTTGCAGTGTCACCCACGGCGCAACTTCGGCTTTCACTTCGAGCATCGCTTTCAGCGCGGTGAGCGTCGGGTCGGAAACATCAACATGTGTACGCACATGCTGAATGCCGTTGGCGATTTGCCATTTCAGCGTCTGCCATGCGCGCTGTTTGACGTCCTCATGCGACAACAACGCTTTGCGTTCCGCCCAGCGTTCAATGCCTTCAAATAATGTACCGGACTGATTCCACGCTGGCTGACCGGCGGTCTGCGTAGTATCGAGATGAATATGCGGCTCGATAAAAGGGGGTATTGCCAGCCCGCCTTCCGCGTCCAGGATATGTTCGCCGTAATCAGCATTATCAAGCTGCGAAGTGATATGGCGAATGACACCGTCATCGATATCTATCTGCCACAACCCTTCCCGGTCCGGCAGGCGTACATTTTTAATGGTACGCAAAGGAGTTTTGGTCACGCGTTACCTCATCGTTTTAGAAAGACGTCATCATCACTGATGTTAAAGCTAATCTTAGAACAATAGCCTGAAAGTGTTTATAAATCGAAAGGTTACATAAAAACCCAATGAAATCAGCCAAATACCTCCTAAGGAGTATATTGGGAGTGGCTTGATTTGCATCAATACCCCCTGTTACGCGCGCGTTATGTTTAGCCTCAGAAAATCAAAATTGAGGCAATTATGAGCAAAGTCAGACTCGCGATTATTGGCAACGGCATGGTCGGCCATCGCTTTATCGAAGACTTACTGGATAAAGCAGAACCGGGTCAGTTCGACATCACGGTATTATGTGAAGAGCCGCGCGTGGCCTATGACCGCGTCCATCTTTCCTCCTATTTTTCACATCACACCGCCGAAGAACTGTCACTGGTTCGTGAAGGGTTTTACGAAAAGCACAACGTGAATGTGCTGATTGGCGAACGCGCCATTACGCTCAACCGCCAGGAAAAAGTCATTCATTCCAGCAGCGGCCGGACGGTGTATTACGACAAACTGATTATCGCGACCGGTTCCTACCCGTGGGTTCCGCCGATCACTGGCTCTGACGGTCAGGATTGCTTTGTTTACCGCACCATTGAAGATCTACACGCGATTGAATCCTGCGCCCGTCGCAGCAAACGCGGGGCAGTGGTCGGCGGCGGTTTGCTTGGCCTCGAAGCCGCCGGCGCGTTGAAAAACCTCGGCGTTGAAACGCATGTAGTTGAATTTGCACCCGGTCTGATGGCCGAACAGCTCGATGTCATGGGCGGCAGCCAGCTGCGCCAGAAAATCGAAAGCATGGGAGTGCAGGTTCATACCGCCAAAAATACCAAGCAGATTGTTCAGGGCGGCACGTCTGCCCGTAAGACGATGGAATTCGCCGACGGTACTTTCCTCGAAGTCGATTTCATCGTGTTCTCTACCGGTATCCGCCCGCAGGATAAACTGGCGCGCCAGTGTGATTTAGACATCGCCCCGCGCGGTGGCATCGTGATTAACGATCAGTGCCAGACCAGCGATCCGGATGTGTACGCCATCGGCGAATGTGCGTCGTGGAATCAGCGCACCTTCGGTCTGGTGGCGCCGGGCTACAAAATGGCGCAGGTCACCGCCGACCATTTACTCGGTCGCGATAACGCCTTCACCGGCGCAGACATGAGCGCCAAACTGAAACTGTTAGGCGTAGATGTGGCCGGTATCGGTGATGCGCACGCACGCACACCGGGCGCGCGCAGCTACGTTTACCTCGATGAAAGCAAGGCGCTCTATAAACGTCTGGTGGTCAGCGAAGACAATAAAACACTGCTCGGCGCAGTGCTGGTGGGTGATACCAGCGATTACGGCAATCTGCTGCAACTGGTGCTGAACAGCATTCCGTTGCCAGAAAACCCGGACGCGCTGATCTTACCTGCCCACGCAGGCAGCGGCGGCGGCGCGGTCATTGGTACCGATGCCTTGCCGGAAAGCGCGCAAATTTGCTCCTGCTTTGACGTCACTAAAGGCGACATCATCAAAGCCGTTCAGGGCGGTTGTCATACCGTAGCGGCACTGAAATCAGCGACCAAAGCCGGTACCGGCTGCGGCGGCTGTATTCCGCTGGTGACACAGGTGCTGAATGCCGAACTGAGCAAGCAAGGTATCGAAGTTAATCATCATCTGTGCGAGCACTTCGCCTATTCACGTCAGGAGCTTTATCACCTGATCCGCGTTGAGGGCATCCGTTCGTACGATGATTTGCTGAATAAGTACGGCAAAGGCTACGGCTGCGAAGTGTGTAAACCGACCGTCGGCTCGCTGCTGGCGTCGTGCTGGAACGATTACGTGCTCAAGCCACAGCACACGCCGTTGCAGGACACCAATGATGTATTCCTCGCCAACATGCAAAAAGACGGCACCTATTCCGTGATCCCGCGCTCGCCGGGCGGTGAAATCACGCCGCAAGGGTTGCAGGCGATTGGCGAAATCGCAGCTGAATATAATCTTTACACCAAGATCACCGGCTCGCAGCGCATCGGCATGTTCGGCGCGCAGAAAGACGATTTACCGGCCATCTGGCAGAAACTGATTAATGCAGGATTCGAAACCGGTCAGGCCTACGCCAAAGCGTTGCGTATGGCGAAAACCTGCGTCGGCAGCACCTGGTGCCGTTACGGCGTGGGCGACAGCCTCGGTTTCGGCATCAGCCTGGAAAACCGCTACAAAGGCATCCGTACGCCGCACAAAATGAAGTTCGGCGTGTCCGGCTGTACCCGTGAATGTTCTGAAGCGCAGGGCAAGGATGTCGGTATTATCGCGACGGAAAATGGCTGGAACCTGTACGTCTGCGGTAACGGCGGCATGAAACCTCGCCATGGCGATTTACTGGCAGCCGATCTGGATAACGATACCCTGTTGCGTTACCTCGATCGCTTCATGATGTTCTACATCCGCACCGCCGATAAGCTGCAACGTACGTCAGTCTGGATGGACAACCTCGAAGGCGGCATCGACTACCTGCGTAAAGTCATCATCGATAACAAACTGGGGCTTAACGATCAGCTGGAAGCCGAACTGGCGCGCCTGCGGGGATCCGCGGTTTGCGAGTGGCAGGAAACGCTGAATGACCCGGCGGCGCAAACCCGCTTTACCCACTTTATCAACAGCAGCCAGCGCGACCCGAATGTGCAGTTCGTCGGTGAACGTCAGCAGCATCGTCCGGCGCGTCCGGACGAGCGTATTCCGGTGACACAAATCGCTGACGGGGAGGAAGTATTATGAGCCAGTGGTTAACGCTTTGTTCTGTCGATCAGATCCTGCCAGGTTGCGGCGTTTGCGCACTGGCGGACGGTCAGCAAATCGCGCTGTTCCGTCCGTATGCCGACGAGCAGATTTTTGCGCTGTCGAATATCGACCCGTTCGCGCAGGCCAGCGTGCTGTCACGCGGGATTATCGCCGAACATCAGGGCGAACTCTGGGTCGCCAGTCCGCTGAAAAAACAACATTTTCGCCTGACAGATGGCCTTTGTATGGAAGATGAAGCGTATTCAATTTCCGCCTACGACGTGCGTGTCCGCGACGGCAATGTTGAACTGAATACCGCCAGTCTTCAGGCGCAAACCAGCTAAACTCCGCGCTTTCCACGCCGCCTCCGGGCGGCGTTGTTCATATTTAAAAGAATGTCGTTAAAAGAACGCCGTATCAAAACGCGCCATCTCAGAGAAGATTATCTATGGATTACCTGCCCCTTTTTTGTCAGTTAAAAAACAGAGCCTGTTTGCTGGTCGGTGCCGGTGACGTGGCTGAACGTAAAGCGCGCCTGCTGCTGGATGCCGGTGCAAAACTGACGGTTAACGCCCTCACCTTCACGTCGCAGTTTCAGATCTGGGCTGAGGAAGGCAAAGTCCGGCTGCTGAAAGGCGAATTTTCCCCGTTGCTGGTTGATGAAAAATGGCTGGTGATCGCCGCCACCGATTCAGACTTAGTGAATCAGGAAGTCAGCGAGGCCGCTGAACATCGCCGCGTATTCTGTAATGTGGTCGATGCCCCTGAAAGCGCCAGCGTAATCATGCCGTCGATCATTGACCGTTCACCGCTGATGATCGCGGTGTCTTCCGGCGGCAATGCCCCGGTGCTGGCGCGTTTGCTGCGTGAACGCCTGGAATCCATTTTGCCGCAACATCTGGGCAAACTGGCACAGGTGGCGGGCGGATTGCGGGCTCGCGTGAAAGCACACTTTACCGATGCCTCTGAGCGCCGCCGCTGGTGGGAAAAGCTGTTCAATCATCATCGTCTGGCGCAGTCGCTGGCGAATAATGACGAGGCACAAAGCGGGCAATATCTCGAAGAACTGTTCAGCGAACCGGTCGATAAACACGGCGAAGTCATTCTGGTCGGCGCCGGGCCGGGCGATGCAGGATTACTGACACTGAAAGGTTTGCAGCAGATGCAACTGGCCGATGTGGTGGTTTACGACCGGCTGGTTTCCGACGGCGTGATGAATCTGATACGTCGTGACGCCGAGCGAATTTTTGTCGGCAAACGCGCCGGACATCATTGTGTGCCGCAGGAACGTATCAACGAAATCCTGCTGGAACAGGCGCAAATGGGCAAACGCGTTGTCCGGCTAAAAGGCGGCGATCCCTTTATCTTTGGCCGTGGCGGCGAAGAACTGGAAGCACTGAAAGCCGCGGGTATCGCATTTTCCGTGGTACCGGGTATCACGGCGGCATCCGGGTGCTCTGCCTATAGCGGCATTCCGCTGACCCATCGCGATCACGCGCAAAGCGTGCGGCTCATCACCGGTCATGCAAAGCAGGATGGCGTTTTAGACTGGGCCTGTCTGGCGCAGGGTCAGCAAACGCTGGTGTTTTATATGGGGCTGACCCAGGCCTCTGAGATCCAGCGCCGTCTGCTGGAAAACGGGTTGCCAGCAGAAACGCCTGTGGCACTGGTCGAAAACGGCACCAGCCAGACGCAGCGCGTGGTCACCGGCATTCTCACTGAGCTCGGTAATCTGGCGACACAGGTACAGAGCCCGAGTTTGATTATTGTAGGTACCGTAGTGAGCTTGCGTCAGAAACTGAACTGGTTTGCCAGCGAAACCCGTCTGTAACGCCCTTCTGCTCAAAAAATCTCCATTTATTTTATTAATCAATTCAGAGAAGTGAATTCAGATTCACTTCTCGCCCTCCACTTATAAGATAAATCTTATAACAGAATATAATTCTTGTTATCTCACCTTTCGCGATCGCAATTCAAAATAATCACCCAACCCAAATGGAATATTCAGAATCTTCACCTTAAACTTTAATTACGCCAACTGTGGCGTAATCTCCCGTGGAGGGTCAAATCATGTGCCATACCATTCATGTTGGTCATGTTAACAAGGTTGCCCTGGCAATCTTAGTCGCCCTGTCACTGGCTGCCTGTAGCGGCAGTGGCGGCGGCGGTTCTTCTCATACGGCAAAAACATCCACGACCGGATCGGCAACAACCGGCGATGGAACGACTTCAGGCAGTGACGGAGCCACTACCGCAGGAACCGGCACCAGTACAGGGACAGGAACCACCACTACAGGTGATGACACAACTACTGCGGGGAATGGAAGCGGAACAGGCACAGGCACAGGAACGGGTACTGGCACCGGAACAGGGACCGGAACAACACCATCAACAACCCTCGCGACGGGCACCATCCTGAGCAGTGCGGGCGGTGCGGTGAGCGGTGTAGGGACGCAAGTCAGCAGCATCGCAACTCAGACGCCAGTCAGTAATATTCCTGTCGCCGGTACCGGCGTCGTGACCATCATCGACAGCACCGGTAAAGCCGTAACTGCCGTCGGCAGCGGCGTGCAAAACGGTGTCGGACAACTCGGCACCAATCCGAATGCAACAGGCACCACTGTCGCCGGTGTACCTGTTGCCGTGGCTGATTTAGGCACCGGCGTTTCCGGACTGGGTACTTCTCTGGCAGCAAACACCACCGGAACACCTGCCAGTGGCGTGACATCAGCCGCAGGCGGGCTGGTAGATAATGTCGGGAAAGTGGTCACCACCACGGGCAACGGATTAGCCGCGAATGTGCAGACCGGCTCACTTTCCAATGTAACCACTGCCGCCACCGGCATCGTCACCCCCGTTGTCGCCAAGGTTCAGGGCACTACCCAAACCGTGGGCGGCGCCACAGGACTGGGCGCACCGGTTAACGGCTTGCTGAATCAGGTCGGCACCACCGTGAGTGGCGCAGGTACACAACTTTCCACCAGCACGCCAGCACTGGCCGGTCTGGGGACAACGGTGACGGATACCGGACAGGCCGTTTCTAAAACCGGCACGATCCTGGTTCCGGCGAGCAGCACCACCACGACAACCGCCAGTAATTCCGGCAGCATCTCAGCCGGAGCAGGAGCATCGGCTTCACAATCAGGAGGATTACTTGCTGGCGTGGGCACCACCGTCGGCGGCCTCACAGGAGGACTGGGTCTGAAAGTCAAAACAACCCCATAAGTCTGATGTGGTAAATCTTTAGCTGTAAATCTGTCGTTGTTGTCTTCAGCTGTAAAAAAGCCCGCTCTCCGGTTTCCTGCGCAGAGCGGGCTTGATTCACCGGGTTCCAACATTTGCCTGTGCGTTCAAAGGAATATTTATGAGAATAAAATCCTGCATGGTGGCTTTATTGGGGTCTGCCATTGGTTACAGTTCGGCAGATATGTTTCCCACTTTGATCGACCCGAATAACCCGGCCAAACTGGCTGAGCCCATTTCCCAGCCTCCGGCCAAAACGCAAAAAATCGCCTTACCTTCACACTCCTTACCGGCAAAAGATTCCGCCCCCAAGCTGACACCTCAGACGCTGATTGAGATAAAACACATTCAGTTTATCGGCGGTACTCAATACCCGCTGGATTCTCTGGTTGCGCCCTTCGCGTCCTTTGTGGGCAAAAAGGTGCCGCTGTCGGCATTACTGTCCGCCACTGATTCCATCACGCAACGCTATCACCGCGACGGTTTTATTCTCTCTTACGCCTATATTCCGGCCGATAACTTTAAAGACGGCACCCTCAAAGTCGGGCTGGTCGAGGGATATATTTCCGGAACCCAAATCCACAGCGACAATCAGCAGGTCGGCCGCTGGCTAAGCAAATTATCGCAGCACATCATGGCGGAGAAACCGCTGACGCAGGACACCTTCGAGCGCTACACGATTCTGATGCAACGCACGCCGGACACTAAAGTCAGCGCGACGGCCAATAATCCGAACAATATTTACGGCGCCACCGCGCTGAATGTAGATGCGGTGCGGCAGCGAAACTGGAATATCGCCACCGCCGTGGACACCCGCAAAGGTGACAGTTCTGCGGTGGTGAACGCCACGCTGAGCGGCCTGAGCACCTACGGCGAACAACTGGGTATTGCGACACTCATCCCGCTGGAAAGTGATACCCGCAAAACCTATGCCGGTCTGAACTATCAGCAATATCTCGGTGACGATGGATTGCTGATGCAGCTTAAAGGCAGCTATTACCAGCAGAAAGACAAGGATTACAACACCATCCTGTTTCTGCCTAACGGCATCACTGTGGATTCACAGGATAAGCAAACGCAATACAACGGTGGCGTGGTATTCAGTTACCCGTTACAACTGACGCGGAAAAAACAGTGGACGGTCAGCGGCGGTCTGGATTATCTCGACAAGAAATATGATTACGATTTACTGGCAAGACTCGGCGATCAGAAACTGCAATTACCGCAGGTAAGCCAGCGGATACGCTATCCGGCAGCCGAGCTTTCCCTGACCGGATATCGTGAATACGATCAGTCTTACAGGAATACGACGTTTAACGTTCGTCAGGGAATTGACGGACTCGGCGCCACCAATTCGACACCCAACGCCGATCTGACCTTTACCCGCTGGAAATTTAACGGGGACTCGGCGTATCTGTTTGATAAAAAATGGCGGTTCAGCGCGTCGGTTGAAGGCGACTGGTCTGACAATGATTTGCCGGAGCCTGAGCGGGTGAATTTTGGGGCCCTGCATTACGGACGTGGCTATCCGGACAGCGATGCGCAGGGGGATTATGGCGTCGGCGGACAGGTGGAAATGCGCTATATCCATAGCCTGGAACAGGGAGTGTGGCTGAAAACCATTCAGCCTTACGCCGTGGTGGATGCGGCGCATACGGGTTTCAATCAGCAGGGGTTACCGAAGCAAAATCTGTCGTCTTACGCCATCGGTGTGATGTTTGGCGATAACCGTCATTACACGTTATCCGTGGAAGCCGCCCGCCCGATTGGCGACACGCCGCTCGACAGCACATCCCGCGACTGGCGTTATAACGCGACATTTACCTATAACTTCAGTTCCGGCTCATGATGCGCTGAAAATAAAAAACCACGTCCGGGGACGTGGTTTTTTGCTTTGGTGCCAGAACAGAATTATTCGTAGCTGACAAAGCCAATGGCTTCGTAGGCTTTTTTCAGCGTCACGCTGGCACGGGCGCGGGCTTTTTCAGCGCCCTCTTTCATCACCTGTTGCAGATAAGCTTCGTCGCTGCGGAAACGGTTAAAGCGCTCCTGCACCTCGGTCAGCATGCCTGAAACAGCTTCGGCCACTGCGCCTTTCAGATGACCATACATCTGGCCTTCGAATTCTGCTTCCAGCTCAGGGATCGCTTTGCCGGTGACACCGGAAAGAATATCCAGCAGGTTAGAAACGCCCGGCTTGTTCTTAATGTCGTAACGGATGACTGGCGGCTCTTCAGAGTCGGTCATCGCACTTTTAATTTTCTTGGTCACCGCTTTCGGATCTTCCAGCAGGCCGATAACGTTTTTACGGTTGTCATCAGACTTGGACATCTTCTTGGTCGGTTCCTGCAGGGACATCACGCGGGCACCAGACTTCGGAATAAACGGCTCAGGCACAGTAAACACATCGCCATACAGCGCGTTGAAACGGGCAGCGATATCGCGGCTCAGTTCCAGATGTTGTTTCTGGTCTTCCCCCACCGGCACCTGATTGGTCTGGTACAGCAGAATATCGGCGGCCATCAGCACCGGATAGTCGAACAGACCGGCAGTAATGCTTTCGCTGTTAGAAGTCTCGTAACGCGCAGACTTGTCTTTAAACTGCGTCATACGGCCCAGCTCACCGAAATAGGTGTAGCAGTTCAGCGCCCAGCTCAGCTGACTGTGTTCAGGAACGTGAGACTGCACGAAGATGGTACTTTTCTTCGGATCAATGCCGACCGCCAGATACAGCGCCAGCGTGTCGAGTGTCGCTTTGCGCAGTTTTTCCGGATCCTGACGCACGGTGATCGCGTGCAAATCGACGATGCAGTAAATGCATTCGTAATCGTCCTGCATTTTGACCCATTGACGCAGCGCACCCATGTAGTTGCCAATGGTCAATTCGCCGGAGGGCTGTGCGCCACTAAATACGATGGGTTTACTCATTTTATGCTTCCTGATCTTTTAAAGATGACAGCCCTAATGTGGGCAAAAGGTCGGCAAAATTATCCAGCACACGATCGGGTTTGGTCAGCGCGATGGTTTCACCGTAGTTATAGCCATAAGTCATGCCGACACACGGGCAACCTGCGGCCTGTGCGGCATGGATATCATTGCGGGAATCGCCCACGAATACCATTTCACTGGCGCGCAATCCGAGCAACGCTAACGTCATGTAGACGGGTGCCGGATGCGGTTTTTTCGCCACGACATCGTCACCGCCAATCACCACGGTGAAATAGCTGTCGATACCCAGAGATTGCAGTAATGGCGCGATAAAAGGCGTCGGTTTGTTAGTCACCAGCCCCATCGGAATTCCGGCTGCGGCCAGAGCGGCCAGCGTCTCTTTAACCTGCGGGTACAAACGGCTGCCGCCCGCGGCAGTATCGGCATAATAGTGATCGAATTTATCGCGCACTTTCTGCAGAAACTCAGGGGATAAATCGCCTTCAGCCCAGCGTACGGCGCGCTCAACCATGATATCGGCACCGTTACCAATCCAGGTGCTCAGGCGTTCAACGCCTGCGGCAGGCAAATTAAAATCTTGCAGCGCCCTGTCCAGCGCGTCAGAAAGACCGGGCGCGCTGTCAACCAGCGTGCCGTCGAGATCAAAGCCTAAACCGAGGGCTTTCAGGGGCTCAGTCATGGGTGGCCTTAGCCAGCTCACTGCGCATGTGGTCGATAACGCTTCGGTAATCCGGCTGATTAAAGATGGCTGAACCGGCCACGAACATATCCGCGCCCGCCGCAGCGATTTCACCGATATTTTCAGCTTTCACACCGCCGTCAACTTCCAGACGAATGTCATAACCGCTGGCATCAATGATTTTACGCACCTGACGCAGTTTATCGAGCGTGCCCGGAATAAACGACTGACCGCCAAAGCCCGGGTTCACCGACATCAGCAGGATCACATCGAGTTTATCCATCACGTATTCGAGATAACTCAGCGAAGTCGCAGGGTTAAACACCAGACCCGCTTTACAGCCATGGCTTTTAATCAGTTGCAGCGAACGGTCAACGTGTTCTGAGGCTTCCGGATGGAAGGTGATGTAAGTCGCACCAGCCTCGGCAAAATCCGGGATGATACGATCAACCGGTTTAACCATCAGGTGAACATCGATCGGCGCCGTAATGCCGTAGTTGCGCAGCGATTTCAGTACCGCCGGCCCCATCGTCAGATTAGGTACGTAGTGGTTATCCATGACATCAAAATGGACAACATCTCCGCCAGCTTCCAGTGCTTTGGCAGTGTCTTCACCCAGACGGGCAAAGTCAGCCGACAGAATGGACGGTGCAATCAAAAACTGTTTCATCCGCTTCTCCAAACGATAGGGTTATCCGTCGATTACCGCTGAACGGCAATCACCGGTAGAGCGCTAAAAGTTCATTCACCAGGCTGCGTTTTGCAACTTTACTGCTGATGGTACGCCGTGCTGAAACACGATGCAGAACCGCCTGTGCGTACCATTCCAGCGTTTGTGGTGTTTCGTGGTTGGATATCAGTACCGGCACATCATTCTCATGGGAAAGCTGATACGCCAGCCGCGCCAGATTACGCTGATCATCCATACTAAAACTGTTGGTGTGGTAAGCCGTAAAATTTGCAGTCGCAGAAAGCGGGGCATACGGAGGATCGCAATACACCACCGAGCCAACCTGTGCTTTCAGCAAAGTGTCCTGATAATGCTCACACACAAATACTGCATTTTTTGCTTTTTCAGCAAACCAGTAGAGTTCTTCTTCCGGGAAATACGGCTTTTTATAACGGCCGAAAGGCACGTTAAATGCCCCACTGAGATTGTAACGGCACAGGCCGTTGTAACAATGGCGGTTGAGATAGAGGAAAAGCACTGAACGACGATAAGGGTCGCTGCTGGCATTAAACTCAGCCCTCAGGACGTAAAAACGCTCTGACTCATTAAACTCTGGCGTGAAAAGCACACGGGCATCACGCACAAATTCATCAGTGCGTGTCTTCACAATGTTGTAGAGGTTGATCAGGTCGTTGTTGATGTCCGCCAGAATATAAGCGTCATACTCGGTATTTAAAAATACCGAGCCCGCGCCAACAAAAGGCTCAATCAGACAATCTCCCGCCGGAAGATGACGTTTGATGTCATCAATCAGCGGGTATTTGCCGCCAGCCCACTTCAAAAACGCGCGGTTCTTCTTCATGCCGTCAGTTAGCTACTTATACAATTCACAGCCGCGGATTGTATCCTGTTTTTAGACAGCAAATCGCGTTGAGATCAGTTTCATTTTTTCAGGTCTTGCTGTACCTGATGTACAGGTTTGACCCACGGTTTTTTCGCCTGAACTTCCGCAGGCAAGCTGGAAATGGCACGTTTGGCTTCTGCAGAAGAAGCATAGTTACCACTGACCAGCACAAACCACGGCTTCCCGTCGCGGGCTGTTTGATATACCAGATAATTTTTCAGACCTTGCTGTTTAGCAAAGGCGTTCAGCGAGTTCGATTGAGAAGCACCGCTTAATTGCAGGGTAAAGTGCGTACCCGGCGCTGACTTGATGGCCGCTGAACTGCCTGACGATGCGACAGAAGATGACGCTGACGGAGCCGCTGTTGCCGATGATTTGGAAGCCTGCGGTTTGGTTGCATGTGCAGTCTGGCTGGTTGCAGCAGGTTTGTGCTCTGCCGGTTTCGCCGTGTGTGAAGTCTGCGGATTACGAACAACCGGAGCCGGGCGGATATGCGAGGCGGATGGCTGAGCACCGGCCGCTGCCTGAGTGCGGGCAGAACCGTTCACGGTCGCCGGGGCGGTTGGCAAAGAGGTCAGTGACTGTGCAGCAGGATTCATCCCCCCCTGCGCGGCATTATCCACCTGATTTTGCTGAGAAGATAACGCATCACTCATATCTCCAGGCAAATCGACACGCTCTTTCGCCTGACCATTATCCGGAACGGGCTGGGCTTCCGTAGGTGTGGAGGAAACCGGCGGTAAGCCGATACTCTTCGGTTGCTGGCCATCAGCAGGTTGCTGACCGTTAACGGCTTGCGCCGTATTGGCCTGAGCCTGGGCAGAAGGCTGAGCAGGCGCTGCTGCATCGTTACCGGCAAGACTAATGTCTTTCGGTCCGTTGTTCTGCTGGGCTGGCTGATTGGATGTTGGCGACTTCATGGCGGAGCCGATGCCGACAATCAGCAATACCAGCACCACAATACCGATGCCGATCATCACGTACTGGCGGGAAACAGCAACTTTGGGAATGGAAGGAGACGGTTTGCGGGCGCGCGGCGGGCGGCGATCGCTGGTGTCTGGTTTGAGATCGTCTTCCGGTGTTAAATCATCCATCTAAAACCTCCAACCCGGCTAAAAGCCTTAACTGGCTTTACGCGGAGCAACTATCCTGACTAAAAAAATAAAGCTTTGCTGGCATGGGTGAAATCGGTCGTTATCTGGCCAAAATTATGGCCGCAGTCTTAACGGCAATCTTCAATCGAAGCCAGCACCATTTCATGTGATACGCCGGAGCGTACTTCAGACTGACCAATGGCTTTTGGTAAAACCAGACGCAACTCGCCAGCCAGCACTTTCTTATCACGCATCATGTGGGGCAGATAAGACGGGGCGTCCATCGTTTCGGGACCGGTTACCGGTAAACCCGCACGAGTCAGCAACGCTTTCACCCGGGCAATATCACCCAGACTGAATTGCCCAAGACGATGAGCCGTATAACAGGCCATCACCATCCCGGCCGCCACAGCCTCGCCGTGCAACCAGTTGCCATAACCCATTTCTGCTTCAATAGCATGGCCGTAAGTATGGCCCAGATTCAGCAAGGCGCGCAGTCCGTTTTCACGTTCATCGGCTGCCACAACCTCGGCTTTCAGCTCGCAGCAACGACGGATGCAGTAAGCCAGCGCGTTCATATCCAGCGCCAGCAGAGCGTCCATGTTGTCTTCAAGCCAGGTAAAGAAGTCGGCATCCAAAATAATGCCGTATTTGATGACTTCCGCGAGACCCGATGACATTTCACGGGCAGGCAGAGTTCTCAGACAGTCGAGATCAACCACCACCGACGCAGGCTGATAAAACGCGCCGATCATGTTTTTTCCGAGGGGATGGTTTACCGCTGTTTTACCGCCAACAGAGGAATCGACCTGAGAAAGCAGCGTGGTAGGCACCTGAACAAAGCGTACACCGCGTTGATAACTGGCTGCGGCGAAGCCGGTTAAATCACCGACAACGCCGCCGCCAAGGGCGACAAGCGTGGTATCACGTCCGTGCGGCTTTTCAAGCAGCGCGGAAAACACGTCATTTAGAACAGCCAGGGATTTGTATTGTTCACCATCAGGCAAAATCACCTGATCAACACGAACGCCTGCCTGCTCCAGCACTGAACGGATTGCGTCCAGATAGAGAGGGGCGAGGGTTTCATTGGTCACTATCATGACCTGATCGCCTGCCTTTACCGGCATAAAAGAAGCCGGATCGTGGAACAATCCGGCAGCAATCGTAATGGGGTAGCTGCGCTCCCCTAACGTTACGGTAATCCTCTCCATGTCGTGCTCTGTGACCTTCTTTAACTGACACCCTCAGGCAATGATGGAAACCAATAATCAGTTACTTTCCAGCATGTTAATAATCTGGTTAGCAACGACTTTGGCACTTTGATCATCGGTACGAATAGTGACGTCGGCAATCTCTTCATACAAAGGATTGCGCTCTCTCGCCAGTGCTTCAAGCACTTCACGTGGCGGAGCACTCACTTGTAATAATGGACGTTTTTTGTCGCGTTGTGTACGCGCCAGTTGTTTTTCGATGGTAGTTTCAAGATAGACGACAACGCCACGCGCTGACAAACGGTTACGGGTTTCACGTGATTTCACGGAACCGCCACCTGTTGCCAGAACAATGCCTTGTTTTTCGGTCAGTTCGTTGATCACTTTTTCTTCGCGGTCGCGGAATCCGTCTTCGCCTTCTAAATCAAATACCCAGCCCACATCAGCTCCGGTACGTCGCTCAATTTCGTGATCGGAGTCGAAAAACTCCATATTGAGTTGCTGAGCTAACTGTCGACCAATAGTGCTTTTGCCGGCACCCATAGGCCCAACCAGAAAGATATTGCGTTTCTCTGCCATGTTTTTCGGTATTACTAAGACAATTCGTTGATGATAACCCGCCCCGCCAATCAAATTAGCGGCGGGACCTAAACTGAAACCTCATGAGCGATATAGTGCGAGATCAGAAAAAAATTATCTCAACACTCTTGGTAGTTTGGCAACCGAATAAATCACTTTGCACGCCGCAGGAGGGAAACCGTACGTTTTTATCGGCGTGTCTGTCGTAATAAAAAGATCACGGTGCTCAATTCGGTAACCCTTGTAAGCTAAATCGACGGCAGCGTCAAACGCAGAAGCCTCTTGCGACACAAAAAGTTGCATGTGCTCAACGTTATTGTGCAATTTACGTTAAGTCAGAATACCCGTTTATCGCGTGTGGATTAGGGTCGGAGTGATAAAAATCACCAACTCACGCCGCTGTTCACTTGTGTACTGGTGTTTAAACAAGGAACCGACCACCGGCATATCGCCCAGCACCGGCACTTTTGTGTCTGTTTTTTGATTTTTACGCTGAAATATCCCGCCAAGCACAATGGTTTCCCCATCCTTCACCGTCACCTGAGTTTTAATTTCCTGCTTGTCGATAGCCAGTGCCTCGCCTTCTGACTGTTTTATACTTCTTCCCGGCATGTTCTGGCTTATCTGTAAGGCCATCTGAATGCGCCCGTCGCGTAAGATCTTCGGCGTCACTTCCATCCCGAGCACGGCTTCTTTAAATTCAATGGATGTGCTGCCACTGGCACCGCTCGAAACCTGATAAGGAATTTCGGTCCCCTGCTTGATACTGGCGGTTTGCATATGCGCCGTCATCAGGCGCGGACTGGCAATAATATCCACCTTATCTTCCTGCTCAAGGGCCGTCAGTTCCAGTTCCAGGATCCGCCCGCTGATATGCGCCAGATTGAAGCCCGCCGTAAATATCGGATTCTCTACCGGCATTCCCATACTGAAATTGTTCATACGCACGGCTTTCGTGATCGGCTCGTCACCGTTAAACCCCCATTGCACGCCCAACTCCCGCAAGCTCTCACTGTTCATCGTTACGATATGTGCCGCCAGTTGTACCTGCTGTAGCGGGAAATCCATTTCTTTTATCCACGGTGCCACAACGTCCAGTGCCTCCTGCGTATCACGTAATAAAAGCGTATTGGTACGGGTATCGGCCGAGGCATTGCCTTTCACCGAAAGCAACGACCCTTTTTGGGTATTCAGACTCTGCGCAGTATCTTTGGCATCCGCATACCTCAGCGGCACGGTCATGCTGATAATCGGGCTGTTGAGCGCCCGTTGCCCGGCGGCATCTTCCTGCTGCTGTCGCTGAATCAGCGGGTCAACCACCGGAGACACCAGTAAAACATTACCCTGCAACTCGCTGGTGAGATGGCTCATTTTCAGGATGATGTCGAGCGCCTGCTGCCACGGCACCTCTTTGAGTTTCACGCTGATTTCGCCGTCCACACCCGGTGCAGTGACCAGGTTAAGTTGTCGCGAATCCGCCAGTGCCTGCAAGACCAGGCCGACAGGCGATGACGGAAACTCCAGAGAAATAAGCGCCGGGGCAGCTTTCACCGGACTGAGACACAGGCAAAGCAGAATAAAAGCCAGTTTATGATTGATGTATTTCATTATTTTCCTTTCCATGGAGAATCGTTTTTCTTACTTAAACGCAGAGTTCTTACCCAAGCGCAGAGTCTGGCGCAGCAAACCGCACCGTGGCTCGCTGAGACTGAGCTCTGCCTGCGAGGCGTTAAGAGTTTCAACCGTCCATGCGGGCGTTCCCACCTGATTACCGGCCTCGACTTTTGTCCAGCGTCCATCCGGTGATAACAGCCAGCCCGATTGCCGGCCACCCGCCTGTGAAATGCCGCTCAGGATCCAACCCGACATCGCAGAATCGTCGGGACATGTTGTGGAAGCCAGACGTGAAAAAGGGTCGCGCGCGGCCACAGCGCCGGGTGAGTTGAAAGCCAAACCGCCGGTACCGGTCGTTTGCGTCAGCAGAATCGATGCTTTTAAGCCGGAGGCAGTCATCCTGATATCCGGCTCACTGAACGCGGGATGTTCCGGACGTTGCAGCAAGGCATGAAGAAAATGTATCAGGCCGGAAAAAGTCAGCTGCAAATCCAGCGTCCCCTGTTCTTCTGCTTTCGGCTGCAGGGCTGGCGACCAGCGAAGCAACTCTGCTCCGGCGTCTTTCAGCGGCTGAGCAAATTGTTGCGCTAGCGGCAAACTCTCTTGCACAAGAGCGGCGTTATTTTGGATTTCCTGCTTCAGGGTGCTCAGCGGAGGTAAACGCAACAAAGCCCTCTGAGACTCAAAAACGGTGCGCTCTGCGACCGCAATATCCCGTGTCAGTGCATCCTGTTGCTGCCACAATCCGCGAAAACCGAAGACGTAAAGCAACAGCATCAGAACCAGCACGCCAGCGGTCAGAGTCAGGCCTCTCTGCCAGGCCGGTTTTTCCATCAGCGGCTCGAGACGTTCTGACAAAAGCCTCATCATGGCCCTTTCCCTTGTTCAGGCGCGGGACTGGCGGAGCGGAATTGTGTCTTTATCACGAAGCTCAGTATCCGGTCAGGTTGCTGCTGAACATCAGAAAGGCTGACATTGCCAAACAACCCGCTGGCCGCCAGCACGTCCCGGAAAGACAAAATATCGTGATAAAAGTGACCCTCTCCCTTCAGCGTCAGAGCTTGCTGATGCTCCGTCATTTCAGTCAGCCGCACGTCTTGCGGGATCTGCGCAGCCACTAATTCCAGTAACTGAAGGTAATCCTGACTTCGCTTCAGTTGCTGAAGAGCAGCCAGACGCTGAGTCTTCAGCGTTTTTACCTGTTCCGCTGCCGCATTCACCTCCAGCAGCTGGCGCGATAACACCTGAACCGATGTATTCAGCGCAGATAAATGCAGTTGCCGTAGTGCCCGCTCCTGAAGGAGAAAGGCGGTCAGCGTCAGAAAAGTCATCGTGATAATCGCCGGAAAACTGATAAACATTTTCAGCCAGTAACGGCTCCGGCGCTGCAGGCGAATTTTGCGCCAGGGCAATAAATTTACCTGTAGCATCAGTGATCGCCCTGCCGCAATGCCAGCCCAACTGCGGGTGCGAAATCCCCCGGATTGACGGGCAACGGCGCGGATAACTGCGCAATAGCACTGAGGGGCGACCAGCATTGCATTGCCGGAAGTGGAGACGCTCCGCTGAAAAAGCATTCGCTGTGGCACAACGCCGCCGCGCGATATTGCTGGCGGATGCGTTCTGTCAGCGACAGATCTTCAGGTGCGTCATCAGACAAACCAAACTGAAAGGGCAAGCTGTGGGGCGAGGCCCAGAGGAATCCGTCATCAAGCCGATGAACCAGCAATGCGTCACCGGGAAGGCCGGCAGCCAACGCCGCCACCTGAAGTGCGCAGGGGGTCAGTTCGATGGCATCCGGATAAAGCTGCGCCTGAGACAGACATTCCATCCATTGCTGAATTTCCTGTTGTCTGGCTGCGGTGACCACCACCTGATTGTCGCCGTGCGGATCAGCGCGGTAATCCATCACCAGATGTTCCATGCCCAGCGGAAACTGTTTCGCTGCATGCGCAAAGATAAAGGCACTGCGGGCAGGATCGCGCAAACGGGGATCCGGCGCCGCCATGCGTTGTTGCATAATCCGTTGTGCCGGAAGGGTAATTCGCAGAGAAAATGTCGTCGGGAGGGTTTTTCGCCAGCACGATAAAATGGCGATCAGCGGCGCGGTCTCATGTAATATCCCCTCCCTCAATGTGAAGGAAGGCAGCGAATGCTGCCACCAGTGACGTAATTGCCAGCCATTCCGCCGCCGCTGAACGGCGATCGCACGGGCAAAACCGGCTTGAATATCCAGACCTACCTGCCATGCTTGTAGTCTCATTTTCGCCCAATCTCCATATTGTCAGGTAAATAAAAGAACGTATCCATGTTGCTGGCTTGCCTTTATACTACCGCGCGGTTGTTTATAAACTGCCCAATTGACACTTAATGGGAAATCTCAGGTGAAGTTCGTAAAGTATTTATTGATTCTTGCAGTGTGTTGCATTTTGCTGGGAGCCGCCTCGATCTTCGGATTGTATAAATATATCGAGCCTCAGTTACCCGATGTCGCCACGCTCAAAGACGTGCGCCTGCAAACACCCATGCAGGTTTTCAGTGCTGATGGCGATTTAATCGCCCAATACGGCGAAAAACGTCGTATCCCGCTGAAACTCGACCAAATCCCACCGGAAATGGTGCATGCGTTTATCGCGACCGAAGACAGTCGTTTCTATGAACACCACGGCGTGGATCCAATCGGTATTTTCCGTGCGGCTTCCGTTGCGCTGGTGTCCGGCCATGCCTCGCAGGGCGCGAGTACCATTACTCAGCAGCTGGCGCGTAACTTCTTCTTAAGTCCTGAACGCACGCTGACCCGTAAAATTAAGGAAGCGTTTTTGGCCATCCGCATTGAGCAGATGATGTCCAAAGATGAAATCCTCGAGCTGTATCTCAACAAGATTTATCTCGGTTACCGTGCCTATGGCGTGGGTGCCGCTGCACAGGTTTATTTCGGTAAAGATGTTAGTCAGCTGACACTGAGTGAAATGGCAGTGATCGCCGGTCTGCCTAAAGCACCGTCAACCTTTAACCCGTTGTATTCCCATGACCGTTCTCTGGCGCGTCGTAACACCGTGCTGGCGCGTATGCTGGATGAGAAATACATCACGCAGGCGCAGTACGATCAGGCTCGCGCTGAGCCGCTGGTGGCGAATTATCATGCCCCGCACATTGAGTTCTCTGCGCCGTACCTGACAGAAATGGTGCGTCAGGAAATGGTGAAACGTTATGGCGATAACGCTTATAACGATGGCTACATGGTTTACACCACCATTACCAGGAAAACGCAGCTTGCCGCGCAGGAAGCCTTGCGTACCAACGTTCTCAACTACGATATGCGTCACGGCTATCGCGGTCCGTCTAACGAGCTGTGGAAAGTCGGCGAACCGGCGTGGGATCAGGACAAAATTGTTCAGTCACTGAAAACGCTGCCAGTGTATGGCCCGCTGTTCCCTGCGGTCATCACCGCAACGGATGACGCACAGGCAACGGCGACCATGTCGAACCGCGCGGTGATCAGCCTGCCGTTCAGCGGCATGCGCTGGGCGCGTCCTTATCGCAACGACAATGCTCAGGGGCCGACCCCGAAAAAAGTGTCTGACGTGGTTCGCCCAGGTCAGCAGATTTGGGTTCGTAAAGTGGGCGATGTCTGGTGGCTGGCGCAGGTTCCGGACGTGAACTCGGCTATCGTTTCGCTTAATCCAAACGACGGCGCGATTGAAGCACTGGTCGGCGGCTTTGACTTTAACCAGAGTAAATTCAACCGTGCCAATCAGGCGGTACGTCAGCTCGGTTCAAACATCAAACCGTTCCTGTATACCGCAGCAATGGACAAAGGCCTGACGCTGGCGACCATTCTGAATGACATGCCGATTACCCGCTGGGATGCCGGTGCCGGTACAGACTGGCGTCCGAAGAACTCACCGCCAACGTATTACGGTCCGATCCGCTTACGCCGGGGTCTGGGCGAGTCTAAAAACGTGGTGATGGTGCGTGCGATGCGTGCCATGGGTGTGGATTACGCAGCAGAATATCTGCAACGTTTCGGCTTCCCGGCTTCTAACATTGTGCATTCCGAATCGCTGGCGCTGGGCTCGGCTTCTTTCACCCCGTTACAGGTTGTGCGCGGTTACGCCACCCTGACCAACGGCGGCTATCTGGTTGACCCTTATTTCATCACCAAAATCGTGGATGAATCCGGTCAGGTTCAGTTTGAAGCAAAACCTAAAATTGCCTGCCGCACCTGTAATATTCCGGTGATTTATGGCGATACTCAGAAATCAGCGGTGCTGTCCGATGACAACGTAGAAAACGTGGCGACATCGACCACCGGCAATAATACCAGCGTACCAACTCCGCAACTGGAGCAGGTCCCGCCTAACTCACCGCAGGTTGACGCAGCGCAGCAATACGCGCCGCACGTGATCAGCACACCGCTTTCATTCCTGATAAGCGATGCACTGAACTCCAACATTTTCGGTGAACCAGGCTGGATGGGGACCGGCTGGCGTGCAGGGCGTGACCTTAAGCGCCACGATATTGGCGGTAAAACCGGTACAACCAACAGCTCGAAAGATGCGTGGTTCTCAGGTTATGGCCCGAATGTTGTCACCTCGGTCTGGATTGGTTTTGACGATCACCGTCGTGATCTGGGTCGTTCAACGGCTTCAGGCGTGATCCCTGATCAGATTTCCGGTGCAGAAGGCGGCGCGAAAAGTGCTCAGCCAGCCTGGGATGATTACATGAAAGCCGTGCTGGAAGGTGTGCCTGAACAACCACAAACGCCACCGCCAGGCGTGGTGACGGTCACTATCGATAAGAGTTCCGGTAAGTTGTCTGACGGCGGCGGTAACAGTCGTCCGGAATACTTCATCGACGGGACTCAGCCGACAGAACATGCCGTGCATGAAGTGGGGACCACCATCATGGATAACGGTCAGGAACATGAACTGTTCTGATGCGTAAGCTGTAAAGCAAAAAGCCGGTCTGCATCAAGCATGATCGGCTTTTTTAATGGGGTTGACCCGTCCTAATTAGCGTTGACACGTTTCCGACTTAAATCCGGAGAACGTGATAATGGCTGAGTTTAAACGCACGCAACGTGACTATCCTTTGTCTTTTAAAATTGCTGTTGTTGAGCAGGTTG
>Ga0308172_1000620_pt1 | contig 39208 bp, 27 predicted proteins | sample PhyGR2_FD_202134 | JGI IMG/M metagenome (GOLD analysis project Ga0308172, IMG submission 202134) | Phyllosphere microbial communities from UC Gill Tract Community Farm, Albany, California, United States - DLSLSG.R2 | ecosystem: Host-associated > Plants > Phyllosphere > Unclassified | place: USA... | reverse complement strand
TAAAGTAAGAACGATCGCGGCTAAATTTTCGATCAACGGTGATAAAGTTAAATCGTAGAAGATGGAGCACAAATGGCGTTTCAATCCCCTGCAGCTAACTTCACAGAACAACGTCTTGATTTTACTAGCCTGGTAAACCTCTCCTCACATTCCTCATACGTCTTCAAAAGCGCAAGCGATTACCCTGATATTGGTATACTGAAAGGGTCATTGCTGGCAGTAGATCGAGCAATCCCCTTTAAACATGATCAAATCGTCATTGCTAACGTTGGTGATGATCTTGTACTTCGCCGCTTACTACTCACTCCGATAGCAGCTCTCCAGGAACTGGACGGTCCTAAAACAGTCACACCAATGCCGTCCAACCAGGATGTACCAGTCTGGGGTGTAATCGCATACGTCCTGACTGATATGGCTGGATCAGGCTTTAATTTCAACGAAGAAGCCTAACTAATACCCGCCTACAAATTTCATCTTGTAAAAAACCCCCGCAGAACAAATACTGTATACATAAACAGTATTTGATGAGCCTACCCCTATGTTTGCGCTTGCTGACGCTAATAATTTTTATGCCTCTTGCGAAAGGGTCTTCCGCCCTGACTTGAAGGGGAAGCCAATTTGCGTTGTGTCTAACAACGACGGATGCGTGATAGCACGCTCAGCTGAAGCCAAAAAGTTGGGAATCCCAATGGGTGCACCACTTTTTAAAAATGAGCGTTTTTTCCGCGAAAATGGCGTGATTGTCTTCTCAAGTAACTACGCCTTATATGGCGATATGAGTAATCGTATGATGTCGATTCTTGGGGATATGGCACCTGGTCAGGAAATTTATTCGATCGACGAAAGCTTTTTGGACTGCACCGGTATTGCCAGTTATATGCCATTAGAAGAATTTGGTCTTCAAATGCGTAGCCGTGTTAAGAAAGAAACGGGATTAGTAATTGGCGTTGGTTTTGGGCCTACAAAAACCTTAGCTAAGCTGGCTAATCATGCGGCTAAGAAATGGAGTAAAACTAATGGTGTGGTTGATCTCTCATGCCCGGAACGTAAGCGCAAACTGATGGCGATAGTTGACATAGATGAAGTCTGGGGTGTCGGAGGGCGTATCAGAAAGCGGCTGGAGGCCATGGGCATTAACAAGGTGCTGGATCTGGCTAATTGCAACACCGCTATGATAAGAAAAAATTTTAACGTCGTTCTTGAGCGTACAGTTCGAGAATTGAATGGAGAGTCCTGTATAGCTCTTGAAGAGGCTCCCCCACCGAAACAACAGATTGTATGCTCCAGGTCATTTGGACAGCGCATAACTGGTCTGGAGGACATGCAGCATGCGGTTGTAACGTATGCCACCCGAGCTGCTGAAAAAATTCGAGAGCAGGGTTCCAAATGTAGGCACATCAGTGTCTTTATAGCCACTGGCCGCTATGGCGATGAACCTCAGTATGCTAATACTTCATCCTTAACCTGTGAATACCCAACCAGCGATACGCGTGACATCGTGGGTTTTGCTATCAGGGGCTTGGATCATATATGGCGTGATGGTTATCGATATGCCAAAGCAGGCATCATGTTAGGTGATTTTTACCAATCCGGAATCGCACAGCTTGATATGCTTAGTGAAAACCAGCCTAGAGCCAATGCTGATGCCTTGATGGCAGCCCTGGATACAATCAATAAATCCGGGCTTGGAAAGGTTTGGTTTGCTGGGCAAGGAGTTGATAACCCATGGCAGATGAAAAGAGAAATGCTGTCGCCCAGATATACAACGAGCCTGAAGGAATTGCCCATCGCTAGATAAGATACTTGGTTATATAAAGATGGAGCTGATTAAATTTATTTTAGTTACATCATTCTAATAAGTTGCCTAATATTTTAGGTGCTTTAACTTCAAGATTTGTATCGTATTTAATTCTATAGTGTATATACATCCGCATATTCATTAACCTGCACTTCAGTATATACGTTTGTATATACATAATGGGCTCGATGAGATTGCCTGTACTCTGGTTGACGTCAGGAAGCTTAATTGATTAAGTGTGATGTATATACATTTACATATGCATAAATCTGTATTTATGTATATATATTTGTATATACATAAGAGGGCTCGATGAGGTTGCCTGTACTCTGGTTAACGTCAGGAAGCTTAATTGATTAAGTGTGATGTATATACATTTACATATGCATAAATCTGTATTTATGTATATATGTTTGTATATACATAAGAGGGCTCGATGAGGTTGCCTGTACTTTAGTTAACGTGAGGAAGCTACATCGATAAGGCGCAATGTATATTCATTTGTATATACATTTCGCCACTAAAATCAAGTGTTTTCAATAAGTAGCTGAGCAAGCTTTTCAATGAACTTATCGTCTTCAAGATAGCAAGCTGCCCTGAGAACTCGCGAACGAGTAATGTTTTTCTGAGGCAATTTCTCCTGAACTTTTTCAACCAGCATCGATAGGGCATCATCATCTAGGCCAGTAAGCCGAAGGTTCATTTGTTTGCCTGTAGTGATATTTCTTCGCTCAGTTACACGCGTTACACCTTTTGCTATGCGATCACTTCTTGCCACTCTCAGCCTCCTCAATTTGCTGCAGAAGCTCTTGAGTAAGCGCTTTATAGTCACGGTAAGGACGTTCGTTCTTAGCAAACATCATCACTGGTCGATGAACCTCTGTAGCTTGCTTAAAAAGCTCACTCTGACGGATTTCAGTTTTTGCGACTCTGTAACCAGCATCACTGATGTAGCCATCAATAGCTTTTTTCATTTTTGAGTGAGATTCGTTAACTTTTGTCTTTACAAGTGTATATACAAAATCTTCGTTACGTCTTACTTCTCGTACAACCTGGAATAAATCATCAATACCTTTCACAGCCCTGCGATCCATGTCTACTGGTACGACGATTTTATCCGTTATAAGAAGAGCATTTTCGATACTCAGGTCGATAGCTGGTCGAAGATCGATAAGTATAAAATCGTAGGTTGTTTTAAGTCTGCTTAGTCCTTCGTCCAGAATATTCAAACGGTGACGGAAGCGTTCGGCACTACGAGCTTCAACAGCAAGGGTGATGTCGGCTGGTATGACGTCTAAGTTTTGAATGACGTTTTCACCATCAAGAGCGGTATATACCAGATTGTTTGTATCAAACTTGGGGTCTTCAAAGAGATCGGTGATTGTAAAATCTTCCTCACCCCGACCAACGTCATCACTAAGGTTACCCTGATGATCCAAATCAACTAGCAGGGTCTTATAACCTGCAGCAGCCAGTGCGCAACCTACAGCAATACAGCTAGTCGTTTTAGCTACGCCACCTTTACTGTTAGCAAAAGAGATTATGTAAGGTTTTTTCATTTGGAGTTCCATGTATATACAAAGGTATATGCATAGTACAGATGTTGTGCTTGGTGTCAATGTATATACATAAGTATATGCATGCTGTAAGCATAAAAGGTTGCGTGTGAGTGTATATACAAAAGTATATACACTAGGTTCAGGTAAGAGATTATGTGCCAATGATAATGCACATGTACATGCATTATTTTTTCTATGTATATACAATTGTATGCACAATAAGAGCATTTTCTGAGGTTTTCAGCTGACGTTAATGAAGCTGAATAGTGCAGGTAGCTCTGCACCTCAACTGTCTTCTCTTCAGTCCACCGCCCCAGAAAATTTTCCGCTCACACAGGCTTCATTTTCAGGACTGCAGAGGTCACGTCTGTCACTGTCGCCTCCCGCTGCTGCTGATGTATCACCCAATGATGCCGGCGGTCCGCCCGCGGTTTGAACGTGATTATGGCGAGTTACTGATTGATGAGGTGCAGGACTTTGCCGGCCACGACTTTAACTTTCTGCTGAAGCTGTGTGAAGCAAACGTCTCTGTGGTGCTGGCGGGCGACTTTTATCAGCACTCATTTGAAACGAGCCGTGACGGCAACACAAACGCCTCGCTTCACGACGATTTTCACCGCTATAAAATGCGCTTTCGGACGGCGGGGATTACGCCTGACCTTGAGACGCTCAGCAGGACGTGGCGATGTTCTCAGGCCGTGTGTGATTTCATTTTCGGACATCTGAATATTGGTATCGAGGCGCACGGCCTGCATGAGACGCAGATTGAAACCATAAGCGATCGGGCGCGGGCGGTGGCACTGCATGCAGATGACCGGATCATCAGGCTATTCTTCAAAGAACACCATCGCTACGGCTGTCATTCAATGAACCGGGGGGCCAGTAAGGGACTGGATCACTTCAGGGATGTCTGCATCGTACCGGGCACCGCCCACTGGCGCCTGTTTATCGAAGAGAAGCTCTCTGAGCTGCCTGCGTCGTCACGTAATCAGCTTTATGTCGCCTGCTCACGGGCACGCGAAAACATAACCTTCATCCCCGCAACCCTGCTGCGGCCGTTCCGGACCTGAAGGAGTCCGCACACGCTACCGCGGCGGCAACAGTAACCGGCTGGCTTCCTGCAGATCCATGGAGAACCGCACCCCGAGCTGGCGGGTCACGTCCAGCGCAAACACCCGCGTATACCACTCGGTCGACTTCGCGTCTTTATGTCCCATCAGGGTCTGGATCACCTTCTGCGGCACCTGATGCTGCACCAGGTGCATCGCAAACGAGTCCCGGAACGTCTTGGGCGTCACCGGCCGGATGGAAAACGTCACACCGTCACGCGCGGCGGCCGCCACGGCCTGACTTATCCAGCTGCGCGCCGTATCCTCGCTTCTGATATTCCACAGGCGCGCACCGGCTGTCGGCTGCACCGTCGCAAACCATTCCCGTAACCGCTGCACAAATCCCGGATCGGTGAGTGGCACCGCGCGCGGCGGGTTGTCACGTATTTCCGCTTCCGTTTCCCGTTCAGCCAGCTGTTCTTCTTTCGTCGGCCGGCCGCGCCGGCGGCTGCGGCTGCGCGCGGCCGCTTCCAGCTTCCGCTGCTTGAGCGTACGCAGCACCACGAACGGTGACGAAAGCGGCGCGCCGGTCAGCGGATCGTCCAGCACAAAGTCCCCGGTTGTGAGCGGCAGGATCTCGTTGAGCCGGCCGCCGGTGTTCCACAGCGCATCGATAAAGAGGCGCTTTTTCAGGTCGGGAACCTTCGACAGCAGGACGGCCACCTCGGGGGCCAGCAGGTAGCGCGGCATGTCGGTGCCGTAGGCGGCGGCCAGGTTCCGCAGCGCGACCGCGCTTTCGTAGTCAAAATAGCGCGCGGCATCTGAATTGTGCAGATGATGACCACTGGCGTCGCTGCGTGAATTCTGCATCAGTTCGCGGGGCAAAGTACCCAAACTTTTAATCTCCGTTGTCTGGCGGTGCGGAACGTATTTTCCCCTGTCTGTCCAGCGAAAACCACGGGAATAAATCGATCCGCAGAGGATCCGGCCCGGACCGGTTTTCCGGCCTTTCTCCCGTATACGGAGAATAACCTGGTCAGCCTGAAATAAACAGCGGAGCGTCCGCAGGCGGTCCGGGCGGCGATCGCCGCGTAACCCTATGACAGTAAAGGAAAGAACGGAAAAGAGGCGGGGCAGGGAGCGTACCAGGCACTCTCCGCTCAATGCCTGGTACCGCCGGAAAAAGCAATGTCAGGCGGATACAGGAGGAAGGGCGTCGTCGAGGCGCTTGAAGATCTTATCGATAGCCGATGAGGTATCACACACAAATTTCTGGTCTACGATGAAGGGTTGTCCCAGTGTTCCGAGTCCGTTCGTGTTTTTCAGAAAGTATTCATCCACAATGCTCATGTTATTGATACCAATATGCCTGAACTGAAGGGCAATACTTACCTTATCAATATCTTGCTGAATGGAGGTAAAATCTATCCCCGTTTTTTTTCAGTTCCTTTATAACAAGACCAAAATTCTGGTAAACGTTATTTTCTTATTTTGGACGATGTGGAGATTTATCAAAAACCGCTTTAAAGAAATATTCCAGCTCTGAACAGTGAGATATTATGCATATTTGTGACCTCCTCCCCGTTGATTAGTGCACCCCGATGTCAGCAATGTCTTCATAAGCCATATGAGGAGATCCCCATTAAGAAGCGTTTTTCCGACCAACAGATCATCACTATCCTCCGCGAGGCTTAAGCCGGGTTATCCGCACGTGAACTCTGCCGCAGGCATGCCATTTCCGATGCCAGGTTTTTACACCTGACGCAAGAAATAGGGTGGTATGGATTTGCCCGAGGTTAAGCGCCTGAAGTCGCCTGAGGAAGAGAACGTCAGACTCAGGAAGCTGCTGGCCAAAGTCATGCCTGATAAGGAGGCGCTTCGGGTGGCTCCTGGTCGAAAGTATTGACGACAGACCAGAAGCGGGATGCCGTGATGTTGATGTGTCATACGACTGGCCTGTTGCAACATCAAGCCTGCAGGCTGGCCGGTCTGTCCCTTTCAGCCTGTTGTTATTCGGCTCAGCGCCCGGCTGCTGACGCACAGGTATCTCTACGTATCACAGAGCTGACACCTGAACGCCACCACTTCGGTTACCGCCGTATCTGGCAGCTTCTGCGGGGTGACGGTCTTTGCGTTAATTACAAGCGGGTTTAACGCATCTGTCACCTTCAGATATTACTAACTGATCGCTGCATCTGACAATGGGGGCAGGTCAAGCACACGGATAACGTCGACCTAATCCGGTCCCGGTAATGCGCTTTATCGCGTATTGTCAGACTGCAGTTATCTCAAATAAGGCCAAAAAATTCTTTCTGAAAAAATGATCACAGAATTCTTCTGTATAAATGGCCACTCTGCATAGAAATGCGATAACACAATAATGAAAAAAATAAACGAACCTTAAACGAAAAAAAATAAAATTCAGGAATAATTTTTTTACTTAAAAAACATAGTGTCTATTTTTATATATTTTTTGGACATATAGAGTTCTATAGCAAAAAATGGAATGATTATTTTTCAATATAAATTGACATATATCAATGACAAAAACTTTAGCTAAAAAAAATGCGCTTAGAGCATGTATCCCTTTTTTTTAAATAATTTTGACAATGATTAGTTAAAAAACAATAGGCGAATGCTATCAAGAAATAAAAATTTTTGTTTGAGATTCACTTAACATTTAGATGTTACTGCTATAGGATGTGCGTGACATCAGGATAAACAACCTAAAAGACACTAAAATACGATCTTTTATGCGATTTTGAATCATGCTTTATAGATGGTTGTGCCTGGTGATAAATTTGAAATCAGTTAGAGCTGATTTGTGTTATGCATCATTATCGAATGTTAAATATGTGTTTATCTAATCGAGATGACGTTATTTTTATCAGTGTCCTATCAGTTTTAATTAGTATAGCTACTGTTAAGCTTGCTTTTTTTGTTGAAAAATATGGGGTTTATAATTATAAAATTTAAGTTATTCACAAGTTATCACTTATTTTTCTGAAATAAATTTTACTAAAATGGCCATTGCAAAAATTTGGCTTTTTATTTTAAAACAGCGTTAATCTTAATAAAAGGAAGGTCTTCAATGAAATTAAATAAGCTTATGATGATTACCACCGTGGCTTTTGGACTGACTACTACTGCTCATGCAGATAGTGGACAAGGTAAAGTCACATTTACTGGTTCAATTATCGATGCGCCATGTTCGATTACCCCTGATTCAGTAGATCAGACGGTGGATCTGGGCCAGATTTCTAAAGCTGCGCTGAATAATGGCGGGAAGTCGACACCACGCAATTTCTCAATCAACTTAGAAAACTGTACCTTCGGCACGCCTGCATCTAAAAATAAGGTTCAGTTAACTTTTACCGGAATGGAGTCTGCTGCCAATAATGGGCTTCTGGGTATTACCGGTACTGCTTCTGGTGCCAGTATTGCTATTACTTCTGGCGATGGAACCATTATCAAACTGGGTGTTCCAACAAAGGAACAGGTATTACAGAATGGTAGTGGCACCCTCAGTTTTGCAGCCTATATGCAGGGAGACATGAAGGGAGACGTTCCAGCCCCAATCACCGAAGGTGAGTTCCAGTCTGTTGCAGATTTCACTTTAGCGTACAACTAAATCTCTTATTTTATACGTTTTAAGCAGTGCATGTGGGCACCCCCAATGCACTGCTTAAATCAGCCTGCAGAGTAAGAATAAATGAAAGCTGTAGCGCTCCATCTCCTTGTAATTACGTGTATTTTATTGAATTGGGAGGTCGGTGCGCAAATTACTGTTTCAGAAAGGGGACGTGTCAATATGCAGGGCTCGATTATAGATACTCCCTGTACTATTGCGGTAGACAGTCGAGAGCAGGTAATTGATATGGACATAGTACCCCTGGCAGATATTATTCGTAACGGGCAGGGGAACACCCGGAGTTTTTCAATTGACTTAGTGAACTGTGATACCAGACGCTCCAGCCAGACAGAATGGAATCAATTCCGAATCACTTTTGATGGAAATGCAGAGGGGAATTTATTCGGTATCATGGGTAAGGCGTCCGGCGTAGGAATCCGAATTTCGGACCCACGAGGACAGGTTGTTATTCCAGGCTCACCCTTAATGCTCACTACATTTAATTCGGAAAGTATGAGAATAAATTACACCTTACAGGTAGTAGCTAATAACCAGCCATTAAAATCGGGATATTTTTACTCTTCGATACGATTAGTACTCGATTATTTTTGACCTTTAATGCGAAATAAGCATCACTAAAGAAGCTTTTATACAATTATAGAGTAATGAAATGAAATTTAATCCAATAGCATTTATGCTTCGACATCAGTCTTTTGGTATATTTTTCACTCTTGCTTTATGGCTTCCAGTAACGCTGGTTTATGCAAACGATTACATCCAGTTTAATACTGACATGCTGGATTTGAACGATCGCCAAAATATTGATCTTAGTCGATTTTCACAAGGTGGATATATTATGCCAGGCTCTTATCGTATGACGGTACATGTCAATAAAAATGACTTGCAGGAGCAGGAGGTTATGTTCTACGCCCCCGATAATGATGTCAATGGTAGTCGTGCCTGTGTAAATCGATTGCTTGTTGGGCAACTTGGTTTTAAAACCAATGAAATGGGAAAATTAAGTTGGTGGCATAACGAAGAATGCCTGGATGAAAATAGTGTAGAGGGAATGACAGTACGGGGGGATTTATCAAACTCATCCCTGTACCTGAGCATTCCTCAGGCTTTTCTTGAATACACGGACGATAACTGGGATCCCCCTGCGCGCTGGGATGAAGGCATTCCAGGAATATTATTCGATTATAATCTCAATGGCCGGGCGCAACGTCAGGAGCAGAATAGTAACGAAAGCTATAACCTCAGTGGCAACGGAACGACGGGGGCTAACCTCGGCGCCTGGCGCCTTCGTGCCGACTGGCAGGCAAATCTGGAAAATCAGAGCAGGAACAACAATTCCTCGCGTCAGCAACTTGAGTGGAGCAGGTACTACCTGTACCGGGCGATACCTGCATTGCGGGCAAAGCTGACGGTGGGGGAGGATTACTTAGACTCTGGAATGTTCGACAGCTTCCGTTTCACGGGGGCAAGCCTTGTGTCGGACGATAATATGCTGCCACCCAGCCTGCGTGGATATGCTCCGGAGGTGGTGGGCGTGGCGAAGACGAACGCAAAAGTAATCATCCGCCAACAGGGGCGTGTACTGTATGAGACTACTGTAGCGACGGGTCCGTTTCGTATCAGAGATATTAACGATGCGATCAGCGGAGAGCTTAATGTTCGGGTGGAAGAGCAGGACGGTAGCGTACAAACGTTCACAATGAATACCGCTAATATCCCGTACCTGACACGTCCAGGTTCAGTGCGCTTCAAATTTGCTGCAGGTCAGCCTTCTGACTTTAAACATCAAACTGAGGGGCCGGTATTCAGCACAGGAGAATTCTCCTGGGGTATCAGTAACGGATGGTCTCTTTACGGCGGGGCGCTGGTAGGGGGCAATTATAATGCCCTTTCAATTGGTGTCGGACGAGACTTAATGGCATTTGGTGCCTTATCACTTGATACGACTAAATCCCGGGCGCGTCTGCCTGATGAAAATCACACTCTGAGTGGAGCTTCATACCGCTTAAGCTATTCAAAAGATTTTGATGAATACGACAGCCAGGTGACTTTTGCTGGCTATCGCTTCTCGGAGGAGGACTTTATGAGTATGAGCCAGTACCTGGATAAGCGATATTACGGCAGTACAACTGGCAATGGAAAAGAGATGTACACCATCACTTTCAATAAGCATATCCGGGAACTTAGGTTGAGCACTTACCTCAATTATAGCCACGAAACTTACTGGGACAGAGCGGCGAATAATCGTTACAACCTAACGCTCTCACGCTATTTCGATATAGGGCAGTTTCGAAACCTCAGCTTATCCTTGTCGGCATACCGTAATAAATATAACAGCATCAATGATGATGGTGCTTATTTGTCGCTATCAATGCCGTGGGGCGTCGGTGGAAGCGTGAGTTATAGCGCCACGGTAAATCGGCACAATAACACTCACAGCATGAGTTACTTCGGGCGGATTGACGAGAGCAGTACCTATCAGGTCAGAGTCGGGTCCTCGCGCGCCGGGGGCAGTGGCAGCGGCTTTTACACGCGCGAGGGCGATTTAGCTCGATTTAGCGCTAACGCTAATTATCAGGCCAGTAGCTATAGTGCAATTGGAATGAACGCACAGGGCGGAATGACTCTGACAACTGAAGGAGGCGCACTGCACCGCGCCGGAACGACGGGTGGTACGCGGATGTTAGTGGATACAGAAGGGGTGTCGAATGTACCAGTACGCGGTTATGGGCGGGTCAGCAGGACCAATATCTGGGGTAAGGCTGTAATTGGAGATGTAAATAGCTATTACCGTAATAAGGCGAGTATCGACCTGAACCAACTGGGGGATAGAGCAGAGGCAACTACCTCAGTGGTCCAGGCCACCTTGACAGAAGGGGCCATTGGCTACCGTAAGTTTGGCGTTATCGCGGGTGAAAAGGCGATGGCGTTCATTAAGCTTTCGGATGGAAGTGAGCAGCCTTTCGGTGCAACGGTGCATAACCTCCACGGGCAGGAAACCGGTATCGTCAACGACGGGGGCAGTGCTTATCTGAGCGGCATTAATCATGGCGAGACCATGAGTGTGCACTGGAGCGGAAACCCGCAGTGTGAGGTAACTATGCCGACTCCATTACCCAAAGATATGCTGATGAACACCTTACTACTCCCCTGTCATCCGTTAAAGGTGGAAGGGTAGAATTCATTACCGTAATCCTCAATGCGCCACGTCGCGGTTGATGTCACGCCATGTACCCAAGCTATTGACTCACAGAGAGTAAATGATGAAGAAGATGATGCGTAGCGTCAAAAAATTAACCCGAAAGCACAGCCTGTTGCTGTTCGTTCTGCCAACAGCCCTGACGGGGAGTTTAACTGTATATTCAGTGCATGCTGCAATAGCTCTGGACCGTACCAGGGTAATTTTTAATGGTGGTCAATCTTCGGTAAGCCTGAACGTCAGCAACGAGAACAAGCACCTCCCGTACCTGGCACAAAGCTGGATTGAGGATGAGCAGGGTAAAAAAATTCAGAGCCCTCTTACGGTGCTCCCACCGGTGCAACGAATTGAGCCAGGTAAGCCAAGCCAGGTGAAAATACAGGCACTTCCGGTGGCAAATATGCTGGCTCAAGACAGAGAAACACTTTATTACTTTAACTTACGCGAAATTCCGCCAAAAAGTTCGAAGCCTAATACTTTACAAATAGCACTGCAGACTCGGATCAAATTGTTTTACCGGCCAGAATCCATTGCTATAGATAATAACGCGCCGCCACCTCAGGAGAAACTCACACTCAGCCGACAAGGCGACAAGTATATTGTCAATAACCCGACGCCATACTTCGTGACGATCGTTGATGCAGGGAACAGTAAAATGAATAGTATTAAAAATTTTGAACCAATGATGATCTCTCCTAGGGGAAGCCAGAAATTGACAGTGAGTGCGTCTGCAGTGGGATCTAATCCTGTACTAACTTATGTCAACGATTATGGTGGCCGTCCTCAGCTCAGCTTTAGTTGCAGCAGCAATATTTGCTCAGTTGTGCCTGAAAAGATGCCATGAAAGTCCCCGGCCAGGGGTAGCACAAGCCAGTTGAATGGATGAAAGACATCATTTCGGGTCAGACATGATGGAGATAAATAGTGTCTTATTAGCAGAGTAATAAGTAATGAGAGTATGACAATAAATATTGATAATCATCGTTTCCAGGCACATAGCCAGGAGAAAAAAATATCAAATCCTGTTCTCTGACCTTAATGCTAACGTTGGTGCTATGCGCGGTGGTCGTATTTGCACGTGAGGCTCAGGCGGCAGATAACTCTGGTATAGAAGAAGCGAACCTGACTATATACGTTTATGGTGCGCTAATCCAAAGTGTCTGTCGTCTGGAAATGAGCAGCACTTACCAAACTGTAGAGCTGGGCGAAGTAGGAACCGGGCGCCTGCACAGCGTTGGTGCGCAGGGGAAACCGGTAAGACTTGAGTTACGACTGGAGGATTGCCTGAACAATGAGGTCGCCAGCCTGGATTTGCGTCATGACTCACTGGTATGGGTCAGGAATGAGGTTTCGGTTTCCGTAAGTTTTAATGGTGTGATAGATGCAGATAATCCCGAACTAATTAAAGTTCAGGGAGTCGAGGAGATGGGGCTGCGAATCAAGGATATTCAAGGACGCGATGTAAGCCTTGGTAGTCGTGGCTCTCCCTTAATGATAATCCCTGGGAAGAATGCACTGAGCTTTACTATCATACCAGAGAGAACAAAAGCGCCTCTGACTTCCGGTAGCTATCTGGCTCAGGTGAATTCAAAAATTAATTATGATTAATTTTAATACAGCAAGGCCTGATGAATATAATTTTGTCATAGAGTTATGTTGATCAGCTTTATATCATGGGAAAAGAAAGGGAATGAAAAATTTAAAACCATTACTGATTCCATTAATCACTCTGGTTTTCTTTTCTGTGTGTAATTCAGTAAGGGCAGCCGATGAAAATATAGCGATGGTTAATGTTAAAGTAACTGTTATCGTTCCGCCATCATGTATTATTAATAACAACAATGTTATTGAGGTTAACTTCGGTGAGAGCATTTCTGTTACTGATATTGATGGTAAAAAGAATTTACAGCGACTGAACTACTCTCTTGAGTGCAAAGGCATTACTAAAAACAGCATGAGATTATTAATGGAAGGTACAGCAACTGAATTTGATAGTACCTTGCTGGCTACAACGCAAGAGAATCTTGGTATTGCTTTTTATAATAATGGTGAGCCTTACCCTTTAAATACCTGGAAAAGTTTCATATACCCTAATATATTAACTATTGATGCAGCACCGTTGAAAAAAAAGGATGCCAGCCTGAAATTGGGTCACTTCTCAGCAACGGCTTTAATTCGCATCGATTATGATTAATGAAAGGTTATGGATTCAATAAATTCCCTGCATCCTTTTAGTGTAATGAACGATTTTTCAAAAAAATTCATAACGTATATTTTTATTGAAATACAATCAAATTCTCTGTGGCTGATGATAACTAAGGTTAACATGAAAATAAATATTGTCATATTATGCGTTCTTTTCTTTTTGTTCATGGTATCAGCAAGTGCGGAACCTCTTCATGTAAGCCTTTCAACAATACCCGCGGTACCAACAGGCAAGTTTATAGGTCAGGTAACGGCGGCTGATTTTGATTCGACAATGCCTAACCCGTGCTATAAAGTTACGAATTGTTATATTGCATCCTTTGTCATATCAAAAGATTGGCTTCCGGAAGGTCAACAAGGGTATACCAGCTGGGATACGGTAAATCATAAAAAAAGAAGAGAGTTGGCATTTGATGCGGTGACAATGGGAGAATTGTTAAAAAAATTACGAGACGCTAATCTTCTTTTTATATCTATGACCGACTATCTTCCCAGTAGTAAGGGCAAAAATCCAACATTCTGTATGTTTGCTGGTATTTACAAAACATATGCACGTTTGATTGCCGGCACTCGTCTATCTAACTGTGCAGATGCACCGCCTTCAAATTCTACCTGCAAATTGAAATTCCCTTCTATTGAATTTGATTGGGGACAGGTTCCTCAGTCTGTTACTGGGTATAAAGAGCTTTCAAAGACCATATCAGTATCATGCACGCAATCTGCCAGGATAAAACTATCTATAAGCGGTGCTTTTATACCATTAAATGGCGATGCGACAAAACGAGCCGAATTCGATTTCGGTGAGGGTTGGAATGGAAGCCTTAGTAAGGTTATTACGCAAATTCCTGAGGAAGTGATAGAAATAAAATCGAGGCTTGCCGGCATGGAAGAAGCTGTAGGAGAATACTCAGGGAGTAGCATTTTAATTCTTGAGATTTTATAGCCTTCGAATATATTTCGACTGCGGTAAGATCTTGAGGTGAAAATTTAAAAAAAAGGTCTTAAACTTAAACTATAATTTTAATTTTCAAAAAGACTTAACTTTACTTTTTCTTACCATTAAGAGTGCTGGGGCTTACACTTTTTCGAATAGTATGAGTCTCATTATCAAATAAGAATTAAGTTACGTAATACACAATCCGTCTTGCTGGCACAAGGTAAAGGGGAAATTGTTATGCCATATATTGATGTTAATCTTTCCGGAGATATCAACCTGTGTGCTTTTCTCGATATGATCGCCTGGTCGGAAGGGACCGATAGTTCTGTTCACCCTTTAACACGTATGGACGGTTACGATGTTATTGTTACAGGTAGCACAGGTCCAGAAATTTTCTGCAACTTCAGTACACATCCATTCGATAATGGTCGTGCAGCAAAGCATGTCACAGGTACACTTTACTCGAGCGCATCCGGCCGGTATCAGTTTTTGAGAACCCACTGGATTCATTACCGGGACCAACTTAACCTCCCTGATTTTGGCCCCCTTTCTCAAGATTTATGGGCCATACAACTTATCCGGGAGCGAAATGCTCTAACCGACATTCGTCAACACCGGATCCGCGAGGCGATTTCCCGCTGTGCCAATATCTGGGCCTCCTTCCCGGGGGCCGGGTATGGTCAGCCTGAACACAAACTGGATCAGTTAATAATGGTTTTCGACTCTGCGTTACATAAAATGCAATATCCTCCACAGATTTCTGATGACAATATTCCCGCCCCCTCTGAGCCTTGCGATATTCAGACTGAACTTCGTGTTATTAAGAATGAAACCATAAAAATCCGATGGTTGCTTGAAGCGCATTTAGGATTGGTCGACAAGAGATAATACTCTAAATCTGGTATTTCCAAATCCAGAGAGAACACATTTCAAGGGCAGGCGAAATTCGCACCTGTCCCACTCAGTTTCACCCCAAATTTATGCCATCAACGTTGAGGTAAAAATATGTACAATGAAAATGTGTTATTGAATAAAGCAGGGAAAGGGGAATCACTGCATTTGACTGCCCTTTGTGGGTTATCAGCAGCTGAAATTAATAATCAATATGACGAGCTTAGTTGGGGCGAATCGCAATTTCTTGCCCGCCAGGCGGCGGAGCAGGAAAAACAAAACCGGATGCTGGAAGCCCGGATTTTCTCACGGGCAAATCCCCAGCTGGCGTCAGCAGTCCGGTTAGGCATACATCAGTCGCGTCATACCCGCAGCTACGAAAGTCAATTCGGTTCAAGGGCTCAAGCCTTTGTCTCACCGGACTCCGTGGCGTCGATGTTTTCCCCGGCCGCCTATCTGACCGTTTTGTACCGTGAAGCGCAGGACCTGCACTTTTCTCAGTCGGCATTCAGCCTGAACAACCGTCGTCCTGACCTTGCCGGTCTGTCACTCAGCCAGCGAAACATGGATGAAGAGGTGTCCACCCTGACGCTGGCCAACGAGGTGCTGGCAGAGCATATTTCCCGTCAGCAGGATATAACGCCGGAAGACCTGTTGAAAGCGCTGGCGACCCACCGCCTGACGGGGCAGACGCCTTATCACCAGCCATATGAGACCGTTCGTCAGGTGATTCTGGAAAAACAACCTCACCTTGCCATGCTTTCACGAAATCCTGATGTGACGGGAGAGGACGACACGGGCTCCCTGCTGGCTATCCTGGCGAATATTTCTCCGGAACTGAACGCGATATTAGTCGAAGAAATCACCGAAAAAAACGCAGCAGAGCTGTATGGGAAAAATTTTGATCGGCATGTCGATGAATTCAGTTCTCCCCGGGCAATTGCGGATTACTACGGACTTTCACTGGCGGAGCTGGCTGAATATATTGGGGGGAATAACAGTCTGCTTTTCCCCGAAGACAGTGGCGGGCCGGTATATGTAGATGGTCGGTTCACCCGCATCGTACTTTCGGGAAATGGCGATGTTGAAACATTTCATATCAGTACTGAAGGTGCGAGCAATACAGATCAGCTAAATTATCTGGAGCTCATTCCTCTGGGCGGGGATCGCTTTAGAGTGGCTTTCAGTGTCAGACGGACATACCCTCAAAATGGTGACTTCAGTATCAGGACAGCACCGAATTCAGGAGAGCTTTATCGTGAAGAGGGCTTCGTTCCGCAGGCGGGCGAGCATTACACGCGTGAAATAACGCTTTCGAAGGATGCTCTGGAAAATGTGGTGACTATTGGTATCAAAAGGCTGACCCCTCCGGGGGGCGGGGGAAATTACTACTGGAGCACTCTTAGGTTCAGAATCGAGCACCTTTCCTCCCATTTGTACCTGCTAAAACTCAACAAGGCCATCCGCCTCTGTCAGGCAAGCGGCCTGTCCCCTTCTCAACTGGAGACGCTGGTTTACAGCAGTAACACCGGCGGGGTTATCAATCGTGACGTCATGGAGCGTCTCTTCATCGCGCTGTTTTATAAGTCCCGCTACGGGCTGGCACTGGACGATGCGCTGGTGCTCAGCGGAGCGCTTATCAGCAGACAGACTTCAGAAGGACAGGCCAGCCACTTTGACCGCATCTTCAACACGCCGCCGCTGGGCAGAACGATGTTTATCCCCGACGGCGAACCTGTTCTCCTGCAGCCAGGCGGTGAGGAGGAAAGCTTTGCTGCCGCGGTGCTGATGCGGGGTCTGGGAGTCAACAACGGGGAGCTGATAAGCCTGTGCCGTCTTATGGACAGCTCCGTGACAGACACCATACCGGGCGACATCAAAACCCTTTCTCACCTCTGGCGACTGCGCCTGCTCGCCCGGGAGCACGACCTCAGCGTGCTGGAGCTGAGCCTGCTGTATCGGCTGTCGCCGTGGCGCGGCCTTAACCCCTCATCGTTGACATTGTCGCAGTGGCGCAGCCTGACCGAGTTTATGTATCAGACCACGCTTTTGAGGTCTGACGCGGCGCTGTCCGCCAGTGAGCTTTACCTGATGTGCACGCCGGAGCTCGATGAAATACTGACGCCGGAAATGAATAATCTGCTGTTATCACTGCGCCCGCGCCTGGAGGGCGTCATTATAGACGAACACGACAGCGACTCGCTGAGCAGACTGTTGTCCCCCTTCATTTCGGCAGCCATGACCCTTTCTTCCCCGGAAATGGGACGCTATGTCCTGTTGTGGTCAGAGGCATTACGGCCCGATGAGCTGAGTGTGGCCGAATTTGCGAAACTGGCCGCTCTGGAGTCACTGACTCCCGGGCAAGAGGCGAAGACAGCCCGTTACTGCCATGCCCTGGCGCAGACAGCCGTACGGGTGCAAAAACTGATGCTGAGTGAGGCCGAGGTGGCTGCTCTGGTCAATTCTTATAATCAGCTCATCGGCGGGAGCTCATCATCGAACCCGCTGGAAACACTGCGGTCCCTGCATGCGTTTCACCAGTGGCTCAACCGGCTCGGAACCCGCAGCTCGGAGATGCTGGCCGCCATTGAGCAGGGAACGCTCACGCCGCAAATGCTGGCAACGGTGATGGAAACGGACCTGCTGATGATTGAGCAGGCCATGGCCTGTGCAGAGGTGAAAGATGTAGGAAACTGGCAGAATATCTACAGAGTCCTGCAGTGGAAAAACGTCAGCAACGCGTTAAACGTGATGCCAGCCACTCTCCGGCAGTTATTGAGTCTGCAGTATGTGTCCCTGACTAATCGTGCCGGTGATGGCTGGCAGCGCTGGCAACATCTGGCACACGCTATGGAAGCGGCGGTGGAAGGAAGGACGGCCCGGGAGATCGAATCTTCAACGGCTGAACGTTACAGTACTGTACTGAGTGCCTGGTTCCGTACCTACTGCCAGCCGACCGGGACATTTTTGCGTAACCGGGATGAACTTTACAGCTATCTGCTGATTGATAATCAGGTGTCCGCCCGGGTACGAACCAGCCGACTGGCGGAAGCCATTGCCAGCCTGCAGCTTTATATCAACCGGGCCCTGAACAGATTGGAAGACGGGATCCGGACAGATGTTATCTCCCGGCAGTTTTTCCTCGACTGGTCACTTTACAGCCGCTACAGCAGCTGGTCCGGCGTCTCCATGCTGGCTTACTACCCGGAAAATTATATTGAGCCGACTCTGCGTATCGGCCAGACGCGTATGATGGATGAGCTGCTGGAAAATATCAGCCAGGGGAAGCTGTCTCAGGATGCAGTGGAGGACGCGTTCAAAACCTATCTGACGCGCTTTGAAACGGTGGCCGACCTGACGGTGATCAACGCCTACCATGACAGCGTCAACAGCGACAGCGGCACCACCTGGCTGCTGGGCCGCAGTAAGGAAAACCTGCAGGAGTACCACTGGCGTTCGGTCGATATGTCAAAACTGCAGCATGGCACACTGCCGGCGAACGCCTGGGGGGAGTGGACACGTATTGAGATGCCGCTTAATGCCTGGGAGGACATGGTGCGACCGGTAGTGTTCCGCGAACGCCTGTATGTTATCTGGGTTGAACGGGAGGAAACCGCAAGAACGGAAAGTGACGGACAGGTGAGAATGCATGAGCGCTTTACACTCAAACTGGCTTTTCGTCGACATGACGGTAGCTGGAGTGCGCCATGGAATCACGATGTGTCCGCCCAGATAAAAAGTATACCGGCTGGCACAACCCCGCTGGGATTAAGCACATCGGGGTTTGCCGGTGAAGATACCCTGCTGGTATTCGTTTATCGTATAGCCGAACGCTATACAGATTTTGGTGAAAATAATAAGCTTGTTGAAGGGCTGACGGTTAATGCGGATGGAACATTTTTACCGATAGACAAAGTAATGTTAAATCGGTATTCCAACTTAAAACATACTTTTGATGTCAATTCGGGACTTGGCATAATTAAAAAAGCCAGTTACAGGTTTGCTGAAGGTTATGATTTACCTTCAAACCTACGTATGGTGTCTGATGCTGGTGACACTTATGAAATAAAAAATGCAATCATCTCTAAGATAACGTTAAATAGCTCCAGTCAATCCCTCAAAATAAATTTATTTACACCCGGATTCGATTTTGGGATAAAATTTGAGGATCAGTATCAAGATCTTCAAATTCGAGCCATGATGGCTTGTGGTAGTCCAGATGATGATTTTATTATTTGTAGAGACTATCAGGATCGCTGGTTAGGTTTACCAGATGAAAAAGAGGGTGCGCCAGTATGCGTATATAATAAAACCAATGGGCACATCGGAGTTTCCATAAGAAAAGTTTCAGGGGAAAGTGTTTGGGTATCGAGAAGGGGGCAAAGGTTGTGGCACATTCCTCTTGCAAGTAAATTGCAAACAGATTACTCATATAACATTGGAAAAGATAATGAAACTGTAAAGACATTTAGAACGTTTTCATTTTCAGAGCAAGGCACAAAAAATTTAATTTTGAGTGGACTTAGTCACTTAAGATTAGTGGATGTTTCTCCCAGGATTAAAAACTTGAAGAGGATTAAGCTCATTGCAGATTTCAATGGTGGTTCTGCTCAGTTTAATGCTGGTGACCATGGGACGCCGCCGCTTAATGTAAGTTTCTCTCGCATGCCTGTCGAGCTTAATACGTTGGAGGTGGATTTATCATCTTCTGTTTTTTTGAATGATGCATTAAATGTTAACATTAATATAATGGTGTGGGACGAGGATTTTGAAAAGGTTATCGTGAGTGCTTCTGGCTCTCTGCTAATTAAACGCGTAAACTTTTCACCTGAAAACATCATTCAATTCCATGCGACAGACACAGGTGCTCAATATATGCAGCGGGGCGTTCACCGCATCCGCCTTAATACCCTTCTGGGACCGCAACTGGTAAGTCTTGCTGCTACTGGTATTGACGCCATCTTGTCCATGAGCACACAGCACCTGCCGGAGCCCCAGCTGGGGAAAGGTTTTTATGCTACCTTTACCTTGCCGGCCTATGATGCTGCCGTGCACGGAACCAACCGTAATTTCAGACTCAACCTTAAGCATGTGGTCGATAACAACGCGCATGTGATTTATTCGGGGCAGTTCCAGGATCTGGAGTTCACCGTCAGATTGTTTATTCCTCTGGATGCTACGCCTTTGCATCGCGAATATATTGCAAAAGTATTTCTGACCACACAAAGAACCACTGATGATGGTACATGGGTTGGCCCGCACTTCACTGAGATTAACGGTGTACTGGGGATTCATACCAGCTCCATTACTTCAATGTTCAGCAACGTGAGTATCCTGAGTGATACCACCGAACCGATGGACTTCAACGGCGCCTGTGCACTTTACTTCTGGGAGCTGTTTTATTACACACCGATGATGGCCTTCCAGCGCCTGCTGCAGGAGCAGAACTTCAGTGAGGCCACCCGCTGGCTCAACTACGTCTGGAACCCGGCCGGCTATATTGTGCAGGGCCATCTGCAGAGCTACCTCTGGAACGTTCGTCCGCTGGAAGAAGAAACGTCCTGGAACGCCAGTCCGCTGGACTCGGTTGACCCGGACGCCGTCGCGCAGGCTGACCCTATGCACTACAAGGTTGCCACCTTTATGCGCATGCTTGACCTGCTGATTGCCCGTGGCGACAGTGCCTATCGTCAGCTGGAGCGCGATACGCTCAATGAAGCGAAGATGTGGTATGTCCAGGCCCTTGCCCTGCTGGGCGATGAACCGGACCTGACGTTCTCCACGCACTGGGGAGAACCAACGTTGGAGAAAGCGGCCGACAAAACGCTCCAGCGCAACTACCAGCAGCTGCTGGCCCGCATCTGTGATGGAGAAGCATTGTTACCGGAGATGCGGACTGCAAACTCCCTCACAGGACTGTTCCTGCCAGAGTTTAACGAAGCCCTGAGCAATTACTGGAAAACCCTGCGCCAGCGTCTGTTTAACCTGCGTCATCACCTCACCATCGACGGCATGCCTCTTTCACTTCCTGTTTTTGCCGACCGGGCTGACCCGTCACAGCTGCTGAGCAGTATGGTGCTGAACGCACAGGAAAGCAGTCACTTACCCGTGAGCACGCTGACTCTCTGGCGCTTCCCGGTGATGCTGGAGCGTGCGCGTAATACCGTGTCGCAGCTCACGCAGTTCGGCACGACGCTGCTCAGCCTAGCAGAGCACCAGGATGCTGATGAACTTAATACCCTGTTAATGCAACAGGGAATGGAGCTGGTCACCCAGAGCATTCGTCTCCAGGAGCGGGTGGTGGATGAAGTGGCAGCCGATAAGGATGTCCTCATGGAAAGTCGCAGGGGGGTACAAGAACGGCTGAACATGTACCAGCGTCTGTGGAACGAAAATATCTCCCGCCAGGAGCAGAGCGCTATGGACATGCAGAGCAGAGCCAGTTACTCGGCTCTGGGGTCGCAGGGTTTCCTGGTCGCCGCCAGTATTACTGATATGTTACCCAACATTTTCGGCTTTGCTGTCGGGGGCAATCGCTGGGGCGCCGGCCTGCAGGCAGCAGCGGAATCCATTTCGATTGGCGTAAATGCGGCACTGGTCACAGCCGATAAGATGTACCAGACAGAGACTTACCGCCGTAGACGGGAGGAGTGGCAGATTCAGCGTGATATGGCTGAAAGTGAGCTCAGACAGCTTGATGCCCAGTTGCGTGCGATGGAAATTCGCCAGGAAGCCGCCCGACTTCAGGTCGACTATCTGCAGACCCAGCAGGATCAGACCTTCGCACAGATGGAATTTCTGCAGCGTAAGTTCACCAACCAGGCCCTGTATAACTGGATGCGCGGTAAGCTGAGCGCCATCTATTATCAGTTGTTTGACCTCAGCCAGTCTCTGTGCCTGATGGCCCAGGCGTCCCTTCGCCGGGAGCTCAATGATCCGGCGGCTACCTTTATACGCGGTGGCGCATGGAACGGCGCCAGTGCAGGGTTTATGGCAGGCGAAACCCTGCTGCTGAATCTGACGGAAATGGAAAAAGTGTGGCTTGAACGCGATGCCCGGGCGCTTGAAGTGACGCGTACGGTATCGCTGGCGCAGGTTTACCGTGAGCTGGACACGGATGCGTTTGAACTGACAGATAAGCTGGGCGCAATGCTGAATAGCGGAAGTGGCAGCAGTGGGATAACGAACACCGAGTTGAAGTTCTCACCTGATGGTCAGTTGCAGGCCTCTGTTCAGTTGTCAAAGCTGTCAATCGGTAATGACTATCCCGCCGGGCTCGGGAAACACCGCCAGATCAAGCAGGTCAGCGTAACGCTGCCGGCGCTGGTAGGACCATATGAAGATGTTCGCGCGGTGCTCAACTACGGTGGCGGTACGATGATGCCGAAAGGATGTAGCGCAATCGCCGTCTCGCATGGAATGAATGACAGCGGTCAGTTTGTTATGAATTTCAATGACGCCCGCTATCTGCCTTTTGAAGGGATTCCTGTTGATGACAGCGGCAGTCTGACGCTGAGTTTCCCGGACGCCACCGGACGACAAAAAGCACTGCTGCAGAGCCTGAACGATATCATTCTGCACGTTCGCTACACCATCCTTTCCTGAAACTGAACATTCGCAGGCTTCCTTAACGGAAGCCTGCTAAGGAGCTTTTATGCAATATTCAGATTCTCTCAGAATTGAGCAACCTTCTTTGCCCGCAGGTGGTGGAACGCTGAACGGAATGGGTGAGTCCCTCTCAGCGGCAGGGCCGGACGGAACCGCATCTTTATCCATTCCTTTACCCGTTTCAGCCGGTCGCGGTGTGGCACCCGCGCTGGCGCTCAGTTACAGCAGCGCAGCGGGTAACGGCGCTTTCGCTCTCGGCTGGCAGTGCGAACCCGGCTTTATCAGCCTGCAAACCTCTCAGGGCGTGCCACGATATAATGAGGAAGATAAATTTCTGGCGCCCAGTGGCGAGGTGCTGGTGCCGGTGGTAAATGCTCAGGGCCAGCAGCAGCAACGGACAGCCCGCTCGTTACTTGGCACCATGCTTTCACAGCCGTATCGGGTGACACGCTGGCAACCCCGCATTGTAACCGGACCAGTCCGGCTGGAGTACTGGCAACCGGAAAAAACGGGGGATGAGAAGCCCTTCTGGGTTTTGTTTGCCGCCGATGGTCAGGTTCATCTGTTTGGCAAACATGACCACGCCCGCGTGGCCGATCCGCAGAATAAGTCACATGTGGCCCGCTGGTTAATGGAAGAAACCGTAACGGCTACCGGTGAACACATTTATTATTACTGGCGGGGCGAAGATGACGTGGGTTGTGACGAGTGTGAACGATCATCACATCCGGCCAGCACCGCGCAGCGATACCTCGCACAAGTGAGTTACGGCAATATCAAACCCGGGGCGGCCTTTATGGCGCTTGAGAATGGTGTTCCGCCAGGTCACGTCTGGCTGTTCCATTTGGTGTTTGATTATGGTGAGCGATCCCCATCGTTAGTGGCTGTTCCGCAGTATGCCACAACTACTGGCTGGCAGTGCCGTCCGGATAGTTTCTCCCGCTATGACTATGGCTTTGAAATCCGCACACGTCGCCTGTGTCACCAGGTGTTGATGTTCCATCGACTGCAGGCGCTTGCAGGTAAAGAGGATACGGACGAAATACCGGCGCTGGTTGGCCGCATGATTCTGGAGTATGACCTTAGCCCACGGGTTTCACTGTTACTCAGCGCCTGCAATCTGGCGCACGAAGAAGATGGTACCCCTCGGATGCAACCGCCTCTGGAGCTGGACTATCAACGTTTTGACAATGACATCAACCTGCCGTGGGAGGAGGTACCACAGGCAGGTAACCTCAACGCTTTTCAGCCCTGGCAAATGGTGGACTTGTATGGCGAAGGTCTGCCGGGATTACTTTATCAGGATCGCGCCGGTGCCTGGTGGTATCAGGCGCCGGTCAGGGATCCTGCAGCAGGAGACACGGATACGGTAGCTTATGAGGCAGCACGGCCGCTGCCGGCTATTCCTGCGCAGCAAGAGAGTGCGGTACTGATGGATATTAACGGTGACGGGCGACTTGATTGGGTAATAACTCATTCTGGCGTGCAGGGCTATCACTCGATGCAGCCGGACAAACACTGGACATCTTTTATTCCGCTTTCCAGTGTTCCGCTTGAATATTTCCATCCACAGTCAATCCTGGCAGATATTACGGGGGCAGGCCTGCCGGATCTGGCGATGATTGGCCCCAAAAGTGTGCGTTTCTGGTCTAACAATCGTGAAGGATGGGAAGCTGGCCAGACCGTGGTGCAGGAAGAAGGCTGTCCATTGCCTATACCGGGTCGCGATGCACGGGTTCTGGTTGGATTCAGCGATATCAACGCATCAGGCCGTTCTCATCTGATCCGCATCGCCGCCGACGACGTAAGCTATTGGCCAAATCTGGGTAATGGTCAGTTTGGTCATCAGGTCAGCATTCCCGGGTTCGCAGTCGCCAGTAATGCATTTAATCCGGACCGGCTGTATCTGGCTGATATCGACGGTTCGGGAACTACCGACCTGATCTACGCGCACAGTGATCATCTGGCACTGTATGTTAATGAGAGTGGTAATCGTTTTGCCGACCCGCTGCGGCTGTCATTGCCTGACGGCTTAAAATTTGACGACAGCTGCAGACTACAGATCGCCGATATTCAGGGGCTGGGAACCGGTAGCCTTATCCTGACCGTTCCGCATATGGCAGTAAAACACTGGCGGATGGAACTGACCACAGATAAGCCCTGGTTGCTCAATGAAATAAATAACAATATGGGCACTCACACCTTTTTGCATTATCGCAGTTCGGCGCAGTTCTGGCTTGACGAGAAGTCACGGAAAGCAGCGGTTGCCAGCTACCTGCCGTTTCCAGTTCATCTGCTCTGGCGTACTCAGGTGCTGGACGAAATTACCGGTAATCGTTTATCCAGCAGGACAGAATATGCCCACGGAGTATGGGACGGGCGCGAGCGCGAGTACCGCGGCTTTGCGCGGGTAATACAGACGGATATGGATGAGCTGGCAAGCGGTTCGCGCGGCAGCGAGCTTCCGGTTCCGGCAGCGTTGTGCAGCATCAGCTGGTTCGCAACCGGCTTACCGGCGGTAGATAACCTGCTGACAGCTGAGTTCTGGAGTGAAGACGACAGAGCGTTCCCGTCTCTGGTTCCACGTTTTACCCGTTATGACGTTCAGACGGAAAGTGATGTCGTTATTACGCCGGATGCTGAGCAGTCTTACTGGCTTAACCGGGCGCTGAAAGGGGCCTTGCTCAGAAGTGAGCTTTACGGGTGTGATGAGACAGAAATGTCCAGCATCCCCTATACCATCAGTGAACAACGCCCGCAGGTACGCATGCTTCCGGGGTTGACGGATGATACTTACGCCACCATGGTCTTAACGGGAGAGTCCCGCGAATGGCAATATGAGCGAGTTGTCTGCGATCCTCGTTGTAATCAGTCACTTGTGCTGAAAAACGACAACTACGGCTTTCCTCTGGAAGTGCTGAGTGTCGCCTACCCGCGGCGAGAACAGCCTGCAGCTTCACCTTATCCTGAAACGCTGCCTGAGAAGCTGTTTTCCTCAAGCTATGATGAGCAGCAGAACGTACTTCGGCTGGAGCTGACAAGGACGTCCTATTCTCACCTGGAAGATGAAACTCACTGGTTCCCGGGAATGCTGGTTTCACAGCGCAATGATATTTCCACTCTCACAGCTGATGACGTACCGGATAAGGGATTATCACTGGAATGGGCCTCCGAAACTGGCAGGCATGTGCTGCCCGGCAATGACCAGGATTATCGCGGACACCAGTCCATCCACTATGTCATGTCGGAGGGCGCCATGGCCTTTCCACCACGCATTGCATACACTGAAAAAGCAGTGTTTGACGAGCAATCCCTTAAGGCCTTCGAAGACATACTGGAAGCGAATCGGCTTACTGATACGCTGACAGAAGCGGGATGGGTACAGGTTACAGTACCGTTTCAGCAGGACCGCAATTTTCAGGTCTGGGCCGGACAATACGAATTTACCGATTTTGCTGGTGCAGAGGGGTTTTACCGTCCAGTGGCTCACCGGCAGACCCGGCTGACAGGAAAAAGGCATTTCTCCTGGGATCGGCATTACTGCGCGGTCATTTGCGAACAGGCTTCATCTAAACTGGAGATTAGCGCCTCTTATGATTATCGCTTTCTGTCTCCGTACCGGATAACGGATGAAAACGATAATATTGTTCATATCACAAGGGATGCTTTTGGTAGGCTGACAAGCATCCGTTTCTGGGGGTATGAAGAAGGTCATCTGAGCGGCTATACCTCGCCGGAGGCAGCCCCCACACCGTTCAGGATACCGATCAATGTCGAAGAGGCTTTAGGTTTACGCGCGGGCATTCCCGTCGCAGCATGTGTCGTCTATTCCACATTAAGCTGGATGCCACTGATAACAGCAGGGCATGCTGAACTGCCACTGTCAGCAGACAGTCGTATCGGGCGTCTGGCGCTTAACCGGTGGCTGAAGCAGCAGCCTGAAAGTGTACCTGATACAGGCGTACGGCTTCCACCGCACACCCTGACGATAAAAACCGACAGATACGACAGCGATCCGCAACAACAGGTGTCCCAACAGCTGAATTTCACCGATGGATTTAACCGGGTGCTTCAGACGTCCGTCAGGCATGAGGCTGGCGAAGCCTTGCTGCTTCATAAAGGCGCTATCGTCGCCGATAATACCGGACGGCCGGCGAGTGAAAAGAATGAATTCCGCTGGGCAGTTTCCGGACGCAGTGAATATGATGCGAAGGGGCGTTTACTGAGAACATATCAACCCTATTTTCTGAACAGCTGGCATTACGTGTCCGATGACAGCGCCCGACAGGACCTTTTTTCGGACCTGCATATCTATGACCCGGTGGGCCGGAATGTAGCGGTAGTCACTGCTGCAGGCTGGATGCGCAGGACGCTGATTACCCCCTGGTTTGTGGTCAGTGAGGATGAAAATGATACTTCGGAAGAGATGATGAAAGTATCTCCCTGATTTTTGCTGCAGGGGTAGTGCACAGCGCGTCTGTGCACTCCATGGAAGTGAAAATCGTGCTTCGCATAGCTCACCAGGAAGGAAAAAGGTATGAATCCGAAAGTTTTTAGCAAAACACCCTTAGTTACCGTTGTCGACAATCGTGACCTGCCCGTCCGGGAAATTATCTGGCATCGTCATCCTGATACACCGCATATCACCGATGAGCGTATTACGCGCCATCAGTTCAATGCGCAGGGATATTTGATGCAAAGTGCTGATCCGAGACTTCATGTAAAAGGACGGTCAAACATTAGACAGTTACCGGACCTCTCTGGCTCGGTACTGCAAAAATCCAGCACCGACGCTGGCACCACCGTGACCCTGAACGACGCCGCCGGCCGGCCGTTTATCGCCGTGAGCAATATCCTCACCGCTGACGACGGCACTGAGGACAGAAGCCAGGCGGTCACCCGCATCTGGCAGTACGAAGGGGATGACCTGCCCGGACGCCCGCTGAGCGTGACCGAACAGCTTACCGGCGAAGCCGCGCGCGTCATCGAACGCTTCGTCTACGCCGGCTACGGAGACGCGGAGAAGGCCCTGAACCTCGCCGGACAGTGCATCAGCCACTACGACACCGCGGGTCTGCTGGAAACCCGCAGCATTGCCCTCACCGGCGTGCCGCTCTCCGTAACCCGCCGCCTGCTAAAGGACGCGGACAGCCCGGACGCTCTGGCCGACTGGCAGGGTGCGGACGCCTCCGCCTGGAACGACCTGCTTGGCGGCGAGACCTGTACCACTCTTACCACTGCGGATGCCACCGGCGCGATGCTGACCACCACCGATGCAGCAGGCAACCTGCAGCGCGTGGCGTACGACGTGGCCGGGCTGCTGTCGGCCAGCTGGCTGACGTTGAAGGGCGGCGCGGAGCGGGTTATCGTCAGGTCTCTGACGTACTCTGCCGCCGGGCAGAAGCTGCGTGAGGTGCACGGCAACGGCGTGGTGACCACCTACGCGTACGAGCCGGAGACGCAGCGCCTGACCGGCATTAAAACCTGGCGCCCGGCCGGGCACGCCGCCGGCACGAAGGTGCTGCAGGACCTGCGCTATGAGTACGACCCGGTGGGCAACGTGCTGAAAGTCACCAGCGATGCGGAACAGACCCGCTTCTGGCGCAACCAGAAGGTGGTGCCGGAGAACGTGTACATCTACGACAGCCTGTACCAGCTGGTCAGCGCCACCGGGCGCGAGATGGCGGACGCCGGCCAGCAGGGCAGCAGCCTGCCTCCTGCCGCCATCCTCCATCCGACGGATAACGCCGCGTACACGAACTACACCCGCACCTATAATTACGACCGCGCCGGCAACCTGACGCAGGTGCGCCACAGCGCCCCGGCCACAGGCAACCGCTATACCATGCACATCACGGTCTCGGACAGAAGCAACCGTGGGGTGCTGAGTACCCTGACGGAAAGCCCGGCGGAGGTGGACGCCCTCTTCACGGCAGGCGGACAGCAGACACAGCTGATGCCGGGCCAGTCGCTCGGCTGGACGCCACGCAGCGAGCTGCTGAGGGTAACGCCGGTAGCGCGCGACGGCGGCGCGGACGACGGAGAGAGCTACCGCTACGACGCAGCCAGCCAGCGCGTGCTGAAGGTGAGCCGCCAGAAGGCCGGCGGTGGCGTACAGACGCAGCGGGTAGTGTACCTGCCCGGGCTGGAGCTGCGGACAACCTCTATCGGAAAGGGCGAAACTGAACGGCTGCAGGTAATCTGCGTGGGGGAAGCGGGCCGGGCGCAGGTGCGAGTGCTCCACTGGGAGGGCGGGAAGCCGGACGGCGTCGGCAATGACCAGGCCCGCTGGAGTTACGACGGCCTGACGGGCAGCAGCGGGCTGGAGCTGGACGGCGACGGCAATATCATCAGCATGGAGGAGTACTACCCTTACGGGGGCACGGCAATACTGGCGGCGCGCAGCCGGACGGAGGCGGACTACAAGACGGTGCGTTACTCGGGCAAGGAGCGGGACGCGACGGGGCTGTACTACTACGGGTACCGGTACTACCAGCCGTGGGCGGGTCGCTGGCTGAGCGCGGATCCGGCGGGAACCATCGATGGGTTGAACCTGTACAGGATGGTCCGGAACAATCCTGTGACCCTCCGGGATAGCGACGGACGGTTTCCTGGTCTTAACCTGCTCTCATCAGCCGGCAGGTCACCCTCCGGAGGCGGACAATCCGCAGCTGGGCCAATAATTGGTGTCGGTATCAGGCTTTTCCTTGACGCGGCGATTGCGGGATTTATGGCAGGGGCCATATCTGCTGCTAATGATGCCATATACGGCACCAATGAAAATGGCGATTCACTGGCTCCTGATTATTTCAGTAATCCTTTAAGTATATTCGCGCAGGCCCTTACTCCAGTAGTTCAGGAATACACGAGTTCGTTAATTCTAAGTTTTCTTCCCGAGTATACAGAAAGGCCAACTGAAAGTGGACGGTCCGATATTTCATGGTTGAATGGGAATGCCCGCGCGAATGTAATGGTTCCTTTAAATATGGCGGGTAATTATTTCTCTCATATTGCAGGGCATTATGCGGGAGATGCTATGGGAGGGGCTAGTTACTTAAACGCTGGAGCTTCTGAGTTTTTAATTACGATTTTAATTAGCGGCACTGAAAGTGCCTTACTTAGAGGCTTTTTCGGTAATAATATGATGATAGCACCTGGTGTAAGACGAGATCAATACCGCGAAAACCTCAGAGGAGAAGCTCGCGAGCGGGGTTATTCTGCTCTTATTGATATAGGGGTTGATATAATGGTTGAGGGATTATCACAGGCAACTGAAAATCCATTTTTAACAAATTTACCTAATGCATTGGCCGGGGTTATAGGTTATTTACCGGAAACTGCATCCCGACGACGCAGATTCCTTCTTGGTACACCCAGCAATGCTCAAGTTGCATTATTTGGACTTGGCCAACTAGCGTCCCCTCAATACAGAGGTATTCCAACAATTAGCAGCATTGTTGATGAAAATACACAAGGAAGAATTTCTCGAAGATCTTCATCCAATTATGAAACCCAACTTTAGTTGAATGAAATATAGCTTATAGCTCGGGTGTGTAATATGCGCCTGAGCTATCTTTAAAGAGATGGTTTTTTATTGGTCGTTGCTTGCGATTTTCATAAAGAACATCTCGAGTCATTAGTTAACAAACCACCGTTATATTGATGAGGTACAATAAGACTATAATGCAGTATAATATGGTTTATCACAGAATATCATTCTCGATAAAATACAAACATCGTTTTAATCTGTTCACAGAAGTTGATATAACTGTCAATTAGTAATATCTGTTTTCTTATTCTCTGGTTTCGAAACCGTGTAGCAAACCCTGATGGCGTCTGATAATGCAGCGTACGTGCGGGCGGCTCTCGTTATAATCTTTACGCCATTAACTGATAGTTTACCAGGCATGTTTGATATGGCTGAATCAGTGTTAATTCAGGCTTTCATCGCGAAAAAGTCCATTAAAGCTATTAATAAATCAGTTCATGCTGGCTTGCCGGGCTGGTTAAGACGCAGCCCCACGCCATTTTCACGAGACTATTGGTCAGATGCTCTGCAGGTAAATTCTGCCCCTGGCCCGTTATTTTGATCGCTGGTAGCAGCGAAACAGCACAATACTGTCCAGAATACGCATAACCTGCTCGCCTGCAATCCCGAAAGCAATGGTTACCGTCAGGCACTTGATACAGCGACCGGAGGCCAGGCGCATCCATGATGTAATTCATCGAGCAGGTCAGATTAGGAGCAGTCGGATAGAACCTTAAAAAGATGCAAGCATGTATTATCGATTAGGGCCATAAATGATGACCCCACTATTGTTGCTAATAAAAATTGCAGAAAATAGTTTATGAGTAATTAGATTATACTAATTTTTCGGAAAATATCTGTCGACCAATGACCAGAGGATAGCTGCCGTTTCAGTGTCGAGCACTCCGTTGTAGTTCTGCGGACGGAAGTGAAGTTGAAGTGCCCGTATCAGATTCCTGTAACCGCTTTCCATGTTGGCCGCTGATGTATCATAACCATACGTTTTCAGTTTAGCGACGACGTCATTTTTATTTGGTGGGGTAACTTTAAACAGCGCCAGATAACCATCTTTAACATGATCCTCGTACCATGCACCTATGCCCGACTCGTAGAGTTTCTTCCAGGGAAATGCTGCGCCTGGGTCACTTTTCCGGCCCGGGGAAATATCACTGTGTCCAATCACGTTTACAGGCGAGATGTCGGGGTAACGCTGAATGATATTCACGGCCAGCTGCTTTATTGCGTTCACTTGATCAGGATGATAGGGCGGGAACTCGAACACGCTTTCTTTATCCGTTGCCTGGTTCACAATCTCAATTCCGATGGCTGTATCGTTAAGGTTGGTGCGCCCGGCCCATGAACTGACGCCAGCGTGCCAGGAACGTTCATTTTCATCTACTAAATTGAAGATTCTCACGTCTCTAAATCCTGCCTTAGTATAAGTTTCATCCGACGGATCGGGAATGAGATAGTGTGCTGAGACCGAATCGCCCGTAAGTGCTGTGATCGAGTGCTGGAAGTTTAGAGCAGTATAATGCATGACGAGAAAGCGGACACGGCGATTGAATCCTTTAACGCTGCGATAGCTGTTATAATCTGTCTGATACATATCATCTTCCTTATTACATGAATGAGGAAACCAACATAAAATGGTTTGGTTAAACGAAACACACACCTGATATGTATAAAATGCAAAATTAATACAAAGATAAATAAATTTATAATTATTTTTATATAAAGGTGACATGTTATTTTTTGTTTAAGTGAACTGTCTCTTTTGTGTTTATTTTTTTATAAAAAAATATTCAATCCCAGTAAGTGATATGGCACAAATGGTGGTGATTATCCTGTCAGATGTGCGCAGACTGAACACTAAAGAATCACAGTTACTTAATAAGGGACAGGCCTTTCTGTCACAGTCGGCTTTCAACCAGCCCTTAATAAATATGAATACAGCAGGGCTAATTATTAATTCAAAGAGTAGATACATAAAATGCCACCCGGCGATATCTGTTAGTGCGTAAGTCACACTGTTCCATATAGTCAAGACCTGTTTTTTATTGAGTAAGATAATGGTTTCATCGCCTCTGAGTTGCTAAAAAGTCGGCACAGGGTTTATAAGCATTCTGCAAAGCACAAGTTATTAATCAACTTCAGCAACTATGATGTGTCTGTACTGCGTCATCACGATGCTTCTAAAGAGGAACGTTGAATGAAGTGGCAGCACAACCAGCTAACCTAAGCTGAATCGCTGTTTTTTCCTAAAAGTTATGTCGGGTTCAGAAATACTATAAGCCTTTTCAGTGGGGTCGTAACATGAGTGAATGGCTCTTCAGGTCACTGCCCGGTGCGCCGCAAATTTTTTGGAACTTGCTTTTATTTTTGCTAGCTTAGATTGCGCATAATGTAATTTATGTTAAATATACTGAATTACTAGTGACGCAACATGGAGGCCTACTTATAACATTCGTAAACGAACTCAAAAAGAAGTGCATCGGCCGTTGCCGTCAAAAGAGAAATCGATATTTGTCTCTGAAAATGACTGTGCACAGGAAGACAGTCGCGGATGAGGCTGTACGAACTTTACAACAGTGCCTAATAATTCGAGCCTGTTCGGACAGCCAGCACTTATCACCTCAGGAATTAACCTTAATAAATTTGAGTGCTCCCTGCTCAAACTAAAGCAGGGAGCACCTACTGGCGGTCATTGAGAGCCAACCATCAAACTCGATATCAAACCGTTCACCACTTTCCTGTTCACGTAACTGGCATCCGCAGGACGTAATCTCATAAAAATCGCCATTGCAGTTTAGCTCTTTACATTGATAATCATCTTTATTAATGCCGTTCGGTATTCGGTAGCGGAACGTGATCGCATCAAACATACCCCTATTACTGGTTTTCCAAAAGGCCCGAGTAACGGGCCGTTATTTATCAGAGTTTCAGTGGGGGGCTTTACTTAAGGTCAGCTGTAAACCCGCTACAGAAGCGAGCTGCGCTAAAGTCGTAATGGTAGGATTGCCTTTTTCAGATAATGCACGATATATACTTTGCCGGGCTAGCCCCGTCTTCTTGGCCGCTTCGCTTATCCCTCCCCGCGCTTCTAACACACGGCGTAACGCAATGAGAAATCCGCCTAAACCACCTTCCTGGTTTATCTCTTCGAGTGCGGTCTTTAAGTAGAGCTCAGCATAATCAGGATCGGCGCGTAACTCTTCAATCATGAGTTTGTCACGGTCTATTGCCGGTGCGATTGCGACCGCCTTGTTGGCGGTCTCCTTTTTATTCGCTACTGTCATTTATTCGCCCTCGCTTTAAAGTCTTTGAGGTATTCAACTGCTTTATCTAAATCGGCAGCCTGTGTCTTTTTCGTACCGCCGACGTATAAAAGGATGATTTCACCGTCTTCTATCGAATAGTAAACTCGGTAGCCTGGTCCATAATCAATTCGTAACTCCCAAACCCCATCCCTTTCAAATTTGTGATCGCCAAAGTTACCCGCTTCGACCCGGTCAATTCTGGTATCTATCTTCGCCGCGGCGATACGATCTTTTTTCTTGAGCCTTGTTAACCAATCACTAAACGGTTTACCACCATTTTCATCCTGGTAGAACTGAGATTTATACATCCAGTTTCCCCTTACTCCCTGATCATGTCTCAACAGTCTCTTATAAGAGACAGAAAGTCAAGGGCACGTAACTTAAAAGCGTCAAACTATATGAGCGCTTTAGTCTCGCGTTTTTCCGTATACGAAAATTTCGTTCACCTGTAGAGCGGCATGTATCCAGCCAGCGGTACAGGTAAGCCCAACTGCCGTTTACATTTATATAAGTTTCATCAAGATGCCATGAACAAAAGCAGTAAGGATGATGCCAGTACCCGCGGAGAGATTTTTACATCTCCGGCGTATACCGCTGAACCCAGCGATAAATAGTGGTGTGATCGATATACACGCCGCGTTCGGCCAGCATCTCCTGCAGTTCACTATAGCTGATGCCATATTTGCAGTATCAGCGTACCGACCACAGAATAATGTCACTATCGAAATACCGGCCTTTGAATACACTCATCAATACCACTACTGGTTAAAACAACAGTAAATTTTATAAACATTGCGAGTTTTGCAACATTGTCAGCAAAACCGAATAAATAAGATGAACGAGGCCTTAGCCTTCTGCGTAATAGTGATCACGATATCTTTCATCAAACTTGTATTCATTTTTGATGTGATTCCACGTTGCAGAAAGGCGTGTCATCGACTCGTACATTTCTGATTTAAAGTTTTCCCTTAAGAGATAGTACAGATTTAAACCGGGCAGGTTGAATCTCATAAACAGCTTCTTTTAGTTAAGGTTTTCGCATTTTATAACCTAAGGAGATTGAAAGTAAAACCCCCAACTCTTCGTAAGTCAATTCTTTAAATCGGATAATTCCATCGGGATTATAAGAGTTGACGATGAGGCATGCAATATAAACTGCCAGATGAAAGACTCACGAAAATTGACAGCAGCCAGGCATCAACGAGAAGGCTTATGCCATAAAATTCATCCGTGTGGCCAGAAGTTATAGAGCATTTTGATGTGGTCTAGTCATTCTAAGGAAATAAGCACCTTCCATAAAGTAAGGTGCTAGTTCATATAATAATTAATCAATTATTTAAACTTTAGTTATATATTCCTCTGGGACCCGTGACCTCCAGTGGAATGCTGGAGTCTGGTGCTGCGATTTCAAGGACTTTAATACGATTTTTCGCTGCCTGACGTATACCTGTGCCTACACTTAAAAATCCTGTTAATAATCCCACACCGTTTAACCCCAGAGCCGCCTTATTAAGGTTTTCAGCTTTATCCATGGCTTTAATGATGGTAACGGCAGAGCTGCCAAAGTCATTATTGATGACGGCACCTGCTGCTATGGCTGCCTGCTAGCCAATGTCACGCTCTATAAGGACGGTGTTGACCTAAGATTTCAGGGGATTGACCACGACTTGGAACGCCATATCAGCTGTGGCAGCACCTTTACGCCCTATGATGCAGCCGTCAGTCTTATGACTGCTGCCATGATGCAGGAGGCCGCACTCTCGCTTTTGGAGCCGATAAAGAAATGGACGTATAACGAGCATGTACTGGATGGCGGACGTTCACGAAGGCCTCAGTACCTGCCGCGTATTGCAAAATGTGAGACATGCCATGGCAGAATTTGAAATGACGTTTAAGGACAGCGACAATAACCTGATTGTTATCATGCCGCACGTAGCTGAGAGGTTACTTGCTCACAAGCAGGTTAAATCGGACAGTGCAGAAGCTGCTGGTGTGATCATTGGGGAACGGAGGGGTAATCATCTAGTGATTCAGCATATATCTGAACCCGGACAGGATGACAGGAGAAGTCGCTACGCTGTGGACCGTTGCAGTCGAATTCATCAACTGGAGGTAGATCAGGCATTCTACCAGTCCGGAGGTACATTCCAGTATCTCGGTGAGTGGCATACGCATCCGGAAGATTATCCCATACCCTCCCCGCGAGACCTTAAAAGCTGGCGAAAATATCTTACAGATCCAGAACCGATGGTGCTCATCATTGTGGGTCTCAGCCAGATTTGGGTGGCTAAAAAAGCGGGTTCGGATATTGTCCCGCTGACAGAGATTACCTGACGTAACTTTTCTGGCTGTATTCTTCATCGGCGGCCTGCCAAAGTAGGAAAACTGTCAGCCCCACTTGTATAAGACTTTTATGGAAGGGGTGAATTGCATTAAAAACTTAAAGGCAATAAATTTAAATTTATTCGAAACATCAAGGTAACAAAAAGTCTTTTATGCCAAGCTTTATGACCCACGACGATGAACGTAGTTAGGATACTCTGTCGCATAAGAGCAGCAACGCTGCCGTTTCCTTAAAGCGTTATGAGCTCCATATGCGCTAGCCGGAGATTGAATTAGGGAGAGTAGTGCTGGGGTGTTAAGGATTTTGAGCCGTTCATCAGGTGTCCACCTAATTAAAAATAAGTGGACATCTAAATTATAGGGAGAAGCGAAATTGACCAGAAGGTGTTGGCTACAGCATCCTTGCCGCTTGTGATCAATTTTTTAGAGTTTAACTGCTTTTTTTGCTAATTCAGCTGCACTACCTCCTGCTTGCTGTACTTGCGAAGTTCCGTTTCTGAGTGCGCCATCGAGTGCACCACCCACTCTGATGCCTGCCCATGAAAGTGCACCCATCCAGAACGCCGGCAGTACCAGAAACATGGTTGCCATAACAAAGTTCATGATCAGATCATCCGAACTATTCTGGAAGCCGGCCATGTTGAAGCTGCTGTGCGTGTCCGAGCTGTAGAGCGCCGTTAGCAGCCAGCTGTCCAGCCAGCGCGCCAGCTCCCACCAGAACGTCAGGAAGTTCAGGGCGAATACAACAAATGTCAGCGTGATAACCGTCTTAATCTCATATGCTGAGAACGCCAGAATAAGCGGCAGAACCACCACCACGGCCATTAGCAGTACGGCCTGAACCATAGGCAACGCCTGCCGCATGGCGTCAAACGCCGGAAATGCCGCGACACTTCCTAGCGCGGTTCCGCCAATCGCCGCAACGCGCGATACAGAGTTATCCAGCGTGAAATCCGCATTGCCGCCGTAGCCGGCATAGACGTGGCCGCCCTGTGAAACCGTCAGGCTTTCCGGGCTAACCAGGCGGCGTATTACGGCCTCCCGGTAGTCGGTCGCATTGCCGCCGATCATGGTCATGGCCGCCGAGAGGCGGGTCCATAAGCCCGGATCAGCCTGGTCCACGACGCGGGCCTGCAGGCCGGTTTCTGCCTTGCTCCACCATTCGCTGCAGGTCGGATAGCCGCCCCGGCCGGTGTCCGGCCGCCCGCTGTCCCGGCTTTCGCTCCACGGAAATGCGGCGCGGGGCGTTTTTGACTGCAGGCTGCCGTAATAGCTGCCCAGGAACGTCTTACTGCCAATCCACTCAATGTCGCGCAGGGTGGATTTATCCTTCGTCTGCCCCTGATCCTCGCGCTTCCACATGTACAGTGCCAGGGAATAGCAGTCGTTGGTAAAATCCTGCAGCTCCTCGGCGAGCCCCTTGTTATTTATGCGCGTATGCTGCACCTCAAAGCGGATCTGGCGCATGTCCGGACGGCAGGGAATGGTGGCGACGGACGCCTGAGTAATACCCTTTGCCAGCTTGTGCATCAGATACCACCACACGGGCGCGGCGGCTGTCTGGTCGTTCAGGCTGGAGATCACGGGCGAATAGCCGGTGTCGTCCGGCGCCTTGGGCGTCCAGGTGCCACACGTCTGCGCGCGAGAGGCATCATATTTGATGGTGCTCATGTCCACGTTCATCAGCGGCATGCAGCAGGCAATTATGACGAGAAAGGAGGTGTAAATGGCGTGCTCCATCCGGGGAATGGACAGTGCGCCCTTGTTTCCCTCATCTTCACCTTCCTCCCGGACCTTCAGCCAGATGCCGATAAGACGAAAGGCCACCGGGGCGGCAAAAAGGCCGGTACTGAGCAGGATATTCCACAGGCCGTTATTAATGACCCAGCCGAGCAGGGTCAGAAAATATTCCAGGTAACTGTTAGTCAGCATTATGACGCTCCCGTGCCGCTGAGCAGCACCAGTTCACACACCAGGGCAAAAATAACGCTGACGGCGGCAATCCGCATAAGCGGCTGCCTGTACTGCGACCTGAAGCCCGGCGCGCGCAGGATTTTCAAAAATCCCCACGTCAGGGCGCCGTATATCGTCAGGCGCCACATCAGCCAGCCGTATTTCGCCTGCTCCATCCACTTGCTGAAGGCGGTCGCTTGGTCAGGATTTTTAATCACGCTGTCTGCCATAACCATCGCGCCCAGCAACAGAACCAGCAGCGTGCCGGCAATAATCAGCGTGCGCTGCAGAACGGGATGACGACGGAAAAACGAGGCGCGGTGCGCCTCCTTTACAGGTTTCATGGTGCGGGCCTCGCTCATTTGCTTTCAGTCTCAGGCACCGCCAGGCGGTTCATGCGGCTGTCAGTGTTGTCATCGCTTTGGGTCTGCGGGTTGCTGTTTACGCGGCCATTTTCGCGCTCGATAATGGTCAGCACGGAGTTGCGGGACAGCTCGCGTTTGAGCTCCATTTCGTTACGCAGCGCGGTAATTTCCCTGTCGATGGCGGTTACCCGGCGGTCGCCTTCTTCAATGGCGGCTGTCTGGGAGGCGGCGTTCGGCTCTGACATGCCGGTGACGATCATACGGCGCATAATCAACGCCGTTTCTACCGTATCAGCCATTGCCAGCTCGCCCGCAAGCCGGGCTGTGAGTGCGGCATTGTCAGGATCACGCTGCAGCGCCCTGATGACGCCTGCTGTGATTGGCAGGCTGCCAGTTTTCAGCTTCGCCAGGTTGGTGGCGTTGGGCGGCTCAGATCCGTTAACCAGTTTCACAAGCTGATCCGTATTCTCTTTTGTTGTTTCCTCAAGAATGGGGGCAAAGCCGGTGCCGGCCTGAGTGGCTCCCGGCTGTTGTTCGTCATCGCCACTGGTGCACTGGGATGCATCAGCGCAGGTACGCAGTGAGCTGTCGCCAACCACCTGGACCACGGCTTTTGCCGCTTCTTCTGCGCTGCCATATTTTGCGCACGCACCGCCGTTGCAGCTGCTGTTGCTGATTGGCGTGTTGCTTAGCACGGGCTGGCTGTTCATCATGTTGTAGCCGGCGGCGGCCAGATCGTGCGTAGGACGAATGGCAGGCTGATTTTGCCCGCCGCGCTTCTGTCCACCTATCCAGTTCTGTCCG
>Ga0308172_1000619_pt1 | contig 39243 bp, 35 predicted proteins | sample PhyGR2_FD_202134 | JGI IMG/M metagenome (GOLD analysis project Ga0308172, IMG submission 202134) | Phyllosphere microbial communities from UC Gill Tract Community Farm, Albany, California, United States - DLSLSG.R2 | ecosystem: Host-associated > Plants > Phyllosphere > Unclassified | place: USA... | reverse complement strand
TAGCAGCGGCCCGATCAGCGACCATTCCTCATCCGACAAACCGATCCGTTCGCCCAAGTCTGCCTCCAAAAGGCAGCCTTGAATCAGTGGCGCACCACGACGTCAAGCTTTGTCCACGATGCCTAAGACGCCTTTCCCCATTGACTTGGGGTTCCCCGAATCCTAACTCAAATCTTGTACGGCGCGGTCCTCGCGTCGCGTACGCTTCCTTATCGACAGCCTCGTTTCGCCGCGATCCTCGCCGACCGACGCCCTCCGACCATCCGGACCGATCCCCATGCATCTGAAAGACCTGAAGAAGAAGACTCCCGCCGACCTCGTGCAGCTGGCCGAGGAACTGGGGGTCGAGAGCGCGTCGACGCTGCGCAAGCAGGACCTGCTCTTCGCCATCCTGAAGGAGCAGGCGGAAAAGGGCGACCAGATCATGGGGCTGGGCACGATCGAGGTGCTGCCCGACGGTTTCGGCTTCCTGCGCTCGCCGGAAGCGAACTATCTCGCCGGCCCCGACGACATCTATGTCTCGCCCAACCAGGTCCGCAAGCACGGCCTGCGCACCGGCGACACGGTGGAAGGCGAGATCCGCGCCCCCAAGGATGGCGAGCGCTATTTCGCGCTGACCAAGCTGACCAGCGTCAATTTCGACGATCCCGAGGCGGTCCGCCACCGCGTCAATTTCGACAACCTGACGCCGCTCTATCCCGAGCAGAAACTGATCCTCGACCCCGCCGACCCGACCCAGAAGGACAAGTCGGCGCGCGTCATCGACATCGTCAGCCCCCAGGGCAAGGGCCAGCGCACGCTGATCGTCGCGCCCCCGCGCGTGGGTAAGACGGTGATGCTGCAGAACATCGCCAAGGCGATCACCGACAACCATCCCGAAGTCTTCCTGATCGTCCTCCTCATCGACGAGCGTCCGGAAGAAGTCACCGACATGCAGCGTTCGGTGCGCGGCGAGGTCGTCTCCTCGACCTTCGACGAACCGGCGCAGCGCCACGTCCAGGTCGCCGAGATGGTGATCGAAAAGGCCAAGCGCCTGGTCGAGCACAAGAAGGATGTCGTCATCCTGCTCGACTCGATCACCCGTCTGGGCCGCGCCTACAACACCGTGGTCCCGTCGTCGGGCAAGGTGCTGACCGGCGGCGTCGATGCGAACGCGCTCCAGCGGCCGAAGCGCTTCTTCGGTGCGGCGCGCAACATCGAGGAGGGCGGCTCGCTCTCGATCATCGCCACCGCGCTGATCGACACGGGCAGCCGCATGGACGAAGTGATCTTCGAAGAGTTCAAGGGCACCGGCAACTCGGAAATCGTCCTCGACCGCAAGGTGGCGGACAAGCGCATCTTCCCGGCGATGGACGTCGGCAAGTCGGGCACCCGCAAGGAAGAGCTGCTGGTCGAGAAGGACAAGCTGTCCAAGATGTGGGTGCTACGCCGCATCCTCATGCAGATGGGCACGATCGATTCGATGGAGTTCCTGCTCGACAAGATGAAGAACTCGAAGACCAACGAGGATTTCTTCGACTCGATGAACCAATAACCAGCGCTCGGCGGGGCCATCGGGCCCCGCGACGCTACGGAAATAGGGGTTCGCCGGCGGAATTGGTCCCGCTTGCGAACCCATTTTCGTTTTGGGGCGTTAGCAGGCCCGATCCCACCCCCTTTCGGGATCGTGCCGGTCCAAGCACGGCACGGCCGCGTCGTTGCTTACCAGGCGACGCGGCCAAACGGGGGGCACCCCAATCTCCGTTCAGCCTGAGCGAAGTCGAAGGCCAAGGGTCTCCGTTGGCGAAACGCGAGCCCTGCGCTTCGACGTCGCCCTGCGGGTACGGAAGGGTAGGTGAGAGGCGCTCCGGCCCTTACGGCCGGGTGCGCCCGCCGCCCATGCCACCGCCCTGACCGCCACCCGCACCGGGTGCGCCCACCGCGCCGATATTGCCGAACAGGTCCTGGAAGAAGCCGCGCTTGCGGCCCAGCGTCGGGGTGGTCTTGCCATAGGGCGAGATGTCGGCGACCTGATCCACGCCCGAACGGCGGATCGTCGTCACGTTGCCCGCCTGGTCGAAGCTGATCTGAAGCGTGATCTGCGACGCCGGCTTGGGCAGGTTGAAGCCCAGATTGCGGCTGTCGCGCGCGACATAATACCAGTCGCCGCCGCCGAACTGGCTGGAGATGGTCGGCGTGCCCAGCGTCTGGAGCACCGACTGGCGGTTATCCACGCCCGGCTGGATCGAGTTGACGAGATCGGTGTCGACCACATAACCCTGATGCGACCGCAGCGGCGTGCAGGCCGACGCGGCCAAGGCCATCGCCAGGCCAAGCCCGAGGGCGCGGGTCGAAGAAACGCTCATCATCATCTCCGGGCCGGGGGATCGGCCGCACAGGCAAATATACAGGCGGTCGATCCGCTCGACCGTCACCCCCTCGATATGCCAAGGGAAAGACGCATACAAGCACTCGCGCGGGTGTGATCGCGCAAGGCGAGGGAGGGGCGGATGGCCGCGGGCTGGCTAAAGCGGATGGTGGCGCGCTATTTCGGGCGCGACGGGGACGAGGCGCTGCCGCTCTACAATGCGGTGGTGCTGCGCGCGCGCGAACCGCATTGGTATGTCGAGGGCGCGGTGCCCGACACGGTCGATGGCCGGTTCGACATGATCGCGGCGATCCTCTCGCTGGTCCTGATCCGGCTGGAGCGGGAGTCCGAGGGGGCGGCGCTGGCCGCGCGGTTGACCGAACGCTTCGTCACCGACATGGACGGGCAGTTGCGCGAGCTGGGCATCGGCGACATCGTGGTCGGCAAGCATATCGGCCGGATGATGGCGATGCTCGGCGGCCGCCTGACCGCCTATCGCGACGGACTGGCGGGGGAGGGGGCGGCGCTGGATGCCGCGTTGCTCCGCAATCTGTATCGGGGGGATGCACCCGCCGGTCCGGACGCCGTCGCCCATGTGCGCGATCGGATGCGCGATCTGTCTGAGCGGCTGGCGGCGGTGTCGCTGGCCCGATTGAGAATGGGAGAATTGCCGTGACCCCCGAATGGAGCCGCCCCGAAAAGATCGACACGATCGGCGAGCGTGAAAAGCCCGTGGCGATCCAGGCCTCGGAAGAGGAGCGCCGCGCGCTGGCCGGGCGGTTCGGACTGGTGTCGATCGACGCCCTTGCCGCCGATCTGGTCGTCCGGCGCGATGCGATGGGCATCCTCGTCACCGGCACGGTCCGCGCGAAGGTGGCCCAGCCCTGTTCGGTGACGGGCGACCCGGTGCCCGCCACGGTCGACGAGCCGGTGGCGTTGCGCTTCGTCGAACCTTCGGCGCATGGCGGCGACGAGGAGATCGAGTTGTCTGAGGATTCGCTCGACACGATCGAGATCGAGGGCGGCACGATCGATCTGGGCGAGGCCGCAGCCGAAACCATGGCGCTCTCGCTCGACCCGTTCCCGCGCAGCCCCCATGCGGCGGCGGCCTTGAAGGAAGCGGGCGTGATCAGCGAGGACGAGGCCGGACCGTTCGGCGCGCTGGCGGGATTGAAGGCCAAGCTGGAGGGGAAGGAGTAACCTTCCGCACTTGCTCCACTTTTTCCCGATTATCCACAGGCTATCAACAGATGGCCAACAGGTTGCCAACGGTTTTTGGGATCATTTTCCGACAGATTGGCCCACAGCCTATAGGGGTTCGGGTCAGGGTGTGTCGGGCCCCAGCGTGGGATCCAGGTCGCGCGGGCGGATGAAGGCGATCAGGGTCGCGCTGTGCGAAACGGCATCCGCCCACCGGGTGATCGGCAGGGTCAGCTGCGCGACGGTGGCGGTGGGATATTTCTCCTCGACCCGTTCGCGCAGTTCGCCATCGCGGGTCAGGTCGAGGACCAGATCCTCCAGCCCAGGATTATGCCCCACCATCAGGACATGGTCGCTGTCGTCGGGCAGCGCATGGACCTGATCGAGCAGGCTGGCGGAGGAGGCGAGGTAGAGCGCCTTGTCCCAGACCGGTGCCAGCTTACGGCCATAGCCGCTCCACACTTCGTCCAGCGTCTCTATCACACGGACGGCGGGCGAGGCGAGGATATGGTCGAAGGCCATATCGAGCGATTTCAGATGGCGTCCCATCATCGCCGCCGCACGCCGCCCCTTGGCGTTGAGCGGCCGGTCGAAGTCGCGGGCGACGGGATCGTCCCAGCTCGATTTGGCATGGCGAAGCAGCGTCAGCGTCTTCATCGGATCGGATTCTCCGTCGCGGCGGCCAGCGGGGTGTCCACCGATCCATGCCCGATCCCGGCGTCGGAGGAAAGCCGGGCCGCGACCCGCGCGACCGCCTCGTCGAGCGTGACACGCGCAATCGCCACGCCCGGTGGAAAGGCGTCGAGCAGGCGCGACGGCATGGCGGCGGACAGCAGCACGAAGGCACCGCGATCGTCGGCGCGGCGGATCAACCGGCCGAACGCCTGGGCCAGTCGCGCGCGGACGATGCGGTCGTCATAGGCGCTGCCGCCCCCCGCCAGCTTGCGCGCGGCATGGAGCACGGTCGGCTTGGGCCAGGGCACGCCCTCCATCACCACCAGCCGCAGCGAGGCGCCGGGCACGTCCACCCCGTCGCGCAGCGCATCGGTGCCGAGCAGCGACGCCGACGGATCGTCGCGAAAGATATCCACCAGCGTCCCCGTGTCGATCGGATCGACATGCTGCGCGTGCAGCGCCAGCCCCTCGCGCGCCAGCCGGTCGGCGATCCGGCCATGCACGCCGCGCAACCGGCGGATCGCGGTGAACAGCCCCAGCGTGCCCCCGCGCGATGCCGCGATCAGTTGGGCATAGGCATTGGCCAATTGGGGAATGTCGCCGCGCTTGACGTCGGTGACGATCAGCACCTCGGCCCGGCTCGGATAATCGAACGGGCTGGGGGCGACGAAATGGGCGGGGCCACGCGCCAGATGCGGCGCGCCGGTCCGCGCCTCGGCCACGTCCCAGTCGCCGCCCGCGCGCAGGGTCGCCGAGGTGACGAGCGCGCCATGCGCGGGCTTCAGCACGATTTCGGCAAAGGGGCGGGTGGGGTCGAGCCAGTGACGGTGCAGCCCGATATCATATTCGCGCCCCTCGACCCGGTCGACCGCCAGCCAGTCGACAAAGTCGGGATCGGCGGGCCCACCGATCCGCGCGAGCAGCGACAGCCAGGCGGCGACCGTCTCGGCGCGCCAGGCGATCGATGCGATCGCGCCCTCGACCCGCGCGCGCGCCTGACCGTCGAGCCAGTCGGGCGCTTCCTGCAATACCGCCTCCAGCCGCTGGCCCAGCGTCACCAGCGGGCGCAGCAGCGCGTCGAGCGCGTGCGCGGCGGGACCGGCGGCATCGATCAGCTCGGGGGAGGGGTCGGCGAGTTCGGTCTCCAGACCATAGCCCGCATCGCCGGTTTGCTCGGCGCGGGCAAAGGCCAGCCCCCGCACCGCCGCCAACAGCGTCTCGATCGGACCGAAGGGCTGGCCCTCCGCCAGTCGGCCGAGCCAGCCTTCGCTCGCCAGCGCCTGCGCGGCCTGTACCGCATCGCCGATCGCGCGATTGCCGCCCTCGTCATAGCTGGCGACATCGGACAGCCGCGCCGCCAGACCGCGCCGCCGTCCGCGCGACCCGGCCTCGGGGCCCAGGATCCAGCGGCGCAGCTCGATCGTCTCCGATCCGGTCAGCGCGGTGGCGAACATCGAGTCCGCCGCGTCGAACAGGTGATGGCCCTCGTCGAAGACATAGCGCGTCGGCCGGGTCTGGGTCTCGCGTCCGCGCGCGGCGTTGACCATCACCAGCGCATGGTTGGCGATGACGATATCCGCCTGCACCGAGGCGCGCGCCGCCCGCTCGATGAAGCATTTCCGATAATGGGGGCAGCCCGCATAGACGCACTCGCCACGCCGGTCGGTCAGCGCCGCCGATCCGTTGCGCCGGAACAAAGTGGTCAGCCAGCCGGGCAGGTCGCCCCCAACCATATCGCCATCGCCGGTATAGGCCGCCCAGCGCGCGACCAGCTGTGCCAGCACCGCCGCGCGTCCCGCGAACCCGCCCTGAAGCGCGTCCTCCAGATTAAGCAGGCAGAGATAATTCTCCCGCCCCTTGCGCGTGACCACCCGTTCCTTGCGCAGCACCGCGTCGGGAAAGATGCGCGCGGTCTCGCCGCTCAGCTGGCGTTGCAGCGCCTTGGTATAGGTCGAGATCCAGACCGCGCCGCCCGCCCGCTCGGCCCAGAGGCTGGCGGGGGCGAGATAGCCCAGCGTCTTGCCGATGCCGGTCCCCGCTTCGGCCAGGACCATGTTGGGCGTGTCGCGGACCGCGCGCGGTGCGAAGGCGGCGGTGACGGCGGCGGCATAGGCGCGCTGGCCCGGCCGCTCCTCGGCCCCGTCACCGGTCAGCCGGACCAGCCGCTCCTCCGAATCCTGCGGCGGCAGGTCGATGGTGCGCGGGGCGGGGCGGGGGGCATCCTCTTCCCATTCGGGCAGTGCGCTGAACAGCCAGCGTTCGTTGCGTTCGGGCCGGGTCAGGCGCGGACCGATCAGCGGCGCCCAGGGCCAGCGGAGTCGCGCCAGACTTTGCGCGGCGGTCCAGGCGCCCTCGCGCTCGGGCCAGGCGCCATCGGGCATGGCGAGCAACGTCTCGGTCGCGCGGAGGAGGAAGGCCGCGACATCGGCATCGCTTTCCGGCGGCTCCAGTCCGCAGGCACGGGCAAGGCCATGCGGGGTCGGGACCGCGAATTGGGCGGGGCGCAGGAACGCGAAGAGCTCGAGGATGTCGAGCCCCGACAATTCGGCATAGCCCAGCCGCTGCCCGATCAACGGCGCGTTGAGAAGGATCACCGGGGTTTCCGACGCCAGCCCGATCGCCACGCCGCGCGAGACGGCGCGGGTCTGTCCGCCGGTGGAAATCCACACACCGCTATGGCTGGCGTGAAGGGCGGGGTGGGGAAGCGCGGTCACGATGATGATTTGGGGGAGTGGGAACAGGTTGGCAACGGGGAATGGGGTTGGAATCGTTCAGGCCAACGGGTTTGTGTGGTCGGACCCTCGCAGCAGGGGCACCCATTCATGGCGCGCAAAACGCTGCAACAATGCACGCCCCTCCCGCAAGCGGGAGGGGATGGGGGAGGGAAGGCCAAACAGGACCACCCGATCTGTTCCACGTGGAACAACTCACAATGTGGATAACTCTGTGAGCAAAGAGCGGATAGCCGGTGGAAATCGCAAAATACGTTGTGAATTGCCCCCCGGCTTGCCAGAGGCAAAATCATGACAGACGAACTTCGCTCCACCGCTCTCGAGTCCAAGGCCTGGCCCTATGAGGAGGCCCGCAAGCTCCTCAAACGCTATCCAGACGGCAAACCGGGCGGCGAGCCGATCCTGTTCGAAACCGGCTATGGCCCCTCGGGGCTCCCGCATATCGGGACGTTCAACGAAGTGCTGCGCACCACCATGGTCCGCAATGCCTTCCATGCGCTGTCGGACCAGAAGACCCGGCTGATCGCCTTTTCGGACGATATGGACGGGTTGCGCAAGGTGCCCGACAATGTCCCCAACCAGGAGATGCTGCGCGAGCATCTCGGCAAGCCGCTGACCCAGGTGCCCGATCCGTTCGAGACGTTCGACAGCTTCGCCGCGCACAACAATGCGATGCTGCGCCAGTTTCTCGACCGCTATGGCTTCGACTACGAGTTCGCCTCCTCGACCGACTATTACACCTCGGGCCGGTTCGACGATGCGCTGCGGCTGGTGCTCCGGCATTTCCAGGGCATCCAGGATGTGATGCTCCCGACCCTGCGCGCCGAGCGCCGCGCCACCTATTCGCCGGTCCTGCCGATCAGCCCCAAGTCGGGCATCGTCCTTCAGGTGCCGATCGAGGTCGTGGACGCCGAGGCGGGCCTGATCGCGTTCGAGGATGAGGGCGAGCGGATCGTCCAGTCGGCGCTGGGCGGCCTGTCCAAGCTGCAATGGAAGGTCGACTGGGCGATGCGCTGGGTCGCGCTGGGCGTGGATTACGAGATGGCGGGCAAGGACCTGATCGACTCGGTGACCCAGTCGTCCAAGATCGCGCGCGTGCTCGGCGGCCGCCCGCCAGAGGGCTTCAACTATGAGATGTTCCTCGACGAACATGGCGAGAAGATCTCCAAGTCCAAGGGCAATGGCTTGAGCCTCGACCAGTGGCTGACCTATGGGCCGGAGGAGAGCCTGGCCTTCTTCGCCTATCGCGAACCCAAAAAGGCCAAGCAGCTCCACATGGGCGTCATCCCGCGCGCGGTGGACGAATATTGGCAGTTCCGGGTCAACTATCCCAACCAGTCGCTCAAGGAGCAGCTGGGCAATCCGGTGCATCACATCCATGACGGCAAGCTGCCGCAGGGTGAGCTGCCGGTGACGTTCGGCCTGCTGCTCAACCTGGTCGGCGTGATGGGCGAGGCGACCAAGGAGCAGGTCTGGGGCTATCTCGCCAATTATGTGCCGGAGGCGTCGGCCGCGAAATATCCCGAGCTGGACCGGCTGATCGACCATGCGCTGGCCTATGCGCGGGACTTCGTCGCCCCGACGCTCCAACGCCGCGCGCCCGAGCCGCACGAGGCCGAGGCGCTGCGCCAGCTCGACGCGCAGCTGGCCGCGCTTCCCGAGGGGGCGAGTGCCGAGGATATCCAGAACATCGTCTATGAGATCGGCAAGACCGACGCCTTCCCGTCGCTGCGCGACTGGTTCAAGGCGCTGTACGAGACGCTGCTGGGATCGGCGCAGGGCCCGCGCATGGGCAGCTTCATCGCGCTCTACGGTGTGGATAACAGCCGCAAACTGATCGCCGAGGCGCTCGCCAAGGCGGCGTAACAGGGAAGGGGGGTGCCGACCGGCTCCCCCCTTTTTTCATATCAGCGGAGATGCTCCGCAAAGAATGCCATGGTGCGTTCGTCCGCCAGCCTGGCCGACTCCTCCGAGCGGCGCTGGCCGAATTCGGCGGCAAAGCCGTGATCCTCGCCGGGATAGTCGTACAGCGTCACCTTGGGATGATCGTCCAGCCCCTCGTGCATCCGCTTCTGCGCGTCCTTGTCGACGAAATGATCCTCCTCCGGAATGTGGAGCAGCACCGGCTTGGCGATCGCATGTTTCTCGCCGAGCAGCCCGTCGATGCCGACGCCGTAATAGCCGACACTGGCATCCACATCGGTCCGCGCCGCGGTCATGAAGGCCAGCCGTCCGCCCAGGCAATAGCCGACCACGCCGACCTTGAAGTCCGCGCCATATTCTTCGCGGATCGCCTTGATCGTCGCCTCGATATCGCGAATGCCGCCGTCCTGGTCGAACCGGCCCATCAGGTCGAGCGCCTGCTGCATCTCGTCGGGGACATCGGGATCGAGTTCGATGCCGGGTGCGATCTTGTGGAAGAGATCGGGTGCGATGGCCAGATAGCCCGCCTCGGCCAGCGTATCGCATTTGCGGCGGATACCCGCATTGATGCCGAAGATTTCCTGGATGACGATGATCGCCGCGCCCGGCTGTCCCTGCGGCTCGGCGTGATAGGCGTTGAACTGGCCGTCGCCGTGGCCGGCGGCGATGGTCTTGGTCCCGGTCATGTCTACTGGTCTCCTGTGGTCCACGCGATCATAACGCCTTATGCCCGGCTTGGTCGCGATGGAGAATGGCGCATGAAAGTGAATGTGGAAATCGACTGCACGCCCGAAGAAGCGCGGCGTGCGATGGGCCTGCCCGACCTGACGCCGATTCACGAGCGCTATGTCCAGATGATGCTCGACACGATGCAGTCGGGGGTGAAGCCCGAAATGGTCGAGGCGATGATGCGCAGCTGGGCCCCGATGGGCGAGGCGGGCATGGCGATGTGGCGGCGGATGTTCGAGGGGCAGAAGGGCTGATCCGGTGAGCGACACGATCTTCGCCGTATCGAGCGGACAGCCCCCGGCCGCCATCGCGGTGATCCGGGTCAGCGGCCCGGCGGCGTTCGCGACGGCCGAGCGGCTGGGCGCGCATCTGCCCGCGCCGCGCCGGGCGGGGCTGCGGACCTTGCGCGACGGGGCGGGCGCGGTGCTGGACTCGGCGCTGATGCTTTGTTTCCCCGGCCCCGCGACGGCGACCGGCGAGGATCTGGTCGAGTTGCATTGCCATGGCGGCCGTGCGGTGGTGGCGGCGGTCGAGGCGGCGCTGGCGACATCACCCGGCGTCCGCCGGGCCGAGCCGGGCGAATTTACCCGCCGCGCCCTGCTCAACGGCCGGATCGATCTGGCCGAGGCGGAGGGGCTGGCCGATCTGCTCGAAGCCCAGACCGAGCGACAGCGGCGGGCCGCGATCGGCGCGGTCGAGGGACGGGTGAGCCAGGCGCTGCGCGGCTGGATGGACCGGCTCTCCGCTTTGTCCGCCGGGATTGAGGCGATGCTCGATTTCGCCGAAGAGGATGACGTGTCGCTCGACGCGGCCATGGTGGCGCGGATCAGGAGTGACATGACCGCGCTGGCCGCCACGATGCTGGCGGCGGTCGACCAGCCGCCGGTCGACCGGCTGCATGACGGTATCCGGGTGGTGCTGGCGGGGCCGCCCAATAGCGGCAAGTCGACCCTGCTCAACCTGCTGGTCGAGCGCGAGGCGGCGATCGTCTCGCCGATTGCGGGGACGACGCGCGACCGGATCGAGGCGAGCGTGCTGCGCGGCGGCATCGCCTATGTGCTGACCGACACGGCGGGGCTGGCCGAGGATACCGACGATGTGATCGAGGCGATCGGCGTCACGCGCGCGCAGGAGGCGATCGAGCAGGCCGACATCCTGCTGTGGATGGCCGATGCTCCGCCGCCGCGCGACGATGCGATCTGGCTACACGCGCGCGCCGATCTGCCGGGGCGCGAGGCTTTGCCCGAGGGGCGGGTGTTGGCGGTGCGGCGGGACGACGCGGCGACGGTGGCCATGGTCTGGGACGCGATTGCGGCGCATGCGGCGACCCTGCTCCCGCGCGAGGATGCGCTGGGTTTCAAGCGGCACCAGCAGGATCAATGCCGCCGTGCAGCACAGGCGCTGCTCACCGCTCAGAGCGATGACGTGCTGTTGATTGCGGAGGAACTGCGGGTGGCGCGGCAGGCGCTGGCGGCGGTGCTGGGGGTCAGCGCGACCGAGACGATGCTCGACGCCTTGTTCGGGCGCTTCTGCCTGGGCAAGTGATGTTCCACGTGGAACGTTTTGCCACGGATCGCTTTGACGCTGCGCGCCGCTTGCGATAGGGCGGGGGCATGTTTGATGTCGTAGTGATCGGTGGCGGTCATGCGGGAACCGAGGCCGCCGCAGCGGCCGCGCGCCGGGGCGCGCAGACGGCCCTTTTGTCCTTCGATCGTCATGGCCTGGGCGCCATGTCCTGCAATCCGGCGATCGGCGGATTGGGGAAGGGCCATATTGTGCGTGAGGTCGATGCCTTTGACGGGCTGATCGGTCGCGCGGCGGATCAGGGCGCGATCCACTATCGCATGCTCAACCGGAGCAAGGGGACGGCCGTGCAGGGCCCCCGCGTCCAGGCCGACCGGCGGCGCTATGCCGGGGCGAGCCAGGCAATGCTGGCGGCGCAACCCGGCCTGACGATCGTCGAGGGCGAGGCCGAGGCGCTGGTGCTCGACGGCGACCGGGTGGCGGGCGTGCAGTTGGCGGACGGCTCGGTGCTGGCCTGTCGCGCGGTGGTGCTGGCGACCGGGACCTTCCTGGGCGGACGGCTGTTCCGGGGCGAGGAGCGACATCTGGGCGGCCGTATTGGCGAGCGCGCCGCGACCCGCATGGCCGAGCAGCTGCGTGGCCTGGGCCTGCCGATGGCGCGGATGAAGACCGGCACGCCGCCGCGTCTGGACGGGCGCACCATCGATTGGGCCAGGCTGGACGAGCAGCCGTCCGACACCGATCCCTGGACCATGTCGCCGATGACGGCGGCACGGCCGCTGCCGCAAATCGCCTGTGCGATCACCCGGACGACCGAAGAGACCCATGCGATCATCGCGGCGGCCTTTCACCGCTCGCCGCTGTTCACCGGCGCGATCGAGGCGAACGGCCCGCGCTACTGCCCGTCGATCGAGGACAAGATCAAGCGCTTCGCCGACCGCGACAGCCATCAGATCTTCCTGGAACCGGAGGGGCTGGACGATCCGATCGTCTATCCCAATGGCCTGTCGACCTCGCTGCCGACCGATGTGCAGGCGGCGTTGATCGCCTCCATGCCGGGGCTGGAGCGCGCGGTCATCACGCTGCCCGGCTATGCGGTGGAATATGACCATATCGACCCACGCGCGCTCGATGCGCGGCTGGCGCTGGGGGCGCTTCCCGGCGTGTTCTGTGCGGGACAGATCAACGGTACGACGGGGTATGAGGAAGCAGCGGGGCAGGGGCTGATCGCCGGGCTCAACGCGGCGGCGCTCGCCTGTGAACTGAGCCCCGTCATCCTCGACCGCGCCTCCAGCTATCTGGGCGTGATGATCGACGATCTGGTGTTGCAGGGCGTGACCGAACCCTATCGCATGCTGACCGCGCGCGCCGAATATCGGCTGTCGCTGCGGGCCGACAATGCCGAGACGCGGTTGGGGGACATGGCCGAAGCGGCGGGATGCCTGTCGCCCGAGCGGCTGGCGCATCGGCGGCGGCGGCAGGCGCAGCAGGCGACCCTGCGCGACCGTTTGGCGGTCATCCGCACCGCCTCCGATCTGGCGCGGAGTGGGGCGGCGATCGCGCAGGATGGCGCCCGCCGGTCCGCCTATGAATGGCTGCGCTTCGACGGCGTCACGCTGGCGCATGTCGCGCCCGATGCGGTCGAGGGGTGTGACCCGGCGGTCGTGGCCGAGACGCTGGAGGATGCGCGCTATGCGCCTTATGTCGAGCGTCAGGCCGAAGAGGTGGCGCGGTTGCGCGCCGACGAGCAGATCCTGTTGCCCGCCACGATCGACTATGCCGCCATCCCCGGTCTGTCGCAGGAGATGATCGACCGACTGGGTCTGGCGCGTCCCGCGACGCTGGCCGCCGCATCGCGCATTCGCGGTATCACTCCTGCCGCCTTGTCGGCGGTTCTTCTCCACGCACGAAAGATGGCGGCATGACCGAAGACCAGGCCCGCGACTGGGTCGTCGCGCGTTTCGGGGCGGAAGCCGCCGACCGGATCGACCATTTCCTCAATCTGGTGGTTGTGGAAAACGATCAGCAGAATCTCATCGCGCCTTCGACCATCTCGACCATCTGGTCGCGGCACGCGCTCGACTCGGTACAGCTGATTCCGCTGGCGGATCGGCCCGATGGGCAATGGGTCGATATCGGCACGGGGGGTGGCTTTCCCGGCATGGTCGTGGCGCTGGCCTGGCCGGGCAAGGTTGCGCTGGTCGAGCCTCGCAAGCGCCGCGCCGATTTCCTGCGCGACTGTGCCGAGACGCTGGGGATTGCCGACCGGGTCAGCGTCCATGCCTCCAAGATCGAGGCGGTTGAGATCAAGGCGGATATTATTTCTGCTCGCGCCGTGGCGACAGTCGAAAATCTTTTGCGCGCAGCCGCCCATTGCGGCAAACAGGATACGCGGTGGCTGCTCCCGCGCGGCCGCCTGGACGAGCGCGAAATCAAGACCCTCAAGCGGCACTGGCGCTTCGTGTTTCACGTGGAACATAGCATCACCTCGGCGGACTCGTCGATCGTGATCCTCGACCGAGTAGGGGCCCGATGATCTGCGTTGCCATCGCGAACCAGAAGGGTGGGGTGGGCAAGACCACCAGTGCCATCAATTTAGCGACCGCGCTGGCCGCGACCGGGCTTCATGTCCTGCTGATCGACCTCGATCCGCAAGGCAATGCCTCGACGGGTCTGGGTATTCCCAACAGCCAGCGCATGTTCTCCAGCTATCACGTCCTGCTGGGGGAGGCGCGGATTGACGATGCGGTCGTCCATACCCAGGTGCCGCGTCTCGACGTCGTGCCTGCGACGGTCGACCTGTCGGGGGCCGAGCTGGAGCTGGTCGATTATGAGAATCGCACCCATCGGCTCGATCATGCGATGCGCCGCTCGCAGGGCAATTGGGACATCGTGCTGGTCGACTGCCCGCCCTCGCTGGGGCTGCTGACGATCAATGCGATGGTGGCGTCCGATTCGTTGTTCGTGCCGCTGCAATGCGAGTTCTTTGCGCTGGAGGGTTTGTCGCAGCTTTTGACCACGGTCGAGCGGATACGCGCCCGGTTCAATCCGGGGCTGGCGATTCTTGGCGTGGCTTTGACGATGTTCGACCGGCGCAACCGGCTGACCGATCAGGTGTCGGCGGATGTGCGCGCGGTTTTGGGAGGTGTGGTGTTCGATACGGTGATTCCGCGCAACGTCCGGCTGTCGGAGGCGCCCAGCCATGGACTTCCTGCGTTGATCTATGACCATCGCTGCGTCGGCAGCCAGGCCTATATCGCGCTGGCCCGCGAACTGATCGCGCGCCTGCCGCTGACCACCCAGCCGGGAGCGGCCGCAGCATGAGCACGGAAACGGCCAAGCGCCCGCGTCCCGGCCTCGGGCGCGGACTGGGGGCGTTGCTCGGTGACATTGCGCGCGAGACGCCGATCCAGCCGGGCGATCAGCAGATACCCGGTGGCGTGCGGATGCTGCCCGTGGGGGCCTTGTCGCCGCATCCCGACCAGCCGCGTCGCCATTTCGAGGAAGCCGCGCTCGACGAACTCGCCGCCTCGATCGCGGCGCGCGGGCTGATCCAGCCGATCGTCGTGCGTCCGCATGGCAAGGATTATCAGATCGTCGCGGGCGAGCGCCGCTGGCGCGCGGCGCAGCGTGCCCGGCTGCACGAGGTGCCGGTCGTCGTTCGTGACTTTGACGATGCCCAGACGCTCGAAATTGCGCTGATCGAGAATATCCAGCGTCAGGACCTCAACGCGATCGAAGAGGCGCAGGCCTATCAGCGGCTGGCGGGCGAGTTCGGCCATACCCAGGAGGCGCTGGCCAAGATCGTCCACAAGTCGCGCAGCCATGTCGCCAATCTGCTGCGCCTGCTCGAACTGCCCGAATCGGTGCAGAAGCAGGTCGTCACCGGCGCCCTGTCGATGGGCCATGCCCGCGCGCTGCTGGGGGCGGAGGATGTCGAGGCGCTGGCCGATCAGGTGATCGGACGCGCGCTGAGCGTGCGCGAGACCGAAAAGCTGACCCGCGAGGCCAAGGGCGGCGGGCGCAAGGCGGCGGCGGAGTCGGACAAATCGGGTCCGCGCGGCAACGGGATGGACGCGGCGGATGCGGATATCGCGGCGCTGGAGGGCCAGCTCGCCGATCTGCTGGGCCTGTCGGTGCGGATCGCGCATGGCGAGAAGGGCGGTACGCTGACCCTCAGCTATTCGACGCTCGATCAGCTCGACATGGTATGCCAGCGGCTGACCGGTGAGGGTATTTGAAAGGGGGACGCTGGTCTGTTCCGCAGACAGGCGCAACTCGCTTTTGAATTCTGAATGGGGTGTGGGCCCCGCTTCGCTCAGCTTAAACGGATGTTGGTAAAAAACTCCAAGCCCCGTTCAAGCTGAGCGAAGTCGAAGCCCAAGGGAATCACCCCCGCCGGGCAATGCCCTGTGCGATGATCGTCGCCTCGGCCTCCGCCAGCACGGCACCGGCATTGCCCGGCGCCATCACCGCCCGCTCCGCCGCCCGGATACGGGCCAGTGCGCGCGCCAGCATCGCCGGGGTCCAGCGGCGCAACGCCTTGGCGGTGCGGGCCTCGTCGCGAAAGAAGACGCGGTGGCGCTTCATCACCGCGTCGACCGGCTCGCCCTTGTCGATATCGGCGCGCATTTCGGCCAGCGCGACCAGGCGGCGGGCCAGTGCGCGCAGCCAGGGGATGGGGGAGGCACCACCTTCGTCCAGCAAGGCCAGTTCGCCGCCCAGATCGGCGACGCGGCCCTCGACCACCGCTTCGACCGCATCGCCCATCTCGACCTCGCCCAGATCGGCGCCGATGGCGTCCAGCGCGCCATGGTCGATCTCGCGCGGGCGATCGGGGGCGGCGTCGGCATAGAGGGCGAGTTTCTCCAGCTCGCGGGTCATGACCGAGCGATCGGCTGCGGCGGCATCGACCAGCCGCGCCGCCACGCCCGCCGCCAGCCGTAGCCCCATTTCGCCCGCCATCGTCGTCGCCAGCCGCTCGGCATCCGCCGCCGTGGGGGCGTAACAGCCAAAGGCCATGGCGCGCGGCGATTCCAGCGCCAGCTTGACGATCTTGGCGGTCGTCTTGACCGATGGGGCGATGGCGACGACCGGATTGCCCGCCGATTCCGCTTCGAGCAGCGCGGTGAACGCCGCCAGCCCTTCCTCGCCGACACTGGCGATGCGGATATGCCGGGGTCCGCCGAACAGCGACAGCGCGGCGGCTTCGTCGGTCAGACGGGCGGGATCGCTCTTGAGCGTCGCCGAATCGAGATCGATCCGCTCGGCATCGCGCCCCATCGCATTGGCCAGCAACCGCGCCAGTTCGGCGGCCCCCGCCTCGTCCGGCCCGTGCAACAGATACAGCCGAATGTCGGGCGAGGGGCGGCCCAGCGCCTGGCGAATCTGGTTGGCGCTGGCTTTCAAGAGAGGGGGGCTTTCACAGCGATCGCGCTGTCACGGCCGCGCGGGGGCCATCGCCTCGCCGGGGCGCGACCGGGCATAGGTGGCCAGCCGCGCGACGATTTCGTCCGCGACAATCACCGACAGCCGCTCCAGTGCGGTATTTTCCGCCGCGATGGTGGCATATTCGGACCGGACCACGTCGATCCCGGCATCCGAACCGGCGGTGGCGTCGACCAGCACCGCATTGCTCGTCTGGTCGACCAGTTGATAGCGCGCGCGCAGGATTCGCCGCTCGCGCACCACCGAGTCGTCGCGCCGCACGCCAAGCCCGCGAATCTGGTCGTCCAGCTTCACGTCGAGCCGATAGCGCGCATTCCCGGTCCTACCGCCCAGCCGGTCGTTGAGCGCATTGGCCATCAGCCAGCCCGCCTTCCCCTGAATCGGTGCGACCTCGATCTGCGACAAGGCGGTCGCGACCGAGCCCGAGCCGCCCCCCGCATAAAGCGGATGCAGCCCGCAGCCCGACAGGCCCAGCGTTAGCGCCAGACCGGCGGCGATTTGACAGAAGAGGGGCAGGGGAAGGGGGCGGGTCATGCGACGATGTTCACCAGACGGTCGGGCACCACGATCACCTTCCTGGGCGTTGCGCCGTCGAGCGCGCGGACGATCTTGTCCGACGCCAGCGCGGTCGCTTCGAGAACGTCCTTGGGCAGCCCCTTGGCGACGGTCAGCGTGTCGCGCAGCTTGCCGTTGACCTGTACCGCAACGGTGACCTCGTCCTCGACCAGCAGGCTTTCATCGACCACCGGCCAGGCGGCGTCGGCGATCAGGCCGTCCTGGCCCATCCCGGCCCAGGCTTCCTCGGCCAGATGCGGCACCATCGGCGCAACCAGCAGCATGGTGGTGCGGATCGCCTCGTTACGGGCGGCCGACGGCTTGGCCTTTTCGATCGCGTTGACCAGCTCGTACAGCTTGGCGACCGCCTTGTTGAAGGCCAGCGCCTCGATATCCGCCGCGACGCCCGTGATGGTCTGGTGCAATTTCCGGGAAAGCGCCTTGTCCTCGCCCTCGGCGGCCTCCGAGCCGTCGAACAGACGCCACAAGCGCTGGACGAAGCGCCACGACCCCTCGATGCCCGATTCGGACCAGGGCAGGTCGCGCTCGGGCGGGCTGTCGGACAGCATGAACCAGCGCACCGCGTCCGCACCGTACTGATCCACAATGGGTTCGGGATCGACGGTGTTCTTCTTGGACTTGGACATCTTCTCGACGCGGCCGACGGTGATCGGTTGTCCGGTCGCGATCTCGATGCCGTCGCGAATCTCGCCCGGAGCCAGCCAGCGGCCGTCCGACGACTTATAGCTTTCGTGCGTGACCATGCCCTGCGTGAACAGGCCCGCAAAGGGCTCCGCCACGTCGATCAGGCCGATATGCTTCAACGCACGCGTCCAGAAGCGGGCATAGAGCAGGTGCAGGATCGCATGCTCGACGCCGCCGATATATTGGCCGACCGGCAGCCACTTCTTCACGACCTCGGGATCGAACGGGCGATCCTTGGGCTGGCTGGCGAAGCGGATGAAATACCAGGACGAATCGACGAAGGTGTCGAGCGTGTCGGTCTCGCGCCGGGCGGGCTTGCCGCAATTGGGGCAGTCGACATGCTTCCAGGTCGCATGGCGGTCGAGCGGGTTGCCGGGAACGTCAAAGGTGACGTCCTCGGGCAGCGTCACCGGCAACTGGTTCTTGGGGACCGGCACCGCGCCGCAATCCTCGCAATGGATGATCGGGATCGGCGTGCCCCAGTAACGCTGGCGGCTGACGCCCCAATCGCGCAGGCGGTACACGGTCTGGCCCTGGCCCCAGCCTTCGCTCTCGGCGCGCGCGATGACGGCGGCCTTCGCGGCCTCCACATCCATCCCGTCGAGCGGGCCGGAGTTCACCAGATGGCCGGTGCCGGTATAGGCGGTGTCGCCCTCGAACACCGGCGCGGTCGTGTCGCCATCGGCGACGACGCGGGTGACGGACAGGCCGTATTTGCGCGCGAAATCCAGGTCGCGCTGGTCATGCGCGGGCACGCCCATGACCGCGCCCGTGCCATAGTCCATCAACACAAAGTTCGCGATATAGACGGGCAGCGTCCAGCCGGAGTCGAACGGGTGCAGCACCTCGTACCCCGTGTTGAAACCGAGCTTTTCCTGGGTTTCCAGTTCCGCTGCCGTCGTGCCGCCAGCCTTGCAGCGTTCGATGAATGCAGCGGCGTCGGGATTCCATTGGGCTACTTCGCGCGCGATCGGGTGATCCGCCGCGATGGCGACAAAGCTCGCCCCGAAGATGGTGTCGGGGCGGGTCGAATAGACCTCAATGGCTTCGGCCAACGGCGTGAGCGGCGCAAAGCGGAACTGAAGGCCCTTGCTGCGGCCGATCCAGTTCTCCTGCATCAGCTTCACCTTGTCGGGCCAATGCTCGAGGGTGGTGAGGCCCTCCAGCAGCTCGTCGGCGAAGTCGGTGATCTTGAGGAACCACTGGTTCAGCTTGCGCTTCTCGACCAGCGCGCCTGAACGCCAGCCGCGTCCGTCGATCACCTGTTCGTTGGCGAGCACGGTCATGTCGACCGGGTCCCAGTTGACCGCCGATTCCTTGCGATAGACCAGGCCGCCCGCATACAGGTCGAGGAACAGCGCCTGCTCATGCCCGTAATAATCGGGCTCGCAGGTCGCAATCTCGCGCGTCCAGTCGAGCGCGAAGCCCAGCCGCTTCAGCTGCGCCTTCATCGTCGCGATATTGTCGCGGGTCCAGCCGCCCGGATGGACGCCCTTTTCCATCGCGGCATTCTCGGCGGGCATGCCGAACGCGTCCCAGCCCATCGGGTGGAGCACCTCATGCCCGATCATCCGCCGATAGCGCGCCAGCACGTCGCCCATCGTATAGTTGCGGACATGCCCCATATGGATGCGCCCCGAAGGATAGGGAAACATCTCAAGGACATAGCTACGTGGCTTGGGGCTGTGATCGTCGGCGGCGAAGGTGCGCCGCTCCTCCCAGATCCGCTGCCAGGTCGAATCCGATTTCAGGGCGTTGAAACGCGAGGCCATTCTTCTCGTCTTTTATCAGTTCGTGATCGACGCACGGCGCAGGTCGCGCGCCTTGGTCAGGATGATGTCTTCCAGCTTCTGGATGGTCGCGGCCTGGACGGGCGCCTCGACCCACTGGCCGCCGCGGTTCACCTCGCGCAGCGCGGTGACACGCAGCGCGTCGGCGCGCAGATCCTGGTCGAGGATGGTGACGGTGACCTTCATCCGCTCGGTGGGGACCTGCGGGTTGATATACCAGTCGGTGACGATCACGCCGCCGTTCGAGTCGGTTTCGGCCAGCGGCATGAAGCTGAGCGTGTCGAGGCTGGCGCGCCACAGATAGGAATTGACGCCGATCGTCGTGACCTTCGACGCGGCCAGATCGGCCTGCGGGCGATCCTTCTTGCCGGCACAGGCGCCGAGCGACAGGGCGGCGATAACCGCGAACGCGGTGGCGGAACGGCGAAGCATCGGCATTGTCCTGACTGGGAATAAGGGTTGGCTATAGCCTCTACAGGGGCCCCGCCACCCCGGCAAGCGCCCGGACGATGGGCGGCGTTTCCCCGATTCTGTGGATCGTGCGCAACAGTCGGACAAGATTCGCCCATGGGGGCGTAACAATGGGATCGCTCACCTGCCTTTTCATGTTAGGACGATCCCTACAAAGGGGTTTCCATAAAGGGGTGGACCGTGTCGTTCGGGCGTGTGGTGATCGGAATTGCTATCGGGGCGCTCGCCGCCACGACGGCTCTGGTCGCGCCCGCCATCGGTGCGGTGGAGCAGGGGGGCAAGCCCATCAAGCGCAGCCTGTCGCTGCGCGCCAGCGGCGGCTTCACGCCGGCGGCGGCCGATCCCCGGCTGGCGGCGCTGTTCGCCAAGAGCGGGCTCGACGCGGGCGACCTGCGCTTCACCCCGGCGGAAAGCCAGCGCGGCGTCAGCCGTGCGGTGACCGTCGCGGTGCGTGCCCGGACCAGCCGCACCAATGACGAGCGGATCGCCGCCAACACCGCGCCGACGGTCGGCCTGGCGCCGATCTCCTACAATCTGGGCGTCGCGGTTGGCTGGAAGCGGCTGGCGGTGTCGGGTGACGTGACTCGGGTCGACCTGGCGGGCATGCCGGGGAGCCGCGAGACCGCCGATGTCGCGGTCAGCTATACCGCGAATCGCTTCACCGGCCGGGTGAAGGCATCGACCGATCGCCCGATCGACGCGACGGCCAAGCTGGTCGACATGCCGTCCAGCTATTCGCTCGACATGGGCGGGTCCTATTCGCTGACGCGCAATCTCGATGTGACGGCGGGCGTTCGCTATCGCTCGGATCGTGAGCGTCTGGCGCGACTCGACGATGATCGCCGCAACAGCCAGGCGGTGTATCTGGGAACGGCCTTCCGCTTCTAAGCGCGAACCGCTTGGTAGCGAGCGGTTCCGAGGCGTCTCTCTAGGTCTGACCGGCTCGCGCGCTCGCGAAGCGAGCGCCCACCCCTCACCCAGCTCCGACTAAGCCTTTGCTACGCAAAGACCAAGTCTGCGCAACCCTCTCCCCTCTACGAGGGGCGAGGGAAGGATAGGCAGCGCTGAATGGTGATCGGCCTTTGTTCGTCATCCCAGCGAAGGCTGGGATCTTCAGATTGGCTGGCCCGTCGACGCTTCGGACGACGCGTTATTCTCTGTCCTACTCTCTGCGTTCTCCGCGCCTCTGCGCGAACCAAATCTGAAAGCCACAATGGATCATCGCCAAAGATCCCAGCCTTCGCAGGGATGACGATCATGTGGTGAACGGACTTGCTGCGTTAAACCGCAACCCAGGCATCGATCGCGGCCCAGCCCTCGAATCGCCCGCGCAACCGGCGGAAGCGTTTCGCGGTCATCCCGCCCAGCGCGATTCGGGGAAGGTCCAGCCCCCGCCCGATCCGCGCGGCGCGTAGCAAACCCAGACTCGGCGCGCCGGGATGCGAGCGGGTGGGGAATAGCGGCGATACGAACAGCAGGTCGGCCCCGGCCTTCCATCCCGCGACCGCCTCCGCCCGGTCATGCGCGGGCCAGCTCCGCAGACCCGTACCCCGGCCGTGCTTGTGTACTCCGTCGCCGGGCAGGCCACCGCCCGCCACCAGCAGGAGCAGCCGCCGCGCGCGCGCGACTCGGAACACCCGCCGGTGAATCGCCCGCCGCGCGGCCGGGGGCGTGGCATGGTGGCGAAAGACCACCCCCGATCCCGGCGGCAGCCGCCGCAAGGCGGACCACAGCCCGTCCCCCAATCGCTCGTCGGTCATCAGCCATGTCTCGGGGTATCGGTCGGCCATTGCGGGCACTATAGCGCGGGGCATGACCGACGACAGCGTTTCCCGCCTCTCCACCGTCTCCACCCAGCTCCAGCGTGCCGCGAAGCTGGGCGATCACCCCAGCCCGACGCTGATCGCGGTGTCCAAGACGCATGATGCCGACACGATCCGCCCGCTGCTGGATGCTGGCCACCGTGTCTTCGGCGAGAATCGCGTGCAGGAGGCGGCGGCCAAATGGCCCACGCTGCGCGACGATTATGCGGGCGTCGAACTCCATCTGATCGGCCAGCTCCAGTCGAACAAGGCCGGTGACGCGGTCGCGCTGTTCGATGCGATCCACACCGTCGACCGCCCCTCGCTGATCGCCGCGCTGGCCGAGGCGATGGACAAGAGCGGGCGGCGGCCCGATTGTTTCCTTCAGGTCAATATCGGCGAGGAGGAGCAGAAGGGCGGCTGCACCATCGCGGAGGCCCCCGCCATGCTGGAGACGGCGCGCGCCGCCGGGTTGCCGATCGTCGGGTTGATGGCGATCCCGCCGCACGGGCTGGACGCCGCGCCCTATTTCGCGCTGCTCGCCAAGATGGCACGCGAGCTGGGGCTGGCGAAGCTCAGCATGGGCATGTCCGAGGATTATGAGGTCGCCGCGATGCTGGGCGCCACCCATGTCCGGGTCGGTAGCGCGCTGTTCGGAGCACGCGGATGAGCCGCTTCGCCGCACTGCTGTTCGATTTCGACGGCGTCCTGATCGACAGCGAATATGAGGGCAATCGCCACCTCGCCGAATGGCTGACCGCCAATGGCCACCCGCATACGCCCGAAGAGGCGATGCACCATTATATGGGGCTGGCGGGGAAGGACTTCGTCGCGACGATCGAGGCGCGGATCGGCCACACGCTGCCCGAGGCTTTTTACGAAGCGCGCCGCGTCGAGGATGTCCGTGCGATGGAAGAGGGCGTGGCGGCGATCGCGGGGGCGGTCGATTTCGTCCGCTCGCTGCCCGCCGATTTCCCACGCGCGGTGGTGTCGTCCAGCCCGACCGTCTGGCTCGACCGGCACTTGCGCCATCTGGGCCTGCGCGAGGCGTTCGGCGAGCATGTCTATAGCGGGCGCGAGCATGTGACGCGCGGCAAGCCCGCGCCCGACCTGTATCTCTTTGCCGCCGACCGGCTGGGCGTGCGGATCGAGGATTGCGCGATCCTGGAGGACTCCCCCGTCGGTGCGACCGGCGCGGTGGCCAGCGGCGGCCATGTCATCGGCATGTGCATGGGGACGCATTGCGGCATCGGCCACGACCAGCGGCTGCGCGAGATCGGCGTCGCGGCGATCGCGCAGGATTATGCCGATGTGCGGCGCGAACTGGGGTTCTGAACGCCCAAGGCTCCGATCAGCCTGAGCGAAGTCGAAGGCCACGGGAATGACCCCTGTGGCTGAGCACAGGGCGTGCACTTCGACTTCGCTCAGTGCGAACGCAGGATAGGCAGAGCGTTAAAGCTGGTGCCCGGTCCGGTCGCGCTTGGTCGCCAGATAGCGTTCGTTGTGCGGATTGGGCGGCAGGCTGTGCGCGACGCGCTCGACCACGCGCACCCCCGCCGCCTCCAGCCCCGCGACCTTGGCCGGATTGTTGGTCAGCAGCCGCACCTGGTCCTGCCCCATCAGGGTCAGCATCCGCGCCGCCACCCCGAAATCGCGCGCGTCGATGGCAAAGCCCAGGCGGGTATTGGCGTCGACCGTGTCGAAACCCTGATCCTGAAGCTGATAGGCGCGCAGCTTGTTGACCAGACCGATCCCGCGCCCTTCCTGCCGCAGATAGAGCAGGATGCCCCAGCCTGCCTCGGCAATGGCCTGGATCGCGGCATGGAGCTGCGGCCCGCAATCGCATTTCAGGCTGCCCAGCACGTCGCCGGTCAGGCATTCGCTGTGCAGCCGCACCAAAGGCGGTTGTCCATTGGGCTGGCCGATCTGCAAGGCGACATGCTCGCCCGCCGCATGGGGCGAACGAAAGGCGACGATCTCTGCATTTTCCGCGCCCGCGACGGGCAGCCGCGCGCGGGTGGCGATGGCCAGCGCCTCGGCATTTTCATGCGCGGCGATATCGGCGAGCGACAGCTCGGCCTCGACCCCGGTCCCGCCGACGAAGAAGGCGGGCAGCATCCCTGCGATGCGCGCGAATCGCACCGCCGCGGCCGCGAGCGCCGGATCGGGCAGGGGCAGCGCGCGATAGGGGCCCTTGAGCGGCGTCGCGAGGTCGAACTGCGGATCGGCGAGCGCGGTGGCGGCGGCGAAGTCGATCCACGGCGCGCGCTCGACCAGCACGGCGGCGTCGGGATCGGCGGCGTCGAGCTGGTTGGTCAGCTTCAACGTCGCGGCCCGCCCCGCCGAGATCAGCACCGGCGCGCGGGCCTCCGGATCGAAGGCGGCCAGCCGCAACGGATCGGCCGTCTCGACCGCGAGCAGCGGCTGGCCCGCGATCGCGATCGGCCAGCCCCGGCGCAGCGCATCGATCGCGCGTGCGGCGGCCTTGGCATCAGCGCTCAAAAATCGAATTCCGTCATGATCGGGATATGGTCGGAGGGCTTCAGCCAGCTGCGGCACCCCTCGAACACCCGATGCGACACCGCCTTTTCGGCCACGTCGCGCGTCGCCCACATATGGTCCAGCCGCCGCCCGCGATCCGACGCCGCCCAGTCCTTCGCGCGGTAGCTCCACCAGGTATAGAGCCGCTCGGGCGCGGGGACGAAGTGGCGGCCCAGATCGACCCAGTCGTTCGACGCCTGCAACCGCGCCAGCGTCTCGACCTCGATGGGGGTATGGCTGACCACGTCGAGCAGCTGCTTGTGGCTCCACACGTCCGATTCGAGCGGCGCGATGTTGAAGTCGCCGGTCAGGATGGTGGGGCAGTCGAGCTTGCCTGACCAGTCGATCATGCGGCCGAGGAAATCGAGCTTCTGGCCGAATTTCGGATTCACTTCGCGGTCGGGCACGTCGCCGCCCGCCGGGATATAGACATTCTCCAGCCGCACGCCGTTCGGCAGGCGGATGCCGACATGCCGCGCCTCGGCATTGGCCTGCCAGTCGAGGCGGTCGTCCTCGGTGATGGGGACACGGGCCACGATCGCGACGCCGTGGTGCATCCGCTGGCCATGGATGATGATATGCTCATAGCCGAGCGAGCGGAACAGATCGAAGGGGAAGTCGTCGTCGACGACCTTCGTCTCCTGAAGACACAGCACGTCGGGCGCGGCTTCCGTCAGGAATTGCTCGACGATGGCGGCGCGGAAGCGCACCGAATTGATGTTCCAGGAGGCGATTTTCACGAGCGCCGATGTAGCGGGGGCAGGGGGGGGAGACAAGATTACCCGATCCCCCATTCCCCCATTCCTCCCCTGCAAGGGGAGGTGGCAGGCCGGCAGGCCTGACGGAGGGGTGTCACCCTATCGAGAGCGGGACACCCCTCCGACGCGCGATGCGCGCCACCTCCCCTTGCAGGGGAGGAATGGGGGGGCGTCAAAAAGAAAGGCCCCCGCTCCGGGGGCATGGAGCGAGGGCCGACCTAGCGTTCGTCACGCAGGCGGGATGAGGGTGCCTGTCCGAGCAACAGGGGGGAATCTCGAACGCCCCTCAACCGCAAGGCCCTGATAGGACAGGAAACCTGTCGCCTGGATGAATGAAATAGTCCGCGACCGTTCAGTTTCGCGCCGCCGCTCTCCGCGGGTCGTTGAATCGGAACGCCTTGTCGTCCACCGGCACGCCGAAGCGCTGGTTGGACAGGCGAATCGTGGTCCGGTTGTTCTGGCTGTCGAGCGCGACCCAGCCCTGCATCATCAGCCCGCCCGGCGCGGCGGCGTCGCGCGCGAAGACCAGGGTGATCTTGCCATATTCGGGATGCTTGGGGTCGTTCGCCTCGACCGAGAGCAGGCGGGGATCGGCGCTGGGCACGACCTTGGCGTAACGGCCGATGTCGCGGCTGGGGTCGAGCAGCACGCCCAGCGGCGAGTTCTTGATCGGCCAGCGTTGCACCTGCTTGACCGAATAATCGATGAAGGTCAGCGCGCCGCCATCGGCGACGATCAGCAGGGGTACGCCCTTTTCATACTGGAATCGTATCTTGCCCGGCTTCTTCATGGTCAGCGTGCCGGTCAGCACCTTGCCGGCGCGGTCGGTCTGGGTGAAGTCGGCGGTCATCGTCTGCACCGATTGCAGGTGACGCTGCACCGCCGCCAGGTCGCCATTGGCCTGGGCCAGCGCGGGGACGGGGGCGGCGACCATCGCCATGGCGGTCGGCGCCAGCAGGGCGGACGCCACAATCGAACGGATCATCAATACACTCCTTTGGGCACGCCTGTCCTTGCGCGCCGTCTATTGAACGGGTCGTGAATCGCGGGTGTTACAGCGTAAAGGCAGCCTTCAGCCCCAATATGGTGACGTCGTCGGCCTGCGAATAGCCGCCCGGATGGTGGACGAACTGGACGTTGGGCCGCATCTCCAGCCATTCGGCGGGGTGGATGCTGTAATAGACTTCGGCGGCATATTCCGATCCCTGCACCGCGGGCCGGGTGGGATCGAGCCGCTGGCCGTCCGCCACGCGCCCGTTCACATGCGTCCGCGCCACGCCGAAGCCCAGCACGTCGCCGGGCACGGCGGGGACCAGCCCCTTGTAGAACAGGCCCGCCGCGACCTGATTGTCGGTTACGCTGGTCGCACGGTCGGCCTGGGTCGCGTTGAGGAAAACGCTGAGGCCGTTCTCTGCCTTGCCGTCCTTGGTCGCGCCGGTCAGCTGCTGCTGGATGTTAATATAGACGCCGTAGCGGCTGCGCCGCTCCAGCGGGGCCAGGCCGGTGATCGCGATCGGACGACGGTTGACGTCCAGGAAGACGTCCGCCGCATGCGCCGTCGCGACCCAGCCGCCCAGCTTGTACGACCCGATCCGCCCGGCGGTCGGGTTGCGGATCCAGCCGATCTCGGCGGGGACCAGAACGCCGGTCGCGCCCTTGAAATGGCCGATGAAGAAGTCGGTATCCAGGTTGCGCGGATTGATCTCATAGACCGCGCCCTGGACATACAGGTCGTCGCGCGGTTCGTAGCGCAGCCGCGCGCCCCACTGGCTGACCGGCCAGTTCTGCCAAGTGTCGCCGACCAGATTGCCCGGCTGTGCGCCGCAGAAGCTGAGATTCATGAAATGGCAGGAGAAGATGGCGAAATCCTCGCCCGGATTGGTGCGGCCCAGCTTCAGCTCGAATCGTTCGCCGATTCGCTGCTCGTACCAGAACTGGGTCAGACGCAGCGTCTGGCCGCGACCATAGACCTCCTGCACCTGTTGCAGCGTGCCCAGATTGGCGTCGTCGCTCAGGTTGCGGCCGCGCCGATAGGTGAGGGTGGCCTGGAACGCCCCGCCCTTCAGCCCCATCACCTTTTCCAGATCGAACAGCGCGCCCGCATCGAACTGCCCGGTTTCGCGAAACAGCGTCTTGCGCCCGCCGGTCAGGTTCGCGGCGCTTTCGGAGGCATAGCGCGCGGTGACGGTGATGCCGCGTTCGTTCAGCCGCGTGCGGATCTTGTGCCAGTCGCCGATGATCCCCGGCGGCGGGGTGCGGCGCGTATCGGCGGTGATCGCGGACGGCGCGCTATCGGAGGGGCGGACCGCGCGGCGGCGGGTTGGGATTCGCTGCGTATCGCCGGTGGCGGCATCGGACGTGATGCGCGCGGCGGTGGGGACGGGATCGGTGGTCTGTTGCGGCGACAGCGGGGCCGCGAGCAGCAACGGCGCCCATCCCCAGATCATCGCCATCCTATAGCCCCCCGTTTTCCAAGACTTATCGTTGCGCGGGCCTAACGATCCGGGGGGCAAAAGGTGCCGTAAACGTCAATCCTCCCCGTGTCGGGGAGGATCGGGTCAGCCCTGCTCCGCCGCGCGGACCTGGTCGACATAGTCGCCATATCCTTGCGCCTCCATCTCGCCGAGCGGCACGAAGCGCAGCGAGGCCGAGTTGATGCAGTAGCGCAGGCCGCCGCGATCGCGCGGGCCGTCGGGGAAGACATGGCCCAGATGGCTGTCGCCATGCGCCGAGCGGACCTCGGTGCGGATCATGCCGTGCGTGGTGTCGCGCAGCTCGTTGACATGGGCGGGCTCGATCGGCCGGGTGAAGCTGGGCCAGCCGCAATGCGAATCGAACTTGTCGGCAGAGGCGAACAGCGGCTCGCCCGAGACGATATCGACATACAGGCCCGGCTCGCGGGTGTGGAGATATTCGCCGGTGCCGGGGCGCTCGGTGCCGCTCTGCTGGGTCACATAATATTGCTCGGGGGTCAGCCTGGCCAGGGCTTCCTCGGTCTTGGCGTAACGGGTGTCGGTCATGGCGTGTCCTTTCCCAAAGATTCAGGCGACGGCAGGTTCGGCGGCCAGGATCTGGCGCAGCGCCTGCTCGAAGGATTCGGGCGGCTGTCCGCCCGAGATGAGATAGCGGTTGTCGATCACGATGGCGGGCACCGACTGGATGCCGCGCCCCTGCCACAGCCGCTCCGCCTCGCGCACCTCGGCGGCATAGCGGTCGGAGGCCAGGATCGCGCGCGCCTCGTCCTCGGGCAGACCGGCACGGACGGCGGCGGCGGCCAGGATCTCGCGATCCGAAATATCCTGTCCCTGCGTGAAATAGCTGTCGAACAGCGCGTGCTTCAGCGCAGCCTGTCGCCCTTCGATCCCCGCCCAGTGGAGCAGGCGGTGCGCATCGAAGCTGTTATAGATTCGCGACGTGTCGCCCATCGCCATGGTGAAGCCCACCGCCGCCGCGCGCTCGCGAATCGTCGCGCGGTTGGCCGCCGACTGTTCGGGGGTGGCGCCATATTTGCGGCCGATATGCTCGACGATATTCTCGCCCTCGGGCGCCATGGCGGGATTCAGCTCGAACGGCTGGAAGTGCAGATCGACATCCACCGCCGCGCCCGACGAGTCCGCCAGCTGCTCCAGCGCGATCTCCAGCCCGCGCAGGCCGATGATGCACCAGGGGCAGGAGATGTCGGAGACGAAATCGATCCGGATGGGGCGGGGCATGGGCGGTCCTGATGGCGGGCGGGAAGGGCCCTTATGTGGGGATGCCGTCCGGCTTCGGAAGGGGGGCGGAACGCAAAGCCCCCGGCGGGTCTTTGCCATCGACGGGTCGCAGCCGCTACGACACCGGCCTGCTCCAAGGAGATGACTGCATGACCAAGACAGCCCTTATCACCGGCGCCACCGCCGGAATCGGCGCCAGCGCCGCGCGTGCGTTCGTCGCGAGCGGCTGGCGGGTGATCGGCACCGGGCGCCGGGCGGACCGGCTCCAGGCGCTGGCGGAGGAACTGGGCGGGGCCTTCCATCCGCTCGCCTTCGACATCACCGACGAGGCGGCGCTCGACGCCGCGCTGGGCGACCTGCCGCCTGACTTCGCCGGGATCGACCTGCTGATCAACAATGCCGGGCTGGCGCTGGGCACGAAGCCCGCCCAGGACAGCGACCTGGCCCAGTGGCGGACGATGATCGCGACCAATATCGACGGGCTGATCACCATCACCCATCGGCTGCTCCCCCGGCTGATCGAGCGGCGCGGGGGGATCATCAACCTGTCCTCGGTGGCGGCGAACTATCCCTATACCGGCGGCAACGTTTACGGCGGGACCAAGGCGTTCGTGAAGCAATTCTCGCTCAACCTGCGCGCCGACCTCCATGGCAAGGGGGTGCGCGTCACCTCGATCGAGCCGGGCATGGTCGAGACCGAGTTCACCACGGTCCGCACCGGCGGCGACCAGGCGGCATCGGACGCGCTCTATGCCGGGTCCAACCCGATGACGGGCGAGGACATCGCCGCGACATTGCTCTGGGTCGCCGAATTGCCGCCGCATCTCAACATCAACCGGCTGGAGCTGATGCCGGTCAGCCAGTCCTTTGCGGGCTTCCAGGTCGCGCGCGAGAGCTGATCACAATGGCCGGTGCATGACCAGCGCCTCCACCGGCCCCAGCGCCGGGTGCCGGAACGCCCCCGGCACCCGGCCGACCGTGGCAAAGCCCAGCGCGGTCCACAGATGCACGGCGGCGGCGTTGCTGGCCACCACGAAGTTGAACTGCATCGCGGTGAAGCCGCGCGCGCGGGCTTCGTCAAAGGAATGGAGCGCCATCGCCCGCGCGACGCCTTTGCCGCGCGCGGCCGGGGTGGTCATATAGCCCGCATTGGCGACATGATCCCCGCCGCCCGCCTGATTGGCGCGCAGATAATAGGTGCCGAGGATCGCACCATCCTCCTCCGCGACGAAGACCGTCTTGTCCGCGCCGAACCAGTAAGCGAGCGCGGCCTCCTCGGACATGGCGGGGTCGAGCGCATAGGTTTCGCCCGCGCGGATCACCGGCAGGATGATCGCGGCGATGGCGGGGGCGTCGGTGCGGGTGGCGGGGCGAATCGGCATGGGGCGGATCTAAGGCCGAATGACGATCAGGTCGCGCGATATGGCGGCCATGGTCCCCGAACGAGCGAAGGAGCCGCTTTCGACCGCTGAACGTCGCGACAGATTGGCGCTTCGATGCAAGGGGCGACATGCAGATGATGTGAGATTTTATGGTATCGTCGCTGACGACAAAGGCGATCTCTTCCGAGAGATCGCTGGAGCGGGCGAAGGGATTCGAACCCTCGACCCCAACCTTGGCAAGGTTGTGCTCTACCCCTGAGCTACGCCCGCTCTGGCGTTCCGAACCGGCTGACCGGCTGGGGTGAGGCGGGCTATTAGATGTGGGTTTCGAATCCGGCAAGCACTTTTTTCAATTTTTTTACGGCTGGCGACTCCGTCAACAGAACATTACAAGAACATATATGGAGGAGCCCTTTGCCCTGATCGATCGTCTGCGCCGCGCGGCCGCGCTGGTGGAGCAGGCGCGTGACGGCGAAGAGGGGAATGGAAAAGGCGCGCCGCCCCGGCTGGCGCGGGCGCAACTCCATGAGGTTCATGCGCTTTCCCAGGAATCGGCGGCCAGCGGCGCGGGGTTCGCGATCGGATGCGTGCTGGCCGGCGCGGCGCGGCCGATCCTGTGGCTGCGCACCGAGGCGGCGGAGCGGCAGGGCGGGCGACTCCACGGGCCGGGGCTGATCGCGATGGGGCTCGACCCCGCCGAACTGGTCGTGGTGGTGGTCGCCGACGATGCCGCGCTGCTCCGCGCCGCCGCCGATGGCGCACGCTGTCCGGGGCTGGGCAGCGTCATCGCCGAGGGCTGGGGGGCGATGCGCGGGCTCGACCTCACCGCCTCGCGCCGGTTGATGCTGGCCGCCGAAGCCTCGGGCGTGATGATGATCCTGTTGCGGGTGGGCGGGCAGGTCGTGCCCAGCGCCGCCGCGACCCGCTGGTCGGTCGCGCCCGCCCCGTCGCGCGCGCTCGCCGCCGATGCGCCGGGGGCGCCCGCCTATGATCTGGAATTGCTGCGCCGACGGGGAGGGCCCGCGGGCGCCCGGTGGCGCGTGGAGTGGAACCGTGACACGCAGAGCTTCGATCCCGCGCCGCTATCTGGCCCTCGTCTTCCCCTGGTTGCCGATCGAGCGGTTGCGGGCACGCCGCCCGCACCTGTTCGTGGCGCGGGATGACGCGCCGATCGCCTTTGCCGAATCGGTGGGCGGGGCGATGCGCCTGGCCGCGCTCGACCCGGCGGCGGTGGCGGCGGGGCTGTCGGTCGGGCTGACGCTGGCCGATGCGCGCGCGCGGGTGCCCGAGGTCGAGGTGTATCCCTATGATCCGGCGGCGGACGCCGACTGGCTGGAACGGCTGGCCGAGGGCGCGCGGCGGTACAGCCCGGCGGTGGCGCTCGACCCGCCACAGGGGCTGGTGCTCGATTCGGGCGGAGCGGACCATCTGTTCGGCGGCGAGCGCGGGCTGGCCGAGGATATCGAGACGCGGATGGCCAGGCGCGGCCTCACCGTCCGGCTGGCTTATGGCGACACGCCCGAGGCGGCGCGCGCGCTGGCGCGGCATGCGGGGGCGCCCGCCCCGGACGAGATGGGCGCGATCCGCCGCCTGCCCGTCGCCGCGCTGGAGCTGGACGAGGATGGCTGTGCGGCGCTGGTCGCGGCGGGGCTGAAGTCGGTCGGCGATGTGCTGGCGCGGCCGATGGCGACGATCGCCGCGCGATTCGGGCGCGAGGCGGCCACCGCGCTCCGGCGGCTGACCGGCGAGGAGGACAGCCCGCTGACCCCGCGCGTCGTCGCGACTCCCATCGCGGTGGAGCGCCGCTTTGCCGAGCCGGTGGCGCGGACCGAGCATATGCTGGCGGTGCTGGAGGAACTAGCGGGAGAGGCGGCGCGCGCGCTGGAAGAGCGGCACGAGGGCGGCCGCCGCTGGGACGCGCGGCTGTTTCGTGCCGATGGCGAGGTGCAGGCCTTGCGCGTCGAGACGGGGCAACCGACGCGCGACCCGGCGGTGCTGCTGCGGCTGTTCCGCGAGCGGATCGAGGCGCTGGCCGATCCGCTCGACCCCGGTTTCGGCTATGACCTGATCCGGCTGGACGTGGGGCTGGCCGAAAAGCTGGACGCGGTGCAGTTGCGGCTGGAGGGGGGCGAGGCCAGGACCGAGGCGGTCGCCGCGCTGATCGACCGGCTGGGCACAAGGCTTGGGCGCGAGCGGGTGCGGCGAATCCATCCGCGCGACAGCCATATGCCCGAACAGGCCGAATTGCTGCTCCCCGCGACCGACCCGACACCCAGGGCCGAATGGACCCGGCCCGAGCCGGGCGAGCCGCCGTCGCGCCCCATCCACCTGTTCGATCCGCCCCAGCCGATCGAGTCGCTCGCCGCCGAAACGCCCGACGGCCCGCCCGCGCGCTTTCGCTGGCGGCGCAAGCTGCACGACGTGGCGCGCGCGGAAGGGCCCGAGCGGATCGCGGGCGAATGGTGGCGCCGCGCCGACATGGCGCCGCCGACCCGCGACTATTACCGGGTGGAGGATGTACGCGGGCGGCGCTTCTGGATCTTCCGCCACGGCCTCTACAGCGAGACCGAGCGGCCGCGCTGGTATGTGCACGGGCTGTTCGCATGAGGAGCCCCATTCCAATTCCTCCCCTGCAAGGGGAGGTGGCAGCGCATAGCGCTGACGGAGGGGTGTCGCGCTGTCGAGAAGAACGATATTTCTGTAACTTACCGTCCCGGCGAAGGCCGGGATCCAGTTGGGGTGACGTCGGCCCATCATTCCCATCGGTGCGCCACTGGACCCCGGCCTTCGCCGGGGTGGGGGGTGTGGGGCAGGGAAGGTCGAGTTTCGCCACGATCCCGCCAGCACGGGCAGAACGGTAAATGCCCGCCTTCGCCGAACTGGTCGCGGCGACGCATTATTCCTTTCTCGACGGGGCGAGTCCGGCCGAGGATATGGTCGCGCAGGCCCATGCGTTGAAGCTGGCTGGCATCGGCATTGTGGATCGCAACACCGTCGCTGGAGTCGTGCGCGCGCTCAAAGCCTGGCGAAAGGCCTGCGCGTCAGCGACGGAGATCGGCGGATCCCCGCCACCGACCCTGGTCGTCGGCGCGCGGCTGGTCTTTGCGGACGGCACGCCCGACATCGTCGCCTATCCGGTCGATCGCACCGGCTGGGGGCGGCTGACCCGGTTGCTGACGCTGGGCAACAAGCGCGCGAGGAAAGGCGGCTGCATCCTGGGGCTGGGCGATCTGGTCCGTCATGCCGAGGATCTGCTGCTGATCGCGCTGCCGGAATCCTCCGCGCGCCCCTGCGAGCCGATGCCGGATGCAATGCTGCCGCCCCGGCGTGCCGATCCGGGGCTGGCGGCGACGCTCGACAGGCTGGTCGCGGCGGCGCCGGGGCGGGTGTGGCTGGGCGTGACCATGCCGAGAGGGGGCGCGGACCGGCGGCGGCTGGTGGCGCAGGCGGCGCTGGCCGAGGCGCGGGGCGTGCCCCTGCTCGCCACCGCCGATGCGCTGTTCGCCGAACCCGCCGACCGACCGGTACAGGATATACTGACCTGCATCCGCGAAGGCCTGACCATCCGCACCGGCGGACGGCGGCTGGCGGCCAATGCCGAGCGGCACCTGAAGCCCGCCGCCGAAATGGCACGGCTCTTCGCCGACCGGCCGGGGGCGGTGGACGAGAGTATCGCGATCCTCGACCGGATCACATTCCGGTTGGAGCACCTGTCCTACGACTATCCGCATGAGCCGGTGCCCGAAGGGTGGGAGGCACAGGACTGGCTGGACGAACTGGTCCGGCGGGAGGCCGCCGCGCGGTTCCCCGAGGGCGTTCCGGCCCGGTTGCGGGATACGCTGGACATGGAACTCGCGCTGATCCGCGAGCGCCAATATGCGCATTACTTCCTGACCGTGCATGACGTGGTGAGCCATGCGCGCGGCTTGAAGCCGCCGATCCTCTGCCAGGGACGCGGCTCGGCGGCCAATTCGGCGGTGTGCTGGATATTGGGCGTCACCTCGGTCGATCCAACCCGGCATGACCTGCTCTTCTCGCGCTTCGTATCGGCCGAGCGAGGCGAGCCGCCCGATATCGACATCGATTTCGAACATGAGCGGCGCGAGGAGGTGATCGAGTATATCTACAACCGCTATGGCCGCCACCGCGCCGCCATCGCCGCGACCGTCATCCATTATCGCCCGCGCAGCACGGTGCGCGAGGTCGGCCGCGCGCTGGGCCTGAGCGAGGATGTGACGCAAAGGCTGACCAGCACCGTCTGGGGCAGCTTTTCCAGACAGTTCGAGGAAAAGCGGTTCCACGAAACCGGCTTTTCGCCCGACAATCCGGAGATCGCGCGGCTGCGCACGCTGGTCGACCGGCTGCTGGGGGCCCCGCGGCATCTGTCGCAGCATGTCGGCGGCTTCGTGCTGACGCAAGGAAGGCTCGATGAGACGGTGCCGATCCATAACGGCGCGATGGAGGGGCGGACCTTCATCGAATGGGACAAGGACGATATCGACGAGCTGAAGATCATGAAGGTCGACATATTGGCGCTCGGCATGCTGACCTGCATCCGCAAGGCGTTCGACCTGATGGAGGCCAACGGGATGCCGCGCCCCGACCTCACCGATCTGGCGCAGGAGGAGGATGATCGCGTCTACGCGATGCTGCAAAAGGGGGACAGCATCGGCGTGTTCCAGGTGGAAAGCCGCGCCCAGATCAACATGCTGCCCCGGTTGAAGCCGAAGGAATTCTACGACCTGGTAGTACAGGTCGCGATCGTCCGGCCGGGGCCGATCGAGGGGGACATGGTCCATCCCTATCTGCGCCGCCGGGCGGGCAAGGAGCCGGTCAGCTATCCTTCCCCGACCAAAGGCCCGGCGGACGAATTGCGGACGCTGCTCGGCAAGACCTATGGCGTGCCGCTGTTCCAGGAACAGGCGATGAAGCTGGCCATCACGGCAGCGGGATTCACGCCGGACGAGGCCAATGGCCTGCGCCGTGCCATGGCGACGTTCCGCAATGTCGGGACCATCAAGGGTTTCCGCGAGAAGATGATCGGCGGCATGGTCCGGCGCGGATACGAACCCGACTTCGCCGAACGCTGTTTCAAGCAGATCGAGGGCTTCGGCTCCTATGGCTTTCCCGAAAGCCATGCGCTGTCCTTTGCGCGGCTGGTCTATGTTTCGGCCTGGCTGAAATGCCATCAGCCCGCGATCTTCACCTGCGCGCTGCTCAACGCCCAGCCCATGGGATTCTATGCCCCCGCCCAGCTCGTCCGCGATGCGCGCGAGAACGGGAAGGTCGAGGTGCGGCCGGTCGATGTGAATCACAGCGGCTGGGACAATCGGCTGGAGCGGCGCGCGGACGGTCGCTTCGCGCTGCGGCTGGGCTTTCGCCAATTGGATGCGTTTCGCGAGGATTGGGGCAATGCCATCGCCACCCACGCCCCTTATGAATCCATCGAATCCGTCGCGATCCGCGCGCAGCTTCCCCGTCGTGCGCTCGACCTGCTGGCACAGGGGGACGCCTATCGCTCGCTGGGGCAGGGGCGGCGCGAGGGGCAGTGGGAGGCGCGGCGGATGAAGGCGGCGCAACTGCCGCTGTTCGCCGCGATGCACGCCCCCGAAATGGCCGCCGAGCCGGAGGTGACGCTGCCGCCGATGACGCTGTCCGAACAGGTCAGCGCCGATTACCGCGCGACCCGGTTGTCGCTGAAGGGGCATCCGATGGCGTTCCTGCGCGCCGAACTGGCGGCGGAGGGGGTGTTGTCCGCCGCCGACCTCCGTAATCTGCGCGACGGGCGGCGGGCGAAGGTGGCGGGGGTGGTGCTGGTCCGCCAGCGGCCGGGCAAGGGCAATGCGATCTTCGTCACGATCGAGGACGAGACGGGAATCGTCAACGCGCTGCTCTGGGCGCGCGATTTCGAGGCAAATCGGCGCGCGGTTATGGCCTCGCGGCTGATGCTGCTCCACGGCGTGGTCCAGCGCAGCGAGGAGGGCGTCGTCCATCTGATGACCGCCGGTGTCGAGGATCGCAGCGCGATGCTCGCCCGGCTGGAGGATGTGCCCGCCGCGCCGACCCGCTCGCCCGATCCGCGCGGGCCGGTCGCGCCGCGCGGGGTGCATCCGCGCGACGTCCGCCTGCTCCCCCGCTCGCGCGATTTTCATTGAAGGCGGCAATTTCTGCGACGGCGACCCGCCGAAGGACTTGTGCCCACCCCCCGCCATGCCATATTTTACCTCATCATGGCCCTGAACAACGATCTCCTCACCCCGCCTTCGGGGATGACCGGCAATGGGCCGGGGCGCGGGCCCGGCCAGGGGCCCGATCATGGCGACGATGACGGTTCCGGCCTGGGCGTCGCGACCCGTACCCGCGCGCGGACCAAGCAGCCGACGCCGTACCGGGTGCTGATGCTCAACGACGACTATACCCCGATGGAATTCGTCGTGCTGTGCCTTCAGCGGTTTTTCCGGATGAGCATGGACGATGCGACCCGCGTGATGCTGCACGTGCACCAGCGCGGGGTCGGGGTGTGCGGCGTCTTCTCCTACGAAGTCGCCGAGACGAAGGTGGCGCAGGTCATCGACTTCGCGCGCGCCAACCAGCATCCGCTTCAGTGCACGCTCGAAAAGGCGTGACCATTCGCGGGTGAGGGGGATGCCCCCCGCTCGCTATCCCGACGACAGACCGTCCGCCGCCTGCCGACCGGACATCCAGGCGCTCTCCACGCGCGGCGCGATCAGCCAGTCGCCGCACGCCGCCAGCGCGATGTCGGGCCGGACATGCGCGCCCGTCCCGCCCTTGGCAGAGCGGGCATAGCGCCAGCGATGCGCCGCGGCATGGACCGGCGGCGGCAATGATCCCGTCTGCTCCTCGAAAGCGCGCAGCAGCGATGCGGTGACCGAGGCGGCATCGCGCTCCAGATGCCGTCGCGACCAGTCCTCGGTCGCGTGGATCGTCCAGGCCTCGCCGCCGCCATGCCCCGGCTTGGCGGGGTTGCGCGCCGCCCAGTCGATCGGATCGCGAAGGGCGGGCACGTCCGCCACCGACAGCCGCGTGTCGAACCCCAGCATCACCGTCCAGCAGGGCGCCGAAGGGCAGGCGGCGGCGCGCTGCGCCAGTCCGGGGTCGTGCGCGGCGATCAGCGGGCCGACCTGTTCGGCCGGGATCGCCAGCACCAGCGCGTCGAACGGCCCTTCGCAGCCTTCGTCATGGACCAGCGTCCAGCCCGTCGCGTCGCGCGCGACCGATCGAATATGGGTCGACCAGCGGACCGGATGCGCCCCGGCCATATGCGCCGGGATCGTCGCCATGGCGGGCGTGCCGACCCAGGCATCCGCCCCGGCGGCGGGCCAGCGCGCCACGATTCCCGCTTTTTCCCAGTCGGCGACCTGGGCCCTGAAAAGCGGATCGCGCGCGGTCAGATATTGCGCGCCGTAATCGAAGGCGAAGTCGAGCCCTTCGGCGAAAACCGTCTTGCTCGACAGGCGGCCGCCGGGGCGGCGCCCCTTGTCGAACAGCCGGACGTCGCATCCCGCCTCTGCGGCCCGTGCGGCGCAGGATAACCCGGCCATGCCCGCCCCGATGATCGCCATCGATCGCATCGTTGCCATTCTCCATCGCAGCCTGCCCGCTCGCACGGGCTTCGAGCGGTTACGCATCGCGGCCGCAAATGATCCGCATCAGCGGCGCAAGCAACCGGCTTGATCCATGATGATTTTTTAACCGCCGCCGCCCTCGCGAAAGGATCGACCGCTCCATCGCGACGTTGTTGCGCGCGAAGATCGGCGGACTCGTCCGCCGGTCGCGGACGACATGCCGCCGGCGCCATCGCGTGGCGGGGATGGGGACTGACCTTCATCTTGCCAGCATGTCGCTGTGTTTCAGTGATTTTCTTTCCCGCTCCGACACGCATGAGGCCAAGGCATGGAAGACTATAAGACGGTTCTCAAAGGCAAGTGCCCCTTTGGCGGGGACCGGATCGGCGGTGCCTTCACCACCCCGCCGACGCTGGCGGACTGGTATCCCAATCGCCTGCGCGTCGAGCAGCTTCACCGCCATGGCCCGCGCGCCAATCCGCTGGGCGAGGCGTTCGACTATCGCGCCGCCTTTGCCCGGATCGATTTCGAGGCGCTGAAGGCCGAGATCAAGCAGTTCCTGACCAGTTCGGTCGCCTGGTGGCCGTCCGACTATGGCAATTACGGACCGCAGATGATCCGCATGTCCTGGCACTCGGCGGGCAGCTATCGCATCGCCGACGGACGCGGCGGCGCGGGCGAGGCGATGCAGCGTTTCGCGCCGATCAACAGCTGGTGGGACAATGGCAATGTCGACAAGTCGCGTCGCCTGCTCTGGCCGATCAAGCAGAAATATGGCGCGGCGCTGTCCTGGGCCGATCTGATCGTCCTGACCGGCAATTGCGCGCTCGAGATCATGGGGCTGCCCACCTATGGGTTCGGCGGCGGGCGCGAGGATGCGTGGGAGGCCGACGATGCGGCCTATTGGGGGCCGGAGGTCTTCGACATGACCCAGGTCGATTCGTTCGACGAGATGGTCAATCGCGACAAGCGGTGGCGCGGGGAGAATGGCGACGCCGATTACGACCTGGAACAGCCGCTTGCCGCCTCGCACCAGTCGCTCATCTATGTGAACCCCGAAGGCCCCTATGCGAACGGCGATCCGATGGCCTCGGCGCGCGACATCCGCATCACCTTCACCCGGATGGCGATGAACGACGAGGAGACGGTGGCGCTGATCGCGGGCGGCCATGCCTTCGGCAAGAGCCATGGCATGGTGAAGGCCGACCGGATCGGCGCGCCGCCCGAAATCGCCCCGATCGAGGAGATGGGGCTGGGCTGGCACAATCCCGAAGGCACCGGCAATGCCGAGTTCACGATGACCAACGGCATCGAGGGCAGCTGGACCCAGAACCCGACCCAGTGGGACAACAGCTATCTGGA
>Ga0308172_1000618_pt1 | contig 39350 bp, 40 predicted proteins | sample PhyGR2_FD_202134 | JGI IMG/M metagenome (GOLD analysis project Ga0308172, IMG submission 202134) | Phyllosphere microbial communities from UC Gill Tract Community Farm, Albany, California, United States - DLSLSG.R2 | ecosystem: Host-associated > Plants > Phyllosphere > Unclassified | place: USA... | reverse complement strand
GAGGCCATCGCGCAGGGTCGAGAAGTCGCGCGGCCGTGCCGAGCGCAGGGCAACGCGGGTGAGGATGCGTTCCAGGTCGCCGAGGCGGCGGAACTGTTCGCGGATATCTGCGTCCGCGCCACGGTCGATCAGTGTTTCCACCGCGTGGTGGCGCTGCACCAGCACCTCGCGCAGGCGCAGCGGCCGATGCAGCCAGCGGCGCAGCAGGCGGCCGCCCATCGGCGTCACCGTGCTGTCGAGCACGCCGAGCAGGGTGTTGCGGGTATCGCCGTCGACGCGGGTGTCCAGCTCCAGATGACGCCGCGTTGCCGCGTTCATCGCGATCGCTTCGCCGGCGGTTTCCATCGAGATGGAGGTCAGGTGCGGCAGGCGCTGTTTCTGGGTTTCCTCGACATAGCCGAGCAGGGCGCCGGCAGCGGCCGTGGCGCGCGGCTTGTCGTCGATGCCGAAGCCGCTCAGGTCATGCAGCTTGAAGAAGTTCAGCAGCTGGCGGCGGCCACTGTCGGCGTCGAACAGCCAGGGTGCGCGGCGACGCACGCCGCTGCGCTGGCGCAGGAACTCCGGCCAGTTCTCCTCATCCGGCACCAGCAGTTCGGCCGGCTCCAGGCGCGCGAGTTCGGCTTCCAGCGCGTCATCGGTGTCCACTTCGTTGACCAGGAAGCGGCCGCCGGCCAGGTCGGCCCAGGCCAGGCCATAGCCGTTCTTGTTGCGCGACAGGGCCATCAGCAGGGTGTCGCGACGCTCGTCCAGCAGCGCTTCGTCGGTGACCGTGCCGGGGGTGACGATGCGCACCACCTTGCGTTCGACCAGCCCCTTGGCCAGTGCCGGGTCGCCGATCTGTTCGCAGATCGCCACCGATTCACCCAGCGCGACCAGTCGTGCCAGGTAGCCCTCGTAGGCGTGCACCGGCACACCGGCCATCGGAATCGGTGCGCCACCGGAGCTGCCGCGCTGGGTCAGGGTGATGTCGAGCAGGCGCGCGGCCTTGCGCGCGTCGTCGTAGAACAGCTCGTAGAAGTCGCCCATGCGGAAGAACAGCAGCAGGTCCGGGTAGTCGGACTTGGCTGCGAAGAACTGCTTCATGAGGGGCGTGTGCTCTGCGCTGGACTTCGATGCAGACGGTTTCGCTTTTGAATCAGTGGTTTGCAAGAGAACTTCCTACGGGTTGTAGCGATCAATCCAGGCGACTTGCGGCAAGTAACGGGGTTCTTCGTTGCGCCGCGGTTGCGCCAGTCACTCAAAGAGGATCAAATCGATGTTGCGACGGACAGACGGCGGATCGACCATGGATACGGTTGTTGCGGCCCCGCGCCGCCGAGGCACCAAGTTTAAGCTGACCTACCGGCAAATCTGCGAGTTGAGCGTGGCGCGAGGCCCGGTCGAAGGCAAGCAGGGAAGGGTGGTCATCGCCCCACGGCCGTCGGCAGACGCCGGGAAGCCTTACCGCGTCCTGGACGGCAATCAGGGGGCGCCAACGGGCTTTGGCTTCTACGTGGGCACCACCCGCACCACTTACGAAGTCGTGGTCCGAGGCCCGGCCGGGGTTCGTCGCTTCTCCCTGGGCAGCGTCACCGACATCGGCCCGGAGCAAGCCTACGAGCTGGCGCGGCGGAAGTTGGTCGTGGTTCGAGAAACGGGCGAGCATCCTTCGAAGGAAGAGGCCCGAGCCGAGCAGCTGGTGGAGCTGAAGGGGCTCACGCTGGCGGATTGCTTTGCGGCGTACGTTGAGGACCTGCAGAAGCGCGTCCGCAACAAGAAAGCCAAGCCCGCCAGCATCCGGGCGATCCAAGACAGCTTGGCGCGGTTCGCTCGGCCGGAAGTCGGGCTGGCGGACAAACCGATCCTTCAGCTGTTGGACAAGGACATCCACCGTGCGTTCGACAGCTTGCGGCGATCGTCCATGGTGCGCTCCAACCGGATCCCCACCCCGATGCGCCAAGCGCTGGCTGATCAGCCGGATTGGGCCGAGCTCTCCACGCAACAGCTCGAAGTGTTGGGCGTGACCGGGAAGTACATCCAGCGAGTCAAAGCGGCCGGTTTGGCGTCGACCGAGCACGCGTTCACAGACGCGAAGAGGGCGGTCGACCTGGTGCTGAAGCGGGAACGCAAAGCGGCGGCTCAGCAGCAGCGGGAACCGGTGCTGCGCTACAACCCGTTCCAGGTCATCCACGACGACGACATGCTGCGGGACTCGCAAGCGCTGCGCCGGCACTACGAGCGCGCGGAAGTGCGCAATCCGTTGGAGGACGAGACGCTGCCTACGGTCCTGAAGGTGATCTTGGCCAGGCGGGACGAGCAGGGCGGCTTGAACGCCACTGGCGCGGACTACTTGCTGCTGACCTTGCTCTGGGGCACCCGCCGCGGCGAGGCCGCTCCCCTGCGCTGGTTTGACCGGTGCTCCCCGGGCGAGCTGCGCCAGTCGGAGGTGTCCTGGGTCTGGTTGGCCGGGCCGGATGTGGTCAACCCCTATACGAGGCGGGCAGGGTCCCAGGTCTACCTGTTTGACACCAAGAATGGCGAGGAGCGCTACCTCCCAGTGGCCTACTTTGCTGAAAAGATCCTGCAGCGGCGATTCGACGAACGCGCGGACGAAACCAAGCTCAAGCAAGACCTGGCGGATGCGGAAGAAGTGTTGGCCGCCGCCCGAGCCAGGCGTGCACGCCGGGATCTGCTGGACCGGCTGGAAAAAGAGGTGCAGAGGTCACGCCGCGCGCTGGTCAAAACCATGTTCGTTTTCCCCGCCCGATCGGACCGAAGCACGACGGGGCACTACTCGGACAGCAAGAGCATCGTGGCAAACGTGCGCCGGGACGCGGGGTTGCTCGATCTGCGGGCAGAGGTGGACATTGGTCTGACCCTCCACGACCTGCGCCGGACGCTCGGCCGTTACGCCGCCCTCCTGTTCGGCGAAAGTCGAATCGTGTCCCAATTGCTCCACCACAGAACGTTGGGACGAGGCGAGGATCGCATGGCCGCTGTCTCGGAGCGCTACACCGAGCAGGAGTGGTCCAAGCTCCGCGAGGCCATGGGACGGGTGGAAGAGCACATGGTGGCCACGAGTCCCCGTGTTTGGAATCGCTTGAAGGGGACGGACAAGCCCCGGCTGGACGAGTCCGGCGATGCCCCAGTCTCGATTTTCTCAGCAAGAAACCGGCGCGACGCCCAGTAAGGAGCGACCCAATGGAATGCCAGCGCAAGGAAGAGGACTACCTGGAGCAGCGCTCTGCGGCACTGGATGCTGAGCTGAACAAAGCTGCCGCAGGCTTGCCGCCTCCTACGATCAGCACCAAGGCAGCGGCGCGCTACCTCGGGGTCCACTTCGACACGCTTGGGGAGTGGCGCCGTCGAACGCCTCCTGCAGGGCCGCCCTTCGTGAAAGGGGCCGGCCGCGCTGGTGGAGGGGCGAACGAGCATGTTCGTTACCCTTACACCGAACTCGTTGCTTGGCAGGCCTCGCGCGTGGGGCGCAGCGTCAAAGAGCGTCGCTTGATCGACGAACTGGACGCGGCCCAGCAACGGGTCCGTGAGCTGGAAATCGAACTGGCCTTGCGGCAGGCGCGGGACGACGCAAGCCGGTTGCAGAAGAAGTTGGGCCGCATCGTTACGCTGGCCACGCTCGATGACATTGCCGTGGTTACCCATGAGTGGGCATTGGCGGATGGCCAGGTGGCGGGGCATGTCTTGGTGGTGAGCGACGACGTGCTCAGCAGTGCGCTTGAACGGGGTGACGTGTGGGACGCCACGGTCGAGGTGGCCCTGCAGGCGCCTTGGGTCAACGAGGAGACGCGTGAGCCCTACCACGCCGCTTACATAAAGGTGCTGAAGGGGGCGATGCATCAACTCTGCGAAGCCCACGCCGCTCAGCGAGCCAGCGATCTGGAGGCGAGTTGGGCACCCGGGGATGCGATGGGTGTGCCAGTGCGGCCTTTTGCCCGAGACAACGAAGTGTCGTGACGCAGCAGACGGGCCCGCGGGAGGCGACTAAGGGCATGTTTTACAGACAGCGCGCAGTTGGCCAAAGCCGATGTCGTAGCGCGTAGCACCCACTTGGATAGGCGATGGTCCCTCAACTTCAGAGAGGAAAAGATATGAACACAAGCATTGCAGTCGCCATGGGGTTCGACGACCTCTACGGGGGCAGTGAAGCTTTCCGCGAACGCTTCGACGAGATGCTGGACGCAGTGAAGGCGCTGCCAGAAGGCCTTCACGAGCGTGGACGGTCACTGATGTATCCCCAGCTTCACAACGCTTGCGTGATGGGGGATGTCGAACTTGTGACGGCGCTCTTAGCCACCGGCTTGGACCCGGATGCGTATACCTACACAGACGACGATGAGGATCAGCCTCCCTTGGTCTGGCTGGCCCGCGACGTGGAGCTCGATTTCGAGGTTAAGTGTCAGGTCGCCGAGGCACTGATTGGTGCAGGGGCGAGCGTGGAAGAGGGGGAGCCGAAAGAAGAGGCCAAAGACTTGGGGGACGAGGCGTTTGTCGACTTCCTTAATTCCAAGGGGCAGTCTGACATGGGGTACTGATACATGATCACCTTCGTTTCCGCTTATGTTCGGTTCTCGCGGTCTTTGAATCGAAATGGAGCGAAGATGGCGGATCCGCCCGCGTCTGAGCCCATGATCATCCCGAGGAGCGCAACCCAAAGGGGTGTCCTGTTTGTGCCTAGGCACCGTAGCGGTTAGGCCTCCTTCGTAGCTAGCCTGCCGTGCGTTGCCGGCACGGATAGCGCTCGCACACGTGAAAATTGTGAGGCTTCAGGATTGACAATGCGCCCATGTTTGCTAGATCAGCTCTTTAGCCGAGAGACCAAACATGAAAATTGAGGATTTTTGGAATGCCGCTTTCCTTGCCGCGCTACATCGACTGCCCGTCGCGCAGGCAAAAAAAGAGGCGGACCTAGCGACCGACGTTTGCATTGATCATTGGCATGCAAACTGGGAGAACCGTTCAGTTGCTAACGCGCCGAAGGTTCAAGACATCGACATTGGCAGCGTCTACAAGCCTGTGGACGGCTTGGGTAACGCGATCCGAGATCTCCCACGGCTCTGGTCCGCCGATGAAAAACAGGGGGTTTAGCCCTCCCGATACCCGCGTTCTTCTAGCCAAAGGATCGCTTGTTCTTCCGAATCGTAATTGCCTATGTGCCCTCCGCCTGGGATTTCATAGGCCGCCCACTTCGAAGCAAGCTGCAGGCTGACATGCTCTGGCGGACAAGTCGTCCCTTTCGGAGGGACCAAGTAGTATTTTCTTACGGGCCTCTCGCCGCTTGCACGCTGGGGACTTGTGATTGTGCTGGGCTTGTCGACATCACCAGAACTTGCCAGTTGCACATCGCCGGCCACTAGCCCCTCTTCGGAGAGAGCGGGAATTGGTTCTGGAAGTTGATTCTTCGCCGGAATTGGCTCGCCTTTGTCGCCTACTTCAGGGGCGGGACTGTTGGGTTTTTTTCCATACGAATTCGACTTGATACTCATAACCCTTCCTAACTGTTGGATGGCGGCCTATGCGATTAAAACAGCTTTAAGGAATGAGGGTGCTCTATCCCTGTTGAAGTGGCGCGATAACCAGTCCCCACAGCAGCTCTGCTGCCCCCTCCTGGCTCATCTTCCGATCATGCTCGCGCCCGAACGATGACATGCCCATGCTGGTCAGGAAGAGCATTTGGTCGTCAGCGTCAACCGAAAGGGACTCGTTGGACGAGTTGCTGCTGTCGGATTCGCCTTGAAGGTAGTTGATCCCGCCCAGCATGCCACCCATATATACGGTCGCTCGGGCAACGTCCTTACCATCCTTGTAGATCGTGGCAAAAAAACGGTTAGCATCCACGCGCCGGAACACGCCTTCAAATCCTTGATTCCTTGCCTGCAGTTCAGCAAGAGAGTTCTCGAAGTAGCGGGCGATGTAATCGAATGTCTCGACCTTGAAATGGTCCTTGTCCCATTGGGTGAAGGTCTTGGACACCCGCAAGTTGCTCGAGCGTGGGCCGGTTATTGATGGGCTGGCATCACTTTGTCTGACGGTTGCCTTCGGCGGGGAATCTTTCACGGTAGCTGAAGCTTGGCTCCCTGAAATGCGTCCGGCGGCGTCCCGAACCGATCTGGCCACCTGAAGGAACGCTTCATCCCGGTCCGGCCATTGGGTGACAGGCTTTCCGTCTTTGGGTGTGCCGAGCAGCCTTCCGAAGGGCGCATGGTGCCAGTCGCAAGCACGCAAAATGACGGGGATGACGATGGCTTCGCCTGCTTCGTGGCGTTCCATGGCCCGCTTCATCTCGATGTCGTAGCAGTAATCGGAGGCGATGAAGTCCGGACTGACCAATAGCAAAATGATGTCATCGCTGTTGATGTGGTCATCGATAACCTGGCCAAGCTCTTGCCCCGCGCCAATGCGGCGATCATGCCAAGTCTCAATCACACCTTGCCGCTTGAGCATGGCCAACTGCTTCTCAAGCTGGTCCCGAAGGTCCTCGTCGGCGTGGGAGTAGGAAAAGAACACAGTGGGCACAACGTTCTCCTGAACAGGTGGAGTTATTGCGATTGCATGGGCGGGCTAGCCTGATCAGACGCCTTTGCAGTCGATAGGTGAGTTCTTATTTCAATGCCATCGTTTTTGAGAATTCGCACCGTCTTTAGCTCGCTGTCGTAGATTGCGATCCAGCTGTCGCTCGCCTCAACAACGCGGCCTTCGGCGAGGCGCTCTGAACCCTTCCAGAGTTCTGAGCCCTTTGCCGAGGCTTCCGCAAGAAGCAGCTTCTTTGTCTCGTCGGCTTTGCTTTTGCCAAACTTCTCCCCTACAAGGCCCGGCACGATGGCCAGTAGTAGGACAAAGCAACCGACGCTCGCTACGGCAGAGAGGAACACCGCTGATCCCAGGAGCGCAACGATAGGTTGTCTGATCCAATAGGATCGCCGCTCAAGCCACCCTCGCATCGCTGTGTTTTCCTTGACGGGCGCACGGGCGATGACAATGGACAGCGTGGACATTCCAATCATCGTGAACACGATGCCCCAAGGAATGTCGCTGATCAGGCGAATGCCTTGGATGATGACCACGTAGTAGCCATGGATGATTTTTGCATCGGTGGCTTGGGGGAAGAGGGCCGCAGGAACCCCCATCTCTGTCAAGTAGGTCGAATGCGCGACATCACCGGACAAATGGAGGAAGAACCCGATCAGGGTAGCCACGGCCAAGATGCCGCCCGCCATCGTTGTTAGCGCAGAAGCGATGTGCGAGGGCGATTTGGCGCCGGCGTTGTCGGCTTCCTTCTTCGTCTGCTCCCCGTCCGCTCCATTGTCCGCCATTCCCTTGCCTCGCTGATATACGTCCTAGAATCCTTGTGCCAGATTTAATGGGCGGACGCAACGCAAAGGCCCCGCCGAAGCGGGGCCTTTTTAGGGGGGGCATCAGCAAGCACCTACCTGCGTGAGGTCTGGCGCGTCATGCTATTGAGAATCGCCACCAGGCCGGGCGTCGCGACATTCGGCGGCACAAGCGCCAAGACGAGGAGGCTGAAGATCGCTTGGCTTTGCTCAGGACGGGGCAGTAGGTCGGCAAGGACCACCCCGAGGAAAGCGGTCAAGTGGGCAGTCAACATTATCCCCCACGTCACCAATCCGCCTGCTCTCGGTAAAACTACTGCGATCGCCTATTCGGGATGCGCCAACAGGCGCTCAATGGCTTGCTTTCGCTTGCCCGGCGGAAGCGCGGTCAGTTCTTCGAGAGCTTGAGACAGCTTGGCCTGCTGGGCCTCGCTTTGAATGCCCAGTGCCAAAATCGCGTCGGCCATCGCCGGCGTCGTCGCCAGCAGGTAGGCCGGCGGCACGTCCAGTGCCTGCGCCAGCTCGAACAGTGCTTCCAGGCTCACCGTCATCGATTCGCTCTCGTAGCGACTGATGCGAGCCGATGCGGTGTCTTTGTCCAGGCCCATCCTGACCCCCACTTCGCGCTGGCTAAAGCCTCGAAGGATCCTGGCTTGGCGCAAGCGCGCGGCCACGATCGCTCGCGGAGTTGTCGGCGTAGTCACAGGCTGAACGGATGCAGTGCAGGCATGCACCGATGATGACCCAAGCCCTACGTCACGGGTAGACTCTACGTGCCACGTAAGTCCATGGCAAGTCCATCCAAAGGAACGAGGGGCTGTATGAAGAACGGGGCAGTTCTGGCTGGCGCGCTCGCGCTGGCCGTATCGACGGGCGCCAGCGCCCAATCCACGACCGCATCGGGCCTGCTTCGGCAGATCGGTGGGGCCCTTTCAGGAAAGTCCGGCTCGCAGGCCAAGGTATCCCATCCCCTGTACGCCGAGCCGGCCGGCATCTACTGGGACCTGGACGGGGACACCCTTGAGGGTGCTCAGCACCTGCGCGAAGGGCTGTCCTCCACGGGCGCGCAAGGGATCGACATGTGCGACATGGGCCTGTTGGCCATGGCCCATTCCTCCTATCAGTTGCCATCGGAAAAGCGGCAGTGGTGCTTACGGCAGGCGTGGGTGGCTGCAAAGAGGACGACCGGCAGCCAAGAGGCGGAGCCATCCGCGGCGGCGATCGAGAAGCGTTTCGGGCCTGCTTTCGACGCCCGGCTGGAGCGGTTCAAAGGGATTCGGCGGTATGCCGTACGCCCGAATTTCAAGGCACTGGGTGGGGTCAGTTACAACCCGGATCGGGGCGTCATGGAAGTGTTCGTGCCGATGCCGCAGATCTCGGTTGCTGGCTTGAGTGTCACCGGAAAGAACTTCGTCCCCTGGATCCGCAAGACGCCGACGGGCGTGTCCAGTCCTCCGAACGCGGGGCGCTACCGGTTGCTGATCCGGATGGACCCCGCTGAAGCGGCCAACCTCGCGCGGCAAGGCCGGTCGTTCCAGGACGACCGCGTGGTCTTCTCGGTCAATCGGGTTTGGATCGACGGCACGGAGCCCAAGATGGACGTGACTGTCGAGAAGGTGAGCCTGGGCTATCGGAACGAAACGATCGAAGTGGATGTCACCAGGAACCAAGGAGAAGGTGCATGAAGCGTGGAATGGTGGTCGCCGCGGTAGCAGCCGTTGCCTTGAGCGCATGCGGTAAGGCGGAGCAGGGCCCGTCGGTAGAGCAGGTGGCGAAGGGGTACGAGCAGTATTTCAACGCGAACTTGGTGGCCGAACTGGGGCAGCGCGTGGAAGTGCGTGGCTGGGACAACTTGAGCGCCGACTGTAGTCAGACCGGGCCCGAGCGAACGACGTGCGTGACGGGCGGCACCCTCGATGTGATCGGTTTCGAGGGCGGTCGCCAACTGAAGGAGGCTCCTGCACCTGTGCCGGCCCGGGTAGACCTGGTGTTTGAAAAGCGGGCAGGACAGTGGGTGCTCATCGACGCACAGAAGAAGCCCTGATCGGCCCCCGTAACCCGCCCTCGGTTTCGCTCATTTGGAGGTTCCATGAATGTTCACGTTCGCTCTCACTCGACCGCGTCCACTATGCAGTGGGGCCTGCTCGCACCCGCAACGGTCCTTCTTGGAGGCGCTGGCCTGCTCGCCTTCGTAGGAGGTGCAGAAATTTCTGGAGAGTTGGGGTTTGCCTGGCAGGCTGTGGCGGCGTTCGCTGCCGGTGTCGGCGCGCTGGCGCTCCTCCTGCTGCTTTACGTGCTGAACTGGCGGGCGGCGCGCGTTCGGGCAGCCAGGGCGGTCAATCCCTTCTTGGAACCGAGGCGCGGGGGCTTTTGGAAGGGGGCACTGATGGGGACGCTGGTCGTGGTCGCGATCCAGCTGGCGAGCATCGGTGTGGGAATCTTCTACCCCGGTCTGATTGAATCGGAACGCAATTTCTTTGTTTCCGTCCCGCCGCTGGCGCTGGCCGCCCTCTACACCGTCTTCCCGATTGCGCCACTGGTGGGCGGGTTGATCGGGCGCGCGTGGCGCGCCACCAGTCTGTAGGGCGGGCCACGAACTTCTAAAAACCGTCAAAGGGAGGGGAAATGTCGCCTTTGGGCGGTCCGCAAAAGACGCCGCGACGATGGCCGCCTACGTCCCTCGATGCTCGATCAGCGCCGTCCGGTAGTTCTCGCAGGCGTCCCTGAGGCCCGTTTTGGCCGCAGCGATCAACGCGTCGGTGCCCATGCGGGCGGTGTTCCGACACGGCTGCAGCCGCTGGAAGGTGGCCTGGCGTTACCCGGGGAACCATTGCGCGGGCGTCCGGGCAGCTTCGAACTTGACGCCGTATTGGAGGCCGGCCGGCTGCAGGCGGCCTACCTCAACAAAAGCGTGGGGCGGACCGTAGCCGGGGGACGGATGCTGGTCGCTGTCCTTGTAGAAGCACAGGTAACCATTTCCGAGATCGGGACTCTCTGACGTCCTTTTGCGGCGCTCCACTATTTATCGACCTGCTATGGCTGACCAAGGTCAGCCCAGGGCTCCCTAGGTGGTTCAGGGCTAGACCTGAACAAGCTGAATGAAAAGGCCGCGAGTCTTTCTTGACACCCATCGATCATCGGCATAACCTACCAACCACTAGGTAGGCATAAGGGCCAATCAGATGGACATCAAACAGTTCGACGGTCGCAAGTTGTTGGTCGTGGGTGGCACCAGTGGGATCGGCCTGGAGGTCGCCCAAATGGTGGCCGAGCAGGGCGGCGCGGTCGTTGTGGTCGGCAATCGCCCGGAAAAGGCAGAGGTTGCGCGCCAGCAGTTGGCGGCCGTAGCGGGGGAGGGCAAGGCAGCTGCTTTCGCCGCAGATCTCTCGAACCCGGAAAGCGTGCAGACGTTGCTTGCAAAGCTGGCGGCGGAACACAGCGACATTGACCTCCTCGTCAACACGGCAGGCATCTTCTATCCGAAGGCATTCTTGGAGCACTCGATTGAGGACTACAACAACTTCCTCGACCTGAATCGCTCGCTGTTCTTCATCACCCAGCAGGTGGCCGTTTCGCTGGTCGCGCAGAAGAAGCCGGGTTCGATCGTCAACGTCACCGCTGTTGCGGCCCGCCAGGCCATCGAAACGGTGAAGGCGCCCGCCTACTCGATGGCCAAGATGGGCTTGGATGCCATGACCAGGCATGTCGCTGCGGAACTGGCGGAGCACGGCATTCGCGTGAACGCAGTCAGCCCCGGCATGGTGGAGACCAAGATTTTTGAGCGGTTTATTCCTGGCGAGCAGCTTGCGGGCGCGTTGGATGGCTTCAAGAACTTCCATCCGCTCGGCCGAAATGGCACGCCGCGCGATGTCGCGGAAACCGTCATCTTCCTGCTGTCCGACAAGGCCTCTTGGGTCACCGGTGCGGTCTGGGACGTGGACGGCGGCGTCATGGCTGCACGCAAGCTCGGCAACTAATCCAAAACAAAGAGGTGATCGAAATGGAAAAGAAATGGACCGAAGAGCTGAAGTCGCTCATCAAGCGGGTCAGCAGCTTCAACAAGGCCAATGCTCCTGTGGCCAGCGCCTTCCATAAGCTGGAACTGGCCACCCGTGAGGGCAACGTGCTGGACGCCAAGACGCATGAGCTGATCTCGCTGGCGGTGGCCGTGACCACCCGGTGCGATGGCTGCATCGCCGCACACGCCGGCGCGGCCAAGAAGGCCGGTGCGACCAAGGAAGAGATTGCCGCTGCGTTGGGCACCGCCATATCGCTCAACGCCGGCGCTGCTTACGTCTACTCTTCCCGCGCCCTCGAAGCGTATGGAGAGCTTGGCGCCTAAACCGGGGCCCAACGACCAAAAGAGGTGGGTCGTTGGGCGTTGACTATCTACCATGTGGTAGGTAGAGTTACTTTATCGAAGAGTTGAGGAATTGACATGCCTGTTGGCACACGCGACGCCTTGGTTCAGACCGCTGAAAACTTGATGCGAACCCGCGGCTACAGCGCTTTCAGTTACGCGGACCTGGCCGAGGTGGTGGGCATTCGCAAGGCAAGCATCCACCACCATTTCCCGACCAAGGAAGACTTGGGCGGGGCAATCGTGGAGGACTACATTGAACGTGTCCGCACCGAGTTCGATCGTGTTGAGGTTCAGCACAGCGATGTGGTTGCCCGCCTTGAGGCGTTCTTCCAGATCTTCAAATCTGGTGACGACGGCCGCTTGCTCCCCCTATGCGGGGCGTTGGCGGCAGAAATGTCCGCCTTGCCGCCGAGTATGCAGCAGTTGACGCAGCGGTTCTTTGAGATGCAGTTGACCTGGCTTACCCGGATGCTTGAGCAAGGCATCAAGCTCAAGCAAATCCCCAAAGGCAGTGGGGCCAGGCAGAAGGCGTTTCTGCTTCTCAGTGTCTTGGAGGGATCCAGCTTCATCAACTGGGCCACCAAAGACGCCGACACGTTGAAGCCCAGCGTTATCCGGCTGATCGTCGAAAACGCCTGATCTTATCGCGGTGCCCCCTCAAGCAATGAGGGCTCGCACGGTATTCTTCTAAACGCGAAAACTACCAACTGAATGGTAGTGCGAAGCTGTTTTGATCTACGGAGAGCTTCATGAAAACGGTCAAGGTGGACATCTGGTCGGACTACGTCTGCCCGTGGTGTTGGATTGCAAAAAAGCGCTTTGAAAAGGCGGTGGATGCGCTGGCAGGACAGGTCCAGGTTGAGGTGACTCACAAGGCCTATCGCCTTGCGCGAGGTGTCAAGCCGATGGACTACAAGACCGCGTTGTATCAGAAGCTGGGCGGGCCGGCGGGCGCAGATCGGATGATGGCGGCCGTCAGCACGAATGGCATCTTGGAAGGCTTGGTCTACAACTTCGACACCATGCGTTTCGGTGATACGACGGTTGCGCATGCGCTGGTCAAGAGTATCCGCTCCCCGGTCGTGGCCCAGCTGCTGAGCGAGCGCATCTACAAAGCAGCGACCACCGATGGCATCGACATCTTTGACCAGGACGTCCTGGCGTCGCTTGCCAAAGAGGTCGGCGTGACGGACACCTTGTTCGAGTTCGACTCTGAGCGCATCGCCGCTGAGATCGGACGCGATGAAATGGATGCAAACCAGATCGCCAATGGCGTTCCGTTGTTCTTGTTCAACAACAAGGTGTTTGTCTCCGGTGCTCGAGAAGTGGATGTGTTCGAACGCGCCATCCTTGAAGCAGCCCGTGAGATGCCAGCGCCAATGAGTGTCGCCGGCGAAGGCGAAAGCTGCGGCATCGACGGCTGCCATTGAGCCTTCCGGACACGCAACGAGATATCGATAAATCTAAGGAAGTGGCTCGATGCCCTTCCGATGCACTTCAACGCGCCAAGGGCGCATTCTTGAAAGGACCATTCAAATGACCACCAACCTCAACGGCATTGACGTCTCTGCTCTTCAGGCTGTCGCACAAGAAGTCGCCGCAACCACTGAGCCTGCAAAGCGTAGTGCCCGTTTCAACGTGAAGACGAAGTGGGAGAACCAGACCCGCAGCGTTGCGACCGTGAGCCGGTATTCGATCCGCGGTGAAGAGTACAAGCGCCACTTCGAGATTGCCGCGGATGAACCGCTGGAGTTCCTGGGTCAGAACACGGCGCCGAATCCGCAGGAACTGCTCATGGCCGCCCTCAATGCGTGCTTGTCGGTGGGCTATGCGGTCAATGCTGCTGCCATGGGCATCACGATCCACAGCTTGGAAATCGAAACCGATGGCGAGCTCGATCTGCGCGGCGTGCTGGGCCTGGATGAGAGCGTCAATCCTGGCTACGACGAGGTGAGCTACGTGGTTCGGCTGCACACAGATGGATCGCGCGAGCAAGTGGAAGAGCTGCACAGAACCGTTACTAAAACCTCGGTGAACTACGCCAACTTCTCCAAGGCAATCCGCATGGTTCCGAAGCTCGAAGTCGTCGAGGGCTGAGCCTTCCTCCATTTACAGCACCTGTAGCAGCAGCCCCTTCGCACTGCGTATTCAATAAAGAGAGACCATCATGAGCAAGCTGTTCACTACCTACGACCTTTCCGGCTTGCCGCTGGCAAACCGCGTCGTCATGGCCCCGATGACCCGCACCCGCACGCCGGAGAACATCCCGAGCGAACTGACGGCGCTCTACTACGGCCAACGCGCCTCGGCCGGTCTGATCATCACCGAGGGCCTTCCGGTCTCCGATGAGGGTCGTGGATACCTGTATACCCCCGGCCTCTACACCGATGAGCAGACCGAAGGCTGGCGTAAAGTCACCGATGCGGTGCATGCCAATGGCGGCAAGATCTTTGCCCAGCTCTGGCACGTCGGTAGGCTGTCGCACGTCTCGCTGCAGCCGGGCAACGTCGCGCCGGTGTCGTCGGGCGACGTGCCGGCGACCACCACGATGGTCTACGCATGGGTCGAGCCTGGCAAGGAAGGCCCGGTGCTTCCGAGCAAGCCGCGTGCACTGACCACCGATGAGGTCAAGCGTGTCATTCAGGACTTCGCCTCGTCTGCGCGTCGTGCCATGGATGCCGGCTTCGATGGCGTCGAACTGATGGCCGCCAACGCGTTCCTGTTCGACCAGTTCCTGAGCAGCAAGCTCAATACCCGCACCGACCAGTATGGTGGGTCGATCGAGAACCGTCAGCGACTGCTGCTGGAGACCATCGACGCGGTCGCGGCTGAAATCGGCGGCGAGAAGGTGGGCGTTCGCGTCTCCCCGTTTGGCCGCATCTACGACATGGAGGCCTTTGAAGGTGAGGCCGAAGCGTGGGCAAGCATGGCCTCGGCGCTGAACGACCGCACCTTGGCGTTCGTGCACCTGAACTATCAGACCACGATCTCGGCAGCGGGCACGCCGGCTGGCTTCGGCGCCGCGTTCCGAAAGGCATATCAGGGCACGCTGATCGGTGCAGGTGGGTTCACCCAGGAACTGGCCGAGGCGGAACTGGCCAAGGGCGAGCTCGACCTGATTGCGTTCGGCACCAACTTCATCTCCAACCCCGACCTGGTGGAGCGGATGAAGAACGGCTGGCCGCTGGCAAAGCCTGATCCGTCCACCTTCTATGGCGTGATCGGAGCCAAGGGTTACACGGACTATCCGACCTACGATGGCGCTAGCGCCGCCGCAGAAGTCGTCTGATCAACTACCCCGCTAATGCGGGCCACAGATGAGGTGTGACATGGCAACCCGTAGCACGACAACCTTCGACTTCGAGTCCGACGTCATTGAAAGCAAGACGCCGGTGCTGGTGGACTTCTGGGCCCCTTGGTGCCCGCCTTGCCGAGCCATCGCCCCTTCCTTGGAAGAGATATCCGATGAGCTTGAAGGCAAGCTCCACGTGGTCAAGGTCGATATCGATCAGAACCCGGAGTTGGCTCAGCGATTTGGGGTGCGGTCCATCCCTACCTTGAAAGTGTTCGTGGATGGCAAGGTCGCCAAGGAGATCGTCGGCGCGATGCCTAAGCAGGCTTTGCACGAGCAGATCGCTCCGTTCGTAAAGGGCGAGTAAGCCACAACCAAGCGGGCGTCCTCTATGGGGCGCCCGCGTAGCAAAGAAGGTGAAGCGATGAACACGTCCGTGCCTTCATGGGTTGGGAAGGTGGAAGAAGTGAACGCCATGGGATTCAACCGCATTGCGCGCTCTACAGCCGATCCTCTTCTGCTCTACATAGGGGCACCATGGTGTCCTCCCTGCAAGACGATGGAGCCTGCTTTCGCTACCGCCGCCGAGGCAATGGGCACAAAGGCCCGATTCCTCAAGGTGAATGCAGCGACGGATCCGCAGCTGTTGGACTCGTTGAAGGTCGCTGCTGTGCCGATGCTCCTGATGTATGACGAGCAAGGTCAAGAAGTAGGCAGGCTCCTGGGCTCGTTGTCCGCACCGCGTATCGCGCAGTGGGCTCAGAAGCGACTCGATAGCGCACGCCAATAGTCGACAACCGAATACTCCGAAATGTTCGAATCGGCCGTCCACAAGTTGAGGTCGATTCATTCTCCCCTGGTCGTGCTGCAGGCAACTGCAATGCACTGGCGAAAAGAGGTCTCAGATGACTCGTATCAAGGTTGATGTCGCCATCATTGGCGCCGGCAGTGCCGGAATGACAGCCTACCGCGCGGCCAAAGCGCATACCGACAGCATCGTGGTGATTGAAGGTGGCGTCTACGGAACCACCTGTGCGAGGGTTGGCTGCATGCCGAGCAAGCTGCTCATCAGTGCCGCAGACGCTGCTCATATGCTGGCGTTGGCGCCGAGCTTTGGCGTCATGCCTGGAGCAATCAAGGTCGACGGACGGGAAGTAATGGCTCGGGTGCGCCGCGAGCGCGATCGATTCGTCGGCTTCGTGGTGGAGTCGGTAGAAGCGTGGCCGGAGGAACACCGGCTGCGCGGCAAGGCGACGTTCCTCTCTGCTCATGAGCTTCTGGTCGGACCGTCTACCATCGTCGAAGCTGATCGCATCGTTGTAGCGACAGGGTCCAGTCCCTTCGTTCCGGAGGGATGGCGTGAGGCGCTGGGCGACCGGCTTCTTGTGAACGATGACGTCTTTGAGTGGACTGATCTGCCCAGCTCAGTGGCCGTTGTTGGCAGCGGGGTCATCGGTCTTGAGTTGGCACAGGCCCTGCATCGCCTTGGAGTGACGGTTCGCCTTTACGGTCGCAGTCGCGTCATTGGGCCGCTGAGCGACCCAGTGGTTGCGGCGGAGGCCACACGCATCTTCTCTGAAGAAGTTCCTGTGAGCCTGGGAGCAAAGGTCACACCCTTGCTCACCGAGGATGGTCGAGTATTGGTGGTCTCCGAGAATTCTGAGGGTGTTCGCAGTACCGAGACGTTCGACTTCTTGATTGCCGCGACAGGTCGTAAGCCCAACATGCTCGGAATCGGCTTGGACAAAGCCGGTATCGGTTTGGACAGCTACGGACTGCCCATGGTCGACCGCGCTACCGGTCAGAGCACCTGCCCGCACATCTTCGTTGCCGGGGATGCCAATGGGATGGCCGATATCCTTCATGAGGCCGCAGACGATGGCCGCATCGCAGGTGACAACGCGGGCCGCTATCCAAACGTGCGCCCCCGTCCACGCAGGGCACCACTGGGGATCGTGTTCTCCAACCCCCAGATCGCGATGGCGGGCGCCACCTTCCGGCAGTTGACCGAGAGTGGCGCGGCCTTTGAGGTTGGAGAGGCATCGTTTGCTGATCAGGGGCGCAGCCGGGTCATGCTGGAGAACCACGGGGTAATCCGTGTCTACGCCGACAGCGCCACAGGAACCTTCTTGGGTGCAGAGATGGTCGGCCCATCGGCCGAACACATTGGCCACCTGCTTTCGTGGAGCGTTCAGCGGCGAGATACCGTCCAGCAGATGATCGACAGTCCGTTCTATCACCCGGTTGTCGAGGAAGGTGTTCGGACGGCTTTGCGTCAAATACAGCGCAAGCTGGTCATCCCACCGCCACCGCCGGAAGCCTGTTTGGATTGCTTGCCAGGCTCTTGAGTAGAGAGGTGCGGTCGACCGGGGGCCAGCAGAATCCTGATGGCTCTCTCCGGCATTGGGATCTGCTCCCTGGCTAGCTCAGGGCCAGCCGCTTCGGGGCAGGGCGCCGATATCCTCCTGTCCTCAAAACCGTAGGCGATGTTCACTATGCACTTGCCACGTTGTCCAGATCGGCTGCCGCCCCGCAGACTTCGTCGGGTCTAGCTGCATGGTTCAACCGCCTTGTCGCATCCAGGCGAACATGTGCGGCACGTAATCGGCTTTTCCCAGCGGCACACCGTTGTGGCGCAGGATGCTGTAAGCGGTGATCAGGTGAAAGTAGAACTGCGGCGTGGCCCAGTTTGCGGCGTATTCGCCTCCGTTCATGTCGAAGGCAAGGCCGTCAGCCAGCTCGATTGCCACTTCACGCGAGGCGCTGGCATCGATGACCGCTGCGTCGACGGCGGCCAAGTGGTCCAGTGTCTGATCGATCAGCGCACGCGCCTGATCCATGTCGTGGGGTGCATGAAGTGACGGCAACGGCTCTCCACTGAGTCGGCAGCCCGCTTCGCGTGCCTGGGTGCAGGCGAACTGTATCTGCTTGGACAGCGGGTGCATGTCCGGCGCCAAGCGCGCTGAGAGCAGGTTGCGCGGGTCATAGCCGATGGCCAGCGCATGTGCGTCGGCCTTGTCCAGCTGGCCTTTGAGCGCGCGAAGCATCTGCGCAAAACCGCAGATGGTCATTTGATGGATGGTCATGGTGCTTCCTAGTGCTTAAGACAGGGCTTTGTTGTGAATGGCGCGGGCGTTGGCCTGCTATCGACCATTATTCACTGGAAGCTGCCTACCGAGGGATCGCAGAGAACTGTCCATCGTGGAACAGAGACGAAACGCCTGCTTGAGTGGCCCATAGGTCTGGCACGGCAACGGAGCTCAACACCGTATGGAACCATACGCAGGTTCCGAGCCGCTCTGCATTGGCTGCAAGGCCTGCGCGCCACGCAAGGGGTAGACATGGTGATGACGTTTAGGACAACAAGCCGCGGATGTCAGGCTTGGGATTCAGAAAATTGCAAAGGACTGGGGTTAGAACTACTGTACTGTTTAATTTCTACAAGCTAACAACTTGCTCTGAGATGCTAGTTTAGTTCTGTACGATTGATAAACGTCAGTTCTCTTCAAAGAGGGGCGATGTCGGGTTGGCGCGGAATTTGGGCAACGCCCTCGAAACAACGAAGTGGCAGTTGGGCTCCTGTCGCCAGGGCAAGAGTTATCGCCACTCGGCCCAATGGCCGGTGCGCCGGCTTGGAGCATGCGCGACGGGACAATAGCGAGAGCGCAGATTAAAAGCGCGGCGCTTCCAGGAGCTCTATCTTGTGCCCTTCCGGGTCTTTAATGACCGCCCGACGTCCCCACCGTGTGCTCATAGGGGGCGAGACCACTTGCGCGGCACATGCAGCAATTGCATCGTCGATAGACTGGACTTCGAAGCCTATACGGGTGCCCGTGGTTCGCTCATCATTCTCTGTGAAGGGGTAGATCTCGAAGGTGGCATGTCCTGCCCGGCTGGCATGATGAATTGGTCCATTGCCATGCTGTTCTTCGACGAATCGCATCCCGAGCCCCGAATAGAAGTCGGCCAACTGACGAGGGTTTTCGGCCTTTAGCACGATTAGATTAAAGATGCTCATGCGAGCTCCTCCTCTTGATCATGATGTGCGTCTTGGTTTCTGTATAGATCCACTGATATTCCGAGACCATCAAAATTGGCGCGTATATCCAGCCGGCCGCCAATAGCTTCGACATAAGAGGACAACGTACTTATCTTTACGTCGTCGCGGCTTTCAAATCTCGATATGGCTGGCTGGCTGAGGAGCATCGCGCTCGCCAAAGTTGCTTGCTGAACTCCAAGAATGTTCCGGAGTTCGGACAAATGGATGGCTCTAATTCTGTGAGTGTGCTGCCACTCCAGGTAGACCTGTGTAACGCGTGTTGCAGCATGGCTTGGTGAGGCGAAGATCTCATTTGGTCGGTCCCCATAGCCCACCGGCGCAGTGAAAAGCCCGAAGCCATGCAAGGGCTGCCAAGAAACCTGAGTCTCAAAGTCGTTTTGGATGATGTCGATGAACCATTCGCCAGCGGTGTGCGAAGGTGCGTCCACAGACACAGTGGTCTCTGGAAGCGCTTGCCGAAGGAACTCCACGAATTCGGCTACCGCGTCTTGGGAGACCATTGGTCTGGGATGGTGTATCCGTTCTGAGCTGCTTTGCTGAGTAGGCATGTTCCACCTATGTTCTCTATGCGAATGGCGCCACTAACGTGGATCAGAGTGTTGTGGCCTCTATTGCGATACCGCGTAAGATCCTGTGACACCGTGCGAGCGCTGTCAGCTTGAGGCGGATACATCCGACCGTCTGTCATCGAGGCACTGATGTCGTAGGGGATGCTCGTCAGCTCGTTCTCGACGGCGTTCAGGGTATCGGCAACCAAATCGGACGCTTCTGTACCACTTGCTGCTCCCGGCGCAGCTTTCAGCCGTCGTAGGAATTCCGCCAGCCGCTCCTCTTTTGAGACATCCATATCATTACACCCAAGTAATATTACGCGCAAGTAATGCGAGGTCTGTGCAGCCCACTCATTGGGCGGCTGTTCCGATTGTGCCCTCCGGCGGTGCCGCGTGAACAGCTGGTGAGGAAGCAACCTAAGCAGTCGGAGGGGACAGCACAGCCGGCCGAGCTTGAAAAGGGGGCCTGGTTTCGCAGCGGTAGCCGTCGCTGGCGTTCGGTCACGCCGAGCCCACCGCGCAGGACCGCCGCAATAGCGGCACCGAGGGAGCTTGGCTGGACGGAGCATCTGTGGGCCCGCAGGAATCACTGCGACCACGGCGCCTCTGACGCCCTAGTGCTTTGGCCGACCGTTCCTCGGACCAGTGAAGGCTCAGGATTAACCTTGCTCGCCGCCCTTATGCCAGTCGTGGTTGCCTCGGTGGTACGCTTCCGGCGAGAGTCGAAGTCACAATCGCTCGACGTGGGCTTGGATTCACTCATTCCCCAGTTCTTTTGGAGCAGCATGATTCAGCTAAATTCTGCGACGCATAGATCGCTGCTGGAAATGGAGGACGTGATCGCTCAGATCGCAGCCTCCGATGAGAACGACCTAAATGTGGGGAAGGGATTTGCGTCCAAGCGCATCGGGGCTTTCTACGATGCTGCGCGGCTTCAGTTGCTGGCCACCTGGGCACGACACTCGCCTGGCCGATCCCTCGCATTCAGTGGTCTGAATACCGTCGAATCCGTCACCACTGAGTGGTGTGACTACGCTCCAGGTATCGTTTCCTTGCGCCTTTGCCAAGGAATGTGGGTTGGTGATGAATTCATTGACCGTCGGGATGCCTTGGAGCCGGCATTTGACAAGATGGTCAGAACCGACGGACTGAATTTTCCCCAGCTGATCAAAGGGCGTTCGCTCGACTTTTCCTGCATAAGTGGTGCCAAACTCCAATACCTGCGGCCACTTTTCCGCGCTCGGAATCCGGAGTCCGTCAAAGGCAAACAAGAGATGTTTGATCTGCTTACTGCCTTGAACGCTGAGGTTTCCAAGGTGGATACGCTGAAGGTGCCTGACGGCTTCTTGGAGGCTAGCTCTGTTTTCATGAGTGAATTGCTGCGGAACACTCAAGAGCACGCGACGCGTGATTGCCGCGGACTGCCCTACGTTGCGCATGCTGAAGGGTTCATCATTAGTCGCACCCAGTTGGCCGGCGAGGTCCATGAGCGGGACTTCTCTGGAAATCCTCGGCTTATTGATTTCTGGGATAGAGAGGTGGGAAGTGGCGGAGGAGGCGCACTTAAATCGCTACAACTCAGCTTCTTTGACACCGGGCCGGGGATAGCCAGCAGGGCTGCTGCAAAGGAAGTCGAGAGCATGTCGCTGGCTGACGAGAGGGAGATACTTCTAGCCAGCCTTAAAAAGAATGAGAGCACAAAGAAGCAGACCGGGGCTGGTAATGGCTACCCGGAGGTGCTTGAGAGGCTGCGGCAAGTCGGTGGATTGATGTCCATCCGTACGGGCCGCCTAAGGGTGTTCCAAGCCTTTGCACCCGGTGAGGACCGCGACATATTCGAGTTTGAGGACTGGACTGCTCGCCCCCTGGGCCCCGCTGCAGGTACCGTGGTTTCCATCATCTTGCCGATCAGACAATGACTAGGAAGTCTTTCTCCTTTGTGGCCAGCGGCAATGCCCTGGTTGGATTCCCGCTGATGGACTGGCTATGCGTGCATTTTGATGAGCACGCGCAGTGGTCGGAAGGCAGCTTCTTCGATGCTTTGACCCAAGCTCTCCAAGGTCTCCCTGTGATGCCAGATGCTGTCCTTGTGATGGCTGACGGGGGCTTGATCCCTGACTTGCTTGGTTACTGGACCGATGATTCCATCGGGCGCGGTATTTTTCTGCATCGCGGCGAGAATGCTGAGGGGCCCGTGATCAAGCATTGCCTCTTCGGATCCTGGGATGCAGCCTCCGGATTGATCGTGCATTCGGCGTCGACGGCATCAGGCGCTCCAGAGCTTGACGCGGCCGCTGCAATCAATGCCGGCCTGAGGGCATTGGTGGAAAGGAACCAGGTGGTCCAGGTCGCGCCCGCCGGGCATACCTTTCGTCATCCCTCCGGCACCACTAACAAGATCTTCATACAGGCTCGCGAGTTGGTCACGGGGGATGCCGAGCTCGGGTTCGCAGCACGTGCGTTGATTCGTGTTCTACCGGCCCTGAACGATCCTGACCTTCGTGTCGTCTACATTGATAGCATGGGCATCTACTCTCTCGTTCGGGCGGCTCTCGGGCCCAGGGGAGAAAAGGTGCGCATCGAGAGCTTTCGCTCGTATTCTGAGCTGTCGACACTGTCTAAGCCGGTTGAGCGCTACGCGGTGGTCATCTCTGCATCCACCAGTGGTGGCATGGCAAGAGAATTTACTGAGCGCATGGGGTTTGAGCAGGATCGGGTAGCTACTGTCATCGATATGGTGCGGGAAGATCGGCACGGGGCGATTCTTATCGCCCTGAGCGAGTTCGACCCCACTCTTCTTGACGTGGACACAAATGAGGCCGACGTACAGATCGAGTTAGTTGGAGAGCATTTCTCTTCCAAATCCAAGCCGCCTCGGATGGTGACGCTTGGCTTGCCTCACTTGCCCAAAGCTTTGCCCAGCTACCTAAAGACTGTTGGCCGAGCGGCCACATTGGATCTGCTAAAGCCCCATGCCGGGCAGTCTAGGCCCATCAGTCTGGACGGGGAGGCGGTGGCCAGTTCGGACGATTTTAAAAGGTGGATCCGGGAGGAGGTGACGTGGAATCTCCCGGTCTCGATCGATCATCTGATTGCGGCGGACACGAACGGATCTGTGAGCATGGCCAACACTGTGGCCGATACCATCAATGCCCTCACAGGCAAGCGTCCGGTTGTTATCGAAGCAGGAAGTCTCACCAGAGCATCGCTAGGGGGTGCCTGCGGCGTGGCGGTTGTCCAGGCAGTCGTTGGCGATGGTGCATTCCTTCGCGAGGTTAGCCGACACCTGCGGGACTACATCGACACCGACTGCCCTCGGCACTTCATCTGCGCGGTTTGTTGCCCGAGTTCAATCGATTCGCGGGAGCGGCTCAAGCAATTTCTTGTTCGTAATCCAACAGCCCGTTTGTATGGGTTCTCGTCTTGGATAGATCTGCCAATCGGCGCTAACAGCGCCGAGGACTCCTGGGAGCGCTACCGTGAAATCGCTTCCCAGATCGAAATGGCCAAAATAGACCTTCCTCCTCCTCAGAAGGCTATTGTAAGAAAGGCAGCGGACAGGGCGGTGGCGCATATTCAAGCAAGCACCGGAGGCTTCCTGCCCAAGCTTGATGGGAGCGATTTGGATCAGACAGAGGGCTTTGTCTTTCTTACGAAGGGCTTTCGAGGTCTGCCCAGTGAGAGCCTCACGTTCCTAATCATCTCGGCCGTCCTGCAGTCCGCCCGAGAATTGAAGGATGCGGAGCGGCAATTGAAGCCAACCGGTTATGAGTCTGTCGTTCTGGCGCCGGAGAATTTTCAGCGCTTCAACGACAACATCTTGCAAGTGTGTCTGCTGCGCGCAGCGCTGCCGTCGGAGATGGACTACTCGTCAAGTGCCGAAGTGAGTCTTCTGATGAAAGAGGTGTTACAGAAGATCTTCGCGCGCCGACATCTGACTTTTGGAGGAGCCGCCTTGGAGTTTGCTGCGGCGCTGCTTTCAGGAAGGATGAAGCTGGCTCCGGTTCATTTGAAGCAGTTGCTGGAAAGTACGCTGCCGGAACTTCTTGATGAAGCCGAGCCAAGTGCACTCCTCGGCTTGCTCCATTTCGTGGAACGGCGGGTCTAGGGTTGTGCTCCCCTGGGCGCGGCCACTTGGTCTGAGAGGGAACTCGAACGCGATTGGTGGTGCGACATGTCCGTATTGGTCACAGCAACCGAAGAGAGGATCCAATGAAGGAGGCAGCGGATTTGTCAAAAGTCATTCGGAAGACGGCGAGCAGCGGCAGGCTGGACTATGTCCCCGTCGTTGTCCTGAATGAGACCGCCAGGACCAAGTTGCACGTCGTTGGATGGTTGATCCCTCATAGCGACCATACGGAGTTCTCAATAAAGCTTGAGGGGTTCAAGAAGACCAAGGCCTCGCCCTGGCAGGAAGATCCGATCAAGACCATCACGTTGACGGAGACTTCTACTCTAAAGCTGTTCAAATACCTTCAGACACATCTTCCACTGGCGCAGCAATCTGAAGCAGGGGAGTTCATCCTGATCAAGGTGGCTAATGGGGTGGCCGATCTGAGCGGGCACGATCCCCGGTCATTGGTCGGCGCACTGACCAAAGTGCTTTCCCATTCGGATTTGGTCCAGTATTTGGCAAGTACAGAGCTCACTCATGAGCTGACCACCGCGCTGCGGGGATCTGTTCGCCTCAGCGAGATGCGCTCGGCGGTTGCGGAACTGCGTTCCAGCCTAGGGCGTGGAGAGGCGGCTGAGCACGTCTACCAGTTGTGGTGCGAAAAACACTGCTGGGCCTTTGGCAATGCTTATGTGGTTCGGGACGAGGTGAGGGCAATCACTACCGGGGATAACATCGACCTGATGTTGCCTAACGTCATTGCAGGTTATCGAGACATCGTTGAGCTGAAGCGGCCCGACATGGAGGGTCTCCTCTATGACAAAGCTCACAAGAACTATTACTTCTCAGCCGAGGTATCGAAAGCCATTGGTCAGTCCCACCGCTACCTCGACATGCTCCACGACTTCGCAGACAAGGGCTTGCTCGACCACAAAGAGGTAGTGGCTTACCACCCGCGCGCGACCATCGTCATCGGTCGCTCTCATGACTGGTCAGACGAGCAGCAGCGCGCACTTCACGGTCTTAATCGGCGCATGCATGGAATCACGGTCATGACCTACGATCACCTGTTGGCCCAAGGAGAGAGGCTGATAGAGATGATGGCGCCTGTTTCAGATGCCGGTGCAAGACCCGCAGATACCGCTCCGGAGTTAGCAGACGGCATTCCTTGGTAGTGGTAGGAGGTAGAAGGGTTTCCGGAGCCCGCAGCCGTCAGCACCCGTGCGGCGGACTCGATGGCGAGGCGCATGCTCACCGCGGCTTTGGCGTCTTCCAAATTGCTAGGACGGGGCGGCGAAAGAGTCTCTGGGCGCGCTCTGCTCGGGGGCGGCGCCGGGGGCAGCGCCGAGCGACCCTCAGAGCCGACCGGGCGCGCATCTTCTGAAACGGCAGCGCCGACCGATCTCGAGGAGGTGCCCGATTCAATATTCGCGCGTCTCGCCGGTTGGGCAGCTTCTGCGCGGGGCTGTCTCTGTGCCGCCTGCCCAGATGGAAGAGCGGATGCCTTGATCAACTCCGCCAAGGTCGGCTCTGGAGCGGGGACCGGCTTGGCGGGAGAGGGTGTCCTTTTCGGGCGCATCGCCTGCCACTTGGCCCAGAGCCAAACGGCGGCGGCCACCGCAAGGACGATCCCCAAACCGATCCAGACTTCCTTTGGCACCAATGCTATGACGACCAGGATTGCGACGATCCAGCCGCCTGCGGTTTGCTTCCTTCTCGCCATGTGGCCCCCTGCCTTTGGCGCTTCCTTTTGGGGCATTGTAGCTCGCCAACCCCACGTGAGACGCGCATAGCGAGGACGGGGCGAGGCTCTGGGATGGCCAGGATTCGCCCATTCAGTATTGGCGTCCAGGGCATTGGCGTGCCTGCCCCAAGCCTTGACGTTGATGGCCGTACGAGTGAGCTGGGATGATCAGTGGGGTGGTGAGAGCCGTGTTTCGTTCACTGCAAGCATGTGTCGCTGCAGGGCTGCGACGATCTCGTTGTCTGGCAGGTTCTGGGCTCCGGCCAGGAAAACGAGTTCGGCCACTTGTCGTCTGCGCTTGGCGTCGTCGCGGCGCTTGATGGCTTTCTCCCTGGCATCCTGCCGCTGATGCGCCAGAAGCTCCCTGGCTTGAAGCTGGGCCAGCCGATGGGTGGCCCGTTGGATCTGATCGCGGTAGTGATTGGTGGATGACATGATCTTCTCCTAGTGAAGTCTCCTTCAGTGAAGCAATGATTTCTCATCCGTCAACCTATTGATGGCGACATCGCATTCGCACTTGAAGCAATTCTGAAAATCAGAAAAGGAAGATGCAAAAGCAAAGAGCGAAAAGCGCACTTAGGCATCACAAGTGATGCGTGCGCAAAGGGCTTCGCCCCTTGAACCCCAAGCCGCTTTGCGACTTGCCAACGGCAAATTCAAAGGCATAAAGAGCTCAAAGAACTGGAGCTCTCTGCATGGCGATCTACCACACCCGTGTCAAAACCTTCTCCCGTGCCAAAGGCCATTCGGCCGTTGCCGCCGCGGCCTACCGCGCGGGCTTGTCGCTCGTAGATGAGCGCACGGGAGCACGGCACGACTACTCCCGCAGAGGCGGCGTGGTCGAGAGCCGCTGGGTGGTGCCTTTGAAGGCGCCCGACTGGTCGCTCGATGCGGCCAGCCTCTGGCAAGCGGCGGAGGCGGCAGAAAAGCGAAAAGACGCGACCGTGGCCCGCGAGTTTGAGATCGCACTTCCGCATGAGCTCGACAGGCAGCAGCGCTCGGCCCTGACGGCGGACATCGCCCGGGCCTTGGTTGATCGCTACGGCTTTGCAGTCCAAGCGAGCATCCACTCGCCGGGCAGCAACGATGGACTGAATTGGCACGTGCACATCCTCGCCACCACCCGGCGCTTGGATGCCGAAGGCCTTGCGGACAAAACGCGCGAGCTCGACGGTGGCCCCTCGGGACGCAGCGAAGTGGAGTGGCTTCGGGCGATGGTGGCCCAGCTGACAAACCAGCACCTGGCCGCTGCCGAGATCCCAGTGTCCGTCGATCATCGAAGTTTGGAAGCGCAAGCGGAGGACGCGCTCGAGCGCGGCGACATCGTCGAAGCTGCGGTTCTCAGGCGGCGCCCAACGATCCACTTGGGCCAGCAGGCCTCAGCGCTCGAACGGCGGGGAGTGGAGACCGATGTCGGGAAGGTGCTGGCCAACATCGTTGCGGACAACCAGGGTGCTGTGCATCAGGCAGCGATACGGTTTGAGAGGGCAACGACGGATACAGACCGTGCCCGCGGACATGTATCGATGCCGCCGAACCGTGTCGAGCTGGGGGCGAAATCAGGTGAAAGCTACATCGAGGACGTAAAGGGATTCGGTCGGCGAGGAGTTCTGGCCATTCGCACTCCTCACGATGCAAACGAACCATCGCTGCAATCCCTGATGGAGAGCGCGTGGGGACTTTGGCGTGACGTGGTGGCCGCGGGCCTTGAGGGTGCGCTTCGCTCCACACTCGTGCTTCTACATCGCTTGGACTCGGCCATTGGCAACGGGAGCGTGGGAACAAGGGTGCGCAAGGATGTCCAGCGAACGCTGAGGGGCTTGGCCGCAGTGAGAAGACGAGCGACGGAGTGGATGCGGCGGGTGGAGGCTGAACGTCGGGCAGCTTCGCTTCTGACGCGCGCCGAGAGGTCGTTGGAGGACTTCGTCGAGCAGCAGCCCCGACCAACAGGCGCTGGACTGGTGGCCTGGGCCCGGCGTCGCGGACGTCGTTTGGCAGCAATCGAGCAGCGTTTGGATGCCCTGAGAAAAGCTCGTACCAAGATCGAGGACGGTCAGGAAGAGGCCTGTGCGAATCAGCTGTCAGCCGCCGTGGCAGAGTTGGAAACCGGCAGCAGGGTAGCCCTGGATCAGTTGGAGGATCCGGTTCACGAAACGGAAGACCCCGCAAAGCTGACTGTATCCACGCAGCAGGCCACGCCTCGGCCAAGGCTTCACTGATAAGAGTGAGAAGCCCCCGCTGTGGCGGGGGGCTTGGGAAGTTCAATGAAGCGTTGGCCGTTTGCTCGTTGGCGGCTTGGCCGAGGGCCTGATTCCCCGCCGATCCGCGAGCAGTTGGTCCAAGGGAGCCAGATCCTCTTTTACCTCCACGCGTTCCTTAGTTGTGGGGGCGGACCGTGGCTGGACGCGCGGCCCGTCGTGAATGAGATCGACTGGGTTTCCACCTGCGCGCTGGCGCAAAACCTCGGCGGCGATCTCCAAGGCCACTCGAACATCTTCTGAGCGCTCCTGCTGTGTACGCTGAGCCGCTCGTTCGATGGTGCCGCTCAGAACGAGCGCGGCGATTCGGGTTTGTGGATCAGTCATGGTTCCTCCGTCGTTGGTGTGTGCCCGTCGTCGGTCAACTGAGCATCGATGGGTTGGATCGGGCTTTTTCCTGAAGACCTGCCCAGGACGTGCTCCGCGAGCTCCAGAGCGGCTTGGATGTTTCCCAAGCGCTCTTCGCGAGTGCGATGGACGGTGGGATTGAAGCTGCTGCTCAGAAGTAGCGCGGCGATTTGGGTTCGTGGATCAAGCAATGTGCGTCCTCGGTTGGTGTGTGCTCGTAGCCAACCAGTTAAGTGAAAATTAGCAAGGGCACTCAGCAGGGAATTGCGCACACAATTGCTACTTAGTCGAAAAGAACTTGCTGGCGGGGAAGCGGTCCCTGGAAAGTCACCTGCAGTCGCGCAGTCGGCCCCACAAGCGGGGCTGACTCCGCCGGCGTTGGATGACGATGGCCCCAAGTTAGCTCTCTAAAGAAATTCGCAACGGGGTCGATAGCCGCATAAGAGGGCGTTGCCCAACCTTTGCGACGAGGACAGGATGTCAATGAAAAAAATGGTTCTAAGCAGTGCGTTCTTGCTTCCTGCACTCGTAGGGTGCGGGAAGGCCGGAGCGCCGGAGTGCGGCGATGAGATGACTCTGGACCTGGTTCGCAGCATCATCCAGCGGGAGCTGGGGGCGGCAAGTGCTGCTGCCAACTTGAGCACAGAGCAGCTTCGCAGTGTTCTTCCCATCTCTTTGGCTCATCCGACGAGCTTTGATGAGAAGATCAGCCGCTACAGTTGCGAAGCTGACCTGGCCGCGCCATTCAACAACCCTGGGCAGGATGTTTACAAGCTACGGCTTGAATACACCTCTCAGGCGGTCAATGGACAACACTTGGCCGAGGTCCAGGTGCTTCCTGGAGATCTTATTGGCATCGGAGCGGCTATCAGCTCCAATGTCCGGAGCAAAACACAAGCCATGGCTCCCGCAGCTGCGGCCCCAGTGGAAGAGTCACAGGCAGTGGACGTTGATCCTGCTTATGATTCAGCGATGTCGACGAAGGCGGACGATTACCAAGAGCCCAACTCTGACGAGCCGCTGGCGGATGGCGCTTCGACTGGGCCCAGCTTTGACTGTGGGAATGCGTCGTCGGCCGTAGAGCAAATGATCTGTGCCGATCCGGACCTGGCCCGGTTGGACAAGCAAACTGCAGAGGCATTCGGTGTCGTCCGGGCCCGTTCGATGGACCCGGGTGAGGTTACGGCGAATCAAGGGCGGTGGCGCAGGACGGTACGGGATATATGTGCCGACAAAGCCTGTATAGAGCAGGCCTACCAGACGCGATTGGCCGAGTTGAATTGACTCCGGGGATGCCGCTTCGGGCCGGCCCTGCTCAGGGCAAGGGCCGTAGCCTTCCATTCACGACCAGATCAAGAACGCCACTCGCGACGTCGGTCGCGGCTGTAATCCACTGGTTGTCATCGCCAGGGAATGCCTCTTCAAGCGGATCTTCTTTGCCCCCGTGAAAGAGGTTGTTGCGAACCCTGCGGGCGGCTTGCATCAGCGCCCTCGGGTCTGACGCACTCAAGGCTTTGGCCCGGAAGGCGGTGATGTTGTGGCCGCCGTGCACCGTCACCACCTGAACCATGGGACGATCCCGGTTCCCGCCCAGAATCTTCTGCTTGGTCGAGTCAGACACGGCCAACGTGAGCAGCTCTGGTTGCAACGCTTCAAGTGCAGTGTCGACGGCTTGCCAATTCACCTTGGCGGATCCGTTTGAGTAAGCGTCGGTGAACCCGGGAACTTGTTTCAATGCGTACTCAAGGGCACCGAATGCTCGGAGCAGTCGAAAGGCACGGAGTGCGGAGGCGGGCATGTTGGACCTATTTTGTTGGGCTACTTGGCATCGGCGGCAGGGCTAGGTGCCAGCCCAACCGACCAATTGCCGCCCGGTTCCTGCTGCGGCGAGAGCAGGTCGTAGGTCTTCACCATGTTCAGCAGCCCAGAGTGGCCGTATGCATTCGGGGTAAACGATGGGTTGGTTCGCCGCAAGTATTGCCCCAGTGCGCCTAGGCCCACCTTTCCCTCCGAGGTCTCACCTGCAAGCAGGGCCACCGCATCCACTAGGAACCGAGGCCGACGTTTGGGGAGGGGACGCACGTCGTTAGAAGTGGGCTCCACTTTGCCGGGGCCTGTGCTCGCTGATTCGTTGAGACCAGTGTTCTCACGTGGCCCAGCAGCCGAAACGCTCTCCCAGAGGAAGAATTGGTCACATGCGTTGCGCAGGGCGAGAGGCGTCTTCGACTCGCCCACGATGCAAACGGTTGCGCCGCGCTCGCGGAGCTTTCTGCATAGGTAGGCAAAATCAGAGTCGCTGGTGACCAGGCAAAACGTATCCGCCCTGCCGTCGAACATGGCCTCTTGGGCGTCCAAAGCCAGAGCGATGTCTGATGTGTTCTTTCCCGCAGCGTACTGATACTGAAGACAGGGCGTGAACGCCTGTTGGACCATCACTTCCTGCCAGCGGTTGGCGAGGGTGGCATGGTTTCCATAGCCCCGACGTAGCACTACTCGACCGAACTGAGCTCCCATTAAGAGAGCATGGTCGACGATCTCAGGACTGACGTTGTCGCAGTCCACCAGAACAGCGACCTTGCAGTCTTGGGGGGCACTTCCGTTTGCCATAGGTTTCCTTGGGTTCCGGTTTTCCAGGCTCTGCTCTCGCCTCGCCAGCGGGTTCAGCGGGAAGCTTGGTAAGCAGTTGATAAGAGCATCTTACACGCAGGTCTTGGAAGATATGGATCAGCATCTTGCATGATTTTATCTTCCATGATAGAGCTGAGTTGACAATTTAAGCCTCATAAGCCACACTAGGCACTCTGGGTGCTTTGGAGGTCGTCATGTCTCAAGCCAAACAACGCAGGGCCAAAGCGGCGGTTCCGCGCATGCAGGCGCATAGTTTTGAATGGGCGATTCCCTATCATGAGTTGAATGAGGGGCTGGAAGAGCTTGATGTGATGGAAGACATAGCGGCGCATGCCTTTGAGGCATGGAGGCCCGGGAAGGTGGGTATCTATGAAGAGCTAGGTGAGCTTTTCAAAGCCCATGACGCTGCGTCTTTCAATCATTTTCTCCCTGCTGGGTTCGCTCATCCCGTGAAGGGCTTGGTGTCTCCGCACCTTTTCCGCCTCGGGCAGGCGCGTGAGAGCGCCCTCGCGATGGCGATCAAGCACAGCGAAGAGAGTCATGCGGATGCATTGGCGAGGGCTGGAATGAGCGCCGAGGCCGTGAGAATCATGCGCTCATGGCTGGAGACGGTGAGAGTTGGAAATCTGCTGCAATCGGAACTTCAGGTCACTAGGATGGCCGTGTTGTCGAAGTCCGAGCAATCGCAGGCAGAATCTGTTCCAGTGTTTAATCACGATCCGAACGAGACGCTTGGTGTTGCCGAGTTCTCGAAGCTGCTCGGTGTGAGCGCGGAAACGGTCCGGCGTCGCGAAGGTGAGGGGAAGGTCATTGCGTTCCTCGGCTCTCACCGAAAGAGGGGCAGGGCTTATCCTGTGTTTCAGACGTGGGCGGGCATTTCCGGCGAGCCGTTGGTTGAAGTGCTTTCGCATCTATCAGGCAGTGGCGCGGAGGCCTTTGCATTCTTCACTGGGATCAATGAATCACTGGCAGGACTGACACCGATTGAAGTGCTCTTGGGCAAGCTGACCAGTGCGCGGGATGTCGCTGCAGGGCAGTGGTTGTTGACGCAAGACGGCAGCAAGCGCCGTGCTGCGGTTGTCGCGGCTGCGGATGTCCACTCCCAATACTAAGCGAGGGATCGCGTGATTGATGCTAGTGACTTGGAAGTCGTCCTGCTTGATCCCCAGAATGACCTCGTTCGCCTCTTTCGACACGACGGCGCACATCTCGAGCCGCCGGAGGAGAAGTATCGGAATGCTCGGGTGGATCCTCCCGACGGGCATAAGGGCGACTATGCTGTGCTGTACCTGGGGAAAAACATTCCAACCGTTGCAGTGGAGTGCCACATTCTCTCTGAGAATCCATCCGGGAACTACCAGTGGCTGCGTCGTCGTGCCGAGAGTTACAAGGTCGCGCGCTATCGTTCAGAGCGGCCCTCCCTTTTCCTTCGAATCGATGGTCGGAACCGAAAGTATCTGGGTCTGGATGGAAGAGACGTTGCGTTCAAGCGATATGCCCCCTATCAAGCGATGGGCTTGGAACTGTTTCAACGTTTTGGGCAGACGGTTCATGGGCTTACCTGGTCCTCGTTCCATCGAAACCAACCAGGCGAAGTTTTTGCCTTGTGGCACCATCATAAAGATACGATCGGCCTGACCGTGACGTCCAAGGAACCTTTCGGTTCGTTGGCGTCCGACGCCGAGTGGAGCTCCTTCTTGACTGCAAATCCAACCATAGAAGAGCTTGCGTAAAGGGTTGCGCTGAGAGCAGTGGAGTCGTCCATGACGACATGTCTCTGCGTTTTAAAGAGACATGCCTGGTCGATTGATTGGTCAGCGCTAATGATTGCGAGCGCGGCGCGGCGCGGCGCAGTGATTAAGGCTTGGGTGAACCATCTGGCCGTCGACGAAAGTCCGACACCCATTAAATGAAGGCATTGGGCGTAGTTCGAACATTACGTTGAACGTGTTCTCCTTGCATTGGGAAGCTGCTACATGAATAGACGGTATGGATAGCTGTTTCCGGGAAGGTCCTTAACATTGGAAATGGTCCTGGCGAGCTTCTGGGAGTAGCGGATGCTGACGGGCACTGGGTCGTAGAGTGCGTCGTTGTTCCAGTCCATCTTGGTCAGCGCCAGCGTTTCGTGGGCGATCGTTTCCAGCGGTCCGCTGCCCGCGTGACGGGTCAGTAGAAGTGGACGGGGGATGCTCTTCCCGCCTTGGTAGTAGTCTGATTTGCTTGAAACGTCTGAAACATTGCCTGCAGCCCAAAGAAGAGCGGACGTGCCCGACCGGGGGACGAAGGTGCCGCGGGGGACTGGGTATCTCGCTGGCTGGGTGCGCGCGGTCCCACCAGAGGATTTGACCAGCCATACTCCCCGCCAAGTCGGTCTGGAGCTGATCTCGATGCATTCCACCTCGGGGACGGCGGTCAAGGCGTCGCGAGCACCAAGAACCTCCTCTTCTTTGAACGCATTGCTCTTGTGAATGACCATTCGCCGGGGAAGAATGCCTCCATTGCGCTGTTGGTAGATCGATAGACTGCGGGCAATAACTGCTCGCATGTCTTCTCGTGACAAGAACGGATTCCTTCGTGCTTCGCGCACGTCCTTGACCGGATCCTTTGCCTCGAACGCCACGAACTGCATGCCGCCCCCGTCCATGTCGAACACCTGCGAGCAGCAGGTGACAAAGTGGGTTTCGTCGTTGACCTTCTTCAGCGCGTATGCCAAACCAATGTAGGCAGTGTCCGCGGGCACTCCCGCCAGAGGGGCGAGCTTCCAAGGAATGCCGCCGGCTTTGACATAGAGTGCGATCGACAGCCTCCAGGCCAGCTGAGCCTTGTTGGAGAAGCTGAAGGTCCGGTCGTTGACCACTTGGGTTGGGATGCCGTGCTTTGCTCCCAATGCCTTGAGGACATCGTGCGCGTCGAACCCGTCCCCGGACGTGTGAGGAAGCCACGCTTCTGGGAGATGGACTAGAACCACGTCAAACTGTTCGTGTCTTGTGCTTAGTTGCGAGAGAGCTGCGTCGAAGGCGGCCACCAGGCGATGCTGAAGCGGGCCAGATCCTGGAAGATCGTTGATGGAGTCGGGCCAGCGGATGTGGTTGGCCTTGTCCGAGGAAGCCAAGTCCACGCCGAAGACGCTGGCGAAACCAGGAAAATCTGGGGCGTAGCCACTTCTATCGCTAGCCCCATGTCGCTCTTTCAGCGATGCCATAAGTGCGCCGCGAGTCCAGAACGCACTTGCTGGGCCCACTGTGGCGATACGAACGGTGGGCGTGAACTGGCTGAATGTCTGGGACGAGAAGGGGCCGTAGTGCGCCAGCCCGCGAAGGGGGTGGACGTCTCGCCCCCCGGAGTGCTCAGGAGAAAAGGCCAGCTCCGGTTCCGAAAGCAAGGACAGCGGCGGTAGCTGCGAGCGAGAAACATCTACCATCACTGCCTCCGGTCAAAGTATTTGTCGTGATGTCCAGGACGACTGAAGCCGGTGAGCGGTGAAATGCGAAAAGCTGCATCCACTCCCTCTTGATCATCTATTCCGAACGCGTGAAAGGTGACGCCGTGTGGGGAGGTGAGCAAGCTCGCCCACGCGTCGATGATGTTGGCCCAAGCACCGTTGTACTTGGTCGCCCAGCGCTCTCGTCTCCAGTCAGCGGTCGGATCTGGCCTGCGCTGCGTCGACCAGCCCAGCGGGTCGCCTTGGGCCGTGTCAGAAGGAGCCAGCCGCTCATCTTGCGGTGCTTCTACGGCAGTGTAGGGATCAAACCCGCACCACCAGCGTCCCTCAATCTCTTCCAGCCGAACCGAGATGGCTTCGTTGTAGCTGCGACCGAACTTATTCCCCGTGAGCTCGCTTCCATAGGCCGCCTTGAGCTTGGATAGTTGGCGTTCGCGGCGATGTCGCTGCTCGTCTGTTTCGTTGCCCCTTGCGCTGGCAACCATAAGCGAGTGCCCGGAACGCTTAAGTCTCGGAATCAACGGTCGTCGCCGAGCCAATGCGCGAAGGAGGGCATCGTAGATGAGGCCTAGCGCCCAGCTGTCTTGGACGGGGTCCAGCGTCCAATGCCCGTTTAGCACTGGTTTCAGACTGTGCAATGAAGCGAGGATTTCTGCGTCTTTGCCGAAGGCTGCGAGCTCATTCCCAACCATTGCCACCGCCGACCGGCACTTCGTGGCCTTGAGCATTTCCCGCACCTCAACGATGGAGGATGGGCGGCCCAAGGCTACTCTTCTTGCCGTTATGGGGAGACTTTCAACCAGCAATGCGGAGAGGCGCAGCACGGGGAACTTCCGTGCTTCCGCCGTGCGCACCGGGATGGGAGCTGCGAGCTGGGTCGGCTGGAACGACAGGACATGGTCCAGCAGCGGGCTTGGAAGGCTGATTTGGTTGAGCAGATCGCCGGCCAACTCGTCGAACGTCGCGGACTCGATGATGAAGACGCTGACTCCCGCAGACACAGCCTTCTGCAAAAAATCATTCACAGCCGGCAGGAGCTTGGAGCGGGAAGACGCACACCAGTAGAGGCCGCTTGGGAAGGGGTTCTCGTAGGCCAGGCCCGACTCAAGCGCCTCCATCACGGAGGAATCGCGTCCGCTGTAGCCGACTACGACCAGACCGAACCGCTTGCAGGCTTCAACCATAGCCCGGCGCAGATCATGGTCTTGGGAAGCCAGCTCGCTCGTGGTGTTCTTCAGGGATGTTGAACGGTAGTCGCCATGAAGCTTGGCGATGAGGGGCCAGTCAGACTCATCCAGGCAGCGCGTAGCCAGGTGTGCAGAGTCTAGAGTCGCCACCGTAGGCTTGCTCGCGGCTCCTGGTGGCATTAGGGATGCCGCCAGCAGGCTGGATTCTTCAATGAGAGGATCAAAGTTGGTCGTGAAGACGCAGGGAGCCTTTGAGGCGCTTATCAGACCGGCCAGCATGCGATGCCCAAAACAGGGGGTGCCCTTGCTGATGGCGTCAGCGATGTATTGGCGACGATGGGTCTCTTGCGGATAAATCGCCTCGAACGCGGCCGCATACTCGGTCGGATCGTTAGGGGGCGGAAGGAGAGGGGTGCGAGAGAAGAACTCGTCAATGCGCTCAACCCACAGTGGATCACTCGGATCAACGTTTCGGCGAGGGAACCGGGTCTCTTGGCAATAGAGCCTGGCTTTGAAGTCCAGGATCATGTCGTAGCCGGTCGGGATGCCGGAGGCCGCAGAAGCGCCGGCACCGAGAAGCCACGCGTGAAGCTCGGGTCGGAGGGCAAAAGTTGTAGCGAACTTAGATGCAGAAATAACCTGGATGGATTTCGTCATCAGGCAGCTGTTGAGTGACCAGGTGAATGGGACAACTCAATCCTACTACCCCTCGTGTCTCATCTCCTCAGACTCCGAGATTGGAATCGATTCCAATCAACAAAAATGGGTCGGGCTTGCTGCAGGGGGCTTGTTGCGACGGTGTTGCGTTTTAAGCGCTGTTCGGCCGCCAATGGGCCGGAGTCATTGCTGCAGAAGGGCTTGCTTGCATATGATTCCGATGAATCCATCGTGCTTCATCAGCGGGGTGTGTTCGGCGGACTTGTCTTTGGACATGGGACTCGTGGATCAGGGGCGTCCGCTCGCGCCGGAGGGCAGCGGGGCGGAGCGGGTACAGGGTTGTCCATGGTAACTGGTCGGGGCAGGGGGACGCTTTTGCCGGGGCGTGGGCGCGTGTCGCAGGCGAACAGCTGCGGTGGTGCGTGCGGCTTTCAATGGTTGTGCGGGAGGCTCGGGCGATGGGCAATTGCGAGTGAAACGGTCGTTGCCGGCGCCGGCCTGCTGGTTCTGGGTGAATCCGCGTTGCGGGTCACAGCTTTTGCCGGGACGTCCGGCGGAGGGTGGATCGCCGCAATCGGGCGGTCAATCGGAGTCATGCATGTTCCGTCGGGTGTTGCTTGCGATATTTCTGGCCTGCACTGCGGGTCGTTCCCTGTCGGCAGAGGCGGCGCCGTCGAATGACCTGCACCACCTTGCGTTGCGGGTGCTGCACGACGGGGTTCCCGCGTTCTCGCCCCGGCTGAGCGTGCGGCAAGGGCGAACGGCGACCGTCGCACTGGAGGGCAGGCATGGGCAACGCTACAGCCTGGTGATCGACATTGCCGAAGCGGTGGCCGTCGCCGGCGAAGCAGGCGCAGACCTGCAATGGAGCCTGTGGCAGGACGGGACGCCGCTGCAGGAGGGCGCATTGACGATCTCTCCGGCGATGGTGCAGGCGGCGGCACTGGAGGGGCGGCCGCTGGGTGTCCGCAAGCGTGGGCTGGGCGGGGCACAGGTCGACGTCCAGGTGCTGGACTATTCGGTGGAAGCGTCGCCCTCGGAAGGAGATGGCAGGGCGACTGCCTGTGCCATCGCCTCGCCGATGGCAACCGCTCGCGATAAGGGATGTTGTGCCGCGAGGTGCCAGGATGGCAGCGGACAGTCGCTCAAGTGCTGTGGTGCAAGCTCCTGCTGTGCATGTGGTACCTGTTGCCACGTTCCTTGATGGGCGTCGGCAGCGGGCGTGGCAGCCTCAGGCCTGTACCAGGGTGATGTCCGGGTGGCTGGCGAAGATCTCCATCACGATGTCGAAGTAGGTCTGCCCCTCGCCACGTTGCAGGGCGTCCAGCTGGCGGCCGATGGTTCCGGCATTGAACGTACCCGGCTGCCGCAGCTTGTCTTCCAGCCACGCCCGCGTTGCATCCACTCCCAGTGCCTCGCGGCTGCGGTCGATGTCGCGCCAGACCAGCGTAGCGGTTTCGTGCCCGGCCAGCGCGCCATAACCGCCGTACAGCAGATCGTCCAGTGCATCGAGGCTGGGGCCGAGCTGCCAATCTTCGCCGGCCATGAATACCCGGTTGATTTCCGCATGGAAACTGGGGATATCAACGATGGCGGTGCCTTCGATCTGCAGGAATACGGTCATGCGCCGACTATAGCGTTGGGCTGCCAAAGAGCGCGCGACTTATTCATCGGGGTGATACGTTCCCAACCTGCCTTTGCTGAAGGCCGGACGATGCAGCGCTGCAGGGGGATAAGCAGGCAGCAAGGAAAGAATCCCCGCTTGAACGCATTTATGTTGATGAGGCGTTGTTTCAATAAATGTGCTTAAAGTTTTCCGAGGGTCGTGCCGCCACCGATATAGGGCCACGATCAAGGGAATTGAGATGCTCGCCTTACGCAACCTCCGTGTGGGATCCCGGCTTTCGGCCGGCTTCGGTCTGCTGTTGCTGTTCATCCTGGCCATCGTCGGCCTGGTGCTGTACGGAAACCATCTGAAGTCCGCCCAGTTCGAGAAAGTGGTGGGCGTGAACATGGTCAAGATGCGGTTGTTGAACGACATGCTTGATACCAACAACACGGTGCTGATGCATCGTCGCCTGATGGTGATCAAGCGCGGCGAGGAATTTGACAAGGATTACCAGCGGGCGCAGGAACTGAGCCGTACCTACGACGGCATCTGGGACAAGTACGTCAAGATTCCCCGCGATGCCACCGGCGATACGCTGGTGGCGCAGATCGCGGCGGCACGCAAGGCCACCGACGTCTCCACTCAGCAACTGCACGAGCGGATGAAGGCAGGCGACTACGACGGTGCAGCTACCGAACTTCTGGCCGAGCAGGGGCTGGCCGCGGCCTGGAATGGAGCAATCTCCAGCCTGCTGCGGCACCAGGAAACCCTGACCGAACGCGGCCGTGAGCAATACCGCGCCACGGAAGCATGGACGGAAACCCTGTCCATTGCCTTTGGTGTGCTCAGCCTGATTCTCGGCGCACTGGCCGCGTGGGCGATCACCCGCAGCCTGACCCGCCCCTTGGCGGGCGCGGTGAAGTTGGCTGATGGCATCGCCAACGGTCGTCTGGACAACGTCATCGATGCTTCGGGCAACGACGAGGTGACCCAGTTGCTGAAGTCCATGCAGCGCATGCAGGGGCAGCTGCAGGCGGTGATGGCCGCGCAGGGCGAGATGGCGCGGCAGCATGATGATGGCAGCTTGAGCTACCGCATGGACGAGAGCGCCTTCCCCGGCGACTACGGGCGCATGGTGCATGACACCAATGCATTGGTGGGCTCGCACGTGCAGGTGCAGAACCGCCTGATCGAGGTGATGAAGCACTACGCGCGCGGCGACCTGTCGGTGGACATGGATCGCCTGCCCGGTGAGAAGGCGGCGATGACCCAGGCCATGGACGAGACCAAATCGAGTCTGTCGGCCATCAACGGCGAGATCCGCCGGCTGGCCACAGCCGCGGCCGCGGGCGACTTCAGCCTGCGCGGTAACGAAGCACGCTTCGAGCACGATTTCGGCGAGATGGTGACCGGGCTGAACCGGTTGATGCAGACCACCGACGAGAACCTGGTGCAGGTGTCGAGCCTGCTGCAGGCGATCTCACGCGGCGATCTGACCGTGCGCATGCAGGGTGACTTCCACGGCGTGTTTGCCCGCATGCGGGACGACTGCAATGCCACCGTTGAGCAGTTGACCCAGATCGTCGGCCGCATCCAGGCCAGTGCATCCAGCATCAATCTCGCGGCAGGGGAAATCGCCTCGGGCAATACCGATCTGTCGCGGCGTACCGAGCAGCAGGCGGCCAACCTGGAAGAAACGGCAGCGTCGATGGAGGAGCTGACCTCCACGGTGAAGCAGAACGCCGAACACGCGCGCCAGGCCAACCAGC
>Ga0308172_1000617_pt1 | contig 39374 bp, 62 predicted proteins | sample PhyGR2_FD_202134 | JGI IMG/M metagenome (GOLD analysis project Ga0308172, IMG submission 202134) | Phyllosphere microbial communities from UC Gill Tract Community Farm, Albany, California, United States - DLSLSG.R2 | ecosystem: Host-associated > Plants > Phyllosphere > Unclassified | place: USA... | reverse complement strand
ATTAAGTCGATGCGCCTGAAACTGCTTGTGATGGACTATTGTTAAAATCGATAACCAAATGCCTGCCTCATATTGCTGCTATATCGCGGGCTTTGACATAGCTGGAATGTTTGAAAGCATAGTGGATGGAACTCGGAAGATGTCACGCGGATGCTTTTCAGCGATGTCAGGGATAATCGAGTATTTATCACTCAGAGCAAAACCAGCCATAAGCTGGCCATACCTTTAAACCTTGAGCTGAAAGCATTGGGGTTGTCACTTGAAGCAGTTATCGATTTATGCCGACGGGATAATCCGTCAGATTATATGATCTATTCAGCCGTAAGGCGCGGGGGCAGAAAGCCAGGCCCTGTTACGCCGGTTGCTTTAACCCAGGCTTTTGCTGAAGCACGAGAATTGAGCGGTATTAAGTTCGGTGAAAATCCACCGACATTTCATGAAATACGTAGCCTGGCAAGTCGATTGTTCAAAGCCGAGAATGGCGAGGATTTCGCGCAGAAATTACAGGGACACAAAAACCTGTCAATGACCAAAAAGTATCTGGATACTCGCGGGCAAGAATACATGATGGTTTAGACTGGATATTGGAAATTCGGACATATTTCGGATAATTTCGGGCTAAACCCTAATAGAAGCAGATGAATCAATAACTTAAAAAAAGACCGAATACGATTCCTGTTTACGATTCATTGGGGTATTTATGTTATTTATCATGAAGATAGATAACAAAAACACCTCTTTTATAGGTTGCAACACTTATCATTACAGCCATTGTAGATCAAACAGTTACCACCTTTTTCGGATCTGGTTCGGACAAATTTCGGTACGTCATATCGTCGGCCTGTCATCCTCACTCAGCCGTATGATAATCGATGTCACCACGCCCAGCACTTTCACCTCTTCCATAGCCTCACCTTCATACGCTTCACCGTCCGGTGTGATAATGCTCTGCCCCATGAGCTTCCCTATCTGCGACTCCCCGAATATTTCAAACGCCAGGGTACTGCCCTGCTTCGGCTTAATGCTGCGGTCGATAACATAAAACTGGTCGTCATCATCCAGAATCATCGTTGCAGACGGGTGGCTGACCAGAAGCTCATTCAGGTCAAGCCGCTTTTCGATGTAATCGTTAGCCGGTGATGGAAATCCCATAGTTACCTCACGTTCGGGTTAAACAGCATGAATGTCCTGTCATCACCTTCCTGGGTGGATATGTCCCTGAACTGGTCGACGTGATGCTCTATCCAGCGGTTGGCCTCCGCGAGCGACCAGTGCCAGTTGACCTTATCCAGCTCTGTCGTGAAGTCTCTGGTTGTAACCGTTCGGCCGGTGCGTGGGTTGATTTTGACGGCTGCGCGGAAAGCCGCGTCGATTTCGTATCGTCTTGCCATGAATGATTAGCCTGACAATTACTGTATGTGCATACAGTATTATTGATCGGTAGGATTGATCAAGTGACTAAAGGACAGGTTTATGTAGAGCGTTGAGATTCAGAGGGATTTAGGAAGGAAAGCCCGGCTACTGCCGGGCTAAAAAGCACTTATAATGATGCTATCAAGTCTGCCTGATTAGAAAAATATGTCATATCTTCAAGATTCAAAGGAACTTCGTAGATAAAGAGCTTTCCGTCATTTGGAGCCGTTACATATAAATAGTCTGAAGATGAATATCTTTGCGCCTGTATTCTCATCGGTGCTGTAACTGGGTTGCCAATTTTGTAATAAATCCATGTGGCGCTGCTCTTAACTGCAAGAACCAAGACTGCAGTTGTAGTATTGGAAGAAATCTTTTCCAGACAAAAATACAGTCTTTCTGTACCAGCGTTAACAGTTGCGGATAAGGCCGCAGATGTAGATATTGTGTCACTATTAAGATCAAGAACTACTTCTCTGCTCCATGCTCCCTGTTTGAAGTGTGCTACCGTAATATTGAAGCCACCGAATGTTGAAGATGGGCCCTCCCTATCAGGTCTGTGGCGATACAGAATTCCGCTAACCACTTCGCCGCCATAAATGAATTTTGCGGTTTGTATTCCCGGCGTAGAGTTGAGGTTTGGATCATCGTTTGTAACAAATGACTCACCGGGAAGCATTGGTTGATATACATGATCACCATCAGAGTTAACGCTAACTGGAGTTGTCATGGACACGCCAGCGACATTCTTTATTTTTCCATCCTTGTCGGAAATGATGAATGAACCTTTATGCCTCAGCGTTCCCGCCCCGTATGGCCCCCATTCCCAAAGTATATTTACGTTACTATTCGAATCAACCCTCAAGTCATCGGGATAGAATGAGCGGTTAGATTCATTGCTGATTATTAATAGCCTCTCCCATGTTACTGATGATCGAGCCCTACGATAAATTATGCCGGCTCTGTCAAACTCGTTCGATGAGTGCCCCCCACGAACCATAACGTATACATCTCCAGTCGGACTCATTGTCATGACTGGATATGTGTATTTCCATATTGTATCAGGCAGCTCATCGAAACTGTTTACAAGCGTATTAAGATCTCCGGGAACCTGTGATTTAAAATATCGCCAGTAGTCTGTGTGCATGGAAGTAAACACATGAATAAAACCGTCCAAATCCACTACCACTGACGGCTGGTTGTGCCCCGCATCGTCAACATACTCTGCCCTCGTACCGTCCTTATTTCTCAGCCATCCGGTATTGAATGAGCCATCCATATTTTGTCGAACTATAGCGATATTGTGATAACCAGACGCCCCGCTCACTGCTGCACAGATGCATCCAAGATACTTATTACCATCTCTGTCAATTGCAAACGGCGTCCACCAACCAGCTTGATTAGAGCTTTTAACTGTGACAGGAACTGTCGTAATCACCGGCTGGATCATGGTATCACTACCCCAAGAGAATTTGCGTAAGCAATTAATTGAGCTGACTGAGATTTTATTTCAGACTCAGTAAGATTTCTGTCGAACATGCATTGACTATAGAATGTTGTTGGCCCCATGACATTGCTAACGTGCCCCGTCCCACCAAGGTAATTATTAGTAGATGATGCAGTGAAGGACCCACTACTCAAGGTTAAAGATTCTTTATTCATAATGCCCAAGCTGCTTACCGTTCCAAACTCCATGACCAATCCAGAGCTATTTAAAAATAACAAGCATGGGCCTGTTGGCATTACCTTCCCGCCAGCCCGGTTTACCCCGGAAGCATCTCTTATTCGAAATTTACGCTCACCGTCTAAAGACACCCTCACACCTGCAAAGGAAAACGCCTGTGCATTTGAGAAGTCTCCCACTACGATTATTGTAGCAGACGAGGTGGTGTTAGCCTGAGATGACTGGAATCGATTGGCATTTGACGTTGAGCCTTCCGCTAATGTTGATATTCCTACAGATGATAGAACCGCGCCAGTACCAAGGGGTGTAAACGTACCTTTTCTTCCTGTTGAATTAAATTCACCAAGTCGTAGAGAATCCGTAATCCCTGACTTCCCAAAATAACTCACTGAAAGAGGAGAGGATACTGGGGTGATAATTGCACTAAAATCGTTATCGTAATTGGATTGTTTATCAGTGATGAGAACACCCATTCTAAGCTCCTGATTTTAAAATGATACCGCGCACGCTCATTCTAACCTTTGATCGATTGAAGTGTTCGTTCATTTGAATCGAATTAAGCGATGAAGTGAAAAGCGTAAACTCGCCTACATTAAGAGTTGTTTTTTGCCAGTCTGAGCCAGAGTAATAGGCGTTACCAATTACTATATTTCTGGATGAGTTAGTTTTAACCACCACATCAAACTCTCTGCACTTCTTATATTTTCCACCACCAATAAAAATTGTCTGAAAGTTATCTCCAGCATTGCCAAGGCTTACTACATGTGAAAAAAATATCCAATCACCAGGGCGAGCCCAAGAGGGTATAAATTCACCAACTCTCGGAGAGTTCGCATCGTAACGCAATGCGTTGATACTGATGTTGCCGCCAGAATCAGTCTCAATCCAGCATCTCACTCCAGCTGATGTAGAAGAACTTGTGAACGAATAGAGCATCACCCTCTCAGACGCATCAGTTAATTGAGGCACCTGAAATGCCATTGATACTGTATAAACTGCAGAGTCTGCGAAAGGGGCTACCAAGGAACCCGATAACGGCACTAACCCGAGACTTTTCTCTCTGACAATGGCTGATACCTGAACTTGCAATTCTCTTTTATTTACCCGGCCAATGTTAAAGTTCTGACCGCCAAGAACCCACAAATCATAGGAGGCAGGCTCAAGAACCTGTATGCCGTCGTTATATTGCGGAGATTGCGAAGTTGAGCTTAGTGGCTTCGCCCTGCCAAGCAAATCTGTAATTAGCGTAGGACCAGAGTATGTTGTGAGTGAAAGCTTCTGTGTATCAATACCATCAGCATTCAACGTTGCACTTTTTGTCACCAAACCGTCATCTGACACCGTGTTTCCTGCAGCACCAAATCTATTTCTTTCTTTGTATGCCGAAAATCCTCCACCTATTCTTCCAAATGCATCAGTTACAGCCAAATATGGTGACAAACTTTCCTGTCTGATTGTTTCATTAACTTCCCTCAGCGCCTGAGCTCCTGGGTTTTCAGCCACTACAACGGCAGAGCCATTGTTATTTAAATAATATATAAAAGAGTTCAGACTGCTTGCGCCCTGCGCAACGCGAAATATCTTTCCATCCGGAGTATTTTCAATGCCAGCTAACGTTCCGTCTGGATCACTTGATGTTATGTAAAATGTATTCGCATCAGCAATATTTTGTGCCTGAGTCGCATATTGTGCAGCTGAATCTGCATAAATCTGCGCGCTACTCGCATTCTGAGAAGATTCGTTAACGCTCGATGCAGCCTGCTGTGATGCCTCTTCCGCTGCGGTTGAAGCAGTTTCAGCTTGCTCAGCATATTGCTTGGCCTCTTCCGTGTATTCTGGCGCTTTCCTTGCCTCCTCTGTGTATGCTTTACACTGGGCGGCCGCAACCTCCGCCACAGTTGCATACATGTGCGCTTGTTTGGTGTCTGATAGTGACATTATTAACCTCAGAATTTAATGCAGTAGAGTAAGGCTATGTTGCGAGGCCGTGTTTCATTGCCACCGGATGCGCCGGTAGTGAAGGTGTGTGTATGGTCATTAACGCCGTTAACGGTGATGGTGTGAGTGTGAGCGCCTGCGCTTGCTGCTGTACCGGATACGGCATGAGTGTGTGCTCCAGCGTTATCAACCGGGCGCTTACCTACTGTCGCGCCACCGCCGCCAGCAAAGCCCGTTTCATCCTGGTTCTCATCCCAATACGTATTGACTACGTGATTGTGGTCCCCTGCTGATGCTGCTGTGCCTGACACAGTATGTGTATGCGCGCCGGCACTTGCAGATGATGCAGTATGTGTGTGTGCCCCTCCGCCGTTCGTTGTACCGGTGTGGCTGTGGCTTTGGTTTTGCCCAAGCTGCAGAGAACCGAATGCGCGTCCTGAATCTATCCCTCTGCCCCCGTCAAAGCCTCGTACAAATTCACCACGCATATCCGGCAAATTGAATGTTGTTGATCCGTTACCTGCCCCCCACTGCGTACCAATGCGAGAGAAAAGCCTCGCGTATGTTGTTCTGCTGACCTGCTGACCCGAGCAGGCAATCCAGCCACTCGGCGCGGCGTTCATGGCAAATCCCACTACTACCCCGACCATGTCGTTATTAACATTGAGCGTCTCATCAACTATGTTCACCCCATCACAATAAAGTCGTGATGTCATGCCTGCATACACAGATACACCGGAGCCAGCTGAGGTTTTACACGTAACGATGAAGTTACCCGTGCAGTCATTCTGGACAACCCACGATTTCATCCAGGCTGGGAAAATGATATTGATGTTGGATGTTAATGTGCCTGACAGGGTAATCCTGTCTTTCGCGGCCTGAAGTGTTGACAGTGTCAGACTGTTATTTGTGAGGCCGGTAACAACGGTAGTTCCATAGTTGTTAATTGGAACCCATCCCGTTGTCGCGCCGCTTGCAGATTCAGGTGATGTTTTATTCCCTTCATTAAGGTTCAGCCACTGCCCCGTATATGGGGTGCTGGGAATAATTGCACCTTTAGGATATCCGTTAATCAGTGTCGCGAATGCATTATTAAATGCATAGGTCATCCCGGCGTTCTGCCACTGCTGCTGAAGCGTGACGGAATACAGCACCCCGTTCATATCCTTGCCCGATGGCGGCTTTCCTCCGGCGCTTATAGGCTGCATAGTGACCGGAGGGAATCCGGTGTCAAATGTCGCCACCCCGTCTGACAGGGTGTCTGGAGTTGAATCAGTAGGTATGGTGTTTTTATTACCGTTGACGCCAAATGCTTTTGTAATTCTGGTTGGGCTATCCGATGAATTCATTTTTATACCTGCTGGACAATATTAACAGTAACCCCCACTGGAGCCGGTAGTGCGCCAGAGCTTTGCACTATTGCAAGGTCGGGTTGGGTTAATAGAAATTCGAATACGTAACTCATTTTCATGTCACCATCATTTCTGACATAGCAACGCCCCCTGTCGCTGAACATATAACTCAGCAACTTATTAAGGTTTGGAATAGTGCAATCAGATATATTCGCCGCCGCTTTCATCATGATTAGCTTGCGGTAAACATCATTAGTCAGAGTTACTGTGGATGTGAGAACGTCGCTTGTGTAGAAAGGTGCCTGGTCAAAAGGCTGCGGGTCATCCAGTGCTGACGGGGTAGACAGTGCCTCACCAAATCCGAACACTATCTTATTCTCAGTCAATGTTAATTGCCTGCTTACAACAACTATCTTTCCCCATACATCCAGACCGTATGTATCAGCAGTATTTATATCCCATACCATTTCATAGAAATCATTGATAAACCTATCGATACCGACAGCTTCGTTGAAGGAATAAATTATGGATTTCAATTTCGGGCTGTCGGCATACTGAGTGAGAATAGTATCGGCGACATTTATCATGTGAGGGTCACCTGTATGTTTTGCCGGTCGAGAGTGGGGATCTGGTCAATGCCAAAGGTGGCAGATGTTGAATATGTCGTGCCATTCGTGCTGATGCTGATTCCGAATATATCAACGTTATCCGGGTCTATTTCGGTGATGCCTGCGTAATATCGTCCGGCATAAATGCTTGAGGCAATGCGTGCGCGCGTTCCTCCATCCTCGCCCGTAAAGGCTCGGGTAACCGCATCTTTCACGCGCTCATCGATATCACTCGGCATGAAGTTATTATCAGCAAGCTCTACCCTGATATACACATTGACTGGTGCTGGGGTCTGCCACTTAATTTGATAGTCCGGGTACGGCTGCACATAATGCTCATCGTCATAAACGGTGTAGGTGTTATTCCCCATCATCGGCGGTCCGGGCGGTAGTTTCTTGAAGATGGCAGTGGCGATATCTTCAGGCGCGCCGCCGTATACGGCTACGTACAGAGCGTGAGGCGCAAGGGGGAAATTTGTCGCCCCTTTGTTAACCGTGTTCTCTGTATTGTTCTGTGTGACATAAGCATCAGTTACGCCCGGCACGGCAAGCACGCTCGCGTATATTGAACCGAGCTGGTTGTTTGCATTGCCCGCCACCGACTGCCTGCGGCGATATTCGAAGTTCGCGCGTCCTTCAACATCCGCACCAAGAACGCCTGCGGCAGCATTGCTAACTGACGACCAACCGGATATGGATTTATATATAGTCTTCAGAGCGCCTATTGAGCACGGAATCGGCCCAGTGGTTTGGTTTTGAAACTCCACCATAACTGAACCATCTGCCCCAATAGTAGCGTCGGACAGTGAACCATATAAATATCCGGCCTCATCTTCAGCCATACTACCTGCAGGGATGATCGAACCTACCGATCCCGTACACGTGCAAGTTACAATCGTTCCAGAGGCAGGAATTCTTTCGAGAAAATACAGTCGCCCAATCCCATCCTGAAACTTGCCAGAGGAGAAATCCGGGTTAATGTTGTTAATTATCGCCAGTAGCTGGTCGTTTTTATCAGCAATTATTGCAGTATCTGATACTGCAATCTGACCTTGTGGAGTGGTCAATTCTTTGCTCATAGCCGTGCCGAGAGAAGAAGACATATCGGATAGCCTTCCAGCCAGAATCTCTCCCTCATCTGGCACATCAAGTCCGGTAGTTGAAAAAGTAACTGATGGCACTGATGATGATATTGTCGTGGTTGGCATTAAATTTCTCACATGTTAACTGTGTATTCGGTTCCGTTTGTGTCGACAACAACAATCACTCCTGTTGATGCCCGAGTGCCGCTGTTATTTATTACGGTGGCGGAAGCCTGAGCTATATACGGAAGCCGCATAGCTTCGTTCTCCAGATACGTTTGCACCGCCCCCGCTCCCGGTTGCACCCCCATAATATTTTCGAAGTAAGGGATGCCGGCCGTAGCGTTGTAGATGCACTCCCCACGGAGAGTCGAGCACGCTGTGGCAACATCCTGAGCACACGCGTAGGGATTATCGGTTGTTCTAAGATTGCCTTTGCCATCCAGTTCGATGTCCCAAGTGTCCGGGTTTAAGTAGAGAGACAGGGTTATCAAGCGACCTCCAGGCGTAAAAAAACCCACAAGAGTGGGCTTGGTTGTGTAGGTTAGGGTTTCCAGGAGACCATCTGTTTAGATTCAAATTTCCTCCTGTAAAGGTAAAGCCAAAATCAAAGCCCCCTCATTAATTCCATGAAGGGTCAATGCGATGACAGTGCGAAGGTTCTTTGAACTTAAGGTGCATTTCGAATGCTTCCCGCATCTGACGCGCCATCTCTGCAGGATTCATCCCGCCAGTTAGAGAACACATGCCCGGACAAATGAGTGTTGTGACCTCTAATTTCCGCGCTTCAGCCAATGCTGCAGAAAACGCTTTAAATGCATTCTGCGTATCTCCAACGTTCTGTGGAGTTTCCATCGTTGGTGCGACGATAAGATATTTCGGCCATTGAGGGCCAAATCCCATAGCGTGAACTGACATAGCATCACCTACCGGTAGATAGCCATCATAATTTTCCGCTATTTTTGACTGCACTCTGACCTGAAGCTGATAGCCATAAATTTGCAAATAAACCGCATCTATTCCGCCATTCATCCAGCCATAGCTGTTGGCAGGCGATACCAGAGCGTCACCACTTTCAAGTCGAATATCACCACAAGTTGCGCTTATTCTAGACTCCCGATTTGATGGACTAATGAGGTTAGAGAATGACTTTGAGAGCGCGTCGATTACGTTTGGATCAATATCAACGAATTTTATTTTCATGAGTAAATAGCTCTTGAGTTGTGGTCTCCGGGCATAAAAAAACCCGCCGGAGCGGGTTTGTGGGGCAGCGAAACTGACTGGCAACTTAAGCTACATCAGCTCCGTGAATAAGGTGACGCAAAGCTTCTACTCCGTTAGCATTGTAGCGGAAAGCTTCAACTTGCTTGCTGCTGTACGCTGACTTATCCATCACGTAAATGCCGTACTGGTCAGTCTTAAGGTTATTGGCATTAGATATGCGCCCAATCTTTTGGGCTGACGCGCCAAGCATCTCGCCAACCTGACCGGCTGTATAAAAATGCTCTTCCAACTTTGGCAGCGGAATGGCCTCAAAACCCGCCACTGGGTTAATAATATTAGCCGCAGCGCACTGCTTAGACAGGTCGCTAAGGTTAGGCATCATGTCAAAAAGCTGATGGACTGCTTCAACCGACAGCTTTAGTGTTCTTGCCCTGCGATACTCGGGAAGTCCTGAATTGCTTTTAGCTGGTATTGCCTCCCCTGACTCAAGAGCAGTCCAGCGGTCAATCACTGCCGCCCGGCGCTTAACATCATACCCGGTGATAAGAATTTCGCATTCCCTGTAAGGGAGTTGATACTCCTTCCTTTTCTTTCCCTGCTCATCCGTATAGGCCGACTCAAATTTGAGTTGGCTAATCTCAAGCTCAGAAAGCATGTTTTCAATATCACGAACCACGTTTGAATGACGCTTGCCTGTCAGGACGGCAATCTCACGGCTTGACATGGTGACAACAGATCTGGCCTTTGCTATATTTAATGAAGTCATTTGATTTCCTATTTCAGATTTGACGTAAGCCGCCAGCAGCCACTGGCGGTTTTTCTTTATGCGCCGTGCCATGCGCCTATCATTGAATCGCCCTCTCGACCTTATCGATAGTTTTTCTGTAAATTTCTAATGCATGACGCGATGCGAAATATTGAAAAAGAGCGCCTTCTACATCGTGGCCATTTGATTTTAATTGCCCCAAAAGATGCCCCAGCGGATTGGGATAATCTCCGCCATCCTCCAGCAATTTTGCCGGATATCTCCACGGTGCACTCAGGGTGCATTCGTCTATACCTTCCATCCAGCGATATTGATCATAAAAAGCCATTGGGTAAGATATTTGCATTGTCGGCAACAATTTCTCGCGCCCAAGAAACTCCCCCTCGATAACTTTACCCGCCAGATACTCTACTGCCTCAGCGGTCTGCTTCCATGACAGCTCGTCGATATGCTTAACGCCGAACTCTTTATGTACCAGCTTATAAACGGCCTGGTAAGTCATGCCGTACTTACCCATGATGCGGTTTACGATGCCGCGCAGAGGGGTTCTGTCGTCAACCGTTGTCTCTGGCTTGCGAAGCGCGGCACCTTTCGTCCAGTAGTCGTGGAGCGCGGTGAAGCATTCTTCCTGATAGCGCACCAGGCGATCGCGAATGTCTTCACGCACCTTCGCTGGATTGATGCTGAATAACCAGCCGTTGAGCTTCTTTAGTGGCAGGCAAAGCATCTGCTGCAATCCACCATTTGAAGGCATGGTCATATGACCACACCCAAACTTATCTGCTTGCCCAAGGAGTTTGCGGTATTGGGTTTTCCAATCTAAACCAATTCCTTCAACTACTGGCTTCATGGCCACATAAGCCACTCCTGCTGCCATAGCGGTGATAATGTGCTGACCGTGGAAAGGTAAGGAAGTGGTGTTTACTGCTTCAATAATTGCTATACTGTTCATCGTTAGTTTCTCGCGAAGTTGCTGACAAAATTGAAGCCTCAGAGGGTGCAACCTTTGGGGCTTCGTCGTTTTTATTGCTGAGCATTTTTCTGACCACTCAATCCATATGCCTTTCTAAGCTGGTAAATCAGTTCTGTATTGAATTGCCTGCATTCTTCCTCTCCGTTTTTTTCAATGGCCTCCCTTACATCCTGAGGAAATCTAACCTTTCTCTGGTACATTTCTTTTGCTTTTTGCATAGCCACCTCCGTCTGATGCCTCACCGTGAGGCAATCCAAGTGTCACACCGTGCGTCATTGATGTCAACCCCACCGTGGGGCATACTTTCGTTCATGAAGCTTAAACTTATAAATTGGAAGTTGACATGAGTAGAGAAGATCCGCAGTTTCGAATACGTCTTCCTGTTGAATTAAAAGGGAAAGTAGAAGAGTCAGCTAAAATTAATAACCGCTCTTTGAATGCTGAAATTGTCCATAGGTTAAACGCCAGCTTTCTAAGTGAAATTTCTTCAGATGAATTAATTTCCGCTCAGGACGCTCTTGAGATAATAAGCAAAGCCAAAGATGAGCTTTCAGGGGTAATCTTCAAGAGAACGTTTGCCGAAATCAACAGGAAGGTCAGGATGGGGCATACATCGTTCTCTATAGACCTAACAGATCTTGAATTAGATGGCCTAAATGAAAATGACTTTGAATCTGTTTTCAGCCTAACACTTGAGAGGCTTAAAGAACTTGGTTATGTCGTATGGGAAAAAACATGGGATTCTCAAGGATTCATGTGTGCAATCCCTGAGTAGTAATTTCACCCTATAACAAAAAGCCCATCTGAGTGGCACCAGACAAAACCTCTAAGGAGAGAACATTGTCCGAATCCAAAGCAATTTTCATCATCATGTGGGTAGTCACTTTCTTTCCTTGCTACAGGATGGCGAGGAAAGCAGGCTTTGACTGGCCGATGGCTATCTTTCTGTCCATACCGGTGATCCACTACATCTCGCTGTACTTCTTTGCGTTTAGAAAGTGGCCTACGCTGCCAAACGCATAAAGAAGCCCATTTGAGTGGACGCACGTATGAACAAGCTTACTAAACTCTATGCGATTGCCCGAAAGGGGCTGTCGTATTACGAGAAAACACCAGAACCTGCCCTCATGCAGATGGCCATACAGTGTCGCCCCACTGAGGTGGCTGCTATTCACATCAGGCTAAAAATGTTCAATGCCGAAATGGCGATGACCCCGGACTGGGACGGTGATACGCAAGACCAAATTTGGGACGCCATCGAAGAACACAAGAAGATACTCAGATTGATCGATAAAAAACCCACCTGATGGTGGGCTATTGATGTGGTTAAAGACTACCTTCTGATCTTGCCGCTCAACAACAGCTTCCCTACTTCAGGGATGTACTTATCTGGTTGTTGATAGCAAATTTGTGCTGCATAGGTGGTATTACTATGCTGCCGCGAAAGAACAAATGCTTCGTCTTTATTGGCTTTGTAATACGACAGCATCCTGTCAACGTAAAGCAACGCTCCATCGCCATAAATCGGCCTCAAAGCATCTGTTGCAACCTTTATAAGATAGTCATTGTCATTGTTCACCACCGCCTGTGCTATTACTCGATTAGCGTCTATCACGTTCATGCATGCCTGGAACAAAGGCACAGTATTTTCTTTAAGAGACTTGTTCCTTGCCGCCAGGTTCTCCTCAAATCGCTTAGAAATATAATCACTTCTCTCTAACTGCTTGAGAGGTGGCGATGACTTAACCTTCATTGCGAGTTGCTCTTGGCCATCACTATAAAGGATAAAATCTGCTAGTGTTTCTGCCTCTAATTTTGTAATTCTAACCTCTAAGTTGTTCGGACATTCATAAGTAGCAGAAGTGCGCCTCTGCCCCTCAGCACCTGAAGAACCCATGCTCACACTGTCGCAGTGCATTGGCAAAGAACCTAAATAATTAAAATCGACTGACCCCATCCATACGTTTTCGTCGTCTTTACTGGTTATCTGAGCTTTGAATTGACCATCAACCATTTGAAGGTTGGTTTTTATCGTTGCTGCTGTAGCGAAAGCAGAAAGAAAAATTAAAGGAATAACGACTATGTGTTTTTTATACATATCTTTCATCGCCAAAGGAATTTATTCGACATCTCATCAATTCTTATCAATGAAAGCAAGTTGTTTAAGGTGTAGGCGGACCTGATGTATCCTCTCCGCGCTGGATGCTAGTTGTTCTGTGTGTTTTGAGCGAAATATCGCCCGCCATGAAATCTTCTGGTGTTGTGGCTCCATTAGTGAACATCGCCTCCCCGCCATAATTACCAGCGCCTTGGGTGAGTTGACCATTAACTTCTATGACCGGAGAGTTTAAAGAGACTTTTTCGGCTGCATTCACCGCAACGTTTTTTCCATTAACATTGATATTCATAGGGGATGTGATATCTATGCCTCCATTGTGGAAATGTGCATACTGCGTCGGCTTGCCATTCAGCGATGCTATGCCTGTTACATAAACAGCATCTGCACGTGAATGCATTCTTTTGCTTCCTGGCGCAGATTCAGTACAGGTCATTTTGACATTGCTTATATCTCGATCGCAAATTGCAACCAGCCCGATATCTCCTACTTCTGGATCCATGACAACGGCACTACTTCCCCTACCTAATCGTACATATGGAATGCCATAAATCTCTTGGCTGTCAATTTTCTCATTATCAGTTGTCAACCCATGTAACAGCCTTTTAACCGTGACTGTTTCAGACAATGGGTCAACCTCTTCAATTCTTACGATGTCAATGAATGCATAACTTCCGATCATGTTCCTCATAGCAAAAATCAGAGCGTTGCCTTCTGAGGATACGTCTTCAGCTTTTTGATTAGATGCTGTCATTTTTCCCTCTGTTAAGACAGTGTTGGCATGGCTACCACCATCGATTCCCACGGCCCACCCTCAACCATACTCGATAGATAGTGTGTAGTGCCGGGATCAATACGATACTGCCCAGATCCATTGGGAAGAGATGTCTCTAAAATCACTTTCCGACCAACCCTGATTGAACTTGAGAATACACATCTGAAATTAATTCCGAGGTCGTAAAATATTGGATAGCCAATAAGTCCATGCTGAGGTGACACAAATGGCGTTACTCCATCGATAGGTTTTTTCCCTGTATAAATTGATGCCACACCTACATCAACATCAACGCTAAACCCATAATCATGTGCAATGGTATTTATTTGGGCTATTGCATTTCCTTCATAATAAGGATTAATCGTTTTTACTTTCACGTCGACATTTACAAAAGCCAAGCCTACTTTTCTACATATCGACTCGACCAAGTCGGCTACTGCCGTCTCACCTCTAAATTTTGTCGGAGAACAGGGAACCACCCTTTCATAGCCCAGCGCATTGGCTGTAATCTCAATGGGCGCATCAGGCATCTGGTTGAGGTTTATTCTTGATGCAACGATAGTTCCGAGAAAAACTGTTTCACCATTGGCTTTCACCTTCACAAGGTTTTGCTTCTGAGCTATGTATTTTTGGGCTTTAACTGTGAGTTTTGCCATGTAGTCAAGCGACAGTCCCCACAGTGACATCTCCATCGTAGTGCCGGTAACACCACCGAAAGCAGAGATTGAGACTTCACACTTCATGTTTCTCAAGGTCAATATGTTACCTTGCGCTTGGTCGAAAGTTCCTTCACTGAGCGTGAATTCCACCTCAAGTTCGCGTTTTTGATATGTCATCTGATCCTCTGTGCAGATCATACGTCAGGACAGATACCTATCCTGCAAAGGAATATGTTGATTGCTCCGAGATTAGCGTCAACCAAAGAAAAGGTATGGAGTTTAATGGCAACATTAATCAATGCCCTTCTGATCTCTCCAGCTGCTTTTGCCTGATTTTCACCACTTAGACTTGCGATTTTTTCCAACTCATCTTGGTAATTTCAGTTCTTCCGCAGTCAGATAATAGAGTTTAAATCGTGTGCCGATTTCGTCGTACGAGGGATCGAGACTGCCTTTGCTGTCGATAAACACGAGGTCACCGACAAATCCAAGATAAGCGTATCGAACCATTCTGGTGCTGTTCAGACAAATTACACCTTGCATGATGGCCTTGTCGCCAACATACAAATCCATATAAAAACCTGTCGATCGCTGATGCAGCTTTATAGAACATGATTGTCCAGCAAGCGTAACGTTAACTTTCTGCGATTTGCTTGGTTGCAGTGATATTTCTTGCATTACATCACCACCTCTCTCACAAATTTATTTACACCGTTCTGAATTTGAGTTGCTACGGCGGTGCTGGTCTGCGTCCAGACTTTAGAAGCGGAGTCCGCAGCTGAATTAATGCCGGAAACTATTCCAGAACCGCTGGTTGCTAAAGCTTCAGAGAGCGAACCATTACCGCTGTCCCATGCATTTTTAACTTCATCAAGTGTCACTGGCTTTGCAAAAGCCTGGGTTGTATCTGTAGAGACCGCGCTTTGCTGGCTGGAGTTGCCGTTGCTCGTTGGCTGACTCTGTGAGACTGAGCTGGATATAACTACTTCGCCTATATCCATTACCTGCTGGAAGGTAGCGTTGATCGTAAGGAGCGTCTGCCCTTTCTGTGCGCCAACGTAATAGTCGTAATGAACCAAGTCATAACCTTCATAAACCTGGTCAGGTGTCTCGATGTTATAAGTACTGGCGGTGTTCTTCATCCGCTCGAGAATCCGAAGAAGTTCTGTACGACTTAACGTTGAGAACTCCGTGACGTTGGGCACCGAACCACTGAAGGCCGTCCATCCTTGCAAGACAAAAACAACCCTCAGTTCGTTTGGCCGGCGAACCTTGTTATATGACGAGTAACTCCCCTTTTCTATCGGGGAATTGACAACTACTCCTTCTCCGTAAGGCTCTACCGATACCCAGCCAGAAGGTATGAAAACCTTATCACCGACATTTAATGATTGAACGTAACCCGGGGCAGGCCCCTGCCCTGAAAATGCAGCCAGAGATATTGCTGGATCTATAGTTCTGTATGTTATCCCCCATGATGGGGATAGCGTGCTATTAATAATTGAGAAGATACTGCCGGAGTTTATTGCCGACAGTAGCGTGGCCTCATTCAGGGAAAAAGCCATAGGAGAAGCCCTCCGCGTTAATTTGATTGCCCCGAGTTGAATGCAATGACTCTGACCCTGTTTTCTGCTTTGGATGCTATGTCTGTTGCCAGCCTGTCCACCGATTGCGGGGATGAATTCAACTTCACATCAGATATGTAGTATTGATTCCCCGCTGCGCCTCCACGGGGCTGCTCTCTCACGTTGTCTACAGCCATTCCTGCGCCGGGGCGGAATCCTGACATTACAGCAGGCACATAATTTCGGGTTTCGAGAGGGGCATTGGACAAGCCTTTGTTTTTAACGTTTCCAATTCCCCAATTGTATGCTGCCAGCGCGGATTCAATGTCGCCACCAGTCTGATCCATAAGCCAGCGAAGATACTTAGCTCCGGCCTCAGCTGACTTGCTCGGATTAAATACGTCATCTCCACTTAGACCGAGGTCTTTCGCTGTACCCGGCATTAACTGAAACAAGCCCTTTGCGCCCGCTTCTGATTCAGCCTGGGGATTACCTCCAGACTCAACCGACGCTATGGCGTTGAGAACCCCAACTGGCAATCCATACTTGGCTTCCAGTTGCCCGAACTCACCTGACATCGCCCCGAGTAGGGCTTTACCCTTTTCACCAAGCTTCGCAGAAAGAGGGTTTAGCGGAACATTCGGTTGATAACCGACATCCGCATTAGCTGATGGCACCAGAGCGCTTGCGATGGTCGACAACAGAGTTTTTGATGTTTCCCAGTAGGACCTTTCATCCTGTTGTTGTTTTCTCTGCTCTGGAGAGGGTGTAAATCTTGCGGAGTCCAGCATTGCGCGCGTAGCTTGCTGCTGAGGGCTTAAGTATCCTGCTGATGAGTCTGGAATTAATCCTTCAGAACCTGCATTTTTCTGTAGTGATGATTGAATCTGCCCCTTTGCTTCATCAGACATGCCTCCCAGAAAACTTGGCAGATAGTAGTTGAGCGTGTCATTGAGTTTTTCGTAGACGCTATCTTTCCGTGCATCAGCCGCGCTCTTGGTTATACCCGGTAACGCATCCTTTCCAGACGGCTTACCATCCTCAGTTCCGTGCCAGGCCTTCTTGAATTCCGAGCCAGCAGTGACAAAGTCACCATTGTTCAGAGCGTTCAGTGCATTCACAAGATGGTCAATCGTACTGCCAAGCTGCTTGAAATTAGACATCAGATTTTTGATGTCATCTGCCAGAGTCCATTGCCCCAAGTCAGTTCCTGTTATGTCCTTTATGTCTTGCTTGAAGGACTTCCAGAATGGTGATGAATCAGATGCATTTTTACTCCACTCTTTGATTAATCCATTTAACGTGCGAATAGTTGGTATGAGGCTGGTGTATAGTTTGTTTTTGAGGTTGTCAAAATTCTGACCAAGATCTGTCCACGCCTTCGTAAACTCAGCAGCTGCAGTGAGTGACTCATTGGTTATTTGAGATGAGTTTTTATACTGCGTGGCAAGCCTTGGAAGCTCCCCACTTCGCATCGCCTGATACAGGGCGGCGTCGTTCCCGGTAATTTTGTTACCAATGTACTGAGCGCGGTCAGGATTGCTCTCCTTCTGCAACGCCTCGGAAAACTTCCTCATCATTTCATCAGCAGAGTCTCTCGTAGGGTCAAAGGTTACACCTGTATCTCCGCTAAGCATTGCCATAACCCCGTATAACGGATTTGAGGCATCCCCACTATTAAGAGCTAATGCTGCATCTCTGATGTTGAAAAGCGTCTGAGATATCTTCCCAGCGCTTGATCCTACCGCCTCAGCAGACCTTGACCATCCATCAAGCTCTCTGGCTGACATACCCAGCGCTTTTGATTGCACCGAAAGCTGCTGCAGATCGCTTGTTGTATTTTTAACTAGTGACGTGACACCACCAAAAGTAAGGCTAACTCCGACAAGAGCGAGTAACTCGTTCTTTATTCCAGAGAAAAAGCTTGCTGCCTTTTTCCCCTGAGCTTCCATTTCCTTGGCGGTTTTGGATGCATCTTCGCGGGATTCCTTAAATCCTTCGATGACCTCCTTTCTTTTCTTCTCGTAGTCACTGGCATCCAGCCCAAGAGTGATCATCAAGGCGTCAATTACAGTCCCGGACATCAGGATTCCCCCACTACTGATTTATTGTGATTATCCACAGTCTGTATCTCAATTAGCCACCACATATCCTGCACGCTGTAAACCGTGTCCAGCTCATGCAGTGTGGCCAGCTTCCCTGAGACAACGGAGGCAATAGTGCGCGGCATGTTTTCATACTGAGCCAGGCCTCTTACTTCTTCAGGGAGCTGAACAGACAGGTCTAATCTGCGGTGGCCTGCAAGAAAGCCACGTGAAGTTTGAATGCTTCGACCTTAAGGCGAAAATACGTACTGGACTCCTCGATATGGGAATCATCGAGGGGAATCACAACGCCAGGGCTGGCGACATACTCCACGCAGGAAAGCAACTCATCCATTAATGGCTTTGAGTAATCAAACGAAACTTTAGCGAGAGCGGTAATGCCGAACTTGGCTAAGGCAACCATACCGGATCCCATGATTGAGTCGTGCAGAGCCAAAGTGGCTTCATCAGCCCCCTCCGGCTTTTCGGCAGACATAGCAACCAGAGATTTTGTTATGTTGGAAGGGATCTGAATACCAGTTCCAATCAGTGCACTTGCAACACGGAATGCCCACTCTTCACCTGCCCGCGCGGCCATTTCTGTAATCTTAAACTGCTTACCTTTATCGCGACCGTTTGCCGTGACAGTGAAGATTTTCTCTTTGCGTGCCATTTATGCCTCTTATGCAGGGTTATAGTCCGAACCAACGATATCCTCCCACTCAATAAGACCAGCCATTGGCTGAAGAATACGAGCAGCAGAGGGAATTGCTTTCCATGATTTGAAAATGCCGTTGGTCAGCACAAATTTACGCCCGAGCGATGGGAGATAAATGGTTCCGTTGCAGCGGAACAATGATTTAGTCGTTCGCTGGGTTTGGTACCAGGTATCAATCCTGCTACGACTTGGGGAATCAGGCAGAATATGGAACGTCCAGGGTAAGTCACCAGCCACCCAACCACCAGTCAGCTTGTTGTCGGCGGTACGGACGGTTTCGGCAATAACAGTGTCGCCCATGTCAAAGATGTTCTGCGCTTCGAACTGCTCCAGTCGGAAACCTGATGGGTAAAGGTTCACAACTGAAATGTTAATAATGCAGTCTGCGCTGGTTAGTGAATTAGCCATCAGGCGACCTCAATACTGTTCAGGGTGAGTTGCTGGATAAATCCGCCATCGGTGTACCAGAGATAAACTTCCGGTGACGTGCGGGCTGCGCGCATAGCTGCTGTGAAGGGCCCGATATACAAATAGTAGCCAGCTGAGCGCAGAGTTTCTGTAGGGTCGATGCCAGTGGCATTTTTGATGGAGATAATCTGATTATCGTCCAACTCAGTGCCGGCGCTAATGCCACCCCATGCTTTAAACTGCTCAATTGTTGATGTCATACACCCCTCAATTGCAGCCCGTCCTGCTGAGGCATATGGAATGTAAGTTTCAGACTGGAACAGAGTAATGACATCTTTCTGCAGGTTTGCGTTTAGCCATATCTGACCGGCGTAAGCATCCAACCATTTGTAGTCACCTGTGATAGAGCCAGGACGCCATTGGTTGGTAGAGAAAGCATTCTCAGCATAATTGCCATAGAAGTTATATCCATTGGCTATAAGTGCAGTTGAATCTGCAGCATTTCTTGCGGTTGGCAAAAGCCCATCAAGCACCCGGAAAGCCAGTGAGCGACGACCGTTCAGCTGATTGAAATTGAGGCTGGAAATGAATCCAAGAACGCTTGCTGCGTGCGCGGCTCCCCCATAAACCGGCGACACGCCAGCGTATCCATAGGTTTTGATAATGTCGAAGGTCATAGTTTCTGTTGAGCCTGCCACAACTGCTGCGCCTTCCTGAGTGAAAGGGACATAAATAAATCGGTTCGATTGATTGTTTGTCCACTCGGAAAAGGCCAACGCCTGACTATTATCTGGCTCAAAAGCCGTAGAGAAACCAGCCCAGTTCTGAACATTATTCACTACGCTCGCCATGGCATCAGCAACTACTGCTGGTGCTGCACCTTGTGAGATAACCGCGCCAGAGGAGGCCGTTAATTTTAGCTCGGATGACAATGTGCCGGTTGCATACGAGACAGAGCTTGATTCCCCCGCTGTAGCAGAAGTGATGACAAAGGCCTTTTGCGTCGTATCGTATTCGACGGTGACACTTGATCCGATGCTGGCTTCAATCAAATCAGCAGCCTGTGCAAAACTGGTCGCTGAGCTCAAATCAATATCTGCAGAAGTATGTGAAGTGCCGTCAACCGTTAGAGTTAACATTCCGGATAACAGCTTTAACTGATCAAGAGTCATGCCGACCATTGACCCAGAGCGCAGCCATGCTGCAGCAGAATCAGCATTAAAGCGCGAAATCAAAATTGCGCCTGGAGTGCGGGATGAATTTTTATATCCCTTAAAATAGATTGTTGCCATTGCGGACTCTGTTGATGCACTGCCGAAATATGCAGAGACATCTTCTGGCGCATTAAACGTCAGTACAGTGCCTAATGGTGCATGCTCATTTTCAGTTAGAATGAGCCCGCTCAGGTCGAGCGCAGATCCGCTTGGCGACAATACGCCAGGAAGGATTTTAACGATTTGGGAAAGAGGAATCGCCATTTAGACATTCTCCGGTGGAAAGTTGGCATCAACTGAGTTCGCGCTGACGCTTGCATTTGTCATGAATTGTTGAGGAACAACGACAGCGGCAGGAATTTGTGAGTGCACGTCGCACGTCCAGCGGTTTTCCCACTGCGCTTCTCCGTTGATCATCGTCATTTGTTTAGGGTCCGTGGCAAAAACTGGAGTTATCAGCGGCAGGTTTCTTTCAGCGGAGCTCCGCCTGAACCATTCACAGGTATAATCCGTGCGGTATAACGTTGAGATGATGTTTGCGAACTCCTGAGCTGAATCTCCATAGAAATCCAGCTGGCATCGCCATACGGCTGTTCGCCTGTGTGTTTCTGTACTGATGTCGCTATCGGGCTCAAACTGATACGACACGGCGTTTGTGGACAGGCCATCCACGCCGAGCGGGGTCATGACAATAAAATTTCCTGTCGCCATGGCGGTTCTGTTCTGCTGTGCCTGTCGGCAGGAGGTTACTGCTACATGAGAGGTGAGAAAGTCCCGAAGCGAATAAAAAAGCCCATCCATAAGCGGAGTGACTGTTGCTGTCATTATCCCTCCTGTAAGCGGAGAGCAAGTGAACACCAGTCAGGCCACAGCTCGATAACAGTCGGGATCATCCACACCTGCTCACCAATGATTAACAAGTCTCCACCTGAGCGCCCGGGGCGGTTGATAGCACTGAAATTACCGTTGACGTAGAATTTCTTTTCAACGCCGGTAATATTCAGGCCATCCAGATGTTGCAGGTCGCGCCAACTTAAAGGCTGCAACTGTCCGCTCACCGAAACATCCGTGTATGTAGGTTCAACACGACCCGATGGGGTTTCTGTCTCACCGGCGTACACCCGGACAACGGCATTTATGAACGGATTGACGCTACCAATGGCCCCGGACGCTATCTGATGCAGGTTCATTCTTGCTCTCCGGTGATAATTTCGAAGTTCACGGCCTTTTGCATGCTTCCGGAATCAACCAGCGTTTGCGTGGGGTTAGCGCGTCCTTTTTTGGTTTTCAGTTCAACTGTGTGTTCAGCGTTCGGTGGGGGAACAATTTTTTCAATGGTGTCCCGGATATCCTGCACCATTACCTCACCGAGTACGCTAAAGGCGCTGTTAATGCCTTCGGGCGTCGCAGGTTTCCTGCTGATAAGTTTTCCAAGGGTATCGGCCCACTCGCCTGACTTATCCGCGACCGTGTTTCTCATAAATGGCCGCGCCGGGATATCGCGCGTGCCAAACTCATTGGCGGCGGCATAAGGTGCGATTAGCTCATTATTTTCTGAGTTGGTCGCCCCCGCCAGGATGCCGACATTCATTTGAAGCTTCATACGCTCACCAATGCTTGCCAGTGCAGCTTCGAGCTTGTCTCCACCTGATATCTTTGACATTACTTACCCCCAAGGATGATGGTATTTCTGAGCGATATACCGACCACCCACAACATATTTTCTCGTCGACTGCCAGTAAGAAGCGCCACAGGGGGTAGATTTAAACCAGGATGCGGTTGCCACATCCGGCACGGCGAAAGAAACGCTTACGGAACCTTCAGATGCGCCTGACACTGGGCCTGCCTGTCCACCACCCCACAAAGCCACCGTTGCAAGATGGCAAGTCAGCATATAAAGCAATGTTTTCCGATCCTTGATTCCTTTATCCGGCTCGTAGGGCACTATCGAGTCGACTGTGTTATCGAGCATCAGGCAGGCAGTATCGAAAGCATTTTCGAGCTGGGCGGGAGTAAGAGCACCGGAGAATCGAGGATAGACAGACAGGAATTCGTCGCTGTTAAAAACAACTATCGCCATCATCAGCCCTCGCTGGTTGAAGCCTCTGTGGTTTTGATCGTCTTGTCATTTTTTACATCAACCGGCTCAAGTCCGTGTTTTACTCCCCTGGAATCAGTCGCCATATCATCAGCGCTGGCGTTATCGCCTGCATAGACCAGCGTACCATTTGAGAACTGTGGCATTTTTCCATAGAGAGACAGCACTTCCTCCCATTCATCAGCCGGCACGACAGTGCATCCAAAACCACTGGTCAGAACGCCCTTTTCGAGGCCGATAAGATGGAAGTCGCTGCCTACCAAGGCAACTTTGCGACCCTTAGAAATATCAAAAACGATACCGTGCGGATGCTTCAGACGAACGTAAACAGAGTCAGACATAGTTGTTTCCTGAGGTGAATAAGCAGCCTCCTCGGAGGCTGTATTTTTACGCGGGCGGGCCATGAATTACACCATGCCTGTCATTTGTGCTACGGCAGCAGGAACCCGGATAACTCCACCGTAAGTAGTACCTGTAACCTTTTGCGCAAAGGAGGAAAGTGACGGAATAATGCGACCCATACGGATTTTCTCACCAAAACCGAGCAGGCCAGTTTCGTTACCGAGAACCTCAGGCGCAATCATCATCATCGTCTCTGATGCTGCTGGAGCATGAGCTGCTCCCAATTGCGGCAATGAAACAAACTCCAGGTTGGGAAAGTACTCCTTCAGCATGGACATTACTGTCACGCCAAGTTGCGTTGGCTCAGCCAGTAAAGTACGCAGAGCTGGAGAGGTCGCCAACTTCAGACGTGACTTCTCATCAACCAGACCATTCAACTGTGTTACCAGCTGAGTAAACAGCTTGATAACGTCATTGTATCGGGCAATGGCATCTTTGGATGACCAGGCTGTAACGCCGTCCACTGAAATTGGAGTGGTTGACGCTGGCAGATTTGGATCGTTCAGCACGCCATAAATCTCTTTGCCAGCTACGCCGAGCAGATAGAACTTGTTTGCATCGATGTCGATTGTTGTCGCTGCTGAGCGCTGCTTGCTCGCGGCGAGGTTAATTTTCACCTGCGAGGCCATATCCTGCTCCAAATCTCCGTACTCAATAATGGTCTGGAACCGGTATTGCTCGCGCGTGTGCCACTCTGAGTTGAAGCCTGATACACCGAACTGACCGAAGTCAGAATAAGCAGCAGTGCTCCCGGTGATTTCATCTGCACGCCATTTAAAATAAGGTGTGGTCCAGTCACCGCGCTTTTCTTCATTGAACAGTTCGCGGGCATTTCGTGGCGCGGTCAGAATTTCGATTACAGTCGGGTCGATATAAGCCAATAGCTCAGCCGGAATGGTAGAGTTTGGCGTGGTGATTAGCGCGGCGTCATTGACGATATGCGGCATGTTCTCAGGCGTGATCCACTCGCGGGCATTTCGACCAAAGTCAAAACCGTAGGCGCGCGCCTGTGCAAAAGTTGGGTTTGGCATTTAATTTTCTCTCCATCCGCACGTGAAGAATTCCACCGGCTTATTCCAGTGTTTTTTTACATGCGGATTTTATTCAGTGATTAAGCGGCGGGATTCCAGTTGGAAATAAAAACCAGTCCATCAGCAGAGCGTACTTCTTTTACGACAAATCCGGTTTCAATAGAGCCGGCAACAGTCTCACCAGCATCGGCATAGCTGATAGTGCCATCAGTTGTTGATGCGAAGGCTTTCTGACCAATGGTTGGTGCGGCACCGGTATAAGCTGAATAGAACTCGCCGATAGTTGCTACCGTTACAGGTGTTTTATCAGTGATACCCAAAGTGCCGCTTGAGGTGACAACGTAGTTGTAATAATTGATGACCCGCTGCACGAAGCCAGCTACGACCGTGCCAGATGTTTTCACCTGATTAGCCAGATCAGTTCCCTGAAACACAAAGCGCCCGACATAAACCACTCCTTCAGCGAGTGGATTACGAGGCAGGTAAACAACTGGGTTATGTGATGCCCGGTCACCGACTACTGCGCCGGAGTAGTACAGACCAACTTGTTTTTGCAGAGCCATAACGCCCCCCTTAAAGTTTAATTTTGTTGAGACCAGCAAATGGGCCTTGCAGAGTACCCGGTGCTGCGTCGAAAGTTGGGGCTGGAGCCAGGCTAGGCTTGTTTGCTGCAAGCATATCGACCATGCCCTTGTATGAGGATTTTTCGTACTGTCCAATTTTCACACCTTTCTGTTTCAGAGCGTGTCCATAGATATCCTCTGCACTATCGAAGGCCATTACATCAACCTCTCCAATAAGTTCACGAACCTTACGTCCTGCTTCATTGAGGCTGCGAAAATGGCTCTGCGCTTCAGTGCGAGCCTGCAGTTTAATGGCATTGGCATCCATCGCCGGTGCGCCATCTTTTTCAGAAGCTGCCTTATCTTTCTCGGCCTTCTCTTTAGCCTCTTTCTCTTCCGGCGTCAGCTCGTCATCACCAATTGGCTCTTCAAGGCATTCAAGCAGCTTAACCAGCAACTCATCCGGAACTTTACCTTCGAGCATGGCTCGCAGGCTCTCGGATACGTTGTCATCATCAAATGTGGTCTCTTCTTCCACCTTGATCTCTTCTTCCGGTTTGACTTCTTCTTCAACCGCTTCCATCAGCTCAGCCAGCTCTTCAGGCTCAATTTCCATGTCCTGTGCCAGCTGATTACCGTACTTACGCACAACGGCTTTCGCCAATGTTGCCGGTTTTTTGTATGAGCCTACCAGCTTGGTCAGATCAGCGTGTGCTGCATCCATAGCAAGGCGAGGCTTGAGGTAAGTAGACAGGGCTGCACGCACCGCCACCTGTGCTCGGGTAAGTTTCATATTCTTGGTTACCTTTTTTCTGAGTGTTGACGGCATTGCGTCGTGAACTGCGACATCGGGACCGGCCCGACCTTCTTTTACCAGCGCTACATGATTCCCTCTGATATTTCGCATCACGAAATCGTAGTGAACGCCGTTAAACTCACCGGCGGTGAAATCCGGTTCGAAATAGTACCCGCAGCTGATTTCTTTCAACTTTCCGCTGGCGATCGCATCAATGGCCGACTGGTCAGTTACAGTTAATGAGTTGTCAAGATATGGCGCACTCCATACTGGAGTCGTGCCAATTGAGCCAACGCGTTCGTCTTTGAGTGGCGTTCCAGCTGAGTCCTGTTTGTGGACAATCAGAAGCGGCATACCGTTGAAAGTGTCTTTAGCCTTATCCAGCTCCGCTGCTGAGCGATAGCCGTAATACACCCGTTCGGGATCAAGCCCCAGGTCTTTATTTCCTGGTATTTCTCGTCCGTAATACGGCGCAACCTGCTCTTTAGTGAGGTGTGTCTGCGATACATGGAGGTAGCCGTTTTCATCTATTCGTCGACGGCTGGCTTCGTCAAAGGCCAGCGCGTAAGACGACCTAAGCTCCGCCTCCTCCCGTGTGGGATAAATTTTCCCATACACGTTTCGGCGAAACCCCCTCCTGCCGCTTTTAAATGTTACTTCTCGGATTGGCATGGTTATTTCTCTTTTATTTTCGCCTTCAGCGCAGCACGGACGGCCATCGCCAGGCTGTCATCGTCATACAATCGTCGGAATTGGCGGTGGCGGTGCGGGCCGCACAACCTTATCCTCCGGTTTGTATGGCGGTAGGGTTGGGGCATTTCTTCCCACGCTTACCTCGCATTTCAGGCAATGAAAAAGGCCGCACATAGCGACCTTGTTATTAGATAAATGCTTACTCAATTACTGGCCTGAACTCACATTTACATCCGGGAAGCTCTCCAGGCTGAACAAATCTTTTAAGATGGGAGTCCCAAAATCCCACCTCGAGATCGTATTCCTGTCCATCAGCCTTAACGTGAGAGTGCCGGTATGACTTGCTTCCACCCGACCGATGCTTGACGATTCCTTTTTTAACGCCTGCGCTAATCATCCTGCGACGGGATATCTCGTTTGAAGCTTTGTTATTTTGGTCAACTGCAATAAATCGCGCACGGCGCTCAGTTTTGCCATATCGCTTCTGAAGCTCTTCCTTTAGAAAGCTGATATCTCGGCCTCGACTAACACTCTCCTGCACCAGCGTACTGACCTGTGTCAGATACTGTTGAGGTATCGACTTAATCAGATTGACCTGAGTTTCATAGAGACTGTCCAGTACGTTCCGCACTTCCGGGGTCATGCGCATGTTCACGGTCATGCCAGCGGCTCGTAGCTTGTTGCTGACAGAGCGTGAGGCATAAGCATCTGCCCTGCGAACAAACCAGATCGCTATGTCATCAGCTTTTTTGTCGAACTTTTTGCGCCAGCTCGCCATTACGGAAAGCAACTTCTTATTCAATAATTTTGCCGGGGAAGCATCGCCAACTATTCGCGCCTCCTGCCGTTTATACTCGGCGGATAGCCAGTAATCTACGGAAGTGCTCATCTCTTCAACCAACGACTTGAGCTTCTTCTCGTACTCCTTCTGGAGACCAGCGTTCGCCCGAGTTGCCGCTGCCGTTCTGAGTTTGACTCTCTTCGGCATCATCTGTCTCCGGTAGTGCATCAGCATCTATGCCAAAATAACCGCTGTCAGGGTCTTCCGATAAGCGCTTGCGCACCTCAAGCTCAGACAGTACCCCCTCTTGAAGCAACACAGCATCGGTGTCTGCTTTCGTATTTTGTGTAGTCGCTGTTACGCTCTCATCATCTTCATTTAGTCCTGAGAACTTGAATGTGACTGATTTGTCGTAGCGACCGAGTTTGACGATTTGCAGGATGTCGAGCATCTTCTGAAGCGGCCCACGAAGCACCTTTTCCTGCTGGGATAGCGTATGGTCATTGTTCGTCTTGATATCAGAGTCACCGGTGTTAAACCCTGCAGGTGACAAGCCCAGCGTTTTAACGACGTTAGTCCGGTTTATCATCACGACGAATTCGAGTTGTTGGCGTACGATATCTGTAACACCAGATATTGGCGTGGTGATGTTGACGATATCTTCCATCTTGTGATCAATCGCCAGAACTCCATCATTAGATCGGTAAGCCGCCATGTATTGCAGACGAGGGTCTAGCGAACTGGTGGCGTTCGGATTCGTCAGTATGTCCTCCATGTCTGTTTTCAGCACGGTCAGACTGAACTTTTCCAGCAGTCGTGATTCAGCTTGCCGAGCATCCTGAAAGTGGATGACGTAGTCATAGAGTATCTGTGCCTGTGGCAGGCCAAGAAAGTTATAATTTGGCTTCAGAATCATCGGTACTTCGTTGCCACATACCCGAATCAGGCGACTGCAGTGCACTTCCGTACCGAGAACCCACCACGTCTGAGGCTTAAAATAAGTAGGGCTCAAAGGGTCTGTCGATTCATAATTACCGGGGAAGATATTGATCGGCTCAATAACAGTGAACCGTTTGAACTCTTTCAGTTCAGCGGACTTCTCGGAGATATCCAAAGGCATTTTTAAGCCCTCTCCACGCACTCCGGTATCGATGAAAATCAAGCAGCCACCGAAGTAGCCATCAAATTCAGCGGACGTGTGGCAAATGTCGCGCACTTCGTAGTCAATCATCGCTTCGTCGAGGGCTTTTTTCTCGTCGCTGTCGTCACCATTGCCGTTCACATCTACTGCACTGATTTCAATCCACTCCCGCGTCATGTCGTCCGCAAGAGTTTCAATGCATGCCCGGATGAGGCCATTCTGCATTAACGAAGAAAGCGCAGCATATCCCATGAAAGATGGGCCAAGCGTTGGATATTGCCCATGTTCGAATGCGTGCTGAATCAGTGTGTAGGAACCACCCACATCCATCGAGTGATCCATTGCAATTATTGCAGCCTCTGGCGCGGCCAGTGTCTTTGCTGGCCCGTACAGAGCTTTAACGTCCGATAGGGTTGGTATATATCCCTGCTGCTCAATCTTATCTCTCAAGCCCTGCGAAAGATTGAAGCGCGTACGCTCAGGGCGCGACGCATCCCGCCGGGCTTTTCGACGTTGTGTTTTAGTTGTCATAAGTTACCGGCGTTGGTTTCTGGCCTGAGCTGCAGCCACAAGGTTTTTATTCATGTTAATTCCTCCAGAGCCACCGCTTAATTCAGTCAGCGCGTAAACCATTGCGTCCAGGCGGTCGGGGGATTTCTTAGCAGTCGCGGGGATGTATTCCATGAGCTGATTTTCAAGGATGTAAAGATTCCCACTGTGGGAGACCTTACCCTGCTCGTAAAGCGCAGAGATTGGCTCGGCGCGGGCATATTTTCCCTTACTTGCATGCACACGAATTATTCGACCGTTAAATCCGGCGTTGCGTAGTGTTTCCTCTGCCATGTCGCCGCCCTGATTTGTCTCAATCACAATCGCATCAGCATCATGGTTTTTGTAGGCATCCATCGCCTTTTTTGCCCAGCCATTGGGGCTGAACTTACCGCTGTAATCCCCATCTACCGTATAAATCCGGTCTTTGCCACCACGGTATGAGGATGCAGCAACTATTCCGGTCTCATCACTCTCGTCACTGTTTGTTGCCTGAGGATCAATCGCAACAACACAGCGTGAAGGCTCCTCGTCGTGGCGAGTCACGTGCGCAGCGTTAATCATCAACTCAGTCCAAAGAGCACCTTCAGCATTAAAACGCCGAGGCTTCTGCATGTACTGCGCTTCAGCGGTGCGGCGATGCGAGAACAGCGATACTCGGTGGGATTCGTTATGCTTGAACGGCCACAGCCATCCATCAGGAAGGCCATGGTCGACGGGTATGGCGTGTGTGTTATCTGGGTACTGTTCGGAATAGCTCTGGCTGTTATCAATCAGCACGGGAAGATTCAGGTGGTGCCACTTCTCGCCGCTGCCACCCCGCAATAGATATCCGCTCAGGTCGTGATAGTGGATGCGCTGCATAATCACTATCATCGGCGTAGTTTCAATCGCCAGGCGTGATTTAATGGTTTCGTTGAAACGGTTGTTAACGCCGTCTCGAACAGTTTCACTGTATGCGTCATCAGGCTTTACGGGGTCATCGATTATCAATGCGCCCTGCCAGCCCGGTTCCATGTGTCCAGCACGAAACCCCGTAACCTGGCCGGCTGCAGATGATGCGTACACTCCGCCGCCGAACTCGTTCCACCACATAGCCTTGCTGTCAGCGTCATCTCGCAAATCCATCGGCCACATCGACTGATAGGCTTTCGACCTAATCATGCCACGTGCGGTTGATGAGTTAAGCAGTGCCAGATTGTGCGAGTACGAAAGATGCATAAAGCGGGCACGTTTATTCAGCGTCAGCCCTCTGCCCATCATGTTGATGGTCGCCAACTCAGTTTTGGTATAGCCCGGGGGAACGTTGATTATCAAGCGGGTTATTTCTCCGCTGATTACGCGGTCGAGCGTTTGCTGAATGACCTTATGGTGCGGTGCGACAATCATCTTGCCGCCGGTGCGTTGCTTAAAGAAGTAGCGAGCGTAATACAGCCCATCCTCTTCGCACTCTAACCGACGGGCATAATTCTTCTGCTCAGCAGTCGTCATCCTCCAACATCTCCCGCCGTGCAGCTTTGTATTCGTCTTTGGTCAGTGTTGCCACTTCAATCGGACCGCCGTTCTTGCCTGTGTGTTCGTGTGTTGCCTGTTCTTTGAATGCCATAACGTTTACGTGCTTGCCCAGCAGCTCAAGGTTTTTCACCTTGTCCGGCCATTTGATTTTCTTGAGCAGGCCAGCAGCATCACCTGCCATCTCTGTAACGTCCATGCCCGTAAGGGTGGTGCGCCAAGTTTTAGGCCAATCCTTAATCGGCTTGAGCTCGCCATTAGCAAGCAGGATGTCGAGCACGTCCATCTGGTCGATTTCAACCAGCCTTCGAAGTACGTAGGCTGCATTGATAGATACTTCCTCGTTGCGTACAGCTTTTAGTTCGGCGATCCTATTCTGGATGTCAGGTTTAGTTAAGTTTTCTGAACCTAATGCGCGGGCGGTCTTTTCGCTGTACCCCGCCCGAATGGCCGCTTGTGTGGCGTTCAAATCGATGAGGTACTCGCGACAGAACATGTCTTGCTTGTCGGTGAGTGCCATATTTTCCAAATGAGATGTTAGATATGAAAAGACTGATAAAGCGTCATAACGAATACGATATGTCACTACTTTCTGATGCGCTTTCTTGTATAGCGGCTAATTGCGAAGATGCATTCCTTATGAGCGGAGCAGTTCCAGGTAAGGATTACACGATGACAGACCTAATGCAGCTGGCGATGGACTATCTAAAAACCACAAAATTCGGCAATAGTATCCATACAAATACCACCATCTGCGGCCAGCAGTGAAGATATGTCAGCAGTCCCCTTTGGTAGATATTCAGAAGGGCGGCCAGTTTTAGCTTTGGTCGCCATTTTGTGTCCTATTTGTTTCTTCCTCGGGCTGAGGCACATAAACCATACTGAGCACATCGTCAGGAGCCAGATATACCCATGAACCATCAGCCAGTGCGATAGAGTAAAGGCCATTGACCATCTCAGGCTGGCTACGAGTCATCAGTCCCTCGTAAGTCTCGCCTGATTTGGTTGTTACGGTGATTTTGTATCTGTCAGGCATATTACTCTCCTGGTTAATCATCATCAGGCGCACTCGTAAATGCACCTTGGGATGGTTACTGTACAGCGCGATACCATGCCTGCCAGCGGTAAGTGTTCAGTCGCAGCTCTCTGACGCACTCTGCAGACGCGACGTCAGCCTGTAAATCCTCATCAGTATCCTTACCGGCATTACTTACCTTGCACGGCGGGGTCATCAAATCCTGGGATATGGTTGGCAGCGTCGATGGCCTGCTGACGCAGCCGGATAGCATCACTATCAAACTTGCACATAGTGCGAGCCGGAGACTGGACATATTTCACCACATCACGGGTAATTGTTCGGTAAATGACTTTACCGCCATCTCTGGCCTTTGCTGCTTTCTGTTCGGTGGGAACCAGTGCAGCATCTGCCTTTTGTTTTTTCTGTGCATAATCTACATTGACCTTGTCAGAGTGCGCATACCAGCCATTTCGGTACCGGATTTCGCCATATCCCACGCTCAGTAAAACCAGCACAGCTATTGCTGCCCTACGCCAGTTATTTGCCAGCCAGATCATGACAGAAACAACTCACGTTCAGCTGCGCGGCGCTTCACAAGTCCTGCCAGCTGCTTTCCTCCAGCATTGACCCATTTGCCGAACTCGTCAGCCGCTCCATGCTGATTACCGGAGTTCAGCTTACGAAGCAGGGTTGATGTGCTCAGCGCACGCAGGCCAAGGTTGTAAGCGAAACTCACCAGCGCATCAAACTGTCCCTGAGTGATTTTCACCTTAAGCAGTTGGTTTACCCCCTGCTCATACTGAACTAAGCCACATTTGAGCAGGCGTTCTGCAGTTGAAAGGTCGATAACCATGCCAGCGGCCACTTTCTTACCGTTAACAGGTTGAGTCCAGCCGTAACCAATCGTCCACACGCCAACGCTGTCCTGGTAGGCTTTCAGTTCGCAGCCCTCGAAACGTTTGATTAGCGCAATGCCTGTGTTACTGATTTGCATCTTCTACCCCGGCTTTTCTGGCGGCCACGCGTTTGATCAGCGCACCGATTGAATCAGTGCCGACATAACCAATAAACACACTGGCGATGTAAGCGAGGTTTGTACTCAGGCCGAGGAAGTCCAGCAGGTCACGGACGAACCAAGCGATCATCGCGCACATAGCAGCATCGATAATCGTTTTCCAGAACTGGCCGCCGTTGTAGCGCCCGCGCAGATAGGCCATCAGGAACGCCAGCGCGGCACCTATGCCCTGCTCTTTTGCAGCCAGCAACGCGGCGATCAAATCTTGTTTATAGGGCATGCGCATGTCTCCCACCTCCATTACTCCGGGTGGCTGTTATATAGGGTTTAAGGAAATAAAGTGCGCCGCCCCGAGCTAACAGGAGTGAGTGAGGGTGATTCGGGAGGCGCAAAAGAAAAAAGGCCGCTTTGTGACGTACTGACTAAAAGATTATCCAAGCCATATTATTTGGCAGTAAACTAAGTCCTATCTTTTTGGATGGAGAATTGATGATGGATGTTTCTGCAACTCTAAAGGCTAAACCTAAGGGTGTCTGCCCTCATTGCAAAAAGATGGTTGAACCTGTCATTCTCGAAGAAAACTTCATCAGGCGAGACAAGTGCCAGTGTCCAGAATGCCAGACAATAGTCTACCCATGCCGAGCACCCAGCTGTTCAAATTTTGCACTCGGAAGAAATAATTATGATGATGAGCTTTGCCCTGATTGTCTTGCTACGGCAATAGCCGAAGCTAAAGAGTTTTATCATGAATCCAAGACAATTTTGCTACCCGTCATACTGATGGGCGCTGCGGGGTTAATCAGTAAAGCACTCAGTGGAAGTGGTGATAAAAAATAGAAAAAGGCCCCGCAATCGCGGAGCCTCGGAATATGGTGCGCCTGTTTATCATCATTGATTATCTGACAATCCATCGAACGGGCGGCGCATTGAGTTGCTACATCTCTAACTGTAGTAGCTCCCCGGAAAACAGCAATAAAAAAAGCCCCAACTTATTAAAGTCAGGGCTTTCTCTATTCATTCGCTCAGTACGCTTTACTTCCCGAGCATATCTGCATTTAGCCAGGTTTATTGCCCAATGTCTTTAACTATTCGTGCTATTACGCCACTAAAGGTAGTATTTCTTTCTCCATTTCGCGCTTAACTGCATAAAACAGTTCTCCTTCAAGTATGTCTTGCGCCCATTCCATTCTATTTCTTGCTTCCTTCGAAGTGATACCGGTGAAGTAAATCAAGCTTGAAGCAATGTTTTGCGCGCTCTTGCACTTACAGTATCGTAATCTGGCTACAGAGCGGATCGGATTATCCCGGCCAAATGTTTTTACTAATACCGATTCTATAAAAGCAGCATCATCTGATTCTTTGGCGAGAGCGATGATATTGCCAGTTGAAGATTGTGGTACAAGTATATCTCTGGCCTTACGGAGTAATTCCTCCCCTCTGTAGCCCTCACAGTGAAGCTCTGAGACGACTTTCTCTATCTGCCTTCCCTTCTGCTCACTCCATTCGCAACGCATCATCAGGCGGCCTATGACGTTAACCTGGCCGCGTTCATATTCGTCGCCAGAAAGGTGATCACCCCATACTGACAAGAGATGCCTAATCCATGCTTGCTGAGAACTGTTAATCGTTTTCCATCCGGTGCCGAACAGCCTTCTCATGTCGGATGCACTTCGCACGCCTGCCAGCCTGACAACCTGCTGATAATCACGTTCGATTCTCATGCCCTTCTCCCTGCGATGTGGCTGAAGTGTTGGAGTAATCGGTAGTCACACATAAAGCTGCCTTTGGTCCGGCACATGCGCAGTAGCAGCCATTTCTTTCTGAGGTAGTCTTTCATGCGTCACTTTCCTTGATATGTAACCGCGGCTCTCCGTCTTTTGGTTCCGGCCAACTTCGCGCCATATTGACCTTCAGCTTCTCTTCCATCGCTGCGATGATTTCACCGTCAGAAATCCCAGCGCGACGCTGTGCATCCCATAAAAGGAACTGCATGTCAGCCCACTCCGAGAGGTCATCAGGTTGCTCAGCCGCCTCAATCGCTTCTTTCGCTAGGTGCTTAAGAGGCCCGACCGGACCAACATTACCGAATGTTTTCTCGGACCATTCAGCGTGCTGTGAGCGGATGATGTCTCTCATCTGCGCCAGTGCGCCGGTTGCATAGTTTTTATCTGTCATGCTGCTGCCTCCTGGGTTGAGTGATTTGGTTAATAGAGCCATTCTCTTTTCTCATATTCTCTAAGCCACCCCTTGGCCCAACGGTATGCCGTTTGAATTCCGTGAGTTCTTTTGTCATCAGCGAAAAGCTTTCGCCTTTCCCAGTAATTCCAGCGCTTAGTTTTTATTCGCCCAGGTATTGAGAAAATTGATATTGATTGGATCAGCGTCAGCCTCATGCCGCACACTCCATTTGACGTTTACGCAATTTCTCGTAATGACGCGCCCGCCGCGTAAAGATGGCCTTTACCCGCTTCAGGTAGTCGATGGTGAATTTCCGGACGGTATTGTCATGCTCGATTCGCTCAACCCTTTGCAGGCCAAACTTATCGATGAGGTTGATGCGGTATGGAATTGGATTTCCTGAAAGGTCGCGATTACAGTGAACGCAACTGGCGTTGTTGTTGAAAACATTGAAGCGTAGCCATGGTGCTGCACCACGTGACCGGTAGTGACTGGCGTCTACCGCCCCGCCTCTTACGCCGTAATTCAGTTGCCTTCCGCATGAGATGCAGGGTTTTCCATAGTCACGCCAGAATATGAATTTATTAACCGCCGCCTGAGCCTCTCTGTTCCATTCCGGCTTACCCTTAAGCTTCTCTCTTCTCTCTCTCAAATCGTCGCGCTGTAACTTCTCCTGCTTTCGTATTTTACGCGCCTGCTTCTCAGCTTCCTGCTGACGTGAAAACGCCAGACCGCATTGCCAGTCAGAGCAGACTTTTTGAGTGGATGACCAGGGGAGGTATTCAGTTGAGCAGATGGGGCATTTCTTTGGCTTCGGTTGTTTTGGCTTAATCGCCTTCGCCATCTTCCCTCCTCACTATTTCAATAACTTCATAGCCGTTAAGCTCGTAGAATGCGCAGCAGTCGCTACAGCACCATGTCTCGTCAACACTTAGCGGTAGTCCACAATCAGCACAGATGCTTTCAGCTTCCATTGCCCACCTCCTTTTGCTCGTCAAACCACATCAGGAACAATAAGCAGCACACTGCGTGCGCCAGGTGGGGTAAGTTGCTTTCACTGTCGTTTGACTCTCCCGACCACCAGGCAGTGATGTGACGAATCGACGCATCGAAATAACGCTGTCTGGCATCAGGCACTGTTTTCCAGTTGTCTACTGCGTACTTGGCTACCCCAAATTCAAGAACGGACACGACAGTTTTAATGGCATTTAACGGCAGCAGGCTAAACCTCCATTTCCCCGAGTCATGCTTAGTTGTCATATTCGGCTCCACATAGGGTTCTGCCAGCGCCGGCTCGGGCGAGGCTCAGTTTTCTCTTCGGGCAATAAAGCGCTTACCGTCCATGACTTGTAGTCAGCGGCAAGATGCTTTTCGACTTTGATATTGAGGGATTGATACTTGCGGATTAGTTCGTTGGCTTCTTCGGTGGTGCAGTCAGGCTGATGGTGCCAGCTCATTTTCATGGCCTTTCCTCCCTGCACTTTCACCCCACGCGCCACGGTGAACCATGAGGACGCCATTGACGATTGCGTGAAATCTGGCTTCTTTGTCGCGATGGTACTTTCTGATTGTGGTGCGGTTAGACTTGAGAATCCTTGCCAGTTCTGCCTGATTGCCGCGCGTCTTTATCAATAATTCGGGGATTGTCTGGATGTTTACATTCATGCTGCACTCCTTCGTTCTAATTACCGGTTCGCACGATCAACTGACGTACCGCTTAATCATGGCGCGGCAGGCGCTCTCGCTCAGGCCTGTTCGCTGCCGGATGACATTCCATGTAAGCCCCATGCTGCGAAGCTTCAGGATTCTGTTGGCTTCTTCCTGCGTGTGTTTGGTGTACTTGCCAAGTCTCATGCTGCACTCCCGAACCGCGCTGCCCACTCTGCTGCCTGAGATGATTCATCGCTGAATTTGACGTTGTGCTCCGCACCAAAGGCATGCATGAGCGTAATTAAATCCTTCATTTCACTGACGCGCATCTTGCTGGTTGACTGCCCCAGCACCACAAAGCCACCGTCGATACCAGGAACTGTTTCCTGCTTCTTAAGCGCGGAGGTAAATACGTTCTTCCAGCTTTGAGTGTCCATTTTTCGCCCATACCAGATAACCTGCCGGGAGATGTCGTTTAAACAACTCCAAAGCATGCGGTTTTGCGCAAGGCTTCTGGTGTCTTCCTGGATGATTATTTGCAGTGGCTTTGCGGGGTTGATGGGCAGTTGCTGAATGGCGGTAATGCAGTTTTGTCGGATGTTGGTGTCACGCAGCAGGAACGTCATTTTCTCCATCAGCTTCACCTTTAACCAGTGTAAGTTTCGGCCTGTAATCAGACAGGGTAATTGTCATTTTCTTCTGCTCAAACTCATGGATGTATTCGGTTTTATCCCCTGCATCCATAAATCCCATTACATAACTGAGCATGTAATTAAGAGGGTCTACACCTGAGCGGTGCATCATGTCGATTGCCTGCTCCATTTTTTCATATGCTTTGCTTGCTCTAGCCATTACTCATCTCCTTTAACGGTTATCCCGGAAATCAGTGGTGTCCATCCATCGACCTTTGCAAAGAAGAGCATTTCCTCTTCTCCCCCTTTGAAATCATCTGGACTGACTGCGCTTCCGTGATGTGTCATGTAGGCAACAGCTTTCCCCGCCTTCCTGCTGGCCTGCCATGCTGACCACGCAATATTGTGTAGGCGGTGGCGTTCAATCATCGTCATTGGTGCGACCTTGTCCAGCCATTCGTTCTTGAACCATGCCTCAAACTCTTCTCTGCTCTTATCCACGCTTACCTCCCACCCATCGCCAAATAAAAAGGCCAACAATCAATGCTGGCCCTGTCGTTAACTCTGTTATGTAAAGTGGTAGCATCACTCCCCCTTCATTGGCGGCTCTGACAGCGGCTTCCAGTGAGTTACCGGTCGCAGCGTATCCAGCGCGTGTTTCGTTCCACTACAACGCTGCCAGTCATTGTCAGGCCAAAATCCCCGCCAGCGCCATACACCTACGTCGTGACCATCGCTGACCTGCACTGCCTGGCCGCGTTCTGGTGATTTTTCGCTACAGCTAATCCAGTTGCTCATCACTCCCCCTCATTCATCAGGTTTAGCGCCTCGCGCAGCGCAGCATTCATGGCGTCATCCACACATTCATAATCTGCAAGCCTTACTATTGCTGAGTCGCAGCCTCTTCCGCCGTGAGTTGGATAAGTCGCAGCGGCGCAATCGCCGAACGTAAGTAGGGGTTTGTTAATTGAAACGGTAATGCCATGCTTCACCGCCAGCTGACGAATTTCTTCATCGCTCATTTTGCTGTAATCAGTCACGATGCTCTCCTTTCTGCTTAATGACGGGTACGGGTGGGGCGGTGTACAAAGGGTTTACATAATGCCTGGTGGCGGTTGATGAGATTTTCCCGCCACACTCGAACAAACCATCTTCATAACCGAAAGCCACTGGTTCCGCAGTAAGCGCTGCAAGGGCGATGTTCATCAGCTCAACCATGTATTGCTTTCCATCTGCACACTTCCATCGCTTAACTTCAATCATCGCCAGCCCAATCAGGTCTTCCCGCTCCTGCTCACTCAGTACAGGCATGCTATATTCACTCATTGGTAGCTCCTTCTGATTCCTGCTGCTCAATCGCTGCAATCAGCAACAAAACGTTCTCCGGGTTCGCTGTTGCGATAAATATCGCATCGCGTTTCTCTGCCACGTTTGCCAGCACATCTTCTTTTCCACCGAGTGAGAAAGGGCTATTGGTGATGCCGTTAAATAGCATTGATGTCCTGCGCCACTCACCAGGCGTTGCGTTCTGCGCTGCGGATTTAATTTGCTGCAACAACTCTGCTGTTAGCTTCTTCATTGCCCTTCCCCTTGCTTAGCTGGCTAGACCTATATGCCAGTGAACGCATAACGAGCTGCTCCAGTTTTCTTGATAATTCCGCTATCAACTCCATCCCTAATAACGCGCCCTGCACGGATATAGCTTGCTGAATCAACGCTGTCATCACCGAAGTAATCTGTTATTGCCTCCGCTACGTCTGCTCTGCGGAACTTGGTACCCTTCAATGAGATAAGTTTTTCAATTCTTGGATCTGTCATGATTTCATCTGCCCGGACTTAAACTGAGACTTCAAGGGTAGATAAATACACCGATGAACGAACGGGATAAATTCTGCGAAGAAGTTATTATCCGTGGCCTGCCGGTAGCCTGTTACCTGGTCGACCATCGCCTCAAGACCATTCCTCGGCTGACGTGAAGGACTGACAACGTAGAGTCGGCAGAACTGAGAGACCAATTCATCCTCTTCGAGGCAGGGTTCAAGAACGTGGTAAAAGGCCGGGTCTGCTAGTAAGTCCATCATGATGCTTCGGGGTAATCCCTGAATTGCTGTCATACTCCTGCTCCTGTTTCAATGCCTGACTTCCAGAAGAAATATGCGCTGTCCACCGAAGGGTCTGCGTAACCGAGGTATGTGCGACTCATGCTGTGTTTGTTGCCGTGTACACTCCGGTACAGGCGCTCAAATCTGATTCGTAGAGCGTCCATCATGACCTCCGGGGAAGATTGAGTTTTTTACGAATTTCGGCCAAGTGGTTCAGCGCCTTTTCGTTTCCTGTGGGGCAATGAAGATGCGGCAGTTGTGGTCTCGGTTCCGGGATAGATTCCCCTGCCTCGATACGGCGTGACATTTTCCGCAGTTCGTCAACACAACGCTTTCTGACTTCGCTGTCACTTAGGTTGAAAGATCGCATCTGGTTGTAGACGGCGGTGATCATGTGGAAGCACGGCGCGCTTTTCCACGGGTATTTCTCGCTACTGTCGTACATGCCACGGTCTCGGCAGTACAGTTTGAACATGCTGTAAAGCTCATCTTCATCAGGCAGGCCATAGGCGCGGTGCTCACCCTGCTTACACCAATCGATAAACTGACCAGGCGATGGCAGGAACGGTGAGCCACTGGCGCGGGCCAGCTTCATGCCTGCCGATAGCTGCTGTTTGTTATGAATGCCGTTCTC
>Ga0308172_1000616_pt1 | contig 39394 bp, 28 predicted proteins | sample PhyGR2_FD_202134 | JGI IMG/M metagenome (GOLD analysis project Ga0308172, IMG submission 202134) | Phyllosphere microbial communities from UC Gill Tract Community Farm, Albany, California, United States - DLSLSG.R2 | ecosystem: Host-associated > Plants > Phyllosphere > Unclassified | place: USA... | reverse complement strand
CTGACCGCCTCGGTCACCCTGTACAACATCAAGTTCGACAACCGCATCGTCTACCTGCCGGCCGGCTTCGTCAGCGGCATTGATTACCTGGGCGAGACCGACGGCGTCTACGAGAACTTCGGCGGCGTGGATAGCAACGGCCTGGAAGCTGCCTTCGGCTACGGCTGGGACAACGGCTGGCGGGTCAATGCGGCCTACACCTACAACCGCTCCAGGTACCTGGACAGCGGCGACGCCGCGCGTGACACCCAGCTGGGCATCGTCGATGGCGCCAAGGTGATCGGCCAGCCCGGGCAGATCCTGGTGCTGTCGGCCGACTGGCAGGGCGAGAACTGGAACTTCGGCCTGTCCGGCCGCTATCTCGGCACCCGCTACCTGGATGCGGCCAACGTCAACAAGCTGCCCTCGGCCACCATCTTCAACGCCAACATCGGCTTCGACCTGCAGGGCCTGTGGCCGCGCCTGAAGGGCATGGGCGCCAACCTGGTGGTGAGCAACCTGACCGACAAGCGCTATCTTGCAGGGGTGGACGGTGCCAACGCGGCCTTCATCGGCGCGCCGCGCACCGTCGGCATCTCCTTCCGCATGGATCTGTGAGGCATTCGTGACTGATATCGGCCGACGCCGGTTGTTGCAGGCCGGCGTCGCCGCCGGCCTGGCACCGCTGCTGCCCAGCATCGCCCGGGCGGCAGCGATCGCCCCGGCTGCGCAGACGCGCAGCCTGCAGGACCTTCAGCACATCGTGGTGTTCATGCAGGAAAACCGCTCGTTCGACCACTACTTCGGCACCCTGCCGGGCGTACGTGGTTTCGGCGACCGCTTCGTCGCCCCCGCTGCGCCGCTGGCCGGCGGGGACGGCCCACGCAGCCTGTGGCTGCAGCCCGATGCCAGCGGTCAGCGCGCGATCGCGCCGTTCCCGCTGGATACGGCTGCGCACTTCGGCTACATGCGCGTGGAAGGCACGCCGCACACCTGGCCCGACGCGCAGCGCGCGTGGGACCACGGCCGCATGGGGCACTGGCCGATGGCCAAGCAGAACCACGCGATGGGCTATTTCCAGCGCGCCGACCTGCCCTTCCAGTTCGCCCTGGCCGAAGCGTTCACCCTCTGCGATGCCTACCACTGCGCCATGCAGGCCGGCACCAACCCGAACCGGGTGTTTCTGTGGACCGGCCACAACGATGCCTTCGCCCGCGCGGGCGGCCCGGTGATCGCCAACTCGCACGACAACTTCCCCGAGCACGGTGGCCATCCGGAGTCGTACCGCTGGGCCAGCTATGTCGAGCGCCTGCAGCAGGCGGGCGTGTCCTGGCAGATCTACCAGGACATGGCCGACAACTTCACCGACAACCCGCTGGCCGGCTTCGAGACCTTCCGCCAGGCCTACAGCGCCGCACCGGACCACGACGCTGCACTTCGCCAGCGCGGGGTCAGCACGCGGGGCCTCGCCCAGCTGCGCCAGGACGCTATTGATGGCCGCCTGCCGCAGGTCAGCTTCATCATCGCCGATGCCGCCGGCAGCGAGCACCCTGGCCCGTCCAGTCCGGCCCAGGGTGCGGCCTACACGGCGCGCGTGCTCGATGCGCTGACCGCCGACCCGGAGGTATGGAGCCGTACCGCGCTGCTGCTGATGTTCGACGAGAACGATGGCTTCTTCGATCACGTTCCGCCGCCAGCACCTCCGTCGGCACGGCCCGATGGCAGCTGGGCGGGTGCATCGTCGGTCAGCACCGATGGCGAGTACCACCAGCACCCGGCACCGGGCGACGAGAAGTACGACGCTGCCGAACTGCGCGGCCGTCCGTATGGCCTGGGCCCGCGCGTACCGCTGTATGTAGTCTCGCCCTGGAGCCGTGGCGGCTGGGTCGATTCACAGGTGTACGACCACACCTCGGTGCTGCGCCTGATCGAACGCCGCTTCGGCGTGGCCGCACCGGACATCTCGCCGTGGCGCCGCGCGGTGTGCGGCGACCTGACCAACGCGTTTGATTTCGCCCAGCGCGATACCCGCCCGTTCGTGCGTGGGCTGCCCGATGTGAGCGCCACCGCCGCGCGCGCCGCCGCCCTGCCGGGCCGCACTGTGCCTGCGCTGCCCGAGGGCCTGCAGGCGGCGCGCCAGGAAGCGGGCACGCGCCCGTCGCGTGCATTGCCGTATCGCCCGCAGGCGCAGGTGGACGCGCTTGCTGCGGACGGTGTGACCCTGCAATTGGCCTGCGAAGGCGCCGCCAGCGTGCTGCATGTCTACGACCGCCTGCAGCTGACCGCACTGCCGCGCCGCTACACGGTGCTGCCCGGTGCACCGCTGCAGGACCACTGGGCACTGGATGCGCAGGGCCGCTACGACCTGTGGCTGCTGGGCTCGAACGGCTTCCACCGGCACTTCCGTGGCGGTGACGGTGCGCCGGTGCTGCAGGCCCAGATTGAACAGACCGATGGCCAGCTGCGGTTGCAGCTGCGCAATGCCGGCAGTGCCGCGCAGTCGGTGCGTGTGCATGCCGGCGCCTACGCCGGGCACATGCCGGAGAAGACGCTGACCCTGGCTGCTGGCGCGCTGACCACGCTGGCGTGGGACGCTGTGCCCACCGCCGGCTGGTATGACCTGCACGTGGTGGCCGGTGACAGCGAGCTGCGCCTGGCGGGCCGCGCCGAAGACGGACGCCCCGCCACCAGCGACCCGGCGATGGGTGGCCAGCCGCTGCGCTTCGAGCACGGCTGAAGGCTTCTGTAGAGCCGAGCCCGTACCCGGCGCTATAAATGCAGCCGAGCGTGGGCTCGGCTCTACAAGAACGGTCGAGCCCTGCTCTACGTCAGCCGTTCCAGCCCAGCCCGCGCGGTTCATTGCTGAATCCCGCCGCGCGCAGGGCATCGACGGCGGGCCCGCGATGGATGGGCTCGTCGTTGATCCGCTCCAGGGTGAAGGACAGTCGCCGGCCACGCCTCAGGCCCACGGCCAGCGCCTGTGCCGCTGGTTCCCAGCGCGTGGCCGCGTCGCCTGCCGTGCCGTCGATCCAGCTGCTCAGCTGGCGGCCGCCCTGCGGCAGATACAGCTGCAGGCGGCCTTCGCCGATCACCACCATCGCACCGGCCCGTCGCACCGGACGCGGCCCGGCGATCGGCCGGGGCCACGGAAGCAGGCTGCCGAACGGATTGGCGGGATCCAGCGCCGATAGGGCAACCCAGCCGCCAGGTCCACGTCTCTGCTCGGCGCTGGCACGCAGGCGGTCGATGTCGTCGCGCTGGGCGAACTGGGCACCGCCCATGCCTTCCACGAAGCGACCGCGCAACAGCTGGCCGGCATCCTCCATGCTGCGCAGCACCGGACGCAGTGCCGGAAATCCACCGGCCACGGCTTCGCTCATCGCTGCGCTGCGGGTGACCACCGTGTAGCGGTCCAGCAGCGCCTCGGTCTGCGCCAGCACGCGCAGCGTGTCACTGGCCCGCTCCCGCGGCAGCAGCGACCAGCGTCCTGCCGGCGTGGGCCCGGTGCTGCTGGCCAGCTCCAGTCCTGCGGTGTCCGTCGTCAGTGGCACGAAGGCAAAGCCGCGGCGGCGGCGCGACACCGGCGTCGGCCGCGCCCGTGCGGGCCGCGCTCCGCCCAGCGCGCGCAGCGGCGCCCACAGGTCACTGCTGATCTGTCCGCACCAGGCCAGCTGCCACAGCGCCGTCTGGAAATCCTCACCCGCCGTGTCCGCACCGACCAGTCGCGGCTGCACCTGCATCGCCAGTTGCCGGGCAAAGAACGCACCACCGTCGGCCAGCACCTGCAGGATGGCCTGCTGCATCGGTGAGCCGTCGGCCTGCACTGGCGTGACCGGCAGGGTTTCAGCGGCACGCTCGCGCAGGTGCAGCGACACCAGCCCATCGTCATCGCCCAGCCGGCCATGGCCGACCCAGAGCACCGTGCCGGTGGACAGCAGTTCATCCAGCAGCGCAGGCGTGTAGCCGGGCACGCGCGCGGGCAGCACCTGCTGTTCCCACAGCGATGCCGGCAGTGGCAGCCCCGCCAGTTGTTCGATCACCTGCAGCACGCCTTCGCTGTCGCTGGCGCGCGCGGCTCCAGGCAGCACACCCTGCCCCTGCAGCAGCAGACCGACATAGGCCTGCACCGGTACCGGGCGGGTCGCCTCGCGGGCGGCCTGCAGGGAGCGCAGCCGCAGCCGCTGCAGCACCTCCGTGCCCACCCACTCATGGCCTGCACACGGTGAAGCCACCGCGGTGATCTCGTCTGCCGCGCGACGATCCAGGCCGAACCGGCCGCGTACGACCCGGCCCTGTTCCTGCAGCGCGTGCAGGGCAGCATCCACCACCGCCACACCGAGACCGAAACGGGCGGCCACGCTGCCACTGCTGAAAGGCCCATGGCTGCGCGCGTGGCGGCCGAGCAGATCGCCCAGCGGATCCGGCACCGGGGCCAGGAAGACCTCGGCCACGTCTGCAGGCGGGATGATGCCAAGGGCATCGCGCAACCGCGCGGCATCTTCCACCGCCGACCACTGCTGGGCCCCTGCGACGGGAACGCGGATCGCACGACCCGCCGCGTGCAGCACCTGCAGCCAGGCATCCGCCTGCGCGGGCTCAGTGATGCGCTGCGCGACTTCCTCGGCCGGCAGCGGGCCCAGCTCACGCAGCAGGTCGGCCACACCTTCGTTGCTACGTGCGTGGCGGGCAGGATCCAAACGTTGCAGCTCGCGCTCCACGGTGGCCACCACGGCATCGTCCAGCAGTTCGCCCAGATCCACCTCACCGAGCAGTTCCGCCAGCAGGCCACTGTCCAGCGACAACACCGATGCGCGCCGTTCGGCCAGCGGTACATCGGCTTCGTACATGAACTCGGCGACATAGCCGAACAGCAGGTTCGCCGCGAACGGCGATGGCACGGCCGTATCCACCTCGACCACCTGGACCTGGCCGGCCTGCACGCGCAGCATCAGCGCATCCAGTGCATCCAGGTCGTAGACGTCCTGCAGGCACTCGCGCGCGGTCTCGACCAGAATCGGGAACTCATCGTGGCCACGGGCGATCTCCAGCAACTGCCCCGCACGCAGGCGCTGCTGCCACAGCGGCGAACGCTTGCCCGGCGTGCGCCGCGGCAGCAGCAGCGCGCGCGAGGCGCACTCACGGAAGCGAGCGGCGAACAGCGCGGAACCGGCGACCGAGCGGTGGATGACCTGGCGCAGGTGGGACGCATCGAACAGGAAGAGTTCCGCGCCTGGCGGTGTGCCGCTGCGATCAGGCATGCGGACGATGATGCCGTCATCGCTGGCCACCACGGCCGGATCGATGCCGGCCTGCTCGCGCAGGCGCGCAGCCACTGCCAGCGCCCAGGGATCATGCACACGACGGCCATAGGGCGAATGCAGCATCACCCGCCAGTCGCCGAGTTCATCACGGCAGCGCTCGACGACCAGGCGCAGGTCGGTCGGCAGCACACCGGTGGCCTGCTGCTGTTCGGCCACGAGCGCCAGCATGTTGCCGATCGCGCTTTCATCCAGGCCGCGATCACGCAGCCGGGCGAGCAATGCCGGCGACGGCTCGCCAGCGCCACCGGGGTCGGCTTCGAGTTCCGCCAGGAAGGCACCGGTGGCCTGCCCCAGCTCAGCCGGGCGGCCGATGCCTTCGCCCCGCCAGAACGGCAGCCGCGCCGAGCGCCCCGGCGCTGGCGTCACCACGACCTGGTCGAGGGTGATCTGGTCGATGCGCCAGGACGTGGCGCCGAGGGTGATCACATCATTCACCCGCGACTCGTGGACCATCTCTTCATCCAGCTCGCCGACACGGCGCGATCCCGCCTGTTCTTCACCTTCAGGCAGGACAACGGCATACATGCCGCGGTCGGGAATGGTGCCGGCGCTGGTCACTGCCAGCTGGCGAGCGCCAGGACGTGCGGTCAACGTGCCTGTCTTCCGGTTCCATACAAGCCGCGGGCGGAAACCGGCGAACTCATCGGACGGATAGCGCCCGGCCAGCATGTCCAGCACCGCGTCGAAAGCACTGCGTGGCAGCGTGCGGTACGGCGCAGCCCGGCGCACACGCGCGAACCAGACCTCGGCATCGAGTGGTTCCATCGCTACCGCAGCCACGGTCTGCTGGGCCAGTACATCGAGCGGATTGCGCGGCGGATCGAGGGCTTCGATGCGTCCATCCAGCATGCTGTCCACCACCACCGCAGCATCGACCAGATCACGCCGCGTACGCGGATACAGCAGGCCGCGCGACAGGCCGCCCACCTGGTGACCAGCTCGGCCCACCCGCTGCAGCGCACTGGACACCGACGGCGGCGCCGCGACCTGGATCACCAGGTCCACCAGGCCCATGTCGATGCCCAGCTCAAGACTGGAGGTGGCGACCACGCAACGCAGTTCGCCGGACTTCAGCGCGTGCTCGATGGCAGCGCGCTGTTCCTTGGACACCGAACCATGGTGCGAGCGGGCGACCACCGAGGCCGGCGTGGTGACACGGTTCACCGTGCTGCCGGTGAACGATCCATAGGCCGCTGTACCCGCAGTATCCGCTTCGTCCGCAGGCTCGACGCCCGTGCGCTCGGCATGCAGCTCGTTGAGTCGCGCGGTGAGCCGTTCCGCCACGCCACGCGAATTGGCAAACACAATCGTGGAGCGATGCCGCATCACGTTGTCGAGAATGCTGGCTTCCACATGCGGCCAGATCGAACCGGTGCGCGTGCCGGCCCCGCGCCCTTCCGCCGGACCGTGCACGACCAGGTCGGTCATGTCCTCCACCGGTACCACGACCTTCAGTTCCAGCTGCCGCTGCGAGGGCGGCTGCACCACCTGCACCGGGCGATCACCGCCGAGGAAGGCCGCAACGCCCTCGATCGGGCGGACCGTGGCCGACAGGCCGATGCGCTGCGCAGGCACCTGCAGCAGCGCGTCGAGCCGCTCCAGGCTCAGCGCCAGGTGCGAGCCACGCTTGCCGCCTGCCACCGCATGGATCTCATCGAGGATCACTGTATGCACATCGCGCAGGATCTCCCGCGCCTGCGAGGTCAGCATCAGGTACAGCGACTCGGGCGTGGTGATCAGGATGTCCGGCGGGCGCCGCACCAGGCGTGCGCGGTCACTGCTGCTGGTATCGCCGGTGCGCATCGCCACGGTCAGCGCAACGGCCGGATCCCCACGTTCGCTGCGCCGCGCACTGATGCCCTGCAGGGGCACCTGCAGGTTGCGCTGCACATCGCTGCCCAGCGCCTTGATCGGCGACAGGTACAGCACGCGCGTGCGCGCCACGGGCTTGGCCGCCGGGTCGCGGCGTGCGTCGCCATCGCGCTCGGCGAACACCTGGTCGATCGCATGCAGAAACGCAGCCAGCGTCTTGCCCGATCCGGTTGGAGCCACCACCAGGGTGTGCTGGCCCGCGGCGATCGACGCCCACGCCTGGTCCTGCACCGGCGTCGATGCGGCGAACGCGGAACGGAACCAGTCACGGGTGGCGGGATGGAAGTGCTGCAGAGAATCCAAGGCAGGGCCGGTCGCCATCGATGATGGCTTCGATGATACGTCGAAGAAATCGTTTGTCGCCACGAATGGTTACGTTATAACATTTCATCTCGTTTTTTTACGGAGCATGTCATGCGTCGCAACCTGCTGGCTGCAGCCATCCCCCTCGCTCTTCAGTCCGTGGCCGTCCATTCCGCCCGGGCGGCGGACGCACCCACCCTGCCCACCCTGCAGGTGGAGGCCAGCCAGCCCTCGCGCATCGACAGCCCGGTCACCGTCGACAATCCACAGGCACAGAACCGCACCCTCGGCAGCCTGCTCGAGCATGTCTCCGGCGTGCAGAACAGCGCCTTCGGGCCCAACGCCGGCGCGCCGGTCATCCGCAGCCTCAGCGGCAACCGCGTGCAGATCCTGCAGGACGGCCAGTCCATCCTCGGCATGAACGCGATCAGCGGCGACATCAACATTCCGTTCGACCCGCTGTTCGTGCGCAGCGTCACCGTCAACAAGTCATCGGACACGGTGCGCTACGGCGGCAACGCCATCGGCGGCAGCGTCGAGGTCGATTCCGCACTGATTTCGCGCACGATGGAAGACAAGGATCAGTCGATGGAACTGGTGCTGCGGAAGGGCTTCAACGCGGCCGATGCGCAGGGCTTCCGCATGAATTTCAACAACCAGCGCAACGTCTCCACCAACCTGCAGGTCTCGCGGCAGCGCATCTCGCACTACGACATCCCCGGCAACAGCAAGGCGGCGGCCTGCAACACGCAGTTGTTCCCGGCCGCCGGCGGCGTCAACTCGGCACTGGCCGATGCCTGCCAGAAGGATGCCCGGGTGCAGCAGGTCTACAACAAGGCCTCGCAGCCCTACATCGACCAGTTCATGACCGAGAACCCGGACTGGGCCGATGGCGAGTTCTCCTTCTACACCAACAGCCCGACCTCGGTGTGGCAGCGCCAGACCTACGTCAATCCGGTCAATCCAGACTACGTCGCCGGCACGCCGTCCTACGTGCAGAAGCGGATCAACAACGACGTCACCCCGGACTACCACCACCGTCTGGGCAACAGCTACTCACGCAGTTCGCAGGCGGCACTCGGCTCGACCCTGTTCTTCGACCGCGGCTACGTGGGTGTCAGCGTTGATGCCAAGGACAGCGAGTACGGCGTGCCGGGCTTTTCGATGCAGAACCTGTCCTTCGGTTCCAACTACGCCGACGGCCTGCCGGTGGGCGTGGTCATCAAGCAGGAGCGCTATGCGCTGGAAGCCCTGCTGCGCGACCCGGTGCCGGGCATCGAGCGCGCCGAGCTGCGCGTCTCGCAGCTGGACAACACCTCGGGCGAACGGCTGGGTACCAGAAAGGCCAACGATTACGACTTTGAAAGCACCCAGGCCGAACTGCTGCTGGCCCATCGCCGCGTCGGCCCGCTGAGCGGCCTGCTTGGCCTCAGCCAGCAGTCGCGTGAGGTCACCGGCAGCGGGTCGCTGCGCTACCTGCCCAACGTCGATACGCGCAACCAGGCGGTGTTCCTGAAGGAAACACTGGACTTCGACTGGGCCTCCTTCGATGCCGGCGTGCGCCACGAACGCGTGGGCCACACATTGCGGCCGAGCAGTTTCAAGACCGCGCGCAATTCCGCCAACACCACGATGCAGGACCGCGACTTCCGGCTCAACAGCTACAGCATCGGCGCCTACGTTGAACTCGGCCCGCTGTTCGCAACCAAGCTGCGTTACTCCTCATCGCAGCGCGCACCGGGGATCAATGAGCTCTACGCCAGCAATGCGCATTACTCGGTGATGACCCAGGAGGAAGGCAACCAGAATCTGGAGCCGGAACGTGCGAGGAACCTCGAGCTGACCGGGCAGGTCCACAAGGGCGGCTTCCAGCTGTCGGCCACCGCCTACCGCATGCGCTACGAGAACTACCTGTACCTGGGCTACTCCGGCCTGCAGACCGCCAACCGCCTGCCGCTGAAGTACTGGAAGCAGACCGACACCACGGTGAAGGGTTTCGAGATCGATGCCTCGCAGTCACTGGCGCTCGGTCGCTTCGGCAGCCTGGAGCTGTCCGCCTTTGCCGACCTGGTGAAGAACAAGGCCGACCATCCCGATGCGCTGCGTGCCCATAACGATGGCGAGTACCTGCCCAATATGCCGACCAACCGCTACGGTGCCACCGTGCAATGGCAGCGCGAGGGCTGGAAGGCGCAACTGTCGGGCACCTGCTACGCCACGCAGAAGTACCTCGGCCGCAACGTCAGCGAGGAAGTGCCACTGGATGCGTTCACCCTGGTCGACCTGCAGCTGAGCCGGGAGATTCCCCTGCGCACGACCGCCGTGGCCGGCATGGAGGTCTTCATCAATGGCAGCAACCTGCTCAATGAAGAGGCGCGCCCGCACAACTCGCCGCTCAAATACATCGCGCCACTGCCGGGGCGTGGCTTCCAGGTGGGGGTGAGTGTGCGGCTCTGAGGTAGATCCGCGGTACGGCGCCTGCGGAAGTTGCTCTGCAGGCACCCGCTCCAGCACACACCTGTTGGATGCAATGGCACCCAAGGGCGATGCCATCACGATCATGTTCCCGCAGCGGGCATCGGCACGAATGCACCCGCCCTGTACGCAAACTGGGCCTGGGCCAACTGGGGCCAATCGATGTAGTCGCTCCCCGGAACGCCTGTCCATGCCTGATGAACGCACGGCAGGCCAGCTATCGCCAGAAGCAACCACGGGGCCCAGGGCTGCCATTGCGCAAGAAGCGCGGTGCCGGAACCGGCAAGGCACCAATCAATCACCAGCAAGGCAACGCACGCCCAGCCCGCTGCTACCGTAGCAAGCCATCTCTCCGTCTCCTCCGCGCGTTCCGCGAGTTGCTTCACCACCGATCCCGGGCGCTCGGCATCGGCTCGTCCCGCAAGCGCCTTCTCAGCCTCCATGCACGTGACATAGCGCTGCGGGTCCGGATTCTGCGGAAAGGCAGACACATCCAGCCACCGGTGGAGCATAGGCACCACCCACGCCAGCACGACCGTCGCGACGGAGAAGACCGTTCCAGCGCCCACCGTCATCGTCAGACTGTAAGCGAGCACCAGCAGTACCCAGAAGCCGGGGCGACTTACCTTGCTCCACTCGACATTCCAAAGGTTGGAGCCTGTGGTTGCCACCACTGCGACATCCAGCAGGGCAGCGAACGCCAGCAACGCCAGCGCCACGCGAAAGTCGCGAATTTTTTCCAGCAGATGCACGTTGTCGACGGTGAAACCCATGACAGTGGTTCCTGAGGGAGGTCCGCGTAGTATCCGTCCGCGATATCTCAGCAGCTGCGACTGATCGCCAAGTAGCCGCCCATGCCGCACATAACGAAAAACGCCCGCAGATTCGACATCTGCGGGCGCTTTCTTGTATCTGGCGGAGCGAGAGTCCGAATTCAGGGGGTTCCCTAGCTTTCGTGCGCCTTCGTGGAACCAGTCTCAGCCCCTGCGCCAGTTAGGTTTCACCATCCGGTCTGGTTCGCACGCCTTCGCGGGAAGCCGCGTCCTCTGGGCGGGTACATGGATGGGTAGGAAATGGGTTTGAAGATCAATCGCCTGACGGCGAGACGGGTAGCCACGGTGACAGAGCCTGGATACCACGCAGACGGCGGTGGCCTGTACCTACAGGTTACCGCGTCTGGGGCAAAGAGCTGGGTGTTCCGGTATCGCTTTGAGGGGAGGCGCCCAGAAATGGGACTTGGCCCGCTGCATGTGATCGGCTTGGCCGATGCGCGGGCGGCGGCTGATGCCGCGAGGAAATCGGTTCAGGCCGGGCATGACCCGCTTGCGGGGAGGCGGGCGGCAGCCATTGCCACGTCGTCTATCCCGACGTTTTGGGAGGCGGCTGTCGCGTACATCGCAGAGCGCCAATCGGGCTGGACCAACCCAAAGCATGCAGGCCAGTGGACGAGTACCCTAGAGACCTACGCCAAACCGGTGCTAGGTGATCTGCGGGTCGATCGCATCGAGACCGAACACGTCCTAGCTGTACTGAGGCCCATCTGGGCAACGAAGACAGAAACCGCAAGTCGGGTGCGACAGCGGATGGAAGCCGTGCTGGACTCAGCCACCGTCCAGAAGAAGCGAACAGGCGACAACCCTGCCCGATGGCGTGGCCACCTCGCGGTGATCCTTCCGAAGCCTACCGCCGTCACCAAGGTCGAGAACTTCGCTGCCCTGCCTTACGCAGACCTGCCCGCCTTCATGGTCGCATTGAGATCCCGCCCCGGCGAGGCGGCGCGCGCCCTGGAGTTCACGATCTATACGGCCGCCCGGACCGGGATGACACTTGGCGCAGCACCAGACGAAGTTGATCTCGACGCTGGAACGTGGACCGTGCCATGGGGCCGGATGAAGAGCAAGGTGGAGCACACAATCCCTTTATCGCCGCCGGCGTTGGCGCTGGTGCGACAGCGTATGGGCCGAAATCTGCTGTTCCCCAACGATCTGACGTCCGACCAGCTAAGCGAAAACGCGATGCTGGCGCTGCTGAAGAGGATGGGCTTTGGCCACATCACGGTTCATGGGTTCAGGTCAACGTTCAAGGACTGGGCGAGCGAGACAACGGATTTCCCGGATGACCTCTCTGAGGCAGCCTTAGCGCACCGGATCCAGGATAAAGCTAAGGCCGCCTACAAGCGAGGAACCATGCTAGAAAAGAGGCGCGGACTAATGGAAACATGGTCAAGCTACTGCAACAGCCGCATCCATTTTTCAGAGAATCCAGCGTAGATCGCCCCTCAAGCGGCCTCGGCTTGAAGGATGATCGCAGCGGCTCCAGCTGGCTCGCTCAAGTCCCGCACACGGAGGTTCTCACGATCTGCAAACTCCTCCAACTCCAAAAACGCGGATCGCGCTGCGTCGATTTGCTGATTCGAATAGTCCGCACTGTTTGCAGGAGGAACCCACAACATCAACTCATAGGAGTGCCTCGTATTGAGCAGTCGGTCATGCCTACGCAGTGCTTGGAGATCCATCAGCTTTGACTTGGCGCGCTGGCGTCTAGTGCTCATGTTAGACGACACCAGAGCATCAAAGTTAGCGGCAATCTTCTCACCCAGATAGCCGATTCGGGTCGCACTCGCACCAGGTTTTACACGGACTTCTCGATTAAATCGCGTTTCAAGTGCGGGATTTGCACCCAAGACCTCTGCTTTAATTAGAGCCATCCACTGATCGGTGTCCATCGTCGCTCTTGAGTCGCGCAGCTCCTGCACTTGAAACTCGCTCGATTTCCATAAACTAGCAATGAGTTTTCCGCCCATTTGCGCTGCCTGTTCCGGACTGCCGGCAAGTGCTGTACGAGTGGGACCCAATACGCACCCTGCAAAAGGCGCGCCCCAACTCTCCAGCGGCTCACCGGTGGAAAAGTGTTCATGAACCGATTCCACAGCAAAGGCGATCAGTCCATCTATCGCCGCGCTCTGCATACCGTACATGCAATGGAGGGTGGTCTCGGAGATTGTGCGCTGAACAAACCCACCATGTTCTGAGGAGTAGGCGGCTATTGCGACCGCGATTCGCTCTCCGCTCCCCACCATGGGCTCTAAGAAGACTGGCGCCCAGACGAACCTTCCGGACGGCGCCGCTGGAAAGGCGTCAATGTCAATGCCGTTCCACATATCAGATCACCCTAAGCTGTTTGGCGGGAACTCTATCGTTGCCCAGTCTCGCCAGATGATTCTGACGCTCTGCGAGCCAGTCGCGAAGTGGTATCAGCGTGGCTGGAGGCCATGCTGCAGAATCTGTCTGGTCTATAAGATCCTGGACCGAGAATCTCTGCATATCGTGCATTGATGCACCAACAAGCTGTTGCAGCTTCAGCAGTTTTGACTCATCGGCGCCATCAACAACAAAGCCAAATAGCTGATTTATCGGCGAGAGAGCGTCCAGCTTAATTAGAGGAAGCATCGCCTTGTCGTGATCGATCAGCCAGAAACCTTGACCATCGTAGATCAGGTTCCCTGGATGCCTATCGCAGTTCCCTATCCACTCATCAAAGCAAGCCGCATCCACGACTTTTGGCCACTCCCGAAGCCGCTTGAGAACAACATCCGCATCGGTTTCCATCCAGCGAGCAACGTTAGGATGCCCGACAGCACCGCTTCCGAATCCAACACTTGGTCCACCAAACTCTGGGCCAATGAACACCACTAGCGGTTCGGGGATGGGTAGATCCAGCAACTGTCCTAACAGACTGCAGGCGACTTCGACTTGCACTCTCTGCAGGTCAGCCACGGGCTTTACCCATGCCTCTACAGTTCCTTCCTGTGTTAGCACCATGCCGCGCACAGGCCTACTGTCGCCCGTAGCACCTTGCTCAAGCACCACCGCCAGACGTCCTAACCGAACTGCCATTGGAACCATCCCTGCCCCTGAATGGGCGAAGCCTACCATTGGCCCGCCTAAACCCCAACTGTCCAATGCGCCATTTTCGGGGAAGCCACGGGTTCCACGTACTGCCCTCGATCACCGTCCGCACCGAAACGTAGCCGCACTCCATCGTGTCACACGCGCTAGTTGCAGAACGTCAAGTCGTGGGATAGATTCGGCGGCAAGGTTAGCGGTGATCGCACGCGCAACACCTCTTAGTTGAAAATGCGATCACTGGCCTCGGGCTTCCGGCTAACCCAACATGGGTCAGGAAGCAAATACATAGGAGAGCCTTATGGCACTGCTACGTATTGACGCCAGCTGGGGAAAGCCGGGAAAGGACGAGAAGCGTTTTAGCTTCGAAGCCGGAGCCGGTCTCGGACTCATTGCATGGCTCATGCAGCTCTTGCACTTGATCTGAGCCCAGATCAAAGGGACGCCCTCGGGCGTCCTTTTTTTTTGGAGCACCGGCTTAGAAGTCTGCCTGACTCTGGGCACGAATCAAAGACTTACATTGAATTGATTTCTGGAAGCCGCCCACCGGAGCCGTTGCGGCACAAGGGGGCTACCCGGAGTTTTCTGGAAGCAAAGCCGTCAGATGCGAGGGTGCTGCCGCCCGCTCGCGCTCAACCGCCCCTTCCTCGGATCCGTCGCCCTGGGCTTGGTCTCCGCCGGCGGCCGGATCGGCTCCAGCGCCGCCATCACCCGGGCGGACGCGGCAGCAGCCGCCTCGTCCAGCCGCTGGGCCTGCTGCTGCTGTTCGCGGGTCGGCGGCAGGCCGGGCAGCGGCCGCCCCGGCTTGATGGGGGTGTTGTCGGTCAGGCGAACGACCGCCTCTCGCAGCGGCAAGTCCGGAAACAGCCTGGCGGCACACCAGCGCTCGGCGAAGCGCTTGCCCTGCCGGATGCTGGCAACCGGTGCGTTCTTGGTTTGCCACATCTTCAGGGCGTTCATGTGCAGGCGGTAGCCACCCTCGCGGCTCGGGGTGACGCTGGCCACCTCGCGCCCGTTCCACCACAGCGCCCAGCGCTCGCCCATCTGGACCCAGCCGGACGGAATGGGGGCAGTGCGGAAGCCTTGGTAGCCGATGGAAGGGAGCATGCCGAGCATGCTTACGCTTCGCCGTCGCACAGCCTGCGATGACCCTTCGCCGATTCAGGACCGCGAAGGCACCCTTACCCACCGACCGGATGTCGGCCCGCAATTGCTCCCATGGTGAACGCATATCCAGCGTCTTCGAGCAGTGATCGCAAACGCATTTCTGCCCTCCGCGGCATCGGAAGACCACGTGACGCATACAGCACATAGACAACATGACCGTCAGGACCGTGCTCTCTGCGGACACTGCAGCTGTTGGTCTCGGCAGCATCTGACCATACAGCCTTCAACTTTTCAGGACCGATCGACTGTCCGTTTCGCAGGCGAAAGCTGAGCCAGCGCACGCATACGGGGTCGTATTTTTCTAGGTCAGCCATTGGGCACCTTCTATACGACGATGAAGATCCATCAGGACGACGGGGTCTATTCTGGGATGTTCGTCAACTGAAGACATTGGCAGATCAATTCGTGTTGATCGCCTGACCAGCGCCGGGCACTCACGCGATAGATCAATCCACCAGCCCTCGGGGAGCCGCAGACCTTTGCCGTTCCTATCGTAGATGCTGATGTGAAAGCTCATGCTCGATCCAATACTCTTGAGATCTCAGGCGCATGGATCAGGACTGGCACGGCTAGCGCACAAAAATACTTGAGCCTCGTCTTGCTGGACCTTTAGGAAAGAATCAAGCCAGCGGATCGCGGCCCCGCGGTTTTTTATGATTCTTCCCAATTCTTCCGTTAGGCAACGAGCACACTCCATTCCTCCCGGACTTGGAGAATGGCAGGATCGGCATGACCCCATGGTCGTCGTACCAGCAGGCCGCAACTGGTACATGATCTTGGTCATTAAGCTTACCGCTTGCTCGTGTAAAGCCATTGATCCTAGCTCCTCCCAGCCAAGAAGAAAGCCGCGCAAGGCGCGGCTTCTCTTTGTGCCCTATCGACGAGCGTTCTGCTGCTCACCCAGCTTTTCCTTACCACTTCCCTGTTGGCCGCCATCCTGGCTGCTTTGCTGCTGCTTCTGAGGGTCCTTCTCGCCCTTTCCACCTGGGGCGCCGCCGAGCTCTTCGCCATCGACCTGGCCCTGCTGCCCTTGCTGGCCAGCGCGCTTTGCATCGCTGGTGTCGTTGTTGTTTGCTGCTTGGCCTTTCTCGATGTTGTTCATGCGTCACTCCAATGCAGCTGATGCTGCCCTGCAAACACTCCTCTACTCACTGTTATCCAAGCGTGGCGCCAGCCCCGCTTTATGAACGATGCCGCAAACGGCTGCACCATCGAGGGAGTAGAGTTCAAGCGTCCAAAGGAGAACTGCCATGGAAAGCCGCCGCAACAAAGACTATGTCGACATCGAAAGAGAGCTAGCCCACTGGGAGTTGGCCTTCAACGCGGGTTCCCTTCCTGCGTTGAACTTTCGCCATGAGGTTGCTCCCATAATTCGCTTGGCATGTGACATCTACGTGAGGAACCCTCATGGTGATCGGCCTGCCTGGCTACTGGAGTTGAAGGAGCACCTGCAGCGACGCTCCAGTTTGCGCGGCGACCCGGGTGCGGAAGAGATCGCCAGTGGCTGCTGGGCAATCATTTCTGCTTGAGTGCTTTTCCGAGCCAATTGCCCACGTAGAGTCACTCATCATGCGAAGCACACTTGGAACACGGTAAGATCCAGTTCCTTGGCTTTTCTCGGGCGCGAAATCCTTTGCGTCTGTGTCCGGCCCCGTCTGGCTAGACACATGCTTACCCCTAGCTCATTCCGGATCCTGAGGATCCAAGCGTCGCTGAATCCAAACGGCCTGCTTGGCAGCATTCAGGCAATACTGTGCAGATGCGGGACCTGTGACAAGGAGTGTCGACTTACAGCGGGGATGGGCTTTTCGAAAGTCTCTGCTGGACTTGAGCTGACATGTTCGTTTTGCCAAGTCGTTGAGCGTGTCAGTCATGAAATTCTAGACGCAGAGTGGACGCAGCAGGTTAGGCGCGATCGAATGCTGAGATCGGCTGGAATCAATCCAGACGACCTATATCGCTCCTAAGTCAGCCAGATTCGCTCTCAATCGGCTCAAACTTAAACATAGAAGTCGTCCGCCGGCGACTTGGCTGCCGCTGGCGTTGTTTAGCCATGACGGCTGGACTCGGCCCGCCTCCGGCTCGAAGCCATCCGGCCGGCCTCTCAATGGCTCCCCAGGGGAGGCCAGACCACCCTCCAGCGGCTGCCGTCGTGCGGGCTCCCCGCTGACGCTTTTGGCATATGCCATGGGCACCATACGGTTCGCCTGCGACGACCATCCGCCCAGCACGAGCTCGATCCCTATCATTGACGGTGCGATCCCGGCCTCCGGTGCGGCTTTCTCGTACGCTGGCCACAACTGATCAATCACCAACCCAAGCTCCCTACCTAGCTGCTCCATGGTGAAGTCAGCGCGGAAACTGGCCTGCAAGGCAAGCTCGTAGACGCGAAGAAAGAACTGCGCGCTCCCGCGCGTCGCCAGCGCCAAATTGTGCTGCGGGATCAACAGCACCTTGGCTCCTGCCGACTTCGCTCCAGTACGCGTGTCCTCGGCCAGCGTGTCGACAGCGACAAGCAGTTGATCCGGCGATAGCAAAACGTTGAGGATGCTCAAGGCTCGGGTCCGTTCGGGGCCGCCTCACTATTACCGCAACCCTACCGTCTGTCTATGGAGGCCCCATGCTCACCGCCCCCTCTCCGCTGGCGCATCGCCTTGAGCAGGTCGAAGCGCAACTCGAGGTTCAAAGTGGCTATATCAAGGCGCTGGAATATGGCTTGCGCGCGACCATTGCAGCGCATCCCGCCGGTCAGACGCTTTCTCTGCTTTGGGCGAACATGCTGCCCTATATCTCGGAGCAGCATGCCGGCTTAGGAAGCTGCGATTTCAATACCGCGCTCCAGCGAGGCCTGAGGCTCGTCGGAGCGCAGATTGACGAATCAGCGCTTACTCACTCCACCGACGCGTAGCGGGAACTTGCCTAGGCCTGCGATTGAGCCACGATCTCTTCAGCGCCCAAGTCGTACTCGGCGGCCGTGATATATGGTGCCGCCACCTGTGGGGAGACGAAAAAGTTGAAGATGGCGCCAGAGCCATCGGTGGCGCGGAAGATCAACTGCACCTTCCCCGGGTTGTCCGCGTTCTCGATCTTCTGGTACAGCTGTGCACGTGCAAGCATGGTGTATCTCCTGTAGGAAAAGCGGGGCAAGCGCCAGCCCCGCATGGCTTACTGCTCGATGGACACAATCGACAGGCTCTGCGTGATCGTCTGACTGTCGAAGCCCCCCGACTGGTGGGTAACGGTCTGTTCGGTGAAGCTCACGATCTCGGCGCGGTAGCTGCGGCGTGTCGTACCGTTGTTGTTGTCGTTCAGCGTGAGAGACGCCGACCAGGCCGAATCGGCCGTGTCAGGGCCATCGGTCTCATTGACGATGTTGACGCTGCCGGTGATCGGGATCTGCTGCCACAACGTCTCGGCCTGGCCATCCAGCTGCCGATACAGGTTGATGGTGCCGCCATTGGTGCCGGCGCCCGCGACGAAGCCCTGCCCGTTCTGTGCGTTCTTGCTCCGGCGATGCTGACGATTGAATCCAACCACCACCTGCTTGTTCCGCCCGTTGGTATCGAATGGACCCACCTGAACGTTGCCTCCAGTTGTCTGGATGCTGGTGCTCTGGTTTGCGTTACGGAGGATGCCCGCCGCGATAGCCCCGCCCCAGTAGGCGTTGCCGTTGCGATCCATCCACATAGTCGCGTTGGCTTTGTTCGCGCTGCCAGCGCCGACGTTCGGACCAAAGTAGTCCACCAGACCATCAGCTCCGAAGTTGTTGCCGATGATCCGCTGCGAATTCCCTGACCACACACGCAGATAGCCTTTGGTCAGTTCGAAGCCGTCAGCGCCGCCAGGCGAAAGAATGTTGACCGCACTGGCCAAGATGTCGAGCGACGACGTCTCGCCGGTAACGCCCAAGCGCATACCCGCAATAGTCCCGTTGGCTTGAACCGATAGGTTCCACTGCGCAGATGCTTGGTCACCTGCTTCATACGGCGGCGGCTGTGTGGCACCCTCAGCCACTACCGAGAGCATCGGATAGAACATCCAGAAGTACGGGTCATTTTCACCCGTGTTTTTCAGGTTGACAGCAACACGCATTGACACAGCGCCTGCGGGCGGCTTGGCAATAACGAACGGACGCGGATACGCCCGCAAATCCTCGCGACCGATTGCCGAAACCCCAGAGAACGCCGAGTAGGGCGAACCCGCAATCATCTGCCCGGCACTGTTGTAGAAGTCGATTCCGATACGCGCTTGCGTTCTGTGCGTGTTGAAGTATGCAGAAAAACAGTAAGTTTTTCCCTGCTCCACTGGCATGCGTTGTTCTGTCACGTAATAGAAGTCAGGATTGGTTCCTGTTGCGCCTGGGCGCATGCTGCCGATCGCGCTAGGCAGGCCATACGGGATGAAGTCGGCATTGCCGGAAGGGTTGCCCAGTTCCTGATAGCCGATGCTAGACGCCCAACCCCACCCAGTGCGCTGCCAGTTCGGAAAGGTGCTGTTTGCAATCAGGTTGCCACCACCGCCCTGGTTGTTAAGCTGCACGCGCATTTCCTGCACGACAGAAGCATCAGCTTTGCCGGCCATGGACACCTGCACGCCATCAATGCGGCTGGCCTGAGCTGCAATTTGCTGGCCCTGCTGGGTCACCGTCGCAGTCAGGGAACTGACACCAGCCGCGGCGGCATCTGCGGCGGACTGCGCGGCATTCGCCTCCGTAACGTCCAACAGCAGGAAGTCGTCCCACAAGAGCTGAGTAGCGCTCGTCGTTGCATTGGAGCTGTTCAGTTGCAGAACCGCGCGGTTTTTACCCTCCGGGATGGTGATCTTGCCGCTAACCTTCTGATAAGCGTCCTCGGGGACGTTTGCCAGGGTGACGGTCTGAAAGTTCGGGTAGGTCTGCGATGCTCCATTGTCACTAAGCTGCAGTCGGAACTGCATCGTTCCTGCCCCAGGCCCCACCCGTTTTACCCACCCCTCCCCGTAGTAGGTGCGTCCGGGCTGCACGTCGAACGTCTGCAGAGACGTGGATCGGAGGTTGGAAGCGAACGACACCAGAAGTGCGTTGGAGCCAGTTCTCCCACCGGCAGCGACCACTGCCCACGACTGGATCAGCGTTCCCACAGCGCGCGACTCAAAGCTACCGTCGACCACCATGTTGCTGCCAGACCGGTTGGCCTGGTCCAGGCTGGCGTTCACCGCGATGATCGACTGGCCTTGCGACGAGACAGTGCCCTGCAATGCGGAAACGGTCACGTTAAGCGCGCTGGTGGCCGCAGCATTTGCCGCGGACTGCACCGACAGTTCGTCCAGAGAGGGGGCGTAGCCTGTGGCCACGGCGCCCACCTGCAGCTGCGCGTTGTCCCACTCCACCCATTGCCCGGCGATGTTCAGACCGTAAATGCGGATGTAGCAATTTGCGCGAACTGCGTTGGACGGTGCGACCGCGTTGGTGGTGAAGATCTTCCTTGACCAGTTTTCGTCGGCCAACGTCTGGTTGCCAGACAGGCCCGTATAGGAGATGACGCTGTTGTTGGCGTCGACCCATGCCACCTGCAGGAAGTACCGAGCACCCGCGCTGCCACGCACATTCACGGAGAGCGTTGCCCGCTCTCCGGGGGTGACCTTCGCGGCCTTCACGGACGCGTTGCTGATTGCCTCCAAATATCCGGTAGTCGGTACGTTATCAAGCTCCCAACGCCAAGCCCTGGTCGAATTGGGCAGCGTGGAGGCCGCAAACAGCCTGCGAGTCGTGGCACCGCCCAGCCCGCCGCTGTTGTTGCTCCAGCCAGGCACCGCCCCGGGACTCGCCCCATCCTCAAACCCACTGTTTCCGAGCTGGTTGTCGCCGCCGACTGCGGCGAGCGATGCGGTCACGCTGCTGACTGCGTTGCCGATGCTCGTGATATCGCTTCCCTGCAAGGTCACTTGGGACTGCAGCTGCTGCAGGGCGGCGTTGCTAGCCTTACCGTCAACGTCCGTGCGAAGGGCGCTGAGCAGATTGGATTGCGAGGAGATCTGGCCGCCTTGGATCTGGACAGTGTTGGTCAGCGCCTGCAGTCCTTCGGCTGTGGCCAGAACGTCCGTCACCTCCTCCACCATCACGTCGTCAACGCGCAGCACGCCGGCGGTGTGGTCACAGACGATGTTCAGCCGAAGTGCCGAGATCGTAATGGCAGTACCCACCCACTCAACCTTGGTCCAGTCGGTTCGACCCGCAGCAAACGCCAAGCCTGCGATCAGCCCACCGTCCTGGTTGCCGATTCGTACCTTGCCGTTGCCTGAGCTGCCGTTATAGTCCGCGTCGGTTTGGTAGTAGGCGCTGACCCGATACTTCTTGCCGAGCACCACTGGCATGTTCGCGCCAGCATTTGCAGTGATAGTCCGAGTGCCGGCGGCGGCGAGCACGCGCAGGCACTTGCCCGAGCGCCCCTCCGCCACAATGGCCACTGCCGCCGAATTGGGGAACGTCCAGCCGCCTCCCTCCCCTTGCTCGAAGCCGCCGTCCAGCACCATGTTGCTGCCCTGAGCAATCAGCCCAGGCAGCTTCGCGTTGACGGCGGTGATCGACTGACTCAGTGCGGCAACGTCGCTCACCCGTGCGAGCGCCTCCTCTTGTACCGATGCCGAGGTAGCCAGGCCACCCGTGCCGGCCGGCATCCGCACCTCCATCGCGTTGATGCGCTGCACCTGGGCGCTGTCGGCCGCCACTCGCGCCTTCAACTCTTCATAGGCGAGGCCCGCAGTCAGCTGCAGCGGGTCCGTGCCGGTGTAGTTGCCCCGCATCTGCACAGCCAGGGTGTTGCGCTGGCTCGCCTCCGCTGCGATCGCGTTGGTGCGAGCAACGGTCTCGGCCTGCACCAGCGCCACAGACGCGCCCGGCGTCGGGCGCCCGACCGCCACCCAGTCCACCAGGTAGTAATTGGCCACCGTCTGCGCTGCGCCCAGCTGCAGGCGGATGCGGTCGACCGTGCCCGGCCACCAGGCAATGTCCTGCACATCCACCGTGGCCACGCCGTTGGCGTCCCACGCCGGCTCGGCGATGGCCGCCCGCTTCTGCGTGTTCCAGTTCTGGTCGGTCGGGGTGATCCACTGCAGGAAGCCGGCCCACGTCGGCGAGCCAACGCGCTTCACGCGCAGCTTCACGAAGCGGTAGGCGCTGCCGTCCACGGCCAGCGCCGCCGGCGACTGCACCCACGGGGTCGCCGCGGCATTGGCCGGCCGCAGCCAGCCGTCCACCAGCGTGGGCGCGCCGTTCCCGGCCCAGCCCTCCACCGTCTGATCGAAGTACCAGATGGCGCGGCTATCGAACTGCGTGCCGCTGCCGGCGGCCACCTCGGACAGCGCGCGGGCCAGCGACTCGACCTCGCTCTGCCGGGTCTGCTGCTCCAGGCTGATGGCCGCCTCACGGGCCAGCTTCTCGTTCAGCACCGCATCGGCACGGGCACGCGCCTCGTCGGCAATGCCCTGCATGGCCTGCGTGTACTGCTGCTGGCGCAGCGTTGCCTCGGCCAACAGATCCTGCGCGGCCTGCGCCATGGCCGCCGCGCGGGCGGCAGTTTCGGCAGCGTCGGCCCGCATGCGGGCAAGCGTCTCGGCCGCCAGCTTCTCCTGCTGCTCGACCAGGTCGGCAGTGGTGGTGGGCGCGGTGGCCTCCACCGTGCTGCCGGCGCCGGCCTTGCCGCGCACGGTCGGGGTGATCCGGAACCACCACTTCTGCCCGCTGCCGTCGCTATAGAGGTAACGGGTTTCGGTGGTGCGGTGGATCTCCGTCCACGGACCTTGCGCGCTCGGGCCGCGCTCGATCACGTAGATGACGCCTTCCTGGTCGACGGCCGCCCACTCGATCAGGACGCCATCCGCCACCGGATTCGGGGTAACCCCCTCCACCGGCGGCACGGCGGCCGCCTTGTACGGCATCGGAAACCAGTTGGCGTAGCGCGGCGCGGCCGGCGATGGAGACGGCAAAGCGCTCCCGCCGATATCCACCAGCGTGAGTTTCCGTTGCAGCATGAGTTACCTCACATGGCGTTGAGCGATTGACGCAAGGCAGAGCTGGCCGAGGTGCGGACGCCCTGAGTGGTGGTGGAAAGGAGGTCGCGCAGCAGCTGGTTCTGCTCCGCCAGCAGCGCGTTGCTCTGCTGCACCGCGGTCGTGGTCGCGGCTTGGCCGTCGTTGTTCACGACTAGGTCGAACACGGCGCGGCTGAAGTTGTCCGGGAGGGCTTCGATTGCATCGGCCAGGGCGCCCATGCTGGTGCCGTCCTCCATATCGAGGTCGCCCACCTTCATGCCACCGATCAGGCCGGTGACCTGGTCGTAGAGCCCGTTGTAGTCCTGGCCGCTGGCGTAAAGGTTCCGACCAAAGCCCAGGGCGGCCTGAGCGGCCGCCTGCGCCGCGCTGGTGTCGCCGCCGGACACGGCGCGCTCCAGCTCCTTCATCGCCTCGCTGAGCTTCTCTTGGTCCGTCAGGGGCGACAGATCGCTGATGGACAGGCCGTACTGCATGGCCTTCTTGTCCTTGTCGATCTGCGCCTGCAGCTTTCCCATGTTCATGGCACGCAGGGCTTCGATCTTGGCCAGATCCTCAGCACGTGCCCCGGACAGGCCCAGCGCCTTGGCGTAGTCGTTGGCCGACTTCACCTGCTGGCGATAGGTCCGCTCGATGCTGAGCGCCTGCTGCTGGTAGCTGGACAGGTCGCCGGTCAGAAGCTGGGTCGACACATCGGCCATCAGCGTGGCGTAGTTGCCGAGCAGCCCGGTCACCTTCTGCACCTGGGTGGCCAGGTCCGTGCCGGCCACGCCGGCCAGATCCTGGAAGTAGTCAACGGCCTTGTTGACCTTCTCGATCTCCAGCCCATTCAGCGCGCGGCCGAGCTGGTCAGCATTGCCCACAGCCAGTTCGATGGAGGCACCCAACGCCGTGAACACGTCAGAAGCTTCGAAGTAGCCGTCCAGCTGCCCACCGAAGCCCGCCGCCTTCACTGCCTCGGTGAACAAGCGATCAGTCATGTCGGCCAGATAGGCCTCCAGCTGCGCCTTCGCCTCGGCCGAGTCCGCCGACAGCTGCAGCTTGCCCAGCGACACCTTGACCCCGGCCAGCTGCCCGGACAGGTCCACGCCGAGCTGCTTGGCCAGGTCAGTGGCCGCGCCGCGAACCTGCCGCGCCGCCATGTCGAACGTCCGATCAATGCCAGGATCCAACGCCGCGTACTGCGTCCACTTCTTGTCGCTGCGGAACAAACCGCCCTTGGCCTTGATGTCGGCGTAGGACTGGCCGTTGAACCCGCCAAACCCGTAATCACCCGTGATGCCCTGGCCGGTCACCTTGGGAGTGCTGCGGCCGAACAGCTTGGCGTGGATGCTGGACCCCGACAGGATCGAGGCAACCTTGTCGTTGAACCCGAGCCCGCGGAATCCTTTGTCCGCCAGCCCCACTGCACCGGCCGTGGCAATCTTGCCAGCCCAGCTTTCACCGTTGGAAATGTTCCAGCCCTGGTCGAACAGTTCGGCGTTCTTCATCATGCCGGCCACGATCCAGCCGATGATCGGGACCGCCGCAGCCGCAGACGATGCGGCACCGGCGCCGGCGGCAGCCGTACCACCGGCCGCCGATGCGCCACCGCCTGCGAACGCGGCGATGTTGTTGCCGAAGCCCATCAAGCTGCCGGCGCTGACACCGCTGCTCGCGGCGCCAGTCGCTGCACCGAACAGGCCGTGCCCCTGCGAAAGCAGCCCCGCCACACTGCTCAGGTTCTGCCCACCTGCAGCAGATCCGTTGCCGCCGAACAGGCCCATGATGCTTTGCAGGCTCAATCCACCACCCTGCCCGTTGATCCCGTTCATGATCTGCGTCTGGATCGGGATCACCAGCTTCTGGCGGAGAAGCTCGCGAGCAATGTCACGCAGGCCCTGCTTCGCTACATCCTTCAGGTCGTCCCACAGACCGTTGAAGTCCCGCAGCCCGCTGGCCACGAAGTCGGCCATTGCGTCGGCAGCGCCATCCACGCCATCGAGAACGACGTTTGCCCATGCCTCGGCCTTGGCTGCAGCCTCCTCCACCTGGATCGAAAGCGCAGCGGATGCATCGGCGGCGGCCAGCATCGACCGCTCATAGGCCTCGTAGCTGGCCACCCCCTTGGCCAAAGCCAGGGCTTCCTTGCTGCCTGCTGCCTCCACGGCCCGCTGCAGCTCCTGCCGCATGTCGCGCTCGTTCATCATCTGCCGGCGCGACAGTTCCCGAGCCCTGCCCACCTTGCCCAACATGGCAACTTCGGCGTCCATCGTCGCAACCAGCGATTCCGGACTGGCCAACGCCCTCTGGATCTCAGCGCTGGATTGCTGCAGCGCCTTCTGCGATTCCAGCACGAGCACGTTGTACGCCGATCGCTCGATGCGGCCCCCCTTGAGGGCCTCCTTCAGCTGGTCCTCAAGCTGTTTCTGGCGCTCGGTTGCCTCAGCCAGCGGACCAGCCATGGTCGCGGCAGCCATTGCCGCCTGCTCTCCATAGCGCTTGACCGCATCGGCATCGGCCTTGCGATCCTTCGCGCCAGCACGTTCTGCAGCGGATGCGGCCTTGCGGGACTCGGTGAACTTTTCTTGAGCGGACGCCAGCTCTGACTGCAAGCGGATGTACTTGGCGCCCTGCTCTATGTACTGCTTGACCTTCGGATCGTCACGCTTGGAGAAGTCGACGCCACTAGCCTGGGCTTCCTTGAACCAGTCGCCCACATCCAGCTTTGCAACCTCGGCCGCACTCTTACCCACCCGGGCCAGTTGCCCAGGAAGAGACTGCATCGCTGAGGCAATCCGCTTGCCGGCCGTGCCGGCCGATTCCCCCAGCGCGTCGAACGACCCCGACAGCGAGTCGGTTGCGCTCTTTGCCTGAGCTCTGCTGCCCGTGAAAGCGTCGAGAATTGCGCGCTTGCGGTCGACCTCCCTTCCTGCTGTCGCTGCGGCGGCGGTCTCCTCGGTGAGAGCCTTCGCCACGGATGCGGCGGCAGGCGAACCGTCGAGCATTGCCTGCCAAGCTGTGTCGAGCCCGCTGGCGAAGTCATCTGCGCTGATCTTGCCGGCCTTGAACGCCGCGTCCAAGCGCTCCGTTTCTTTGATGAAAGCTGACGCCTGGCCTGCAGTGGAGAAGTTCGTAGCCGCCGCAACCATTTCGGTGATGGAACCGGTGATGGTGCGGTAGTTTGCGTCGATCTCCTTCTGGAGCCGCAGAATCTCGCCCGCCTGCTGTTGCCGATTGAGCTCGCGGAACTTTTCAATAGCCGTGTCGGCAGCGCCGCCAAAGTCGATGAGCGCTGCGGAGGCGGTATCGGTGTTATCGCGGAAGATCAGCCAGCCAGCCGCGGCGGTGGCCAGCATTGTTACGATCCCGGCCGGCCCACCCAGCAGAGCTAGGGTCGATGCGCCAGCGCGCGCTACCCAACTGGCATTGGCCACCGTAGCCTGCCCCTGGGCCTGCGCAAGCAACAAGACGGCCTGTCGATGTTCCAAGGTCGCAGCGGCGGCCTTGGAACTGATGGACACGCTGCCGCCGATAGCCGCTGCGCGACGCACCTCCGCTTGAGCATCAAGCATGGCGGCACGGGTTCGAAGCTCGAGTTGTTGTGCGGCTGCTACGCTCTGCGCTGCGGACGCCCTGTCAGCGACAACCCCTGCATTTGCGGCCGCTACGCGCGCCAGAAGACTCTTGAGAAGCGGTCCAGATGCGAATGCCGCGCTCGCGACGGCTACAGCCTGAAGGTTGTTGCCAATAAGACCAATTCCCGCTGCAAGCGACTGCGATGCCCCTGTGGCCTCATCGGCGCGACCGATCATTTCCGAAAGATTGGTGTTGAGCTGGGTCATCGACTGCCCAACCGTCGCAGCCATCTTGCCGAAGTCAGCATCAACTGCAGAGGCCTGCTGCTGGAGCGCTTTGACAACCTGATCGGCGCTCAACTGACCGGCTTGACCCAGCTCCCGCAGTTTGCCTATCGGAACGTTCAGCCCCTTGGCAATGGCCTGAGCAAGTGCCGGCGCGCCCTCAAGCACCGAGTTCAGTTCTTCACCACGCAGTGTGCCCGAGGCAAACGCCTGCCCCAACTGGACCAGCGCGCCTTCTGCCGCGGCAGCGCTGCTGCCGCTGATGACCATGGTCTTACTGATGGTCTCGACCACCCGCGCCAGGCCGGAGCCGGAAAGCCCCAGCGCCTCCTGGTTCATCGCGATGCGCTGGTAGAGCTCAGCGGTAGCCCCTAGCGGCTGACGGGTAGCCTTGGCGATCTGGATTACGTTTTGCTGTGCGGCAATGAACGCGACCTGGTCCTTGGTTACAAGCCGAAGCCGGTTGTTCAGGTTCGTCCATTCATCAGCCTTGCCGATCACCGCTTTTGCAGTAGCCAGAGCCGAGGTCATCCCAATGGCCTCGGATGCCACTCGCCGGAAACCGGAAGCCACTTGGTCGGCCCCGCGCTGAGCCGCCTCAGACATCGCCGACTGGATTGTTGCCATGTCGCGCTTGACCATACGCGCCGCCTTTCCACTATCGCGCTCAAATGAGCCCGACTTCAGCAACAGGTCAACGGTGAAGGTATAGAGGCTCATGATCTCTCTCAAAAAAAAAGCCCGCTCATGGCGGGCTTCGGGCTCTCGAAATCGGGCTATCTGAGTGGTACGTCGGCACCGTTGATGGTCAGCGAAGTGACCACCCCCGATCCATCAGTAATGCAAGATCCCGAGTCCGTGTCGCGGGTTCGGTGCCGCTGGGCGACAGAAAGTCCTGACCCCTCTGGCCACGCAAAGTAGTGCTCCTCTCCGCTGCCAAAGTCCTTCACAAGAGGAACATTTGTGGCAGCGGGGATAGTTGAGGCGGCTTGAATCGCCGACACACAGTTCAGAAAAGCCGTCTTCGCCCCATCCTCCTCAGCCCTGGAGCATCCAGCCATTGCGATGACCGGCAAAAGTGGCAACCAATTTCCGTTCTTCATGGAACCTCCCGATATTTGTCGGGATCATGCCAGCTACGCCGGGATTTCCTCAAATTCCATGGTGCCGGAGAAGTAGTTGCGGCTGATGTTCTCGGCGCTCGGCAGCTGGATCGGGTAGCCATAGATGGCCGAGCGCGCCGCGAGCATCGCGCTGAACGCCTTCGTAGCCATGTCCCTGTACTGGGGAACCACGCACGACCGACGACGCCCGGCCATCGCCGCAGCGACAGTCTCCCAGTCCACACCACCAGCCAGACCGCCGCCGCGCACAATCTCGGTAGCCCTTCCGGACAGGTTGCACGTCATGCGCCGGTACAGCGCACCATCCACCGTGTTCAACTGCCCGCCCTTGGTCCTGGTGTGGGCGCTGCTATCGACCAGCACCACGCCCCAGCCGTCGCTGATTCCAACATCGACCGCCCGGAAGATTGCGATCTCCCCTATGTCGACGTTGGTGTCCGTCGTGACGACCTCGACCGACACCACCGACACCGCTGCGGTTCCCTGCGGAAAGAGCCAGGCGCAGACGCTGCCATCCGGCAGCCTGATGGTCGTAGCAACCGCGCCAACGGCACGCACCTGCACACCGGCCGGCACGCTCAGGCCGAGGACAGCCACGATGCCAGGCACGATGGCCTGCGCGAGCGTGACTGTGATCGCGAGGGAGCCCGTGCGCCGGATGCGCGATGCACGCCCCGGCTTGCCGTCGAACAAGGCCGAGCCCTGATCGGACGTGAGCCAGGTTCCGCCGGTGAGGGTGGCAGTCGTAACCGCCGGCATTCCAAATCCGATGAGCACGCTGCTACCCCCACACCGTCATCACCACATCACCTGTGGCAGGGTTCCGCTCCACGCGGCGAACCAGTACCGGCTTGCCGTCGGCCAAGCCGTAGCGGCCGTATGTCAGGCGCCCGACCTGTCCAGGCAGCGGCGCCAACTGCTGGTCACCACGCACGGTGAACTGGTAGAAGAAACGCTGCTGCCGGTAGATGCCCACCACCCGGTCGATCTCGGCCTGGGCATCGAGAGAACGCCAAAACAGCGATATGACCGGATCAGCCGCATCGGCCCGGCGGTAGTGCGCGTCCAGCGGGCCGGCTGCGTACACCTGCCCGCGGTACAGGGCGGTCAACTCGTCGCGCCGCGCCTGCGGCACGTCAACCACGTCGGTGACCAGGTCCGACGCCCCCAAGGCCTGGGCGTTGGGGCGATAGGCCATCCGTCGCGTCAGGTTCGGAGCGTCATCAGGGACTCCAATCAGGTCCGTTGCCATGTCCGCCTCAGACAGCTCAAACGCCATCGGGCCGGTAAACGCCTCTGGCGCCACAACGCGGACAAACCGCAGCACACCGGTTGCGTCCTGATAGCAGCCAGTGCCGAAGCTCGGGAGCATCGCGTTCAACGCGTCGCGGCCGGTGACCGCCGAGCCTGCGTAGTAGCCGATCCCGGCATAGCCGGTGGCAGCATCCACCGCCTGGCAATCGGCCAGAGACCATGCCCCACTCCCTAGGCGGCCCATCACATCCGCGACAGCAGCAGCGAGCGTGGCCGGTGCCATGGCGGGCCCGATGCTGGACATGTCTGCCACCACCGGCATTACCGGCGGCGACTTCATCAGAAGCTGCTGGCCATCCGGCGATACGCTGAACGTGCCCGCCTCCATCTGGTCGCCACGGTCCATCACCGCGTCGAGGTAGACGCGCCCATCCGCGACGAACATCGCCGTAGCGTCCGAGTTGCCGCCTGCCGCCGGAACACTGGCCACGGCGCCGATCACCACCGGCTGAGGCTTCCAGGCCAGCGACTCGACGTTGGGGAGGAATACCCCGCGGTTCAAGGTCAGCCCCAGGTAGTCGTGGGCATCCCGCAGGTGCAAGGTCTTGCTGCCGTCGTCGTTGATCTCGATCTGATCGATCGCGCAGCGGAACACCGGCGCCGCGTCGGCCAGCATCCCCGATTCATCCACCATCAGGATCCGCACCGGCTCGCCCGAGGCACCCGACAGCGCCATGGCGTCCAGAAGCCCCTCTGCGTCGGCAACGACGCACTGTGCCGCGGCCGTCTGCGACACCGGGTCGCCACCCCACGGCCAGAAGCTCAGCTCCTGCACCAGGTTGACGCCCTCGGCAATCAGCCCCTCAAATCGTGCGTTGGCAGGGCTGTCGCCCGGGGCACTGAGCCAATCAGCGTCGGCCAGCCGGATTGGGGCGACGGTCACAGCATCCAGCCGCCAGCCGGCAGCTGCTGCCTCGCTTCGCGGTGCCCACTGGCCAGCGTTCACCGCCACGCACAAGCCCCCGGCCTTGGTGGCGGCCAACCCCGCAGCGAAGTGCAACGGACCGCTGAGCAATAGATCGCGCTGGTGGACCATTGCGCCGTTAACGTACAGCTGCAGGCGCGACGGGCTACCGAAAGCGATGCGCAGCCCAACGATATCGCCATGAAGTACGGCAGGCAGGCCGGTGGCGATGGCGCCGATACCCTGCAGCAGGCGCCCGGTAGCCAGCTCCCAGCCAATGCCGTTGGCGTTGGCACCCGGCGACTGGCTGAGCGATGCGGCCGGGGTTACAAACCCCACGACCGCGGCGAGCGCGTCATCGCCCCACACGGCGAACTCCACCCCTACCGTGCCGCTACCCAGCGCGAAGTCGGACCGCGCGCACCTGGCGCCGTTGGCGGCGGCTGTCGTGGCGAGTGTCAGGCCCCCGTCGCGCGCAGCGAGCAGAGGGCCAATGGGGAGCGCCGAGAAGCGCCCGAAGGTTTCGGCCATGGATCATCCAAGTGATTCAAACCAGTCATGCGCCTCGTCATCGTCGGAACGCGGCACCAGCGCATCCAGGTAATGCTGGAAATCTCGCTTGGTGCCGGCCTGGCTATGCGATGCAGTGATGTACGCGGCGAAGGCAGCGGGCTTGAGATGGAGGCTGACGGGGTCGATGGGGTTCCGCTTGTGGAACTCCCACCACTCCAGAAACTCGCGCCGGGACATGGTCGCCTGCAGGTCTGACACCGTGCGACGCAGGTGCCAGGCGAGGACTCTCCAGAACCAGTCCTCGCCACGCTGCCTTATCCGTTTCCCGCGTCTGCCTGGGCCTGGGCGGCCTCGTCACCGAACCCGGAGTGCTTCATGGCCACGCGCTGCAGCTCCGCAGCCACCAGCGGCTTGAGCTGGGCGGCCTGCGCCTCGTCCATGACGGGCTTGCCGTCCTCGTCGCAGATGGTTGCTGCGATCAGCTTGGCGCGATCCGCTTCACCCCACAGCTTTCGGAACTCGGCATCCGGCAGTTCGCGCACGTGGAACTGGGCCTTGTGGCCGTTGGGCAAGGTGATCGTGTCTGCATGCACGTCCTTGGAGGCGAACATTCCCAAGCTGGTGAACGATTGCAGAATGCTGCTGCGCTGCTCCGGCTGGGCTTCGGTGGTTTCGTTGGTCTTGCTCATTGGCCGTTTCCTTGAATGGCGACAGGGCGCGCGGGCCGCGCACGGCTAACACACGGAGTTTCCGCGCGCCCCGTCAGAGAAATGGCCCGCCGCAGCGGGCCATTCGTTTGCAAGCCGTTGCCGACACTTACGGGCCGGCGGCGGGCCGGTTGGTCTTGACCGCACCCGAACCACGGATGGTGATCGTTGCCTTCCAGACATCGTTGTCCTGGCTGGTCACCGCGAAGTTCTGCACGAACCCATCGAACTGCTTGGAGAGCACCGTGGTCGGCGGCGTGATCTTGCCGGCCACCGCCACCGGCTTGGCGACGCCCTCCGTCTCACTCAGAGGTGCCGTCACCAGCCAGTTCACGTTCGCGCCGGTCTCATGCAGCTTCTCGATCTTCTCGTGATCGACGCTGTCGTAGATGATCTCGATGCTGGTGCTGCCGGTCTGCTTGCGGCCAGCAACGAACTGATCCCAGTCATCGTCGTAGTCGGAAATATCGATCTCCGACGCCTGGCCATCGGGGAAGCCGACCGAGCGCAGGCGGGTCACCTTTATGACCTCGGTCAGGGCGATGGCGACGAACAGCTGCGAATGCTTCGACTTGATTACCTGTCCCATAGGGATTTCCTTGTGATGCGCCCGTCGCCGGGCATGAAAAAGGCCCCTTGCGGGGCCGCTGGGTTGCTATTGCGTGGATCAGCGCAGCTGCAGCAGCCGCACGTCGAAGGAAATGCCCATCGCGTCGGTGTCATCGCTATCGGGCGTCGGGTTGTACGACTCGATGCTGCCCACGCGCTCGACCACGTCGCGAATGGCAACGGCCACGCCGTTGGCCTGACTGAGGCTGTCACCCCATACGGTCAGCCGGACACGCCATCCGTCGGCCGGTGGCGCTTCGGACAGCATCGCAGTGGGTGAGCCGCCGACCACATTCCACGTCGCGTAGGGAAGCTCCGTATCTTGGGGCGCACTGCCAGGCCACAGCCTGACGGGATCGCCGAGAAGCCGCCGGACTTCTTCAGCACCCTGCAGCAGCGATTGAACCAGGGGAACCATCATCGCCAGCCATCCTTCATCAGTTGCTTTTCGAGTGCCGACCAAGTCTCGTCGATGACCACCTGTGCAGCCTCCGGGCCCTTGGATTCGCCAGCGGGCGTCAAGAACGGCGAGGCCCGCATCTTCTTCGTCCCAAACTCAACAAAGCGCCAGTAGTAAGCCCACCCCGTTTCCTGGTAGACCTTCCCAGCGCGGCCCTTACGCCGGTTTCGTTTGGTGTTGGCGAACTTGCGACGGCGGCCAGTCTTCACCCCAATGGTGAAATACTCTCCGCCCTGCCCGACGCCGGCTCGTTGCCGCGTCTTGGCATTGGCCCGGCGGGTGACGATCTGCGAGGCCATGAACCCCGATGCTCTCGGTGCCCTGCGCCTTGCGTCATCCCTGATGATGTTTCCGCCCTTGCGCATTCCGGATTGCACGGCCCGGCCTTGGATTGCCTTGGGTGCCTCGCGTAGCGAGCGCAAGAGCCCCTCCAGACCGCTGATGGTTACTTGCTCAGCCATTGGTCAACCCCGCCACGGCGATGATCGCCATCTCACTGCCGTCATTGCTAGGGGCGATACTCTTGATGTCGAAGTTCCGACCCCGGAACACGATTCGCCACTGCGGATCAACGTTTCTCGGCCGGATATCGAACCGCACCTGCTCCCTATAGCGCTCCGCACCTGCAGCCACAGCCTCCGTTGTCGCTGCAAGGTTGTTGATCGCCTTCGCCCAGATGGACACGACCTCAACCCATGTCGCTTTGTCCGGACCGCCCAGCTGGTCGCGCGTCACGGTCTTGCGCTCAAATCGGATGCGATGCTGCAGGTCCCCATCTTGAAGCGTCATGGCATCATCACCCGTCGATAAGGGCGCAGGAGACTCCTGGCGCCCAGGGGAAGCTCCACCGCCGTAGCTCCAACGACCACGTCTGACCGATTCGCGTACAGATGGCCGATAGTGAGCAACACCGCCGAGACAATGCTGGGGTTGACGACCGCCCCGTGGACGCTTGCCTCAGCGGCCTGCACGGCGTCCTGATACGCAACTTTCGCAATCCGAATGGTCGCTGCGCGCTCCTCGTCGCTCTCGATGAAAACCGCCTCGGCCAAGGCCTGGTCCCTGGCAGCAGCTGCCTCCCTCACTGATGCCGGGTACAGTGCCCTCGCAGCGGCCAGGTCATCGGCACTCTCGTAGACCCTGCGATTGAGGTACGCCTGCGCGGCGTCGATTGCGCCGGCAATAGCATCCTGCAACTGTTCCACGGGATAGTCCGCCTCCACCCGCACGTGCGAGCGGGCCTGTGCGATAGAGACGATGGCCATATCAGTCCTTCTTGCCCTCGGCCAGCGCAGCAGCCAACTTCTCCACGCCCCAGCGCTTGTCGAAGGGAATGCTCGCCGCCTCCAGCTTCACGATCAGAGCGGCCTTGTCGTCAGATGGCGTTACACCTGCAGCCGCGGTTGGAGCGACGGCCGCAGCAGCGGCAGCGGCCTTCTTCTCGTCTGCCTCCGCCGAAAGGCGCTGCACCACTTCGGCGATTGCCGATTCGCGCGTGGCCGCACTCAGCGCGTTCCAGTCCTCGGCGGACAGGCCCGAAGAGCGATGCGCGAGCGCAACCACGTCGCCGAGCAGGACCTCGACACCCTCTTCGAAATGGAATTGTGCAGGCTGCAGATCCGATCCCAGCAGGATCGTCGCAGGCGCCGGGCTCAGCGTGATCGCGCCGACCGAAAGCGCGCCGGCTTCCAGCTCGGGCGGGCACGATTCACCGGCAACGAACTGGACAGGGTAGATCTCGCCTTCCGGCACTCCACGGAAGGGCTTGATGAATTTGGCCATTGCGGCTCCCAGATCAGAAAATGGAAACCGGGCGGCGCTATGCCGCCCGGTCGCTGTAGGCCCGATTACTCGGCGATCTTGAGGGCACGCATCGGCTCGGGGTTGTGCACGCCGCCGCCCACGCGCTTGGTGGTGTAGAACATCACGTACGGCTTGTTGGTGTACGGATCGCGCAGCACCCGTACGCCCTTGCGGTCGTACACCGTGTAGGTCTGCTTGAAGTCGCCGAACAGCATGGCGATAGCGTTGGCGGCCACGTCCGGCGTCGCCGCCACATCCTGCACCGGGAACCCGGCGAGGGTGGAGGGCTGGCCGGCCACCAGCGACGGCTGCCACAGGTAGTTTCCCTGCCCGTCCTTGAGCTTGCGCACCGTGCCCTGGGTCTTGCGGTTCATCGAGAACTTCGCGCCGGCCGTGAAGGCCGACGGCAGGTCGTACACCAGGTCGATGATGCTGTCGCCGTTGATGCCGGCAGCCACGCCGCTGTTTACAGCCTTGATAGCGCCGAACGGGTGCTTGGCCGCGTTGGCGCCGCCTTCCACGTAGGTCAGGATGCCGAACGGCTTGTTGACGCCGTTGCCCGAGAAGAAGGCATCGCCTTCCTGGCGGGCAAATTCCAGCTCCACTTCACCGGCGAGCCAGGCTTCCAGGTCGATTTCGGCATCATCCAGCAGCTGCTGGGTCGCGGCCGGATTGGCGTAGATCTCGCCCCAGCCAAAGCTGAGGGGGCGCAGCTTGGACGTGGCCGTTTCCGGGCGCGCATCTTCCTCGCCCACCCAGCCCGAGGACGTGCCACCGGTGTTGTAGAGCTTGGTCAGGCCTGCACCCGAGCAGGGCTGGACGTTCGCCAGCTGACGCATGTCCGAAACGATCACCAGACGGTCGGTGATCGAGCGGTCCCATTCAACCGGCGCCAGGTAGCCGCCCTCGTCGGCGGCGCCCTTGTTGAGGGCGGACTGCACTTCACCCTTGCGGAAGTGGGCGCGGAACGACTCGGTGTATTCGGCATCGACAACACCACTGCCGGCGCTGCCGCCACCCATCTGGAACGCGGCCATCTGGGTGTTGGCCTGGTCCACGGCCGCCTGCAGGCGGGTGATATCGGCGTTGATGTTGTCGACCTTCAGGGCCTGCAGCGCGTCAGCGTTGCCCTTCTTGATCTCGTCCAGCTGCTTGTTGTGCTCGGCCTTGAAGTCGGCGAACGCCTTGTTCAGGCTCTCCACCAGCGCTTTGACGTCCGGCTGGTTGCCACCGTCGGCGTGCACGGAAACGAGGCCGCGCCGGATGCGGCCGTGGGTCATCTTGGTCATGTGTCGGCCCTTTAGGCTCTGAGGTTGTCGAGAAGGCCCTGCAACAGGGCCGAGGTTTCGTTGTCGCTAGCGCTCGGCGTAGCGGATCCGGCAGCGCTCGGCTTGCCGTTGAACAGTGACTTCAGGGTGTCGCGTCGCATGGAACGGGAGTGCCCAGCCTTCGCCATTGCCGCCTCGACCAAGGCCAAGGCCTTGCGCCCACCAGATGCCTGCTTGGAATCCTTAGTCGCGGCTGCCCCGTCCAGAAGGCCATCGGCAAAGCCTTCGTCTACCGCCTGGGCGGCGCCGATCCAGGTCTCTTCGTCCATCATCCGGGCAGCTTCGGCTTCGGAGATACCGGTGCGGGCGGCGTACACGTTGGCCATGGCTGCGTCGAACGGCTCCAGCAGCTTTGCTGCGTCAGCCATATCGTGGCGATTGCCGATGGCCACTGCCCAAGCGTTGTGGATCATCAGGAACGACCCGTCGCCCATAAGGATCTCGTCGCCAGCCATCGCGATCACCGACGCGGCCGAGGCAGCCAGGCCCATGACTTGCACGGTTACACGGCCGGGGTGCTCACGCAGCAGGTTGTAGATCGCAACGCCTTCGAAGAAGTCGCCACCGGGCGAGTTGACGTTCACCACCACGTCTTTATCGCCAATCGCTCGCAGGGCAGCACTGATCCGTTTGGCGGTGACGCCAGTACCCTCCCAGTTCTCGCCGATGGAGTCATAGATCGAGATGCTATTCGCGTCGTTGCCGGCGGCCCGTACTTCGGGCTCCCAGCGCTCCAGGGCGTCGGGACGCATGTCGAACTGGGCGGCGCCGAGTCGTCGCTCGGCTCGGATTTCAGGCAGCTGCCGAAGGCTCATTGCTCTTTCCCTTCTGTGTCATGGGGTTGACCAAGTCGTTGGCCCCGGGCTGATCCGATTCCGGATAGTCGAGAAGGTCGCGGACCTCGTTCTGCGTGTGGAACGGCGCCGTGCCGCCCGAGCCGAGAGCGGCCTTGAAGAACTCCGCCTGATCCTTGAGCGTGCCGCGCATCAGCGCCCGCACATTGAACTTCGGCTGGAAGCGCTCCAGGTCCCGCTCGGCGATCAGCGAACGCGCGACGGCCTGCTCCCAGTTGGTAAAGTGCTCCAACATCGTGTACTGCAGGAAGAAGATCCCCAGCTGCTCGATGCCTGTGCCCCAACTGGTGTCACTCAGGAAGAGCAGCGGGCGTGGAACGCCGTACAGCCTGGCCACTTCCTCCACCTGCGCGCTGCGGTTCTCGACGTGCTGGGCCTCTTGCGCGGTGCTGCCGAACTTGTTTGCCTTGGCGTTCTCTTCCAGCAGCATCCAGCGCTGCGCGGCAGCAGCACCGGCATACTCTGTGTCGAGGGAGTTACGCATCCGCTCATACGCCACGTCACTGAGCGCATTCGGCACCTCGATGGCGCCGCCAGCCATGTTGCCGGTCTCAAAGATCCGGCTCGCTGCATGTTCCGCATCCAGTGCCAGGCGGATGGCCCGGTCTGCCAGTTTCATTCTGGACAGGCTGGTCACGCCATCCACGGACAGATCCCGGATGTGGAGAACCTCCTCTTGCTTGAGGATTACCTCGCCGCGCTTCTTGCTGTTGTACCGGTAGATCATCCGCCAGTCGTCGCCGAGCTCAGCGCGAACCGCGAGGGAGTCCAGCGGTATCAGGTGGATAGGCCGGTCGGCGGACCAGATGATTCTCGCGTAACCATCGCCGTGGCGTTGGCGGGCCAGCTCCATCTGCCGCTTGAACTCCAACGGCGTCTGCCACGGATTCGGCTTGATCTTAAGCAGGCGGTGCGCGGGGTGCTCAGTCGCGATCCGCTTCTTACCGCCCGACTCAACCAGGTTCAGCGGCAGCATGCCGATCGTCCCGCAGATCAGGGATAGGCACCTCAGCACCGCCATGTTGCGTAGCTGGAAGCTGCCACCGCCATGACCACCACGGGACCGCATGAAATCCAGCAAGGCGGGATCATTCATCCCGGAGAAGTGACCGGCCTCAGCGCGCGCGCCAGGCGTCGAAGGCGACTCAGTGGCCGCTGGCGGGTTCCAGTACCGGTCCAGAGACGCCAGGGCTTCGGCATTGAAACGAGACATGTGGTTCCTTATAGGAATCTGATGCCGCGGCTCTCGTACACGGAGGGGCCACGAGCAGATGGATTGAGTGCCATCAACGAAACCGCGTTGAACAGCGCCATCAGCGGGTCGATCTTTGCCGTGCCGCTGACCTGCTTGGTGATCGTGATGGCGTTCCCGGCAGGAACCACCTTTGCATTGCTAACGCACCACGCCATAAGCGGCTGGCCGGCGTGGATCAGGTCGCCACCGGCCAAGGCGCGCTCGGTCGTTTTGATGGCGCCATTGAGCTTCCAGCCCTGAGACACCGCTACGATCTGCTTTAGATCGACCCCGCGGGACTCCGTGGTCAATTCGTCGACAATCGCACCGATGCCTGCCGGATCAACGCCGATGGCGTTCTCCTCCGGCATCAGTCCTGCTGCTTTCATCTTGCAGATCGCATCAGCGACCTGGTCAACATCCTGTCCCGGCAGCTTCACAATTGTCAGGTCGCCTGCCGCCTCAAACTCTTGAAGCTTGGTGACAATGTCCTTGCGGCGCTGCAGGACGATCTCATGCGCCCATGCGTGGGCCCAGGCCAACCACTTTCGCGTTCCGCGCTCACGTCCGACAGCAACCAGACCCAGAAGGTCATCGAGGCCGCCGCCATCGATTCCGCTGGTGACAACCTCGCAGCGCTGTAGCAAGTCATCCAGTGCTGCCACGCGTTCCGGCTTGGCCTGCTGCAGCCAGAAGTCAGCTCCGGCCCAGCGGTCCGAGCGCAGGTTCAGCCCTACCTCGACGTTGGCATGCTTGGCCAAGAAGCCCCGCAGTGAATGCTCTCCAGCTTGGTCGGCCTTCTCGTACTCACGTCGCAGGAACTCCGAGTCCACAGAGACCCCGAAATTGGGGTTCACCAGCGGCATGTTCTCCAGCTTCAGGTGATCACCTGCGCTGACCATTTCCGGGGGATGCTCGTACAGCACGGGCAGCGACTGGGGATCCAGGATCTTTCCGTCGCGCACGTCCCGCATGCGCTGCAGGTCCTGTCTGAACACGCCAGCCGGTGGCTCGTCGGACTGAGTCGTCAGTTTGATGACGATCCCTTCAGGCCTTGAGGCCAACCCACCGACAGCCTCGCGAAACATCGCCTCAGCATTTGGCCGCTTGCCGAAAAGCCATTCCTCGTCGATCAGAACCCAGCTCGCCTTCTTGCCACCGACAGTTTCACTGTCTGCGGCAACCACCTTCAGGGTGGCTCCCATCGTTCTATGGGTGATGGTGCGCACATGGTCCTGCACATGGAATAGCTCGGACAGGTCGTCATCGACCTTGATCATGTCCCGCGCTGGAGCAAAAGCGTTGTTCGCGATCTCCACCGTCGGCGCCAGGATGATCATCTCAGCCGACACGCGCCAGTTCAGGATCAGCGCGGTCACCATGATCCCAGCCGCCAGCGTGGACTTGCTGTTCTTCTTGGGGATAAGCATCAGCACTTCGCGAATCAGCCGGCGCCCGGTCTCAGCGTCGTATGCACCGAAGATGGCCGCGACGAAGTCGAAAACCCATGACTCGCATGCCTCACCAAGGGTCGGGCTGCCGGGCGCATCGACGATACGCAGCTGCTTGAACACCGCCAGCGCCTCCTGGGCCTGAACGGGATAGATCGGTGGCGGGATGATCGACTGCCCGGCCACCAGCCTCTCGGCCCAGTC